>Ga0315277_10006440_pt1 | contig 15358 bp, 11 predicted proteins | sample YL17G05_15_MG_FD_203695 | JGI IMG/M metagenome (GOLD analysis project Ga0315277, IMG submission 203695) | Sediment microbial communities from Yellowstone Lake, YNP, Wyoming, USA - YL17G05_15 | ecosystem: Environmental > Aquatic > Freshwater > Lake > Sediment | place: USA: Wyoming | collected...
CCCGGTACTGGCGCGACGTCTACAAGCCGCAACTCAAGAAAATCTGCGATGCCGCCCACCGCGCGGGTCTCAAGACCATCTACCACGGCTGCGGCGACGCGAGCGCCGTCTTCGAGGACCTCATCGAGGCGGGCGTCGACGCATACAACCCGCTGGAGGCCAAGGCCGGTCTGGACGTGGTCGACCTCAAGCGCCGCTTCGGCCGACGGTGGGCGTTCAACGGGAACATCGACGTGCGCGTCCTCGCGACGAACGACCGCGCCAAGATCCGCGCGGAGGTGCTCCGCAAACTCAACGCGGCCAAGGGCGGCGGGTACATCCTCCAGTCCGACCATTCCGTGCCGCATACGGTGGACCCGGCCACGTACGATTACCTCGTCGGACTGGTCCGGGAGCACGGGGCGTACCCGCTGAAACTAGGCGAGTTCGACGAGAACGTCTGAGCGCCGGCAGGAGACCCGATCATGAAGCGATTCGGATGGGTCGCAAAAGTCAGACCGGAGCAGTAGGAGGCGTACAAGCGCCTGCATGCGGACGTCCGGGCGGACATGGAGAAAATTTTCCACCTGGACCGATTCTTCCTTCCGGCGGCCGTACGGGAAGGGGGCATAACCTGAGGCGGCGGGGGGTTCACGAGGGCACCGTATGAACTCGCGCGGACGAGTGCTGACGACGTTTGCTCATGAGGAGCCCGACCGGGTTCCGATGTGGTGTGGGGCGTCGGCGGAGTTCTGGGCGAAGGCGAAGGCCCATCTCGGCCTGGACGACGAGGCGCTTCGCGAGCGATTCCACGACGACTTTCGGCGCGTCTTCGCCCGCTACGCCGGGCCGGACTTCACGCTCCGCGAGGGCGCAACGTGCCGGACGGTTTTCGGCGTCGAGCGGCACGGCATGGGTTACGGCCAGCCGATGAACCACCCGCTGGCCGGGGCAACGCTCGACCAGGTGCACGACTACGCCTGGCCCGATCCGGCCTGGATAGACGTCTCCGAGATCCGGGCCGAGGCCGAGGCCTACGGCGGGCAATACGCGATTCTTGGCGGCGACTGGTCGCCGTTCTTCCACGACGCCATCGACCTGCTGGGCATGGAGGGGCTGTACCTGCAGATGTATGACGAGCCGGCGGTGGTCGACGCGGTAATGGGCCACCTCGTGGACTACTACTTCGAGGTCAGTCGGCGGATCTTCGAGGCGGCCGGCGGGGCGATCGACATCTTCTTCGTGGGGAACGACTTCGGGAGCCAGCGCGGGCCGCTGTTGAGCCCCGCCCAGTTTGAGCGGTTCATTCTGCCGCACCTGGCGCGCCTGATCGACCTGGGGCACCACTACAGGCTGAAAGTCATGCTGCACTGCTGCGGGGGCATCAAGCCCCTGATGCAGGCGATGATCCGCGTCGGACTGGACGCGCTCCACGCCGTCCAGCCTTCCTGTACGGGGATGGACCTGGCGACGCTGAAACGGGAGTACGGCGACGCGATCGTGTTCAACGGCGGGATTGATTCGCACCACGTGCTCATCAAGGGCACGCCGGAGACGGTGCGGCGGCAGACACGGGAGGCGTTGGACATCATGGCCCCGGGCGGGGGTTACATCGCAGGGGCCAGCCACGATTCGATCCTCGAGGAGACGCCTGTCGAGAACGTGCTCGCGATGTTCGATACGGTGATGGCGTACAGGACGGGATCGTGAAGAACGCCGGGGCATCCGCCGCGGGCGATGCCTCAACGGGTTGGTGCGCCGGCGCACGCGAAGGGAAGGTCAGGCCATGAGCCGAACCCTGTCCAGCAAGGAACGGATGCTCTGTGCCCTCGCGCGGGGCAAGCCCGACCGGCTTCCCGTCTCCGTCCACCAGTGGCAGGGGTATCACCTGGACGAGTTTCTCGGCGGCGCGAGCGCCCTGGAAGCATTCGAGACCTTCGGCATGGACGCGCAGATCCAGTACTTCCAGGAAATGGGCCAGTTCTGGCTGGTGGACGCCGATTTCACGAAGTGTTCGACGGCGGAGTGGGTGGACGAGGTCAAGGTCATCAGCAACAATCCGGACCGCCGCGTTGTCCACCACACCATCCGAACGCCGGAGGGCGCCCTGACGTACAAGACAGCCGGCGACCGCAAGACGACGTGGATCACCGAGTACCTGATCAAGCGCGACGACGACGTCGATCGGATCCGCAAGTATATGCCGGTCCCGGTCCTCGATCCGGAGCCGGTGCGCCGGGCGTACGACGCCGTCGGCGACCGCGGGATCCTCCGTGGCTTCGTGTGGGGCGACCAGGCCGGCTGTTGGCAGCACGCCTGCTGTCTGACGGACGTGAGCGAACTGATCCTGAAGTGTTTCGACGAGCCGGACTGGGTCGCCGCGCTGCTGGGGACGCTGCTGGAAAAGAAACTGCGGTTCATCGAATCGATGAAGGGCGCGAAGTTCGACTTGATCGAGACCGGCGGCGGGGCGGCTTCTTCGACGCTCATCTCGCCGAAACTGCACGAGAAATTCTGCCTGCCCTTCGACCGCAAGATGCACGACGCGCTGCACAAACTGGGGTTCGCGGTGACCTACCATACGTGCGGCGGCACGCTGGGGATCGAAGAGATGATCGTCGCCAACGGGTGCGATGTCTCGGAGACCCTCGCGCCGCCCAGCATCGGCGGGAACCAGGAACCGTGGGAGTTCAAGGCCAAGGTGGGCGACCGCGTGGCCCTCATCGGCGGGGTCGACCAGTTCAACATGCTGACGAAAGGGACCGACTGCCAGATCCGCGACACCGTGTTCAGGTTGTTCAGGACCGTCGGGCAGGACGGCGGGTACATCTGCTCGCTGGCCGACCATTTCTTCGACACGCCGCCCGAAAAGATCAGGGTCTTTGCCGAGGCGGCCCGGGAATGCGTGTACTGAAGGCAAGCGAAACCCCCGCGCCGCGGGCAAGGAACTTGTCATGAAACACTTGCTGCTGGCGGTCGCCAACTGGTTGCTCCTACTACTTTCCCTGACGCTCCTGATCGACTATGGGGCCACTTTTGCTCTGCGCTGGCCGCGGAAAATGCCGCGTCCAAACGCCTCAGCCGACTGATCTGCGACCCAATCTCAGAGACCGGTTCGCCTTGACAACGCCTCGGAGGCCCGGCTCAGACCCATTTCACGGCTGGATGAACTTTTCGGCAGGGCACAATTCTCGCCTTGTCCGGCCGCGGGCGAATCCCTATACTTGGTCGGAGTTCCCCGGGGCCTTTCAGACGAGGGGCATTCGATGGCGCAGTCGCCGCGGTCCATGCTGAGGCAGCGCCGGCGCGGCCTGCCTCCGCCGCCGCCCGACGCCGAGATCGCCGCGCACCTGGACGACCTGGGCGTCTCGCCGGCGTCCAACCTCATCGGTGTGCTGCAGGACGTGCAGGAGCGTTTCGGCTACCTGCCTCCGGCGGCCTTACGCGAGACCAGCCGCCGGACGCGCGTCCCGCTGAGCCGCGTCTGGGGCGTCGTCAGTTTCTACGCCCAGTTCTACACGGAGCCCCGCGGCCGGCACACCATCCGCTGTTGCCGCGGCACGGCCTGCCACGTCAAGGGCGCCGGCCGCGTCCTCGACGCCGTCCAGCGCGAACTCGGCGTCGAAGAGGGAGAAACCACGCCCGACATGATCTTCTACCTGGAGACGGTGGCCTGTTTCGGCACGTGTTTTTTGGCGCCCGTGATGATGATTGACTCGACGTACTACGGGCGGCTGACGCCCCAGCGGATCGCAAGCATCCTCCGGACCTATAGGACCCGCGAAGCGTGAAACGCCTCGAATCGGTCAACGCGCTCAAGCAGTGGCGGCGGGATCTGGCGGCCCGGCCGAAACCGGAAACGACGATCCGCGTCTGCTCGACCGGCTGCCGGGCCCTCGGCGCACTGGAGGTCTGCGACGCGTTCGAGGCCGAGATCGCGCGGCGCGGCCTGGAAGGGCGCGTGCAAGTGGTGCGCGTCGGCTGCCATGGCCTGTGCGCAGGGGCCGTCACCGTTCTGGTAGACCCGAAGGGAGTCTTCTACCAGGGCGTCGCGCCGGCCGACGTGCCGGAAATCGTCGAACGGACGGTCCTGGGCGGCAAGGTCGTCAAGCGCCTCTGCTGGTCCGCCGAAGGCCGGACGGTCGCCAGACGCAAGAATATTCCTTTCTACAAGCATCAGATGCGGCGGGTGCTGAAGAACTGCGGCGTGGTGGACCCGAAGAGCCTCCAGGACGCCGTCGCCCACGGCGCCTATGCCTCGGCGGCTCTGGTCCTCTCCTCGCGCCGGCCGGAGGACGTGATTGACGAGGTCATCCGCTCCGGCCTCCGCGGTCGCGGCGGGGCGGGGTTCCCGACGGGGCGCAAGTGGCAGTTCGCCCGCGCCTCAGCCGGCGAGCCCAAGTACATTATCTGCAACGCCGACGAGGGCGACCCGGGCGCCTTCATGGACCGGGCGATCCTCGAGGGCGACCCGCACCTCGTGATCGAAGGGATGCTCATCGGGGCGATGGCCATCGGCTCGTCCCGCGGCGTCATCTACGTCCGGGCCGAGTACCCCATCGCCATCGAGCACTCGAAACTGGCGCTGGAGCAGACGCGCGAGGCGGGCCTCCTCGGCGCGAACATCCTCGGGACCGGCTTCGACTTCGACATCGAGATCCGCCAGGGCGCCGGGGCCTTCGTCTGCGGCGAGGAGACGGCCCTGATCGCCTCGGTCGAGGGCCAGCGCGGCATGCCGCGGCCGCGGCCCCCCTTTCCCGCCGCGAGCGGCCTCTGGGGCAAGCCCACCAACATCAACAACGTCGAGACGTGGGCCAACGTCCCCCGGATCATCGAACTCGGGGCCGAGGAGTACGCGAGTGTCGGCACGGAAGGCTCGAAGGGCACCAAGATCTTCGCCCTCGCCGGCAAGGTCCAGACGACGGGTCTCGTGGAAGTGCCGATGGGCGCGACGCTGCGGCAGATTATTTTCGACATCGGCGGCGGCATCCCGCGCGGACGCAAGTTCAAGGCCGCCCAGATCGGCGGCCCCAGCGGCGGATGCGTCCCCGCACGCTACCTCGACCTCCCCATCGACTACGACTCCGTCCGCCAGGTCGGCGCCATCATGGGCTCCGGCGGCCTGATTGTCATGGACGAGGCCACCTGCATGGTGGACATCGCACGCTTCTTCACGGACTTTTGCCAGAAGGAATCGTGCGGCAAGTGCATTCCGTGCCGCATCGGCACCCGCCGGATGTTGGAGATCCTGGAGCGGATCACGGCCGGCGAGGGGCGGATCGAGGACCTCGACCTTCTCGAAGCCCTCGGCGCAACGATTAGGGAAACGTCGCTCTGCGGCCTGGGCCAGACGGCGCCGAACCCGGTGCTTTCGACCCTTCGGCATTTCCGTGGCGAGTACGAGGTGCACATCACCGAGGGCCGATGCCCGTCGCACGCGTGCGAGCGGCTCGCGCCGATCTCGTGCTCGGACGCCTGCCCCGCCCACGTCAACGTGCCGGAGTACGTCGCCCTCGTCGCCGAGGGCCGCTTCGCCGACGCCCTCGAGCTCATCCGCCGGCGCAACCCGCTGGCCAGCGTCTGCGGCCGGGCGTGCCACCATCCGTGCGAACTCTTCTGCCGGCGCGGCGACGTGGACCAGCCCGTGGCCATCCGCCACCTGAAGCGATTCGTGACGGACCGCGTGAAGGAAGCCGGCTCGCCGCCCCAGTGGCAGGGCCCGCGGCGCGGCAAGGTGGCGGTCATCGGCTCCGGGCCGGCCGGGCTGACGGCGGCGTATTTCCTGGCGCTCGCCGGGCGAGAGGTCACGGTCTTCGAGGCCCTCGACCGCGTCGGCGGAATGCTGGCGGTCGGCATCCCGCGCTACCGCCTGCCGCCCGAAGCGCTCGGGCGCGACGTCGAGTACATCCGCCGCGCCGGCGTCCGCATCGTCACCGGCCGACGAATCGAAAGCCTCCAGGAACTCCGGGCCGAAGGCTTCGACGCCATCTTCCTCGCCGCCGGCGCCCACAAGAGCAGCCGACTGCGCGTCCCCGGCGAGGACCTCGACGGCGTCGTGGACGCCCTGAGTTTCCTTCGCGGCGTCATGCTCGCCGAGCGCACGAAGGTCCAGGGCCGCGTCGTCATCGTCGGCGGGGGCAACGCGGCGATGGACTCGGCCCGGGCGGCCCTGCGCCTCGGAGCCAAGGCCGTCACCATCCTCTACCGCCGCACCGCCGACGAAATGCCCGCCACCCCCGACGAAATCGAGGACGCCATGCTCGAGGGCGTCGAGTTCCGCTATCTCTCGGCCGTCCAGGCGATTGAAGGCGACGGCCGGGTCCGCGCCGTCCGGTGCACGAAGATGCGCCTCGGCGACGCCGACGAGAGCGGCCGCCGGCGCCCCATCCCCATCCCGGATTCGGACCACCGGCTCGAGGCGGACCTGGTGATCGCCGCCATCGGCCAGCAGCCGGACCTCGACTTCGTCCAGGCCGACGAGAGCGTGGTCGTCGCGAGCGGCCGCCTGGCCGTGGATCCCGTGACGCTCCAGACGGACGGCGGCGATGTGTTTGCGGGCGGCGATGCGGTGACGGGCGACCCGGCGGTGCGCGCGGCCGCGGGGCGGAACGTCTTCGCGGGCGGCGACGCGGTCACCGGGCCCGCGACGATCGTCGAGGCGATTGCGGCGGGCCAGCGGGCCGCCCAGGCGATTGACCGATTCCTCGGCGGCAGAGGCGAACTGCCGCCCGACCGCGGGTTCGCATCACCCGGCAAACGACCGGAGGCCGAGTCGGAAGAGGCGGCCTGGCGCCGGCCCGTCCGGGCGCTTCGGCCGAAGAGGCGCCGGGGCAACTTCGAGGAAGTGCTCAAAGGCTATTCGCTGCAGGCGGCCTGCGCGGAGGCGCGCCGGTGCTTGCGGTGCGATCTGGAACAGTAGCGGTTTCGCCGCCGCGCTTGTCGAAGCGCAGCGGAGACCCGCCGTAGTCCTGGCGCGCCGGGACGAAGGCTGGGCGCGGCGCGCCAGAACAGTTAGCCGCCGGGCTTGTCGAAGCGCAGCGGAGACCCGCCGAAGTCCCGGCACGCCGGGACGAAGGCTGGGCCCGGCGCGTTGAGGAACCATCGGATGCCGGACAACGTCAACCTGACGATTGACGACCGCGAGGTGACAGCCCCGCGCGGCGAGACGATCTTCCTGGCCGCACGCCGGGCCGGCATCGACATCCCGCACCTCTGCTACGACCCCGACCTGGGCCTGGAGCCGACCAGTTCCTGCCGCCTCTGCCTCGTCGAGGTCGAAGGCGCGCGGACCCCCGTGCCGGCCTGCTCGTACCCCGTGGCGCCGGGCATGGTGGTCCGGACGGAGACGCCGTCCCTGAGCCAGCACCGGCGGATGGTGATTGAACTCGCGCTCTCGGACCATCCGCACGATTGCCTGACGTGCGAGAAGGCCGGGGCGTGCGCCCTTCAGCAGTACGCCTACGATCTCGGCGTCAAGGAGCCGCGCTTCGGCGCCGCCGACGTCGCCGTCGAGCCCGTCCAGGACGGCCCGGCGATCGTGTACGACCGCTCGAAGTGCATCCTGTGCGGGCGGTGCATCCAGGTGTGCCACCAAGTTCAGGTCTCCGGGGCGATTGACTTCCTGGGCCGCGGGTTCGAGACGCAAATCGGCCTGCCGCCCGGCGTGGCGCGCGACGATTCCGGCTGCGCCGAGTGCGGCAACTGCCTGGACGTCTGCCCGACGGGGGCGCTGGCCTACGTCGGCGCGACCGGCCACGGACGCGCGTGGGAGTTCCAGCAGGTCCGAACCATCTGCCCCTACTGCGGGTGCGGGTGCACCATCGTCCTCAACATCCACAACGGGCGGATCGTGGCCGTCACCGGCGAGCCGGGCCTCGGCGTCTCGGGCGGCCTTCTGTGCGTCAAGGGCCGCTTCGGGGCCGACTTCATCGGCCACAGCGAGCGCCTCCGCACGCCGCTCGTCCGCAAGGACGGCGAGTTGGTCCCCGCAACGTGGGACGAGGCGCTCGCGCTCGTCGCCGGGCGCCTGGGCGACATCCGCGACCGGCACGGCCCGGATGCCGTCGCGGGGCTCTCGAGCGCCAAGACGACAAACGAGGAAAATTACCTGATGCAGAAGTTCATGCGCGCGGTGGTCGGCACGAACAACGTGGACCATTGCGCCCGCCTGTGCCATGCCTCGACGGTCGCAGGTCTGGCGCGGGCGTTCGGCTCAGGCGCGATGACCAACTCCATCGCCGACCTCGAGCAGGCCGACGTCATTTTCGTCATCGGCTCCAACACCACCGAGTGCCACCCCATCATCGGGGCGGCCATCAAGCGGGCCGTCCGCTTCGGAAAAACGCGCCTCATCGTCGCCGACCCGCGGGTGATTGAACTTGCCGAAATCGCCGACCTCCATCTTCAGCACCGCGGCGGGACGGACGTCGCCCTCGCCAACGCCCTCATCCACGTCATCCTGAAGGAGGGCCTCGAGGCGAAGGCGTTCATCGCCGACCGGACGGAAGGCTTCGAGGATCTCCGGCGCGCCGTCCAGCCGTACACGCCGGATTTTGCAGCGAAGATCACCGGCGTGCCAGCGGAGAAAATCGTCGAGGCCGCACGCCTGTATGCCACGGCCCCCGCCGCTTCCATCATCTATTCCATGGGCATCACCCAGCACACGACCGGAACGGACAACGTGCTCGCGCTCGCGAACCTCGCCATGGTGACCGGGAACATCGGCCGGCCGGGCACGGGTGTCAATCCCCTCCGCGGACAGAACAACGTCCAGGGCGCCTGCGACATGGGCGCCTTGCCGAACGTTTATACCGGCTACCAGGCAGCGGACGACGCGGCGGTGCGCGCGAAGTTCGAGAAGGCGTGGGGCGTCCGCCTCCCGTCGACGCCGGGCCTCACGGTCGTCGAAATCATCCACGCCGCCGCCGAGGGAAAGGTCAAGGCCCTCTACTGCCTGGGCGAGAACCCCATGCTCAGCGACCCCGACCTCGCGCACGTCGAGCAGGCCCTGAAGGCCCTCGATTTCCTCGTGGTCCAGGACATCTTCCTCTCCGAGACGGCCCGGTTGGCGGACGTGGTCCTGCCCGCCGCCTCGTTCGCCGAGAAGGACGGCACGTTCACGAACACGGAGCGCCGCGTCCAGCGGGTCCGCAAGGCCCTCCCGCCGCCCGGCGAGGCGAAACCGGACTGGAAAATCCTCTCGGACCTCGCGCGGCGGATGGGCTATGCCATGGAGTACCCGGACCCCTCGGCCATCCAGGACGAGATCGTGTCGCTGACGCCGTCGTACGCCGGCATCACGTACGACCGCCTCGAGTCAGGCAGCCTCCAGTGGCCCTGCACCGGCCGCGACCATCCCGGGACGCCGATCCTCCACAAGGACCGCTTCACGCGGGGACGGGGGAAGTTCCACGCCATCGAATTCATTCCGCCGAAAGAGTTGCCCGACGCCCAGTTCCCATTCCTCCTTTCGACGGGCCGCATCCTCCAGCACTTCCACACGGGAACGATGTCGCGCCGCTCGGAGGTCCTCGACCGCCTGGTGTCGGTCGGGGCGATTGAGATTCATCCCCACGACGCCGCGAGCCTCGGCGTCGCCGACTCCCAGCCTGTGCGAGTCGCCTCGCGCCGCGGCGAGATCACCATCCAGGCCCGCGTCACGGACCGCGTGGCCCCCGGGACGCTCTTCCTCGCCTTCCACTACCGCGAGTCGCCGGCCAACCGCCTGACCATTGCCGCGCTCGACCCCGTCGCGAAGATCCCTGAGTTCAAGGTCTGTGCGGTGCGGGTCGAACCTTCGGACGCAGCCGAGCCATGACCGATTCCGAGCCTTCCCAGGACCGTGTCCGCTCCGAGCGCGTGTGGCGCGTCGGCGCGGCCGGCGAGTCCGACACCGTCATCGTGGAACGCGCGGTCGAGTTGGTCCTGGGCGGCCGCGTCCTCGTCCGCATCCAGTGCCTGCCCCAGCGGCTTGAGGATCTCGCCGTCGGATTCCTCCGGACCGAAGGCCTCGTCGAGAGCCCCCGCGCGATTGCCGAGTGCCGCGTCGCGCCGGACGGCGGGCGCATCGAGGTCCGGGCGGACGTGGACCCGGACCGGCTGGTCCTTTTCCGCGAGCGCGTGGCCACGAGCAGCGGATGCGGGAGCGGGGCGTCGGCCGCGGCGGACGCCCTGCCCCGCCTGGCGAGCGACGCCCGCTTCGCCCCCGAAGACATCCTCGGCCGGATGAAGGACCTCCTTCAGGCCTCGGTCCTTTTCCGCGAGACGGGCGGCGTCCACGCCGCGGCGATTACCGACGGCCGCGCGATCCTCGCATTCGCGGAAGACGTCGGCCGACACAATGCCGTGGACAAAGCCGTCGGAGCGGCGCTGCGGCAAGGGATGGACCTCGCGCACCTCGCGCTCTTGACCACCGGCCGCGCCAGTTCCGACATCGTCGCCAAGGCCGTTCGCGCGGAAATCCCCGCCGTCGTCAGCCGAGGCGCCGTTACGTCGCGGGCGATTGAGTTAGGGCGGTCGGCCGACGCGGCCGTCGTCGGCTTCGCGCGCGGCGACCGGATGAACGTGTACACCGCCGCCTGGCGGTTCGGCCTCGCGAATTCGGCAAACGCAAACGACAGCGACAAAAGAAGAACACACCGATGAGAGCCCCAAGAGCGATTGCCATCCTGACGGGAAGTCTCGGCCTCGCGTTAGGGATCCTGGGGTGCAGCGAGACCCCGCCCGCCGAATCTCCTCCGGCAGCCGGCTCCGGCGCGCGGCCGGTCGTACGGCTGGCCACCACCACGAGCACCGACAATAGCGGCCTTCTGGAGCGGCTCCTGCCGCCCTTCGAAAAGTGGTGGGGCGCTCCCGTCCACGTCATCGCCGTCGGCACCGGCCGCGCCTTGGACCTGGGGCGAAACGGCGACGTGGACGTCGTCCTCGTCCACGACCCGGCGGCCGAGGATGCGTTCATGGCCGAGGGCGCCGGCCTCAACCGCCGAAGCGTCATGTTCAACGATTTTCTCATCGTCGGCCCGAAGGACGACCCCGCCAAGATCGCCCAGGCGAGCGGACCCGCCGACGCTTTCGCACGCATCGCCCGCGCCGAGGCGCCCTTTGTCTCGCGCGGCGACAATTCCGGAACACACAAGAAAGAACTGGCCGTCTGGCAGGCGGCCAACCTCAAGCCCGCCGGCGCCTGGTACCTCGAGGCCGGCCAGGGCATGGGCGCGACGCTCCTCGTGGCCGACGAGAAGAACGCCTACTGCCTGACGGACCGCGGCACGTACCTGGCGATGCGTGCGAAACTCCACCTCGCGCCCCGCTTCGAGGACCCTGAGGCGCTCCGGAACTCTTACAGCATCATCGCCGTCAATCCGGCGGTTCACCGCGACGTGAACTATCTCGGGGCGATGGCTCTCGTGGCCTGGGTCACCTCGCCCGAGGGGCAGAAAATCATCGCCGACTTCCGCGTGGACGGCGAAGGGCTGTTCCACCCGCTGGCCGTGCCGCCTCAGGAACCCGCCGAGGCGAAACCCCAAAAAGCGATGCGATGAGATGGACGCTCGAACAACTCGCTGAAGCCCTGCGACTCCTCGGGTCGCTCGACCGCCAGGTCCTGGGCGCCCTCGCGCTTTCGCTCGGCGTCGCGACGCTCTCGACGGTTCTGGCGACGGCGGCCGGCGTGCCGATCGGCATCGCCGTCGGACTCGGCCGTTTCCGCGGCAAGCGCCTTCTGACGACGGTCCTCCACGCGCTGCTCGCCCTGCCGACCGTGCTCATCGGTCTCGTCCTCTACACCGCCCTCTCGAGCCGGGGCCTCCTGGGCGGCTGGCGGCTCCTCTACACGCCCGCGGCCATCGTCGTGGGCCAGTTCGTCCTCGCCTTGCCGCTCGTCACCGCCCTTGCGCTCGCTGCCGCCGAAGGCGTGGACCCGCGCGTGCGCCTGACGGCCCTCACGCTCGGCGCCGGCCGATGGCGCGTCGCGCGGACGATCCTGGCGGAAGGGCGCGGGGCGTTCCTGGCGGCCGTGGTCGCCGGCTTCGGGCGCGTCTTCGGCGAGGTCGGCATCAGCATGATGCTCGGCGGGAACATCCGCGGCTACACGCGGACCGTCACGACCGCCATCGCCCTGGAGACCGCCAAGGGGGAGGTGCCCCTCGGCATCGCCCTGGGCCTGGCGCTCATGATCGTCGCCCTCGCCGTCAACCTCCTCTTCCTGCACCTCCGGAGGAGGGCGACGCCGTGACGAACCCGGCGGTCGAAGTCCGCGGCCTGACGAAGGACTACGGCCCGCGCCGCGTCCTCGATGTGGACCGCTTCACCGTCGAGGCCGGAAGCATCTCGGCCGTCGTCGGCCCGAACGGGAGCGGCAAGACGACGCTCCTCGGAATCCTCGCGACCCTGGAACCGCCGACGTCCGGCGAGGTCCTCCTTTGGGGCGAACCGGTCGGACGATCCCGAACCGCCGACCGCCGACTCCGACGCCGCGTCGTCATGGTCCACGAGCGCCCCTGGATGTTCCATACGACCGTTCTGGGAAACGTCGAGTACGGCCTGGCGTCCCGCGGCGTGGGCCGACGCGAGGCGCGGCGCCGGGCGGCGGAGGCCCTCGAGCGCGTCGGCCTGGCCCACGCCGCCGAATGGTTCGCCCCGGCGCTTTCGGCCGGCGAGGCGCGGCGGACGGCCCTTGCGCGCGCCCTGGCCGTCGAACCTGACCTTGCGCTCCTGGACGAGCCGCTTGCCGACGTCGACGCCCAGCACCGCACAGGAGTCGAGCGGATCATCCGCGAACTGCCCGCCCGAGGCACAACCGTCCTCCTGACCACGCACCGGCTGGAGACGGCGTACCGTCTGGCCGACCGGTGCGCGAGCCTCATCGGCGGCAGCCTGCGCAACACGCTGCCCGACAACCATTTCAGCGGGACCATCGCGGAGTCCGACGGCGAACCGGTGATGGCCATCGCGCCGGGATGCCGGCTTCACCTGGCCACGCCCCTTCGCGGGCCGGCGCACGTCGTCATCGACCCGCGGACGGTCATCCTGAGCCGGGAGCCGGCCCACTCGAGCGCACGGAACTGCTTCGCCGGCCGCATCGCCGCGCTCGCCGCCGAAGGCGACCGCGTCCGCGTGACGGTCGACGTCGGCGTGCCCGCATCGCCACGAGGCGTGCCGATCGTCGCCCTGATTACGGACCGGTCGTTTCGCGAAATGAACCTCCAGTTGGGCGAGCCCATTTCGGCGGTCTTTAAAACCGTGGCGCTGGAGGTGTACGGAGGCAAACCCTCATGATCGCGCCGCAAGAGGCCCTTCGGATCGTGCTTGAGAAATCGCCGCGGCTGGAGGCGGTGGAGGTTCCCCTGCCGGAAGCGGACGGCGCGGTCCTGGACGAATCCGTCGCCAGCGACTCCGACCTCCCGCCCTTCGACAAGAGCGCGATGGATGGCTACGCGGTCCGGTCCGCGGACCTGGCGCGCCTGCCCGCGGACCTGGCGGTCGTCGAATCGCTGCCGGCGGGGACAGCCCCGACCCGGCCAATCCAGGGCGGCACGTGCGCCAAGATCATGACGGGCGCCCCCGTGCCGGAGGGCGCCGACACGGTGGTCCGCGTCGAGCACACCGAATGGCTCGCCGGCGGCCGCGTGCGCATTCTCCGCTCCGACCTGCCGCAGCGAAACATCTGCGCCCGCGGCGAGGACGTTCGCAAGGGCGAGACCGTGCTCGAGGTCGGCCGCGTCCTTCACCCGCCCGAGATCGGCCTTTTAGCGTCGGTCGGGCGCGAGCGGGTCCGCATCGTCCGCCGGCCGACGGTCGCCGTCCTCGCGACGGGCGACGAACTGGTGTCCGTCTCGACGGTTCCCGGCCCGGGGCAGATTCGCGATGCGAATTCCTGGAGCCTGCTCGCCTGCTGCCGCCGCGCAGGCGTCGGGGCCGAGAGCCTCGGCGTCGCGCGCGACACTTTAGACCACCTGGGCGATAGAATCGCCCGCGGCCTCGAGCGCGACGTGCTGCTCGTCTCGGGCGGCGTCAGCGTCGGCGAATGGGACCTCGTGCCGAAGGTCCTGCGGGACCTGGGCGTCGCGATTCATTTCGCGACGGTCCGGATGAAGCCCGGCAAGCCGACCCTTTTCGGCACGCACGGCCGGGGCCTCGTGTTCGGGCTGCCGGGCAACCCGGTGTCCACGATCGTGGGATTTCACCTCTTCGTCCTGCCCGCGCTCCGGCGGATGATGGGCTGGGCGGACCCCGCGCCGCCGACGGTCGCCGCGACGCTCGCCGTCGGCGCCAAAGTCCGCGGCGACCGCACGGCTTACCTCCCCGCCGTCCTCCGCCGCGAAGGGGAAACGTGGACGGCCGAGGTAATCGAAACGCGCGGGTCGGCAGACCTGGTGGGGTTTTCGCGCGCCGACGCGCTTGTCGTGCTCGAGCCGGGCGTTCACCCGACCGGAACTCGCGTTCAAGTCTTGCCGCTTCAGTTCTAGCGGGCGTCCCTGTCACCTGGCCGGCGCGGCGGGGGGTCGCCGGGCGCGTTCACGTTGTCCCAGGCGGGCGCGAGGTGCGACGGCGGCACCAGCGTGGCGACCTTCGGATGCTCCGCCACGAGCGAGGGCGCGAAGCGGCCCTCGGCGGCGAGACGTTCCAGAATCACCCCCGCGCGGAAATCGTAGTGCGCCAGGAGCGGCTCGACGCCCCGCGCGCCCGCAAGAAGCGGGACCGTCGCCCAGACGCCGGCGGCGCGCGTCGCGAGGAGCCACTCGAGCGCCTCAGCGGAGAGGTTCGGCAAATCGCACGCCGCCACCAGCCACGTCGCCCAGGGCGCCCACCGCATCGCGGCCAGGATGCCGGCCATCGGCCCCTCGGCTTCCGGGACATCCGGCAGGCGCGTGACGCCGGCCAGCGCATCGGGCACGTCGCCCGCGCCGGCAATGACGATGTGCTCGACGGCCGGGCGAAGGACTTCGACCGTGCGTTCGAGCCAGGTCCGCCCCCCCGATTCCATCAGATGCTTGGGCCGGCCCATGCGACGGCTCGCGCCGCCGATGAGGACGCAGCCGTAAACGGGCGTCCGAAGCCACTGCTCGGGGAGCCAGTGATCGAGCAGGGCGCGGACAGTATCGATGCGTTCGGGCCCGCGCGGGAGGGCGGCGAGGACGCCGGCGGCCTCGGCAGGCGGCTCGCTCTCGCCTTCGCCGAGGAGCCAGACCGTCGCGCACGGCACGGGCGAGCGGCACTCCAGGAGCACCAGGTCATAGAGCCGCGCCAAGGCGGCGAGGTCGGACGCCGTCCGGTCCTCCTCGGCCGGACGAGTGCGGACGAAGCCTTCGGCCTTTCCGCGGACGAAGACGTCGGCCCCCGCGCGGAAGAGGCGGTCGCTGTCCTTGCCCGGGCGGTCCAC
>Ga0315277_10006441_pt1 | contig 15357 bp, 13 predicted proteins | sample YL17G05_15_MG_FD_203695 | JGI IMG/M metagenome (GOLD analysis project Ga0315277, IMG submission 203695) | Sediment microbial communities from Yellowstone Lake, YNP, Wyoming, USA - YL17G05_15 | ecosystem: Environmental > Aquatic > Freshwater > Lake > Sediment | place: USA: Wyoming | collected...
TATGTATGCCTACAAGATGAGCGGCCACCAGCATGTGATCGAGGTCGAGCAACAGTTGTCAAAGATCGCCGGTCGCCGACTGGCGCTGACCTTTACGCCGCAAGTGGTTCCCATTTGCCGCGGCATTCTATCGTGTCTCTATGGAACGCTGCTCCGCGACGTGACGCTCGATGAAATTCTTCAGGTCTATCGCGACTTCTACTGCGACGCTCGTTTCGTGCGCGTGCTTGACAAGGGCGCGGCGGGACAGAACGCCGCCGTGCGCGGCTCAAATTTCTGCGACCTGTGGATCAATGTGGATGCGCGAACTCGGCGGCTGATCGTCATCTCGCACATTGACAACCTGATGAAGGGCCAGGCGGGGTCGGCCTTGCAGAATATGAACGTCATGTTCGGCCTCGACGAAACGGCCGGCCTCAACCGCCCGGGCATCTATCCATAGGGTATCGGGTTCAGGGGTTAGGGTTCAGCAAGAAGGGAATTTCGCTTTCCGGCAACGCGGATTACTGTGCGGATGTCGAATTCAGCCGGACGCAACATGGACAACGGGCGGTCGGCATGAGGCGCCACAAGGGTTTCACACTCATCGAGTTGCTTATTGTCGTGGCGATCATCGCGATCTTGGCGGCGATCGCGGTGCCGAATTTCCTCGAGGCGCAGGTGCGGGCCAAGGTCTCGCGCGTTCGCACCGAGATGCGCACGTTGGCCGTGGCGCTCGAAGCCTACCGCACCGACGAGCCGGCCTATCCGCCTTACTTCATTCCCTTCGGCGCCTCCATTGTCCGCGTCCAGCCGACCAGCGCGCGGTTGCGGCCCCTGACAACGCCGCTTGCCTATATCACCAGCATCCCGCTCGACCCATTCGCCTGGCACACCCGCCTGCGCGACCCCAACTACGACTCGTATGACTATGTGGACGAGGAGTCGGGCAAACGCTATTTCACGCCGCCTGACGACTATCAGTGGACCTATGGTCACGCCTGGATCATGAGCAGCATGGGCCCCGATCTGATCAACCAGTATCGGTCGGACAGGGGCCGCGTGTGGTTCAACTACCCGGATATGTTCTACGATCCGACCAATGGCACGGTGAGCATAGGCGACATCGTTCGCGCCGGCCCGCGCGGGCAGTACTACCAGGAATACTACGTTCCTATTGAACAATCGTCCCGTCGTAGCTTCGCCCCTTGTGGGCGTTCGAATTCTGTTCACGTTCACGAGCACGTTCACGGGAAAACAACTCCAGCAAGAGAGTGAGGAGAACGAACCATGAGGATCGGCAAGTATCTCGCCGCCGCAACCGTTCTTGCTTTATCGGTGGCGGCCATTTGGACGGCCTCATCGTCTGCGCCGGAAAAGCCGCCAATTCGCCTGGGCATGATCGGTCTCGACACGTCACATGTTATCGCATTCACAGAAATGCTCAACGATCCCAAGAATCCCAATCACGTGCCTGGCGCGAGGGTCGTGGCCGCGTTCAAGGGCGGGAGTCCCGACATCGAGTCGAGCCGCTCGCGTGTGGACAAATACACGGCGACGCTGCGCGACAAGTGGGGGATTGAGATCGTTGAGAACATCCCGACGCTATGCAGCAAGGTTGATGCGGTGATGCTCGAAAGCGTTGATGGCCGACCTCACCTCGAACAGGTGCGTCCGGTTTTCGCGGCGAAAAAACCCGTGTTCATTGACAAACCGATGGCCGCCAGTCTGGCCGACGTGAAAGAAATTTTTCGCCTCTCGCGAGAGTCGGGCGTTCCGTGTTTCTGCTCGTCGTCCTACAGGTTCATAAAAGACGCGCGGCGGCCGGAAATGGGCAAAGTGATTGGTTGCGACGCGTGCTCGCCCTGTTCGCTCGAACCCCATCATCCCGATCTCTTCTGGTACGGCATTCACGGCGTCGAGGCGCTTTTCACGGTGATGGGAACTGGCTGCGTCGAAGTTTCGCGCACAAACACGCCTGACATGGACGTTGTCGTTGGCCGATGGAAGGATGGGCGAATCGGTATCTTCCGCGGTTTTCGAGCGGGCCAGGCCCCTTCGACGACTCGCGTCTATTGCGAAAAAGGTTCCTACGATGTCGAACACGGCGAGTATAAGGGATTGATCGAGGCCGTCGTGGAATTCTTCCGCACGGGCAAACCGCCCGTCTCGCCCGAAGAGACAGTTGAAATCTACGCCTTCATGGAAGCCGCCGATACCAGCAAGAAACAGGGTGGAAAACCGGTCCCGCTGGATTTGAAGTGAAAGGCGCTTTTCTCTCGCTAAGACGCGAAGCCGCGAAAAAATCGGAGGAAGCCGCATGAGATGTCGAGCGCTGTTGGCTTTGGCGACTTTGTTTGCGGGAGTGCTTTTGGCCCAAGGCAACGAGCCAACCGCTGCCGGCCGCGCTCTGATTGTTTGCGACGAGCGCGTGCAGATGGAGGCGCTGGCCAAGTTCTTGCGCAACGAGGGGAAACTCGAAATCGAGATTGTGGACCAGGACAGTTTCTCGACGGCGACCGCCGGTTGCCGCGCGATCATTGATTTCGTTCACAAACCGTTCAGCGAGCGCGTTGAGAGGGCGCTGATGGACTTCGCCGAAAACGGCGGGCGCGTCATCAGCATCCATCATTCCATCAGCTCATCGAAGCGCCAGAACAAATACTGGCTGGGGTTCTGCGGCATGGTGCTCCCGACCTCACGCCGCGAACAAGGCGGCTGGCACGTCGTCGGCAACACGACCGCTGTCCTGGTCAACCTCCGGCCGGGTCACTATATCACGTCGCATAACGTGAAATATGCGAAGACAACGACCTACGCGTCATCGGATATTCTCAAAGCCGAGCGAATTCTTCCAGCGCTTGATTTTCCGCTTTCCGAGGTTTTTCTCGGCCAGCAAATCACCGACATGCGGCAAAAAGAAATGCTATTTGGTCTCAAGTGCTTCGACCCCAAGACAAGTGAGACCATCATGGTGGATCGCGGCGGCTGGTATCAACGCAAAGGCCGTGGTTGGCATTTCTACTTTCAGGTCGGCCACGCAACGAGCGATTTTCAGAATCCCGCCCATTGTCAAATCCTGCTCAATGCCGTGACGTGGCAACCACCGAAAGAGTAACGGAGCATTGCCCATAACCTGCTGCGATAATCCCGCTGTACTACAAACCCGCAACATCTTGTTTTTTTAGCAAGATTCCGGGTGTCCGGATACGTTTGCTCTCTGCGATAGGGGTCAGGGGTCTGGGGCCAGAGGTCAGAGACAAGGGGCTGATTTTCTTTTCTGATCCCTGTCCCCCGGTCCCTGATCTCTTGTCTTGGCTGCGTCCAAAGGCCGCGCTATGGTATCTGGAAACGAACTCTCAAATCGCAAATCGAAAATCCACAATCGAAGGATTGGTTGCCAATTACAACAGTGTGATGATTTCCGAGCCGTGCTTTAGACGGCTTGGTTCTTGTTTGCCCCCGGCTTCAGCCGGTGGGTCAAGGAACTTAACCGGCATTTCTCACCGTCGCTGTAGCCGCCGAAGTGATGAGGCGGACAGGTTGCGGGTGGGAAAGCGTCCGCCTCATCACTTCGGCGGCTACAGCGTGTCGCCTCTATTATTGATTCGTGAGAAATGCGGGTTAATCTCTGTTTCAAGCATGCTTCAGCATGGCTTCTCGAACCGGCTTCAGCCTTTGTCCCGCCGGCTAGACTCACCCAAGATTTAGCCCCTATCCCACCGGCTAAAGCCGGGGGCAAACGAGGAGCCCGCTGAAACCGGGCCAAAAAGATGCATGTATGAAACATGCTCTTCTGCCGAATGGAATTCTTCCAGCCCACTGCAATTCAATGCGTTGCGGAGAAGAAATCACTAAACGGCGGCGGTTGGCAACCTGTCCTACCTGCTGCGTTTGAAGGGAGGCCGGCCCGCAGCCCAAGCCGCGCCGAGGAACAAAACAGTCCCCACCAGATCGCCCGAAAGGTCCCACAGGTCGGCGCGACGCCGGGGAACATAGTCCTGGCCGAGCTCGAAGGCGATTCCAACAACCATAACGACGGCGAGCGTCAGGAAAAAGAGTCGCACGGCGGGAATGGGCGAATGAATTGTGGGAATGGCGCATGCGATCAGAATGGCACCCACACCATAGAGCGCGACGTGCAAAATGGCCTGCATGGCTCGAAGTGCTGTTCGCGGCGAAGAGAACCGCCGCGATAGCGCCACGAGCCAATCGTAGCCCGGCGGATCGGGCGTCAGCGAAACCCAGCCGACCAGCGCCAGCCAAATCGCGACGCTGATCCACGGACCCCAGGGTTTGAGAGAATTGGCCATCCTCAATGACTCAGGAAATGCTACGCGGCCCAGGCTGAAGAAATCTAAATATGCTTGAACAGATTCAGGTGGCGCGCGACCCACTCGTAGAGCCGCCGGACACCGGTTCGCGCATCCACGCGCGGCTCCCACCCAAAATCGCGTTTCGCCTTGGAAATGTCGCTGATGAAAACCGGCTGGTCGCCGGGCCGCCAATTGCTGTAGGTCGCGTGGATTCTTCGTCCAGCCAATTCCTCGATCATCGGGCCGAATTCGCACCACACCGACAACGTGTTGCCGGGGCCTCCGCCGATGTTATAGACCTGCCCGGCGGTGCGCTCGATTCGTTCATACGCGGCCAGATAGGCATCGAGCAGATCATCAATAAACAGCACGTCGCGCACTTGTTTGCCGTTCCCGTAAATGGTGATGGGACGGCCCTTCTGAACGGCGATGATAAACCAGGCGACCCAGCCCTGGTCCTCGATGCCGAACTGGCGATAGCCATAAATGCACGACTGGCGGAAAACGACCGTCGGGATTTTATAGATGCGCGAGTAGTCGCGCACATATTGGTCGGCGGCCCCTTTCGAGCAACCGTAGGGCGAGTGGAAATCGAGGGGACAGTTTTCGGCCACGCCGCGCGGCAAATCCCGGTATTCGTAGCGGGTTGGCTCTTCGACGATCGCGACCTCATCCATCGCCCCATAAACCTTGTTGGTTGACGCGTAAAAGACGACGGGGCGTTGATTGGTTTCGCGAATGGCTTCGAGCACATTGAACGTGCCCAGCGCGTTGATCTCGAAATCCTCGCGCGGGTTGGTCACCGACGTCGTCACGGCCACCTGGGCGGCATGATGGAAAACCACGTCGAGGTCGTTGTGTTTTTTGAGAATGCGCTTCAGCGCTTCGTAGTCGCGAATGTCCGTCTTTGAAAACTCAAGAGCGCCCTGCGAACGCAGCCATTCGAGGTTCTCTTCGGCGCCGCTACGGCTCAGATTGTCCACCAGGACGATTTGCCAACCGTCTTTGAGCAATCGGGAGATAAGATTGGACCCGATGAAACCCGCCCCTCCCGTCACAAGAGCCTTTCGCTGCATTTCCGATGCTCCTCCGCATTGGATCGCTCGACGATCCCTCATGCGCTCCAGCGTCTATGCGGGTTTGATACACGGCGATTCCGCCTAAAGCAATGGTTTTATGGTTGCGCGGCCCGAAAGAGCATGGTGTGGATAGCAAACCCATGCGGGCAAGTCCGTGTCGGCAAGTTTGCTGAATCCCGCAAAGTGGGACAAGGTTGACGCGGATGCGCGTTGTTGTCGAAATCCCCGACGATAGATCGGGCACAGGCACCTATGTCAGTGAACTGATCGCCTCGTTGGGACGTCTCCAAACCTCCGAGACCGGCGAACGCATCGAGGTCATCCCGGCTTGCTACAAACGCCTGTCCAAAGAACGCTACGGACATTTCTTCAGCCGATTGCTCAACAGTTTCCGGATGGTCGGGTGGATGCAGGTCGCTTTGCCGCGCATCTGTCGAAAGGCACGCGCCGATGTGCTCCACTGCACGGCGTTTGTCTGCCCGCGATTTGTCCCTTGCCCCGTTGTGGTCACGATTCTCGATATGACGTCGGTCCGCTATCCCGAGACAATGGATCCGCTCTGGCGCTATTATCTTCGGCTTTTTCTTCGCCCGACTCTCCGGCGAGCGGATCGCCTGATTGCGATTTCGCATTCTTGCGCCTCGGATCTGGTCGAGTTTCAGTCGGAAGTCCGCGGCAAAGTGGCGGTCGTTTATTTGGCGGTGGGCAAGGAGTTTCGCCCGGCCCAAGACCAAGCGGCCGTTGTGCGCCGACTCGATCGGCTCGGCGCCAGGCAGCCCTACTTCCTTCACGTCGGAACGATGAATCCACGAAAGAACCTCGAGGGATTGCTGCGCAGTTTCGAGCGCTTTAAGAAAGACACCGCCGCTCCCCATCTTCTCGTCGTGGCGGGAGCGAAAGGGTGGCTCGTCGCGGGAATTGACGCCTTGGTCGAGCAACTATCGTCCAAAAACCATCTGCGTTTCGCCGGGCGCGTGGACAACGAAGACCTCGTTGCCCTCTATCAGGGCGCCGAGGCGCTCGTGATGCCGTCGCTCTATGAAGGCTTCGGACTGCCGGTTCTCGAAGCCATGGCGTGCGGCTGTCCGGTCATCACCTCGAATGTCAGTTCGCTGCCCGAAATTGCCGGTGACGCCGCTTTGCTGGTTGACCCCAGGAACGATGAGGCCATTGTCCAGGCCATGCGGGAATTGGCGGGCAACCCTGGACTGCGGCAGCGGCTGGTGGAGAAGGGATTTCGCCGGGCCGCCGAGTTCAGTTGGGACCGAACCGCCGCCGAAACCGCGCGGGTCTATGCGGATGCAATACGCCTGTTTGGTGAGAAGCGTTGAGCGCCGAACGAGAGCACGTCTCCGATTCATCCAATCCCGCGGCGTCGCAGCCCTCCGGCCCGCTCGCCCGGCTGCTCGCTTGGGCTCCCATCCACCTGGCCACGTCGCGCACTGGCCGCCATGCCGGAATGGTCGTCGGCGGCAATGCGGTCAATCGGATTCTGACATTTCTCGTCCACTCGGTGCTGGCCCGCGCGCTCGAAAAGCCCGTCTTTGCCATGTTCAATGTCACGGCTATGGCCCTCGAAGTCGTCACCGAGTTGGCCGACCTGGGCCTCAACGTCAATCTGGTCCGAAACTACAGCCGCCATGCCGAGCGCAACCGTCCGGCGGCGTTGTCGGTCATCCAACTCGTTCTGCGAATCAAGGTCGTTTGGGTTTTGTTCCTGACAGTTGTTCTCTATGCGTTTGCGCCCCGCTTTGCATTGCTTCTTCGCAAACCGGAACTCACGGGACCGTTTCGGTTTGCTGTACTGGGACTCGCCGCGCCCGTGATGGTCTATTTCGCGCTGGCCCACTTGCAGGCCGTTCGGTGGTTCGGGCGCTATGTCCTGGTCAACATTGTCGAACGCATCGGGCTTCTCGCGCTTGTGTCCATTCTGGCAGTGACTGGGTATATCGGCCTGTATCCGGCTTTGACAATTTGGATTCTGTCCCCCTTTCTGGCCGCGGTGCTCGGTTTGGCTCTTGCGCCTCACGACTACTTCCGCGTGCGCCGAATCGAGCCGGGAGTGGCGCGGGAAGTCTTCCATTTCGGCAAATGGGCATTGGTTTCGTCGCTGCTCACATTGGCTTTGTGGCGTCTCGACGTCTTCATGCTGACGGCGCTTTCGACCGAGGAGAAACTGGCGGACTATCTCTTCGCGGTGCGGCTCATTGCGCTTCTCCAGGTAGTCACGCAGGGTTTCAACACCGCTCTTCTTCCACGCGTTGGCCGGTTCGAGTCGGTCGCCGAATGTCACACTTATCTTCGGATGATTGGGAAACTCGCTCCAGTGGTTATGTTGGGAGCTGTTTTGCTTTGTCTCATTGCCCAACCCTTGCTGCTCATTCCGTTCGGTCGAAAGGCCATCGAGGCCGTGCCCATTTTCCGGCTTCTTGTGGTGGGCGAAGCCTTGATGATTCTCGCGGTGCCCATATCCCTGCTCTTTTATCGTCTGAACCGTGTGGACTTAATTTGCGTAACCAACATCCTCCTGCTGGTCGTGTGCGCCGCGTCGAACGGGGTTCTCATCCCGCGTTTTGCTGGAATGGGAGCGGCGATGGCGTATTTGCTGGTCCGTCTGACTGCCGTGCTCAGCACGCTGATTCTGCTTTCTTACGCCTTGGGCAAAGTGACCCATCTCGGCAAACTTGACGATTGAGCACGTTCGTTCCAAAGTGCAGCGACATCGGCAGTGACCGGGCCAGAAAGAACTTCCGAAATGAACGAAATGAATCTGGGCGAACAGATCACGGCGGTTCCGTTTGATGAGTGGGAGATCGTCACCCACTGTGATCTGTGTGGCGGCGCGGATTTCAAATCCACGGACGACCGCCTTCGCGTAGCGCGGTGCAAACGATGCGGTCATACGTTTTTCGAACGGCGACCCACACAACAGGCCATTGCCCGGCATTATGATCAGGGCGACAACTATGCGATGTGGCTTGGCCAAACGGAGAACCGGCGACGCGCCAACCTTCGCCGCCTCGATCTGATTGCGCCTTATCTGACCCGCGGTCCTATCCTCGACGTCGGATGCGGCATGGGGGAGTTCCTCAACCTTGTGGCAGAGAGATGGCCGCGCGTCGGTCTTTACGGAACGGAGCTATCGAAGACGGCCTTGACGCTGGCCAAGGAAAAGTTCGGCCTCCAGCACTTGTTTTGCGGTCAACTCCAGGATGCGCAATGGCCCGAAGGGTCGTTTGAAACGATCACGCTTTGGCAGGTGCTCGAGCACGTTCCCTCGCCAAGCGCCGTAGTCCGAAAAGCGAACGACCTGCTTCAAGACGGTGGCCGTTTGTTGATCGCTGTCCCCAATGACTCAGATGCCCGCGCTTTTTCCCGATGGGTCAAGCATGCATTGCAGCGCTGTATCGGGCGGACACCGCCCACGCGCTACGATCCCTTGGGCGCTCATGGCGAGGTCCACCTCCATCACTTTTCGCCGCGCACCTTGCGCTACCTGCTTTCGCAAAACCGGTTCCGGGTGATACAGGGAGACCTCGATCTGTGCCGCGCGCCAACTTTTTCGCACATACTTTTCGTTCACATTTGTCGCTTCGCCGACAAGTTCTTGCGATGCAATCTCTATGAGACAATGGTCGTAATCGCCCAGAAGGTCGGTCCGCATGGACGGGGGAGCGAGCGCACCTGAGCATGGGAACGCCGACATAAGGAGGGAGCGATGGCAGACAGTCTGATCCGCAAACTGAACGTCGGGTGTGGCCGCGACGTTCGCGAAGGCTATGTAAACCTCGACATTGCGCCACTGCCCGGCGTTGACGTCGTCCACAATCTGGCTGTTTTTCCCTGGCCGTTCGGCGACGATACGTTTGACGAAGTTCTGATGATGAGCGTTCTCGAACACTTGTCCAACGTGGTCGGGACGATGGAAGAGGTCTGGCGGATTTGTCGCGACGGCGCGAAAGTGGTGGTCTGCGTTCCCCACTGGAACAGCCGAACGGCATGGCTCGACCCGACCCATATTCGCCCGTTCGACGCCGAGACGTTCGACTTCTTCGATCCTGACGCCCAGCTGTGCCGCGAGCGGCCTTACTACTCCACGGCGCGCTTTCGCGTCGAAGCGATTACCTATCATGGCTTCTGGTTCCGGCGGGCGTGGCCGTGGTCGAAACGCGTGACGCGCGAGCGGCCGCGTCGCCAGTGGATGCGATTCCTCACGTCGCTGCCGGATATTGTCCACTATATGGATTTCGAGCTGCGTGCACTGAAAAAGGCGGCCGGCTAAAATCGCGATACGCAAATCTGCGAAAATCTGCGCAATCCGCGGTTTCGTTTGCCGTTTGCTTTTCTCTAACCTCTAGTTTTCTGTCTCTGACTTCTCAACCGCAGGCAAATCCGTTCGCCCAGTGATAGACCCAATCGCTCGCGTGCGTTTCCATTGCGAACCGCGATTTCGAGCGTGCCGAGGCTGCCCCAATAGGCCGCCGCCTCGCCCGGCATGACATCGGCGTAGGTAGAGGAGACACGCTCAATTGCGAAATTCTCTGCCGCAACAGACCATTTTCGATTTGCGAGTTTCGATTTACGACTTTCGATTCTTCGCCTCTGCTTTGGTTCACTTGCATCGGCCACTGCGCGCTCGATTGTCGTGATCGCGTTGCCGAACCGATCGAAGTAAATGACCGTTCCTTCGATTGTGCCGTCGGCGGCCACAGTCGCGCCCGGCAATTCAATCTCGACGGGATCCGAAATGAGATCGCCCGCGCTCTCGATTCCGCCTTCGATCGCCACCTGGGCCGCTGCGGGGGCGAAGATGTCGCGGCCATGAAAGGTTCGGCTGACCGAGAGACGCATCCACTGTTCATTCGAGATCACTCGGCACTCCCCGTCGGCCACGTGTCGTCTGATCCCCGTCAGCAGACCATTGTCGGGAGCGACGAAGAAGTAGCGTCGGCAAAGCAAGCCTCCTGCCTGCAAGTCTTCGACATTGCCGGAAGCGACAATCGCCCGCCGCTCGGTTCCTACTTCGGGATCCACAACGGCGCAAAAGATAGTGGCCGGAGGGAATTCGCGGAACGTTCGTTCCAGAATCCAAGCGGCCTGACCGACCGCGCCCGGCTCGATGGCGTGGCACAAATCCACGATCGTGCAGTCGGACAGACGCGACAGGATGACGGCTTTCATCGAGCCGACAAACCAGTCAGCCGGACCAAAATCCGTCAGCAGAGCGATGGTGGGCCGCGGCTTCATAGATTGTCCAAGTCACCCACCTCTTGCCGCGAGTAAATGCAGAAGAACGGGACCTCTTGGAAGCTGAAAACTTCTTTCGGCTGGCACTCGAAGAAAAGGTGTCCCCCAACCCGCCCGAACATCCCCTTGCGCACGTGCAGGAGATAATAATCGTAAGCGCTGAACGGCCCGGCCGTGCCGAACCGAAGATCCTCGCGCAAAACACCCCATTCCTGGAGGTGCGCGAGGACGAGATCGTTCATGGCCATGGGGCGAACCCGCGCCCCGACCGGCAGCGTGTTCAGATAGGCGAGAACCTCTTCATTCAGGCTTTCGCCCCAATAGCTGGTTTCAAATTTGTTCTCGGCCCCCTTGAGACCGCCTGCGAAAATGTTGAAATAGGACAATTCGTGCGGGTGAATCTTGATGATCGCCCACAATCCGCTCCCTGCAACGATTGCGAAAAACACGACGGCCACGAGATGGCGCACGCTCAGCGCCCCGCGTATTTTTCTGTCGAACGGGATAATCCCGACAAGCGAATCGGCCCCGCCGCCCGTCAGAATCGCCAACATCGGAAAGAGCGAGAAGAACAGCCGGGTGCCGTCGTATTTCGGCGATCCGGGCAGCGCCGCGTGAATCAGCACCACCGCCGCATAGGCCGTGAACAGAATCCCGCGATATTCCCAGCGGCAATGAACGGCTGTCCGCGCCAGGCCCACAATCGAAAAAATCAGAATGGGCAGCGGCGTTGTCGCCAGCGTCATGATAATCGGATAGTGCCACGGTGCGTTGGGCAGCCCATAGCCCCATTGCTCGTCCAGATACCACACCGCCGTATATTGGTGGCGACCGAAGAAATGGAAGTATTCGGCAAGGCGCGCGACCGTGTCGTGCCAGAGCCAGGGCCACAAGGCGATCCAAACCAGCGGCGCCACAAAAATCATCGTGAAGAAATTGTTGACGTAGGTTCGCCGATGAAACGCATGCCCCCAAATGAGCAACACCGGCGCGAGCAATAGAACGTTGATCTTCGTGTCAAGCGCCAAGCCGTATGCCACGCCGAACAGGATCGCCCACCAGGCCGAGTTCAACCCGCGAAAGAAACAGTAAATGGAAAGGAGCAGCACGAAGTTGGTGATCGTCTCGGTCGCCGCAATGTGCGCATGGCCGAAAACGCAGGGCATCGTCATGAAAGCAAACGCCGCAATCACCGCCGCCCGCCGCCGGTAGCTGTTCAACGTCAACAAATAGATCAGAAAGACCGACGCGCCAAACGTCAGCGCTGCCGGCAAGCGCAACGCCCGCACATCGCCCCACCAGTCGCGCGTCATCATCCACGACAGGCCCATGGCCCACTTGATGAGCGACGGCAGCTCGACAATGCCCACCGGGTGTCCCGTGGCTTTGTCTTCTTTGCCGCACCAAAACTCCCTAATTGTGTCGTCTGTGACGCCTTCGGCGGGATCGGTCCAGAAAGCATCCAGCCATTCGATCGTCATGTGCGCGGGTGCGCGATAGTAAGCTTCGTCCCATGAATAGCCGATTCCGCGATAGGTAAACAAAACCGCGACGATCGCCACAACGGCCAACGCGGCGGCGATAGCCACGTCGCGCGGCGTCGTGCGCCGAAGATCAACCACCGGTTCGCGCAATTCCTCCTCGCGCATCGGCTCGGGAGGCTCGGGTACGGGCAACTGCACCTTGGACAACGCTTCGGGCGTCAACGCCCACGGTGCTTTGGGGGGCTCATCCATGACAATTCCCTCGGTGAATGGGCCTGCTCTTTCGGCACGACAAGTTTTGACTACTATATCGCTGGCCCAAAGTCGAGACAGAATTCGCAAGTGCGAAGAAACTACGGATCCTATTTCTCAATCGGTGAAATCGGTGCAATCTGTGGTTGCGGTTTCTCTCTGCGCGAGCCGATAGTAGCCATGATGATTGGAGCCGGTGCAAATCAATATGATGTTGTGGTTGTCGGTGGGGGACATGCCGGATGCGAGGCGGCTCATACCGCGGCGCGTATGGGTGCGCGGACGCTGCTGCTGACCATGAACCGCGACGCCATTGCCCGCATGTCATGCAACCCGGCCATCGGCGGCTTGGCCAAAGGCCATCTCGTGCGCGAGGTGGACGCGCTCGGCGGCCTGATGGCGCGCGCCGCCGACGCCACCGGCATTCAGTTCCGGATGCTCAACACGGGCAAAGGACCGGCGGTCCAGGCCCCACGCGCCCAAGCCGACAAGCAGGAGTATAGCCGTTGGATGGCGCGCGAACTTGCCCGCGTTCCCCATCTCGATCTGGCCGAAGGTATGGTCACCGCGATCCTCGTCGAGCATGACCGCCTTGTTGGGATTGAAATTCAGTATTGTAGCCGCCGACGTGAGGAGGCGGAGGCTTTTCAAGCAGCGGCGGGTCCGCCTCCTCACGTCGGCGGCTACAGTCGCATCAACTGTCGCGCAGTAATTCTCACGACCGGCACTTTTCTGAACGGCCTGATTCACGTGGGCCTCGAATCGCACCCGGGCGGGCGGCTGAATGAACCGGCCGCCGTCGGGTTGTCCGACAGCTTGCGCCGCTGGGGACTCGAGGTCAGCCGCCTGAAGACCGGCACACCCGCACGTCTCGATGGGCGCACGATTGACTTTTCGCGGCTGGCCGTTCAGCCCGGCGACGAGAGTCCGCGACCGTTCTCGTTCACAACCGACCGGCTCGATATCGTCCAGGTTCCCTGCCACATCACCTACACCAATCCGCGCACGCACGAGATCATTCTCGCCAGTTTGGACCGCTCGCCGCTTTGCACGGGCAAGATCAAAAGCGTCGGCCCGCGCTATTGCCCCAGCATCGAGGACAAGTGCATTCGGTTTCGCGACCGCGACCGCCACCAGGTTTTTCTCGAACCCGAAGGACGTGAGTCGCATTGGATCTATCCCAACGGCATTTCGACCAGTCTTCCCGCCGATGTGCAAGAACGATTTGTGCGCACAATCGAGGGTCTGGAGAACGCACAGTTTCTTACGCATGGCTACGGCATCGAGTATGATTTCGTTCCGCCGACGCAGACGCAGCCGTCGCTTGAATCGAAAGCGATCGCGGGACTCTTTCTCGCCGGACAAATCAACGGGACGTCGGGCTATGAGGAGGCCGCCGGACAAGGCATCGTCGCGGGAATCAATGCCGCCTTGAGTTTGCGCGGCGAGCCGCCCCTGATTCTCAACCGCTCCGAGGCTTATATCGGCGTCCTGATTGATGATCTAGTGACCAAGGGAACCAACGAGCCGTATCGTATGTTCACGTCGCGCGCCGAATATCGCTTGTTGCTACGCCATGACAACGCCGATCTGCGCCTGACCGAGTATGGCCGGCGCGTCGGCCTGATTGACGACGAAAGGTATCGGCAGTTTGAGAAATACCGCAAGTCGGTCGAAAGCGAGCTGGCGCGCTTGCGCGAAGCCTCAGTCAAACCATCCGATCTCGATGCATCCTATCTGTCCGACCGCAATCTCCCCGCCATCTCGAAGCGTGTTTCGTTGGCATCGCTTCTCTCGCGGCCCGAAATGCGGTATTCGCATCTCGTGGAAATGGGATTGGCCGACCTCGCGCTCGATCCGCGCGCCATCGAGCAAATCGCCCTCTGCATTAAGTACGAAGGCTACATCCGCCGCCAGGAAGAAGAAGTCGAGCGATTTCGCCGCCTCGAATCCGAACGCATCCCGCCCGATTTTGATTATGCCGCGATCAAGGGCTTGACCGTCGAAGCCGCACAGAAACTCAGCCGCATCCGCCCCATCTCGCTGGGCCAGGCCGCGCGCATCAGCGGCGTCAATCCGGCGGATGTTTCGGTCCTGATGATTCATCTGCGTGCGCGCACACGAGGATGAAGCAGACTGTGTGGAACAGAAGTTGACTCTCAGTGGCAATGGGACCAGCATCATTTCAGTTTAGCGGAGTGAGAACATGAAACACGAATACGATTTTTCAAAAGGCCGGCGGGGCAAATTCTACCGCCCAAATGTCAAACTGAACCTTCCCGTTTACCTGGACGACGAAGTGCGGGCATTTGTCGAGAAAATCGCCAACTCCAGGCGCTCCGATGTCTCGACCGTGGTCAACGGCCTTCTGCGGGCCGACATGAAGCTGGCCGATACGATGAAGAAATAGGCGCGCACTCGGCCACGCGGACCTCGCGCGCGCGGCTTCTCTTGACGGACCGACACGCTCAATCCGAATGCCCCTTCCTCTCGCTCGGCCAGGCCTCGCGCATCAGCGGCGTCAACCCATCGGACGTTTCTGTCTTGATGATTCACCTTCATGCGCGCCGACAGAGAAACACCGAACGCTGAACGATGAATGATGAACGATGAAGTGGGGCGCGTTTTTGAGAGAAGGCGAGACTGCTTGACAACGACGCATGTCCCAGGTAGCAACGGCAGCGGGCGGAGCGGTAAAAGGGAAACAGTAATTGGCTGCAGGAGTCGTGCCGCATGGGCAAGGTCAAGAACCATCACTTCTACGTCTGTTCGCACACCCACTGGGACCGCGAATGGTATGGAACGTTCGAGGATTTTCGGATGCGGCTGGTCGAGCTGACCGACGAGTTGCTCGACTATCTCGAGGACGAACCGGAGTATCGCTGCTTCAATTTCGACGGCCAGACCGTCGTCGTTCGCGACTATCTTGAAATCCGTCCCGAGCGCCGCGAAGACGTACGCAAACTGGTCGCGGCCGGTCGGCTGATGCTGGGTCCTTGG
>Ga0315277_10006444_pt1 | contig 15357 bp, 13 predicted proteins | sample YL17G05_15_MG_FD_203695 | JGI IMG/M metagenome (GOLD analysis project Ga0315277, IMG submission 203695) | Sediment microbial communities from Yellowstone Lake, YNP, Wyoming, USA - YL17G05_15 | ecosystem: Environmental > Aquatic > Freshwater > Lake > Sediment | place: USA: Wyoming | collected...
CACATTGCCATCTCCGTAACCGCCTGTTAACGGACTCTTAGCTGCCAGCACCAGTTTACCACTGCTGGGCAACGACACACCAGTCAACGGACCAGTGGCGAAAACCAGTCGGTTCTCAGGCGAAAAAGCATCTGTGCCAGCTTTCACTTCGTCCCAGAGGATCTTTGCGGCGAAGCCTCTTCCGCCCAACCAAGTCAAGGCAAAGTCAGCGTCAAATTCCTGAACTTGAGCCTTTTGCTTAGAAAGGTTAACTCTTAAAATCTTGCCATTCCATCCAAACACACGCTTGCACCGTCCTTTATGCAATTCTGAGTATCTCCAATATTGAGTATTTCTGATTATCGTAAAGACACGAAAAGTTTCAGAAGGGTTCCTTGCTTCGGCAAAAAGCCTATTAATGCACTATGTGTGATGTTTCTACTCTCAAAATTACGAGGAGATGCCAAGATGGTGTTAAAGGAATTCAAGTATCAACTAGGCAAGGTTGAAAGAGGCTACAACAACCGCACCTTGCACGTAAACCTCTCAACTATGCAAATTAGCAGCAAACCAGTTTCACAAAAAATGAAAGACACGTTCACAGGCGGGAGAGGCTTCAACCTCTGGCTACTCTGGAACGCCCTACCCAAAAACCGCATAGTCAAATGGAACGACCCAGAAAACGAAATCTGCATTGCCTGCGGACCTTTAGGCGGCACCCCTGTGTATCCAGGAAGCGGCAAAAGCATCGCCGTCTCAATCTCACCTCTAACAAACATGGTTGTCGACTCCAACGTCGGCGGCTACTTCGGTGCATACCTGAAATATTCAGGCTGGGACGCTCTGGAAGTTCAGGGAAAACCGAAAGATGAGGTTGTTATCTTCATCGACGGTGACGAAGGCAAAGTGCAGATTGAGGATGCTTCTGAGCTTCCGTCTGAAACACACTTAATAGTTAATTTGCTGGCTGAGAAATATGGTAGAGGTCTCCCTCAGGGCATCTCTGTGGTTTCTTCTGGACCTGGGGCTGAACACACCAATTTTGGCTGCCTCAATTTCTCATGGTACGATGCTGGACGAAAAATGCACAGGTACAAGCAGGCGGGCAGAGGCGGAATCGGCACAGTTCTGCGCGACAAGAAAATTAAAGCCATAGTAGCCAAGTACTCGGGCAAAATCACGCTCGAAACCAACGACCCAGCTCACCCAGAATTGCTTAGGCAAATTGGCAGTGCCTACGTTCAGGAGATTCGAACGCTTGACCCCAAGCAACATGAGATGTCTGTGATAGGCACCACACATCTTGTACCAATCATGAACGATTTTGACCTGTTACCCGTTAACAACTTTAAGTTCGGCAAACACCCAGACGCCGAAAAACTGGGACAAGAGGTTTACAGGAAAAAATTTCACAAAGGCTTCGACGGTTGCTGGATGGGCTGCCCAATGGCATGCGCCCACGGGGTCAAAGATTTCGAGCTTAAAACAGGACCGTACAAAGGACAGAAAGTGTTCGTGAATGGACCCGAGTATGAGACCATCGCAGGCGTGGGCAGTAACTGCGGTATTTTCGACGCTGACGCTGTCACGGAAATCAACTATTACTGCGACGTTTACGGCTTGGACACGATTTCGGTTGGCACCTCTACAGCTTTTGCTATGGAATGCTATGAAATGGGCTTAATCGACAAAAAAGCCACAGGCGGTTTAGACTTGCGTTTCGGCAACACTGACGCTGCTCTTGAACTGGTTCATCAGATGGCTTCTGGCAAGGGCTTCGGTGCAGTTGTAGGTCAAGGCATACGGAGGATGAAACAGATTTTCGCAGAAAAATACAGTGCTGACCCGAAGATTATGCAGGACATCGGCATGGAATCTAAGGGTTTAGAGTTTTCTGAATACGTTACGAAAGAGTCGTTGGCTCAGCAGGGCGGTTACGGTTTAACGTTGAAGGGTCCTCAGCATGATGAAGCTTGGCTTATATTCCTCGACATGGTGCATAACCTGATGCCTACGTTTGAGCAGAAAGCCGAAAACCTGCACTGGTTTCCCATGTTCCGCACGTGGTTTGGCTTGAACGGTTTATGTAAGCTTCCTTGGAATGATGTGGTTCCCGAGGACAATAAACTCACGAAGGAACCCGCTAAAGTCATGGGGCACGTTGAAAACTATGCCAAATTCTACTACGCTGTCACAGGTAAGAAAATAGGCGTTGACGACATAATCAGGATGAGCGAGCCCGTCTACAATTTCCAACGTGTCTTCAACCTGCGCTTCGGCTTTGGCACACGGCAGCATGACACTGTACCGTACAGGGCAGTTGGACCCGTGACTAAAGAAGAATATGAAAGCCGCGCAGAACGCTATGACAAGCAATTGAAAGAAAAAGTGGGTTACGACCCAGAGGGCAAATCCACCGAAGACAAGTTGAAGGCTCTGCGCAAGTATCGTGAAGGCGAATATGAGAAGCTAAAGGACGCGGTTTACAAAAGGCGCGGTTGGAATGCGAACGGCGTGCCAACGTTGGAAAAGGTGAGAGCCCTCGGCATAGATTTTCCCGATGTGGTTGAGCTTCTAAAGAAGTATGCGTGAAAGACTTAATTGCATAAGATGCTAAAACAGTGTCGCAACAAGATGAGGAGTTGAAGTCAGGTTTGAGCAAATCTAAGAAAGTGCCTAAAATAGCGTTATTCGGCGCTGGCAAGATGGGTGAAGGCATAATCTCGGGGCTACTAAAATCAGGCATTTATCATCCAGAGGACATAAGAGCCTATGAAATCCTAGAGAAACGTTGCCAATACATAACGCAGACTTACAAGGTTGAATGCTTAAGCGACGTGAAAAAAGCTGGGGCTTTCGCTGACATCTGCCTCATAGCTGTTAAACCTGCTGAAGTAAGTAAGGTTCTTGACCAAATAGCCCCTGTTCTTAAGCCGGGAAAAATGGTTGTCTCAATTGCCGCTGGCGTGACCTTAGATTTCTATCGGAAACATCTGCCTAAGCATGTGCCTGTTATCCGTGTTATGCCTAACATGGCTGTTCTAGTCCGTGAAGGCATGGTAACATTTTGCCCAAGCGACAACGTTACCAAGGAACAGTTAAAGACAGCCACTGACATGCTAGGGTTGCTGGGACGAGTAATGCGATTAGACGAAAAATACCTTAACTTGGCTACAGGCTTGGTTGGTAGTGGTCCAGCTTACATCTACTTGATTATTGATTCTTTGGCTGATGCTGGAGTGCGGTTAGGCTTGCCTAAGGACGTGTCCACAGTGCTGGCTGCTCAGACCACGCTGGGTGCTGCTAAAATGGTTGTGGAAACGGGTGAGCACCCGGCTAAGCTTAAAGACATGGTAGTCACGCCTGCAGGCACAACAATTGAAGGCTTGCTTGAGCTTGAACGCTATGGAATAAGAGCCACGCTGATCTCTGCTGTGACAAAAGCGGCTGAAAGAGCTAAAGAATTAGCCCCGCCAACATAGAAGACTTCACAAACCTACAGAGCAGCATTGCTTTTCTTTATTTTGTTGTCATGTGTTTACATGAGAGTTGTTTAGTTTCAAAGGGAAAAGTTTGAATATGGAATATGTTATTGATTAGAGGTTTAATGTGAGGGAAAACGTGCCATGCAGTTGATTCATAATGTCAAAGGAATCTCAAAACTCATTCTTATCTTCCTGTTACTTGTCGCTTTTGCTTTTGGCGCTCTAATATCATATGTTTGGACCATGGGGTTTTATGCACCATTCGAATTTAGCCTCCCCTCACAACCAACAATCGTCATACAAAACGTGGCTTTCAATCCACAGGACGCTTCTTTCGTAAACGTAACCTTGCTTAACCCTTCATACTCGCCCTCCGAGGCTGCCGTATTGCTCCTCGAAGCGAGAACTACGGATGACGGTCTTCGTCACGCGTTCGACGTAACTTCACCTGCAACACCTTACGTGCTGGGAAAGGGCAAAACGCAGACTTTCACTTGCTATTGGAACTGGGCAAACTACTCCGGTATTGTGCTTCCTCCGTCGGCAGGCAAAACCGTGGAGATCCGTGTGTTATCGGAGAATGATATGGGCGAATATGCTACTGTGGCTAAACCCTTTGTTTCACTTTCGATAACTGATGCTTCATTCAACTCTACTGTTAGCCTCAGCAGCTTTAACGTGACCGTGCAAAACCTCGAAACATCAGTGACATACGCTAACATTACGTCCATAACTGTTGACGTGTCCGAGAACATAACCGCTGACACGATAACACCCAGCCTTCCCTACGGCTTGGCGCCAGGCGCTCCAGCAGTTACTTTCACTGTGCCATGGGATTGGACATCCTACAGAAACCAAACAGTTATCATCACTGTGCACACACGACAAGGCTACATCGCCTATCATACCATAACTCTGCCGTCATAAATCGAGCAAGCTAAAATGCAATCTATCAATGCGATAATCTTCAACATTGAATAAAAAAAGAAAAAGAGATTTTTTCCTACACGACAATCTCTACGAATTGTCCCATCTTTTGCTTCAGAGCTTTCTTGTAGGCAACATTAGCTGTGATAGCATCCTGAATTGCCAAGCCAGTCGAAGTAAACACTGTTATCTCATCGGGTGACTCTCTGCCCTTTTTGACGCCTGCTACGATTTCGCCAATTTCACCCCATATGTTCTCGCGTTTGATGATTTCTTGTTGCAGTGGCATATTGATTTCTCCACTGTGAGATGCCTGATCCCAATCGTCCACAATTATTTTTGCTCTCTTCAGAATAGCTGGGTCCAACTCTTGTTTGCCAGGCGCGTCGGCTCCTATGCAGTTTATGTGCATGCCAGGTGAAACCCACTCGTTGAGGACTACTGGTCCTCTTGCAGGCGTTGTTGTAACCACGATGTCTGCGCCTTTAACAGCGTCTTCAGCCTTCTCAACTGGAACCATCCTGTCCCAGCTTTTGCATTCAGTCTTCATTTCTTCAACGAATGCTTGTCTCGTCTCTTTTGTTCTACTCCAAACTCGGATTTCTTCCAGTTTCTTGTAAACTGAGCAAAGAGCCATAACCTGTGTTCTAGCTTGTGCGCCAGCGCCAACTAGACCAATTATCTTCGGGTCCTTTCTTGCCAAGTGCTTTGCTGCAACGCCTCCTGAAGCGCCTGTCCGCATGTCGGTTATCCATGTTGCATCCATTACAGCGATGGGTGCTCCATTTTTCGGGTCAACCAAAATCAGCGTAGCCATAACAGTGGGCATGTTGAATTTAGTTCGGTTGTCCGGATGCACGTTAACAACTTTTACAGCTGAAATGTCGAGAGCTTCAAGGTAGGATGGCATTGCTCGTAAATCGCCGTTGTATTTCTTATAAAATATGTAGAGCTTAGCAGGCATCTGCACGCGTTTCAAACCTTTTTCGGCAAATGCTAATTCAACAGCCTGCAGAACCTCATCCATCGTAAGCAGTCGTTTTACTTCTTTTTCAGTTAGCAATAAAGTCTTCATAAGGTTTCACCTACTTGATGAGCGTGCCCTCTTTCGGATTTCTAACTAGCTTATGGAATTCCTCTACCAGTCTTCTTGTGACAGGTCCAGGTTTGCCCTCGCCTATCATGCGCTTGTTTATTTCTCTAACTGGGGTAACTTCGGCAGCGGTGCCTGTGAAGAAAACCTCGTCAGCTGTGAACAATTCGTTGGGTGTTACGTTTCTCTCAATCATTGGATGTCCAAGTTTTTCAACCAGTTTAATCACTGCGGTTCTTGTTATTCCACGAAGAGCGCCTGTTGATGTGGGCGGCGTGACTACTATTCCATCCTTAACGATGAAAATGTTCTCTGCCACTCCTTCGGAGACAAAGCCTGTTTTGTCAAGGCAGATCGCTTCATCTACGCCTCCTGCGTTTGATTCAATTTTGGCTAAAATGCTGTTGAGATAGTTCAGTGATTTCACTTCATGCGATGTAGCGTCCACTGGGTCGCGTTTCACCCAAGTAATCATCGCAGTTATGCCGCGTTCAATCTTATCTTTTGAATGCAGCACAATCGCGGGTTCCGTGATGATTATTATCGTAGCCTTTGGGCATTTTCTAGGGTCAAGTCCTAAATCACCCGTGCCTCGGGTTACCACAAGCCGAATGTACGAGTCTTTCAGCTTATTCTTTTTGAGCGTGTCAACAACAGCTTGAATCATTTCTTTTCTGCTTATCGGAATGTTCAGCATAATACTGTGGGCTGACGTGTACAAGCGGTCGATGTGTTCCTTCAGTTTGAAGACAATGCCTTCGTAAGCTTTTATTCCTTCAAATACGCCGTCACCGTAAAGCAAGCCGTGGTCGTAAACTGAAACTTTGGCTTCAGATTTAGGATAGAACGTGCCATCTATGTAGATTGAGAGTTCTTGCTTCGCCATTTTCATGTCACTTCCATAGAGAATACTGTATGCAACTTTCGATGCGCTTTTATGCTTTTTGCAGCAAAACAGCAAGAAAATCCTCAATTATCAAGAATGATGGACAAATCAACTCTGAAACTGCGTGAATTCTCGGGCAACAAACACGAACCCTAAACAAGCTGTGATTACAAGCATGATGCCGCCAATGTCTACTAGGAACAAACTGGCACTCCAGAAAACAACAGTGCTAACAACCCAACTAGGCACGCTGTTTAAAGGCCCTAGCCAAGGCGACTTCCAAACGAGGTCCCAAAGGCTCATCGAGAGTACAAGGGAGCCTACAAGCACGCCAACACCGTATACTAAGGCAATTGTAAGAACTGCAGCGTGAGCTAAAGGCTTACCTTCAATATTTTCTCCAACAACTGCGTTTATGAAGGCTGCCACAGGGATAAGACTAACCGTTATGGCTTCAAGGGCTTTAACCGCCAAGAAGGGACCGCCGAAAGATACTCCCCAGTCGAAAACCAGCTCCCAAACATGAAGATTAAGGAACACGTAAGCAAGCAACACGCCTCCAACAATTCCAGCTGCAGATCCTGCCAACTTGAAACGTCTTTGAGGCACCATGTAAGTGGCAGCACCGAACATTGCCAGCACAGGCGCTACTAGAAGTAGAAGCCCTTCAATTCTTCCCTCGGGAAGTATGAGGGTTGAGCCTATGCCTAAGCAAAGGAGGTAAATGGACGCTAGAAGGACGCCTAAGAAACCTATTCTCTTTGTTGAGTCTCCTTCGAAAAACTTGACTCCTCCAAAAACTGCAACCACGCCTAAAACTGCCGAAACCGCAGAAGCGAAAAGAAACAGCATTCTGCCCGCTATTGCAGCTATGTTAGCTTGTGAAGAAATGGGGATTGCCGTCCAGAAATAAGCTAGTAGAACAATGATGGGAACATTGACCATGACGTAGCCCACTCCCAACATTGTGCAAGCAGAAAGCACCAGTTTACGAAGCGTAGCTTCAACACCTGTAATCTGCACTTGCACCTGATCTTGCTGAGGAATAGCGAGGTCTATAGTCTCAATTGTCATCCAGTCTGCCTTCTGAATGTGAAAGGTTCTGCGACTGATTCTTTATAACATGTATGAACCGTGAGTAAGTATCGCCTCTAAGTGTCAGAATTCAAGGTAAAAAGAATGCGGGATGATGTGGTTTGTTAGAACACTGGTCTTTTAGACAGGAGTCTCGGAAGCGTTAGGGGCTGAAACGGCTTGCCCTCAGAATCCTTCCTGACTTCATCAGCTAGTTCCTGCAACTTCATCTGGCGAATCTTTCGCATTTTTCTGTCACGAACTGGAAGAACACCGGAGTTGATTTCTCTTTCTCCGATGACTACTATGAAGTTTACCCATTCGGTTTCGGCTTCTCTAACCTTCTTTTGCATAGTCAACGGGCGGTCGTCCACGTCTGCACGCACGCAGGCTTCACTTAGTTTCGCGGCGATTTTTTCGGCTTCTGTGACAAACTTGTCTGAAAGTGGAACAACTCTGACTTGAGTGGGTGCCAGCCACGTGGGAAGTATAGGCACGTTGCCCTTTTGTTGTTCTCGGTAGGCTTTTTCCAGCAGCGCATAAACGCATCTCTCAATTGAGCCGCTCGGGCTGCAATGCAGTATGAGTGGTCGTTTTTTCTTGCCTTGCTCGTCGCTGTAGCTTATGTCGTAGCGTTCAGCGTTTTCGATGTCAATTTGGTCTGTTGACAGAGCTGATGCCTTGTCGAGGTTATCAACGAAATTGAATTCGTACTTGAGTATCCAGTAGGAGTAGCGCTTGGGCAATAATTCGATTAGAGTTGGTTTGCCGAATTTCTTAACCATTGAAACTATGAAATCCTTGTTTTCTTCATAGAAATCCTTGGTAAAACGAATCGCTAACTCGTAATCTTCAAGAGTAAACTCCAAGCCTTCCTTCATGTTCCTCGTGCACAAGTCAAATCGGACCAGAAACTCCTGCTTCGCCTGCTCCAAATCAGCACACATAGCGTGGCAGTCAGGCATCGTGAACGCTCTCAGCCTACGTAGTCCAACTAGTTCGCCGCTTTGTTCTCTTCTGAAACTATACCGAGTCAACTCGTAAAGGCGCACGGGCAACTGCTTGTACGAGATTTGAGCGTCATGAGACATGAGGAATTGTCCGAAGCACGCTGCAAAGCGAAGGAAAAGGTTGCGGTCGTCTGATTTAACCACGTATTGACGGGCTGGAAACCTCTCGATGTAAGCAGCAAGACTGGGATGATTCAAATCGTACATAACTGGAGTTTCAACTTCCATGCCGCCGTACTCAGTCACGGTCTGAGTTACAAACCGTTCAAGCAATGATTTCACAAGCCTTCCTTTAGGTGGCCAACGAAAATTGCCCGGGTCACTTCCAAACTCGTAATCCGTCAAGCCTAGTTTTTTCATTAACGTGACGTGTGGCGGAGTTTGTTGAACAGCTCGCACCTTCGCCATCTCGTATTTGGCGAATTTTTCCAGCATTTTGTGCTCTTTGAAGTTGAATTTTTCAACGGGTGTCAGTTTTCCATCGGCGTCGATGATGAGCCATGTTGACTTCATGGTTTCCTCGACTTTCAAAGCCTCAGAAACTTTCTCTTCTTCCTTTCTCTCTTTTCCTGCGACTGGCGTGATTATGCGTAGTTGCTCAGCCAAAGGATGCCCTTTAATTGACAGCAAGAATCGTTTGTTCCAGCCAAACGGGCTGCGGAAGGTTTCAATACCTGCCTCTCGGGCGTATTCTTCCATGGCTTTGAGGATTTTGAGCGCAGTTGCGGGTTTAGCTAGGCTGCTGCTCAGATGTGCGTACGGGTAAATCAGGATCTTTTTTGCTTTTAGTTTTTCTAGGACTTCTTTAACCTGAATGACTGCTTGTTTTGCAACAGCTTCAGTGTCTCCTTCCTCGACGCATGTGAACAAGACAACGAGATCCTCTAGCCTATTCGGTTTCTTTTCTGCCTCTTCGGCGCTTGCCACTTCCTTCTTTATCGGCGTGTACTCAATGAAATCAGAATGCAACTGGAGAATTCTCATTTACCCTTCAGCCTCTTCCTGCTACCCCGTGTCTCCACTTTTCAAGCGTGCGGTCTTTCTTAGTCTCTCGCTTGAACTCCCTGTAATGTTCTCTGCACAGGTATGCTCGTCGTCCTTCGCCTACCTTAAGCCCTGCTTGCTTCACTTTGTCTACTGGCAGTGAACGGATAGCGTCATTTTTGCATCCAGCCACGCTGCATTTTTCGCCTTTTGAAACCCGTCCCAAAAACCCCACCACTCACTCAACTGAGGTTTTCATTTTCACTCTTGCTTCTCATATATTTCCGTAGCTCGCTCATAAGTTTCTTCCTTCTCGCCGAACCTTTGGTGCCCAATGCCTTCTATAACAAATGAGGCTGAAGCCGAGCCGACACAAGCACACCATACAGGGTCTTTACGACGAACATACTCAGCTAAGAAGGCACCGCTAAAAGCATCTCCTGCACCAGTAGGGTCTACGACACGTTCTGATCTGTAGGCTGGAATACTGGAAAACTTGCCGTCGAAAAACAACGTGCACCCTTTTTTACCGAGGGTAACAATAACCACTTTGACTCCGTATTCGCTGATTTTTCGCATTGCCACCTTCAACTTGTTTGTTCCAGCAATTATCTCTATTTCGTTGAGAGACGATTTGAACAAATCCGCTTGCTCCAACACGGCTCGCCCTTTCCAGTGTCTTAGGCTGACGTTGCCTTTCGAATCAAAAGAACGCACAAAACCTTGCGGGTCCAAAGATAGAATACTCGCGTCCTTGCGAAGTTCAGTCACAGTTTTCTCTGGAAGCTCGCCAGCAATAGGCGCGATGTGAACCGCTTTGGCATGCAAGTTCTCAGGCAAGTCATTAACAAATATTGAAGGTGCCCTTGCTTTCAGTTGCAGTTTTCGACTTCCGTTTTTTTGATATTTGATAATGAATTGCGTGGTTGGATCGCCTTTTATTCGCTTCAAACCAGACAGGTCTATCCCGTTGTTCTTTAGCCATTCAACGTAGCTGTTCGAAAAGTCTTCGCCCACCTTCGAAACCACCGAAACTTTGGCGCCAAGTTTTGCTGCTGCCACTGAAACGTATGTTGGCGGACCGCCCAAAGCTTGCTTCGGGAACTCCATGCTAGGCGAACACTTAGTATCGATGGCAAAGTGTCCTACTGTGACTAGGTCAAACACCAATAAGCAACTCTTCTTGTCTGAGTGAAGAAGAATACACATATAAGAATGATTTTTAAGTTGCTTATTCATCAATTACCTTGAAGGTGATATTTCATTGCCAGTTAAGAGAAAAAGCCGTGGAAGATCCAAAGGCGGCAAGGGACGAAGCGATCTAGTCCAATGCAGTGGTTGCGGAGGCTTGGTGCCCTCTGACAAAGCCAAGAAAATCTCAAGGCCAGTCACACTTGTAGAGCCCACGCTTGCACGAGAACTGCGGCAACAAGGCGCATACATTCCTGGGCACGTCGAAACCAAATACTACTGCGTCTCCTGCGCTGTTCACCGTGGCGTAGTGAAAGTGCGAGCCCGCGACGACCGCCGACGAGCTTGGCGACGCCCTAGATACTAAATCACAGGCGTGGTTGACTCTTTCTTTTTTGACGCTTTCCTAAAATAGACTGCTCTCTGAAGCACAGTTAGATTTGTTAAAACCGCAAGCAATGCCACACTCCAGCGTAGGGCATCTTGCCACACTAAAGTAAGCAAACTTGCAGCTACAATTATGAGCAAGCGTTCAGCACGTTCCGCTAAGCCCACTGTTTCCATTTTGACGCCAGCAGCCTCCGCACGAGCACGAGTGTAACTCACAAGTAATGAGCCAACTATAGCTGCGATTCCAATCAGCTGCCATAGAACCGAAGTCGCTAACCAGCCTAGGAAAATGCTACCTAAAATCAGGGCGTCGGAATAACGGTCCAACAGCGAGTCAAGAAAGCCTCCGAACACTGTAGTTTCTCCATGCAGTCTGGCTGAGACACCGTCCAAAGCATCGAAGAAGCCTGAAATCAGTAGGCATAGGGCTGCAACAGGTAGGAGTGTGATTTGAAATTGCGAACTCCAGTAGAGATAAGCTGAGGCTAGAGCCGCAAATACTCCTATGAGGCTGAGGTGATTAGGCTTCAGACCGATACTATGTGTGAACCTCGCCTCGCTAATCAGTAGCAGTTGGATGCGTTCTTTCAACTTTGTGAGCAATGACTGTGTCACCGTTGCCGATTCGAAGAATAATTGCGCGGCAATTTATTTAAAACCACTCTACACTAACAAGAAGAAGAGGATAATGCAATGATTGAAGTAACTCCGATAAAGATACAGAACGAAACAGCCGTAGGCTTGAAAGTGGAGCTGCCCGATTCACCTGCACCGTTAGTAATGATAGTCGGGTCGAGAGGATTTGTGTGCTGCGGCTTCATCAACATGGACGCCGCTGAAAGACTAGGTGTAGCAGTAGCCATGGTCAGCGGAGTAAAAAGCTTCGACGACGTCCTCAAAGCCGAAGTCAAAACTGCAACAACCAAAGCGCAGACTGCGGGCGTAAAAACTGGCATGAAAGGAAAAGACGCTTTGAAACTGCTGCTTTAAGTTTTATTCACTTGGTGGGCCGGGCAGGACTTGGACCTGCGACCTTCGCCGTGTAAGGGCGACATCCAAACCAAGCTAGACGACCGGCCCTCTCGTAATTGTTTTTCTGTATGGCAAAGGTTCGAGATAAAAGGGTAATGCTGTCATCCGCTATCTGTTGCAATTAGCTTATTCAAAAATGAACTGCGTTGGTTTATCTGCCGTGTCTGGCGTTTCGTCGGGCTTTCTCTTCTTTCTGTCTCCAGTCTCTTTTTCGCTGTGTCTCAATATAACCCGTCGAACCGCGTCCTCTTCCACCCTCGAAATGTTCTGGGTTAAACTCAGCTCTGTACTGGTTCACTTCTCGGTAAAAACTCTCATAATCTATCTTGTCGTTGGAGAGCGCCTCTATTGCCTCGTTCAACTTCGCCTTAACATCGGCGGAGTTATTCTTGTCCCAGGCACTGGAATAAATGAGATAGGCTGCGTGAAACCTAAAGTCTGTGGGTCGGTCAATCAAAAGTTTTGACGGAGGCTGAGTATTCTCTGTGGCGGGTTTTTCTTCAGTGTTTGGTTCGTCAGTCATACAGGTCAAGGCTCAATAGATGGATACTGCAATAGAAAGGGCAGCATTATAAATCTTTTTAATCCCAACTTCACAAACCGAGGGCACATCGCTATCTATCACCAATCAACTGCTTATAGTTAGCTTCTGTTTCTTCAAGAATGGCTTCTGGCGTGACCTTGCCTCCAGACTTAAGCATTGCAGCTATGCAGGCGCCTCCTGCTCCAACGCCTTCTTTCACCATGCCCTTTTCGTAGGCTTTCAACCCCTCAAACCGTGATTGACTAAAGTCTAGGTTGGCTGCAAGTATTGGAACATCAGCGATTTGCATCACTATTCCTTTCAGGTCAGAGGTTGAATCCTCAACAACCCATCTGGTCGTAGCGATTGCAAGATTGCCGAGAGTGTCTGCGTTTAAGGCATTGATAATCGCCAATGCGGCGCCCATCTGCGTTCCACCAGCCATTAAGACAGGAACTAAGCGCGCAGCTCCCAAAACCAAACCAGCAAAAGCAGGCAACATCGGGTCACCAACACAGGAAACTGCTTTCACAGGTTCATCCGCTAAAGAACCAAAGCTGATGCCTGCCGCTTTCAATCCAGCCTCGGCAGTATCGACTTTCAGCTTGTGAGGGTTACGTGGCAGGCTGCTGCTCACTTTTCCTCTGGCATCTACGCCCATAGCTAAAAGAACAGCCAACGCTGTTGTCGTGCCACCAGGAATGCTTTCGCCAATCACCATGTAATCCGCTTTTTTTGCACGGTGTTCTCCAGCAACTCTAGCCTTTTGCATAACTTCTTCGACATTATCGACCGCGTTACCTGTTATTATGTCTCTTCCAGCTTTACCTCCAAAATCCAAGAACGGAACTTGAGGCTTAATCCTCAGCCCTCCGCTTGCCACAACAGCCTCTATGCTTGCCAATTTCAACGCTGAAAAAGTTATCAAAGCAGGCGTGGGCACACCTTCAGGAGTCACGGGCATGCCTTGAATGCATTTGCACCTGCCGTTCAGTAGGAGTTCAACGTCTGCGGGTGGCGTGTAATCAGTCAGTTCCGGAAGTTTACCAGCAGCTGATATGCCTGGTATTTTAGCTGTTTCTGTAACTCCGACTGCACAGATGAACAATGGGTTTTTTGCTTTCAGTTTTTCTTCTAGGGATTTGCCCTTGCTCTTTTCGTATGCGTAGATTATGTCATGCATTATTTCACTTGACTCATTTTTTGACTGTGTAAATCGCTAATTTGCCATCATAATAGATGAGGTCTCTTGAACGAGTCCATCCTAGATCCACGGGCAATTGCTGGGCAGAAACCACGACATATTCAATGTTATAACTGTCAATGTAAGTCAAGAAATCCCTTGTCCGAATCGTCTGAGGTGCTTGAACATTCAAAAATTGCTTCAAAGACTCGGTCGTTTCCCATTCGAAGTCATCAGGCTCGAAAGCTGCAGTGGTGAAGGAAAAAGAAACTTGCTTGCTTTCATTTTTTGCCAAGGCGCCGAATTCGTAACCGAGTCTCACAGCGTCGATGACATGGTTCTCTAAGGCGCCTATGTTAAACCATTCTGGCAAATCGTCAAATTTGAGAACGACTAACCTTCCATTCTTGCTGTCCCTTAATGCAACAAAATCATCGCTTAGACTGTCTGGAGGGCATTCAACCACAGCCCAACTATCCTGTGAATCAACGCGGGTAGGATTATCCCAAGGACTCTGCCACTGCAGCAATCCAGGAATCAGGGCTTGGCGAAATTCAAGAGCAGGACTCGTGTAACTGTAGATTCTTATTTTTGCATCAGCAAGATCTGCGTTTGCTGTGAATGTCCATTTCAGATTTATTAGTGGGCTGGTTTGGTTCATGGATACTTGTTTCTCAACTGTGAATAATGTGTGTGAGTATTTTGAGGTCATCTGCACTGAATCCGCAGTTTCTTGCGTCCAGTGAACCTCTTTAGGTAACTCCGATAGGGAAATCACTTTTTCATTGCCCACATTGTCCGAATATATTACGTAAACAGTGCTGTCCGAAATGCTGAACACTTTCTCCCACATATTGTAGACTGAAGCGTAGAAAAACTGCCCGGAAAGTGCACCGTTCAAAACGTATTCTCTCGTCCGCACATTATCCGTTCCAGCTTCGAAGAATAGATATTCGACTACTTCCGCCCAGTTTCGGCTGTAGAGCTGATTAGGTTCTTCAATGGTCATGTAATCGGTTATCAGGTTAAGCCAGGCGCCAGGCTTTTCAGAGACAACCACAACTCCTCTTGGAGAAGAATGCTGCTTCAACCATGTGCTTGTGTTAACTCCTGATATCCCACAGATTTCATAGTACCAAGGGAAACTATTGATTTGCTGAAGCGAAAGTGCACTTTGAGAAACGAGTAGGCTAAGAAGAATTGCAATAGCCCAAATTTGCGCTCTACTGTTCCATCTGATTTTGTTTTTGGCATTTGAGAGTTTAGCAGCGAGATAACCTGGCAACTTTATGAGTTGGAAGACTGTGACTCCCGCAAAGATTGTCAGTGGTGTAGCAAGGTATGGAATTAATCGTCCGTATAATAGGTACACTCCGAAAAGGTACGACTGTGACAGGATTAAGGGCAGTGCGAGCCACAAGATAAGCAATAGGTAAACGCTCAACTGTTTTCTCCTTTTCATCAGAACCAATGCGGGTGGTATGCCAGTTAACCCAAAGAAGAGGGTTAACCCGAAAATTTTGATGAACGATTCCAAACTGACAGAAGGTATGCTATAGATGTCTTCTATCATTCCGAAGAAAATGTGGGAGAAAAATAT
>Ga0315277_10006445_pt1 | contig 15356 bp, 12 predicted proteins | sample YL17G05_15_MG_FD_203695 | JGI IMG/M metagenome (GOLD analysis project Ga0315277, IMG submission 203695) | Sediment microbial communities from Yellowstone Lake, YNP, Wyoming, USA - YL17G05_15 | ecosystem: Environmental > Aquatic > Freshwater > Lake > Sediment | place: USA: Wyoming | collected...
CTTTCGATGGAAGTACAGAATGTCGGACTTCCAAGCGACGATATGATATGTTACATACGGAACGCGCTGCTAGCTATGGAAGCGGAGACGAGCTCCTCGGGCGGGCTACCTGCCAGGGGTTTCGACCATGGTCATCGCGATCGGGGCGGGCCAGCGCAGCCTCCAGACTGCCCTGACAATCCAGCGGTTGGCTGCGGAGATCGCGATCCCTCGCGCGGGCCTTATCCTGAAGAAGGTCGCGCCCGGTATCGGTCCCGACCACCAGCTGCCGGAACTCGACGCGCCCACAATGCTATGAATCGCCCCTTCGATCCAGAGATCGCGCGGGCGCCCGGTGTCCGAACTCTGGGCTATCTTCGCCCGTTTGGAGGCTTGGATAGGGGAATCCCCATCCGCGAAATCTCCTGGTGAAGCCCCGCCGGCTTTCTGATAGAGTCCGTGAGATGGGTAGTGCTGACGCAGGATGGGGATTGGCGGCGATCTTCCGGCACCCCTCAGTCGCCAACCTCCTAACCACGGCAAGACCCGACTCGAAACTGTGGATTCCCAGACATGCGAATAGTCCAATTGACAAGCGTCCACCAGTGGAATGACGTGCGCATCTTCGTGAAGATGTGCCGCAGCCTGGCGCGCGACGGGCACGAGGTCCACCTGGTGGCGCCGCGCGAAAACGGGCCGGAGACCGAATGGGTGGATGGCGTCAACGTGTACGCCGTGCCCATGCCTCGCAACCGCTTGGAAAGGATGCGAAGGACGGCCCGCGCCGTCGCCGCCCGCGCCGAAAGCCTTCGGGGCGATCTCTATCACTTCCACGACCCGGAACTGATACGGCTGATGCTGGACGTGCAGGAACGCACGGGCCGGCCCACCATCTACGACGTGCACGAGGACTATCGCGATCAGATCCTGACGAAGAAATGGCTGCCTCCGGGCTCGCGAAAGCTGGTTTCCTGGCTGTTTGGCCGTGTAGAGGACCGCTGCGCGCCGCGCCTGGCCGCCGTCGTCTGCACCTCCCCGCATATCGCACGGCGTTTTCACTGCAACCCCGCGCTGACCGTGATTCAGGATTACCCGGTCCTGGAGGAGTTCTTCGCGGAGGCCCCCTCGCCCGTGGAACGAATCCGGGGACGGTTCGTCTTCATCGGCGAGATCACCGCCATCCGGGGCATCCGCGAGACCATTGACGCTCTCCCCGCCGTTGGCCCGTCCGCCCGGCTCGCCCTCGCGGGCTCCTGGGAGGATCCACGCTTCCGGGAGAAAGTGGCCGGAACGCCGGGCTGGAGCCAGGTGGAGGAACTCGGCTACATTTCCCGCCAAGCCGTGAGAGCGGAGCTGTCGCAAGCCGTGGCGGGCGTGCTTTTCTGCGCCCCCCTCCCGAATCATCTGTTCAGCCAGCCCATCAAGATGTTTGAGTACATGGCGGCGGGCCTTCCCCTTCTGGTGTCCGATTTTCCCTATTGGCGCTCGATCATCGAGGAGGTCGGATGCGGGCTGTTGGCCGACCCTAACCAGCCGGTTGAGATCGCTCAAGTCATGCGCTGGGTGCTCGATCATCCGGAGGAGGCCCGCCGGATGGGTGAGAGGGGGAGAGAAGCCGTGCGCACCAGGTATAACTGGACCGGCGAGTATCGAAAGTTGATTGACCTCTACGGACGCGTCGCCCGTCAGTAATCCTAAGAAAAGCGGTTCAAGACGTGGCACGGGCATCTTGCCCGTGGAAACACAGGCATTCTGTTTGCGCACCCGACTCACCCATCAGGTGATCCGTCCCATAAGCGTTCTCGCACACAAAACACGGGCAAGATGCCCGTGCCACAGGTCCAACTGCCGAATCTAGGGTAATCGAAGTCATCTTCCAGTTACCCGGGAACTGCCGGGTCCCCAGCTCCACGGCGAGCGTGCCTTCCGAGGCGCTCGTAGGCCCGCTCCACGCCGCGCAGATAGCGGACCGCCGAGGAAGCCGCCCTGGAACAGAGCCGAGCGGGCTGAGGTGGGTGGCGCACCGAAATGCGCCAGAAAGTCCTCTTCGGCGAGATCGCGCTCGCCCGGTATCCTCTCGCGGGAATCGGACGGGAAAGTCAAAGGCGGGATCAGCCGGCCCAACTGTTTGGATTGTCCTGCCACGGGAATCCCTCGGGAACATGGCGCGGCCACGGATAAGGACGCACGAACTCCTTGCCGAGTTTGCAGGGGATGAAGCGGCAATCACTGGTGATCCTGGAATCGAATCCGGAGACCACATGGTAATCCGGCATGTCCTGTCTCACCACGCAGTTCGCCCCGACAATCACGTGTTTTCCAAGCTGTACTCCCGGGAAGAGGATGGAATGGCACCCGATAACGGAGTACTCTCCGACGATGGGGCCTTGGACGTCGAGCCTTGTGGGCGGGAAACGATCATTGAGCAGGACAACGTACGGCATGATCCAGCAGAACGATTTCAGGATCGCTCCCCGGCAAACGTGAACCTGGCTGAGAAGGGTGACATAGTCCTCGATATGAGCGCCGCCGCGCACTTCGCTGAAGGCGCCCATGCGAAAACGACGGCCAATGCGAGCCCCGGCGCGGATAACGGCGTTCCCGGAAATGTCCCCATCCTCGCCGATCAGAACGTTGTTTTCGATGACCGCGGCGGGGCCGATCCGGGTTTGCGGCCCGATCTGGCAGAGGCCCGCCGAGTCCGAACCGGTTCCGAGCGCCGAATACCCGGAGGGATGCGCTCCCAGCACCGCATGGGCGCCTATGAAACAACCGTCGCCTATTCTCACGTCATCGTGAATGACAACGTAGGGCTCGATCACAACCGCGCCGCCAATCTCCACGTTGGCGCCGAAACGGACGGTGGAATCTATCTGGCAGTCCCGGCCGGCCTTGGCAGCTGCGGATGTGAAAACCATGCGTTCTCTCCGGCCATCGGCGAGGAATCAAGCCCAGGTGAGTGTGCAGGCCGCCCAGGAATAGCCGACCCCGAATCCCACGAGCAAAAGGCGGGACCCGCTCCTGAGTTCTCCTCTGCCCTGTAGACGGTGCAGGGTGATGGGGATCGTGCAGGAGACCGTGTTCCCCACGTCCTCAAATTCGTAAGGGATCTTCTCCTTTGGGACGGGAAGGCGCTGCGCCAGTTGATCCAGCATGTAGCGGTTGGCCTGATGCAGAATCAGGTAATCTATGTCGTCCGGCGTTTGCCGCGCTTTCTCCAGCAGCGCCTTGACCGTTTTCGGCACCTCGACGATGGCGAAGCGGAACACGTCCCGTCCGTTCATATAGAGATCGTTTTCGCTCCGGGTGTTTCCGTCGGAGTCGGTGGCCTCAATCGCAGTGGCTTCAGATCGAGGCTTGCGGAGAGCGCCCGCTGGAACAATCAGGTTCTTGGCGCCGCGTCCGTCTGATCCAAACACGAACTCCCCGATACCGGCGGGGGTGTTGGTGTCGCACGCGCGAACGACTGTGGCACTGCCCGCGTCTCCGAATAGAGTGGCAACAGAACCATCCTTCGGATTGATGAATTTGGAGTACGTTTCCCCGGTCAAGAAGAGTACACAGCGCGCTTGACTCGAAGCGATCAACCCCTTTGCGATTGAAAGACCGGCGACAAAGCCCGCACAGCCGTGGTTGAAGTCGAAAGAGCCGCACGTTCGCGGAAGACCCAGGCGGTCCTGGATGATCGGCGCCGTCTGCGGCAAGAAGTAATCCGGGGATTGGGTGCAAAACAGGACGTAGTCCACGTCGGATGGATTCAGCCGTCCGCTGGCGGTGAGTTTGCGCGCGGCGGCGATGGCCAGGTCGGAGGAGCATTCATCCTGCGCCGCAAAACGCCGTTCGCGCATTCCCGTCTTGCGGAATATCTCTTCCGCCGTCCACTTCCCAAGGCGCTCAGCCAATTCCTGGTTCGTAACAATACGCTCAGGAAGGTGAATCTCCAGGGCTTCGATAATGGCCTGCATGCGAGGGTCCTGGTGAGAACCGCGCGCAAGCGCGGCGCGTGAAATGGATGGCAAAGCTGGTCTAGTCCGTCAGGATTCCCTTTTGGCGAGCAAAGGCTACGATAGCCGCGAAGGACTTGAAGGGTTCAGTGTCCTCCAACGACAGACCCTCCTTCATGTTGCGATCGAGCACCGAGATAATCCCAAGCGCTCCCATCGAGTCCCATTCCGGAACCGTTCCAGGCCCCGCATCCGCGGTAAGGCTGGCTGGGTCAGCATTGAGTTCTTCGGCAATTCGATTTCGCAGTTCCTCAAGTGTCATAGCAACGCACCGCCTTTCAGGATGCCATCGGGGTGCCCGTTCGTGAGAGTTGGCGGAATTGCCCGCTGGCAACGCAACATGCCTTCGGCAAGCCCGCTCTAATGGGCGGTATATCCCCCATCCACCACCAGCGTTGTGCCCGTGATCCATCGGCTGTCGTCGGACAGCAGAAATCCCATGGCGGAAGCCACGTCTTCGGGGCAGCCAAAACCGAGAGGGTGCATCGCACGGATGGCTTCGACTTGCGGGGGAGAAAGCAAACGCAGCATTTCCTTGGTCATCTCGGTTTCCACTAGGCCGGCCGCGATGCAATTCACGCGAATATTCTGTCTTGCCAGTTCGAGCGCGAGGGATTTTGTCAACCCGATCAAACCCGCTTTGCTGGCGGAGTAAACGGACTTCTGCGGTTGGCCCACCAGGCCCATCACGGAAGACACGAAAACGATGGAACCACCGGATGGGGACTTCACGCCACGAAGGCAGAAACCCGTGCTGAGCCCGATAGCCGCTTCGAGATTGATGCAAAGCAACCGCCGCGTTGACTCCGGTTTCCGCGTATGGATGGGCCCGCTTTCCTCGATCCCAGCGGAATGGACAAGGCCGAAAAGCGGGCCGCTTCTTTCCGCCACTTCCTTCATCCATTGTGGAATGGCCTCGGTATTGGCAAGATCAAAGGGTTCAATCACATGCGCGCCGGCAGCCATCAAACCGAGGGTTTGGGCCAAACGTTCCGTGTTGCGAGCCGCGAGAATCACCCGCGCGCCCACCCTGCTTAGCAGGATCGCCGCGGCCCGGCCAATACCGGATGATGCGCCCGTAACCAGGATAGTGCGATTTGACAGGTCCATGCCTCTCCCTCTAGGTTTTCTCCCTGCCGGCAGAAGCGGCGGGACAAGAAAGTCTCGCCTCCCGCCCGAAGTCGGCGCTGCCGCTCCGCGCGGTTCGGGCTCACTCCCCAAAGAGAAACTTGCGGTACTTGCCAGCGGCTTCCTTGTACTCCTCGCGGAAAACCCCGACCGCCACCAGATCGTGGTACTCTCCCTGGTGAAACACGTGCTTTCTCCACACACCTTCTTCCTGAAAGCCCAGGCCCGTATGGAAACGCCTGGAACGGGTGTTGGAGTCCAGGATGTCCCCGTAGATCTTGCGGAGGTTCAGGCAATCGAAACACCAATCCAGGAACAGAATGGCCGCTTCCACCGGAAGCATGTCGTTGGAGACGCCGGGAATGCAGTAGATGCCGTAGCTGCCCGTGCGATGGATCCAGTTAATGTCCTTGACATTGGCCACGCCGACAAACTGTCCGTCCTTTTCCACGATCAAGTAGTAGGCTCGCAGGCTGGCAGCTGTCCGCTCAAACCATGCCTCTTGCTCCGGTTCGGTGATCGGCACGGTATCGGCAAAGAAACGGCCAATGTCCGGGTCATTCCGCCACCTGCGGAGCGTCTCGATGTCTCGGCGCTCTATGGCGCGAAGGCAAACATGTTTCCCACGAATCATGTGCTCACCTCTGTTTTGCCCGTTTCGCGCCCAATCGCCTTCTCGTTCTTCCCACCTACGGCTTGCATGAAGGACTCGGCGATTTGCCGGGCTGTAACCGTGTCAATCTGCCGCTCCCGGATCAGCTCCAGGGTTTCCCTGAGAACCCCGCGAGCCCCCTCCCCATCATTTCCATAATGATGCCGGGCGGTCTCCTCAGAGCATTGTTGGAAATTCCCAACCGTTCTCAAGAAGTCGGACCGATCCCGCGGAGTCTTGCTGTTAAGGTAGACATTCAATGGATGAAACGCAAGGATTTTCATCCCCGGCGTCTCCAGATTCACACTTTCCAGACGCATGGGATAGCCCATGCCTTCGGTCGAGCCGTCCTCCCAAAGCGTGGTCAGCAGAACCATCTTCATGTCGTTGTGCCAGGCCGGCAGCAGAAAGGGGGTGTTGTGGCGGATCGCGGACGCGTCGTAGATATATCCCAGCTCGCCCAGCCGCAACAAATCTCGATAGGAGTGTTCGAGACGGTGAAACCGGTTGCCTGCCGCTTCCGGCACAATCCTCCGCAGAGCGCCGAGGATCTCCTCGAGGCCGTTTCCCTGAGTGCTCGCGGGGTTGTTGAAGGGGTGAATCGCCAGTTCGTACTGCGGGTTCATCCGGATTCGCTGGAGAACCGGGGTGTCGTGAGTGGCGAAGAACGTCGCCGCCACGTTGAATGGCGCCAGCATGTGCAGCAGGCGCTCAAGCATGAAGTCGGGCACGAAGTCAATATCGAATGTCAGACACAGGGTCCTCAACTCAGACCAGTTTGCGTACTTCTCCGCAAACCGGATCACCTTCTCAGGCATCTTCATGGTGCGTATCCTTGCGCCTTGTGGCGGACCGCTTGTTTGCGCTGCCGTCGGGACGGAATTGGGTCATGGAACCATCACCTTGCCATCCACGGCCTGAAAAGGTATGATGCCGGGTTTGAAGGTCTCGAAAAGGCCGAAGGAGAGTTCTCCGGGCTTCCAGTCCCCTGAAAGGTTGAGAAAGGAAAGATTTCTGATCTGAGGCATGATTATCGGATCGAGCGTCTTTCGCGTGCCTACTTCCTCCAGGGAGAACGGGTAGATATACCCCGCCGAGGGATCGAGCATGAGATACTGCTTTCCTGAGGTGGGCGCTTGGACAAAGAGATGGGATATCTGGCCGAGAATCCTGTCGAAACCGGCGTACTGGACGGGAGTGCCCAAATGCCTCAGCATATTGGCCATAAGCAAAGACAATGTCCCGCAATGGCTGACGGGGGTCGCTATCCCTTTCTGCAGATAAGTCTCAACGGGGCCATAGTCATATCCTTCGTAAACTGCAAAGGTGATGCCGGCCAGAACGCGGCCCTCATTGTCCAAACCCTTGCACCGGTCGAACAGTGTCCGGTAGTGTTTGAACTGTTTCAGGTCGAGGAGGAGACGAATGGGGGAACCGCGCTGATTCAAGGTCCTGCCGGCCAGGTCAACCTCGTAAGCCTCACCCGTCTTGAAGGTCACAACGACCCCAGGTGAGCCGTCTTTCTCGAAAGACGACACGTTGGCCAGGCTCCCGAGCCCTTTCTTCTGCTGTTCGACTCCGGCACCCTCGTATTCCCAGTTAAGCATATGAACGCAGAGATTCAGCTCGTCGGCCAGGATGAACATTCCCTCGTCCGATGAGGACTTGTCGAAATCATCAGCGATAAGCGCTCGCAGCAGGTTCGCCTTGCCGGGCGGGGCAAACGAATGCGGTGTCCAGCTGCCCAGCCAGAGCCCCTGGTACTGCCAGGGCGCCTCCCGCCGCCGGATGTTCATCTGGAGCGAGAAGGATTCCCCTGACGGCCCCGGGACAATGTAATCGGGAAGAGGCAAGGCGTGCCAGTCAAAGACCGTCTTTGAGTCAAACGGCGCGCTTCTGCCTTTTTTACTCTGTCTGAGCTCCAGGAGAGTGAACTCGAGCGACTCCGCTGGTACGTCGGCAAGAGGGCTTATCCAGAACGTGATTGACGTGCCAATGGACATGGCCGAATAAGGCGGCGACGTCACAATTCTGCTGACGAGAGGGCCTTGCACGACGATCTCCCCCAGCCACTTTTTCGAGAGAGCGGAGGCCGTTCCCTTCCGGCGGAGGTTCACCTCAATCGCGTACCTGCCGATCTCCTGAGGGTTGAACTGGAAGTCGGGCGAAGGACTCCAGTCCCGCGTCCCCCAATTGTCCGCGTATTTCGTGGCCCATTGGTACTCATAGGAAGTGGGAGTGTCGCTCGTGACCGTCAGATCAAGCAGGTGGCCCACAGCGAGTGTTTCCGGAAGGGCAGGAAACTTTACCGCGATCGTTTCACTGGTGTCCGCAGCCGGCGCCGGGACCGGGGTGGCCGCCTCAACGGGTTTCCCCTGGTTCTCCACGGCTCCCGGAGCACGCGCCTGAGGTGTGAGATCGCATAGCCAGAGCAGCTGGTATTGCCAAGGCGCCTCCCGCCGCCGGATGTTCATCTGGAGCGAGAGGACTTTCCCCGCCGGGCCCGGCACGGTGTAGGCGGGAAGGGGCAGGGCGCGCCAGTCGAAGATTGTCTTTGGGACAAAAGGCGCATTTGGGTCTTTCTCGTTTGGTCTTAGCTCCACGAGGTTATACTCGAGCGATTCCGGTGGAACTCCGGCCAGAGGAGTTATCGTGAATGAAATCCGCGCGCCGATGAGCGGCGCCGGATCCGATGGCGACAGGACAATCGTGTTCACGAGAGAGCCTGCCACCTCGATCTCTCCCAACCACTTCTGCGCGAGAGCAGCGTCCGCGCCCTTCTTGCGAATGTTGACCTGGATCGCGTATCTGCCCATCTCCCGGGGCTTGAACTGGAAGCTGGACGATCCGCCCCAATCGTTTGCCGTCCAGTTGCCCGCGTAGTAGGTGCACCACTGGTATTCGTATGAGGTAGGAGTGCCGCACGTGACGGTTAAATCAACCGGGTGACCCACGTCCACTTTCTCCGGAAGCGAGGGGAACTTGAAAAGACTCTTCTCATCGGCGCCTACGTTCGGGGAGGAAATGGGGGAGGCCGCCGCAATGGGTGTCTCCGGGTTCTGGGCGCGGGGCAAGATGGAGATGATGAGGATCAGTAGGGCCCAAAGCCCGATCATCCCCCATCTTACACAACTAAGGATGCGACCGCGGTGCTCAAGATTCCGAAGCATGTTACATTCCTTTCTCTCATTTCCGCGGGAATCGCGGTCTTCAATCACTCCCCGGCAGGGCGGTTCCCGTAAACCGCTCTCAGCCCGGAGGGCACTCGTCGTGAAAGTACACATTCAGCAAGTGGAGAGCAAGGATTTTCATTCCTCCCTTCCGAGGTCCCCCATTCCGGGACTTGCCTCCAGTGCAGAGCGGGCACAAGGTTCCTTTCCACCGCAGGGAGGGGCTGCGATATGGCGGTAGGCCGCGAGGAGTTTCTCCGCGTCCTTTTCCCAGCAGAGGATGGACGCGGCGGCCTCGCATGTATCCCGCATGCGCTGGAGGCGATCGGGGTCTGCCAGAAGCGCACATACTCCATCCGCCAATCCCTCCACGGATGTAGTGTCACCAATGGCCATCAGGTCTTCACCAAAACGGGTGCGCATCTGCTGGAAGAACAGGAAGTCCGGGCCTAGGAAGGGCAGCCGTGCTTGGATAAACTCGAAAAACTTGTTTGGCGAGCAAAAATCGGTATTCGTGTCAATGCGCTGGTAGGGAATCACTCCCAGGTCCGCGCCCGGCGTGAGCTCCCGCATTTCCTCGGTGTCCACACGGCCCGTGAAGTAGACCCGCTGTTCCAGCCCCCGCTCTTTCACCATTTTTCGCAGGGATTCCTCGTGGTCCCCAAAACCCATCAGCAGCAGCGCGGCGTCATCGGGGAATCGTTCCGACGCTCTCACAAGGTTCTCGAGGTTTCGTTCGTGCCCCAGAATCCCCTGATAGAGCACAATCCCGCGATTCATGGCGATGCCCGCCCGCTCGTGAAGCAATCGCCGCGACCCGGCGGGATCGCATTTGCCGTTGTATTCCGCGCTGTTGAGCAACACAAGGGGTTGCAGCCAATCGCCATGCACCTTCCGGAAATAGCCGGCGATGCCTTCGTTCACCGTCGAGAACACGCTCGCTTCGGGCATATAGCGCACTTCCGTGCTGCGGAGCCGGCGTTTCCTTTTCTCATCCAGCATCATCTCCTCATAGTAAATCTCGTGCGCGTCATAGAAAAGAGGCACATTCCACTCTCTCGCCAGCAGCACGGCCGGCTTGAGCATGGGAAGATCATGGATGTGGATGACATCGGCGGGGAACCGGCGCGCTCGATGCAGGAAGAACTCGTCGAACGGACTCCTCGGAAGTACGCGCCATGCCAGCGACATGAAGACCCTCTGGAAAAGACGCCGCAGAAAGGCCGTCGGTATCCGGGGCCGTATCCGTTTGGCCCGCTCATCGTCCCAGTCGTATCTGAAGCGGTGGATTTCGATGCCGTCTTCCACGTAATGCTGTTCTTGTGGGCACTCAAAACCGCAAAACAGTGTAACCCGGTATCCGTTCTTCACGAGGGAGCGCGCCTGCTGCATGATCCGCCGGTCTATGTTGTAGCAGTCCGGCGCTGCCATAAGAACGTGGATGGGAGCTGGCCCGCCGCCGAACAGGGAGAACCGGCGGATCAGCAGACGATTCTGGCCAATTGCGCGAAACAGGGTGAAACGGAACAGGCGCGCGCGGATCGAGGGCGACACGCCGTTCTGGTATTCCGAACCCCTGAGGCGGACATATCCCTGCGTTTCCCGCAGACATTCCACCCACTGGCCGTCTTTCCAGGCCTCGAGCGTGAACTGTACGCCCGCTTCTTCGGCCCGCCACCAGTCTATCGCGATCCTGTTAATGTCCGTTTCGCGAGCCAGTTCAAGCGCAAACCAAGCCGGGGTCTCCTCGTTCAGCGCGCTGAGTGAGGCGGTGTAATGACAAACCGGGTCTTCCCCCGGCATCACGGGGGTAATGAGCGTGGAGTAGCTGTGGGGCGCGGGAGCGACGGAGGTCGAGTGCGAATGAATCCTGGCGCCTGACGTGATACTGGCGTAGTCCAGCGGAAGGGTGGGGCGAGCCCTTTCGAAGGATTGACGGCGTGGACGCAGGACCTCTCGCACACGCAGTTTCCCCCCGCCCGCCGGAGTGGAGAGGACAAGACGCCCCCGGTCGTTGGACGAGGAGTCACGGCCGCTCGACCCGGAATACGCGAGGCAGTTGTGATAGGCCGCTCTCAGAGATGAGCATGCGCCCACTAGGTCCGGAAATCCACCCTTGATCTTCTTCAGAGATTCCGCGATCTCGACGGCCTGCTTGAACGGCATGAGGGGATCGTGATTACTCTCGGGCATATCCCGGCGGGGAATCAGGATGGGAATGTCTCCGCCAACCATCGGGTAGACTTCACCGCAGCCGCCGCAGACAACACCGTCGTTATGCGGCCGAAGCTGCGAACGACACAGAGGGCAAACGAACCACGCCCGCGGGAAATCAGGAGTTTTGGTCATTGGTTTGGTCTCTTTGCCCGGGAAGCAGGACTCGCCGTATCGGCCCGGAATATAGAGACGGATCCGGCCAAAGTCAAGCACGAGTTTGGGAGGGTGCTGATGCAAGGGCACTTGACAGGAAGATATTCTCCAGCTACACTCTCTTTTATGCTGGTGGAACGTGGGGAAGAACAATCCGTGCGGACGAAGAGCGGCAGCAAGGTCCAGGATCACCATTGAAGCACTGGAAAGAGCAGAGAAGAGACCGCGTGGCAAATCCTCAGCATCATTCCCGACAGCCCTCCCCCAAGCCGTGCCTTGGCGGCGATTCTCCCGCGGCGATGAGGAAGAGGGTGCTGATTCCACCTGCGATCCTGTGCATTTGCTACGCGGTGCTGAGCGTCTACACGCTCCACAGACTGGGGTTCCTGCATCACCTGAGTGAGGTTTTCTTCTCAACCCCGGACAGCATAGGATACGGCGCGGTTTCGGACTACCTGATCGGCGTTGGGAACAGGCCCATGGGCATCGGCGAAGGTACTGTGGAGTATATTGCGCTGCGTCCTTTCTTCTATCCTCTGGTTCTCTCCGCGCACCACCTGACGGGCGCAACCGGCTTTGTCCTTTTTCAAGCCTTGCTCAACCTCGGAACCCTGGTCTTGGTTTTCCTGGCGGTCTACCGCATGACCCGCTCGGCGTGGGTCTCCTCGGCGGCCTTTGTGGCTGTCCTGCTGTATCCAACGTTCACTTTCGTTGCCCTTCATGCATTGCCCGAAACGCTTTGTCTTTTCCTGACGGCCGCTGTCGTGTTCTGCATCGCGTCGTTCTGCCTCCACCCGAACAAGCCGGCCCTTTTCATCTCCCTGTTTCTGCTTTCCTGCGCCGTCTGCTCCAAACCTTGCTTTCTGCCTTTTTTCGCCCTGTGGGCGGCATTCACCGCGGTCTGGGTATGCAGGGAAACGGTGAAGCGAAAAGGCCAAAGAACCCGCGGACTCGCCATTGCCGTCCCCGCGCTGATTCTAAGCGTTTCTCCTGTTGTGTTCCAACTAGCCCAGACTTACCGTTCCATCGGCCAAGCCACCATATCCACCGCCGGCCGCGAGAATTTCGATATCCGGTTCTTTCCGGCGGTGTACGGATACGCTGAGGACAATAGGTTCATCGGATATGAGGAGGCTGAGGCAAACCAAGCCCGGCTGCTGTACCCGACTCATTCCGCAAAGGTCCGCTACATAGTGGCACACTGCGGCGCCACCGCAAGGGCGGCCGCGGTGATCCTGTTCGAAAACCTCACCGCCGGCTCAATCCATGCGGGATACCCCGAGGAATTCATACAGGATCACCCACTACACCGGCGGATCTACCGTCTTTCCACGTTCATGAACCGCTACGGTCTTCCTGTCCACGCCGGGTTCCTTCTTCTGCTTCCCGTGGGTCTCATTATGTTCCGGAAAGATCCGGGCCTTCTCTGGCTTTGCGTTGCGCTGGAAACTCTCACTTGCTCCATTCTCCTGCTTTCTTTTCTGTCCTACTGGCAGGGGGACCGGCTGGTCATCTCCGCCCTTCCGGCCTGGGTGGTGCTTTACGCGTCCGCGGGGCATGGCCTGCTGTTGCGCCTCGCCGGGATCCACCCCCGCAAAGGAGCGGTTGAGGAGAGCCAACCGGGCCGCGAACGACCGCCCGCCGGGGCGAACGGGAGTCCCGTCTAGGAGGGAAAGCAACTTGGCGAAAAACGGGATTGACGCGCGGATTTTGGGTGTGGTATCGCTTGGGCCGGGTAGAATGGACCCTGGAGCACTCTCGTGCACGGGGAATCTTTGAAGGAGTTTGCGGAATGACGTTCCCTTAGAAGAAAGCTTTGGTCACCGGCGGCGCCGGTCTCATCGGCGGCCCCGTCTTGAAGGGATTCGTCAGGATGGGTGGGGAAACGGTCAGCATTGACAACTACTTCGCGGGCAAACGCGAAGAATTGTGCTTAACGACTTTGACGTGCAAGCGCCCTAAGGCCGCGGTGGCGCGCAACGGATGCGCTCGCAAGGATTGAGAACGCCCGAACATGGGCGTTCCGCTCTCACGAGGCTCAAGGATCGGACAACCATGGCATTTCTCACCGAAAGCGCACTGCAGCGGATCGGCTTCGCCGAATTGGGCAAGAACGTTCTCATCTCCGAGAAGGCCTCCATCTACAACCCTTCCCGGATTCGCATCGGAGACAGCTCCCGAATTGACGACTTCTGCATCCTCTCCGCCGGAGAAGGCGGCATCGCCATCGGCAGCCACGTCCACGTCGCCTGTTACGTTTCCTGTATCGGCGCCGAGAGCATCGTTATCGAGGATTTCGTCGGGCTTTCCGGCCGCGTTTCCGTCTACTCGAGCACGGACGATTTCTCCGGCGCCGGCCTGACGAATCCCACCGTTCCGGAGCGCTACCGCAACGTCAGGAACGGCAAGGTCTTCATTCGCAAGCACGCGATCGTCGGGGCGGGAGCGGTCATCATGCCCGGCCTCGAGATCGGCGAGGGGGCCGCAATCGGGGCTCTGAGCTTCGTGGCCGGCGACTGCAAGCCGTTCATGATGTACATGGGAACGCCCGCCAGAGCCATTCGTGAACGGAGCCGAGCGTTACTCAATCTTGAGCGGGACTTTCTGGAGAACCAGAGGCCCCAGACACCTGATCCGGGGGCGCTATGACACGGCCGAGAACCCTTCTCCTGCAAAGCCTGGACCTGCTTGTTGTAACCTGTTGCATGATCATGATGGGGTCCTTGCTCCTGGATAAGGCGAGAATCCCGTCGTGCGCGGCGATGCCGATTCTGCTGGGGAGCGCGGGCGCGGCGTGGGCGGCGTGGACCTGGAAACGCGGGAAGACGATCCGAGCCCTTGGGCGGCGCGTCTTTTCCGCGAGGCGGCGCGGCGCATTGCTGCTGGTTGTGGGCGCGCTTCTCGTCTGCGCCACTTCGTTCCGCCTGAGAGCGCCGTCGTGTATCTCGGATGGCGCCGACCTCCTGAACTACATGGCCTATGCGCGATACAGCGCGTTTCAGTGGCCCGTCGTGCGCGCCAACCTCTGGACCAACCTCGACGCGCATTCCCTGCCCGTGGACACGCAGGCGGGACTTTCCTCGGTGATTCTCGGCGTGCCGTACTATCTCGGCCTGCCAAACCTCTGGAGCGTCACGCTGGTGTGCGTGGTCTCTTCGGCGCTGCTGCTTCTCTCGGTGCGCGCCGCCATGCCTGCGCGATTCGGGGGCATCCGCAGCCTCGCCGCGTTCGCGTGTCTTGTCTACTCCACATTCGCCTTATACCCGGGCAACGGATACGACAAGAAGTTCCACGTCATCATTCTGTTCGCATGGCTCGTGGCGCGCAGCCGGCCGCGGCCAGGCGCGTGGGACTATGCCATGCTCCTCCTGGCGGGCCTCGCGGGCATCTGGCTGCACGCAGCCGCGGTCCTGTCCCTGCTGGCCGCCTTCGGCTGCTGGCGCCTCGGGGCGATGGTCGCGCAGAGGAGTCTTCGTCCCGCGCTGGAGATCGTTTGCGTGGGAATGGGCATCGCGCTCGGTTTCGTCCTCATGGGAAACGCCGATGCCGCGTCGAAGGGCGATCTCTACTCGGCTTTTTGCACGAAATTCGGCCTGGGCTTCGGCATGTTGGGCACGCCCACGTCAAGTTCTTTGCTGCAATCAGCGGGGGCGGCCGGCGCTAAGATTCTGGCGGCGCACGGATCTATCAAGCAGTGGAAAGCCATGTTCGGCGGCCAGATGCCGTTCCTAGGCGCCGTCATCCTCGCCTGTCTCGTGCTGCGGGCGCACTCTCCCCGCGCGCCCCGTCCCGCGATTCCCGCGGTCCTCTCGTGTTGGGCTTACCTCGCCGCGATGCAGTGGTTCCTCTACCCCGTCTTGGTTGGGATTATGCCCACGGAAAAGCGCCACCTGCTGGTCGCGCTTTCCTGGTCGCTGGTTCATCTTAACCGCTGGCTTGGGTCCTTCCTCAACGGCGTGGCGTGCTTCGCACTATGCTGGGTCGCGCTGGGTTTCGTCCGGCGGCTTCGCGCGAAGAGGGGCGCCGCGGCCCTCGCGCGGCCCTCCGGTGCGT
>Ga0315277_10006447_pt1 | contig 15353 bp, 17 predicted proteins | sample YL17G05_15_MG_FD_203695 | JGI IMG/M metagenome (GOLD analysis project Ga0315277, IMG submission 203695) | Sediment microbial communities from Yellowstone Lake, YNP, Wyoming, USA - YL17G05_15 | ecosystem: Environmental > Aquatic > Freshwater > Lake > Sediment | place: USA: Wyoming | collected...
AAACGAAACAGTTACAATAAAATCAGATGGAAACGCCTATAATGTAAAATTAGGGTTTAATGAAAAAACAAATTCTACTTACATGGGAATACAATATATTCCAATTTTTAGAACTGATCCAGAGTTTTTCCTAGGCATTTTAATTCCGCTCTTAACCATGATTTCCTTGTTTTCATTAGCAGTAGGGATAGTTAACATTCTGCCTATCTACCCACTAGACGGCGGACTAATAGTCGAGGCAATAACAGATAGGTTTGCAAAGAAGAAATCAAAGAAGATTGTAAGAGCAATAACTTATCTTGTCTTAATAATTTTAGTTTACAGCTTCTTCAAGCCGTTCCTTATAAGATTTTTAGGCCTTTGATATTACTGTTCCTTTCTAAGAATTCTCTTATGACTTTTATATTACAGCCTTTCTTTCCAATGACCATTCCTCTAGTCTCTGTATCAATCGCTAAGGTTGCCTTGTCACCGTTTATATCAATTTTTTGTGCAGAAGGTATCAAGTTCTTAATGAATTGTTCGCAGTCTTCAGACCATTCAAATATCTTTATATGTTTCTTTAGCATCTTTTCTGCAGTCTTTATGTTGTGGCCGTCCTTGCCGATTGCTAAGGCCATCTTACCAGGATTAACTAGAAAATATATGACGTCAGAACAGACGCAGTCTCTAACTTCTGTCCCAGTTATGTTCTCAAAAGCTGTTATTGTTCTTATGATGTCATTGTCAAAGTTTCTCATTCACTCACTTTATCGCTAAAACTGCTATTGAAAATGGTTTACCGCAAAACACTCCTAATTGTTTAGCTGTGTCGTTGAAGTTTTCAACTTTTATTCCCGTTAGTTTAGAGTAGTACTCTATATCCTTCTTTATGTTGTCTGGGCAATTGCTTGCCACGAAAACTTGTTTAACGCTCTTTAACTTTAAGTTCTTAATAGTCTGCTTGCTACCAATAATAATTTTCTTCTCATTCACGGCGTTTCTTAAATCATCTAACATAGAATCATTTTTTAATTTTCATGCTTTTAAACTTATCGTACATCAATTAGAATTTAGAATTTCTGATTAATAAATTCACTTGCTTTCTTTCTTAGGTGGTATGAAAACTAGATCGAACATTCCAGTCCCGACAGGGACGACTTGGTTTATCATTACATTCTCAATTATCGATTCTAATTTGTCTGTCTCAGCTTTAACTGCTGCTTTTGTCAAATGCTTAATAGTTTCCTCGAAATTAGCCCTAGCCAATACGGAACCTTTTGCGCCAGCTACTCCGTATCTGCCTATTGCTTTTATATCGCCGTCAGCGGTCATCATATCTGCAACGAGCATTATATGCCTTATATCAACGCTTAATCCTCCTTCTTTCATAGTTGTGTAAGCATCCTTGATAATAGCCTGCCTTGCAGCCTCAACTCCCAAGACTTTTAACACTTCATGAATGTTGTTGGTTGTTGTTCTACTTTTGTCAATGCCATGAACTTCCAGAACCTTTGCAAAGTTGCTTCCCAAAGTGTTTAAAATCCATTCATCTTCCTTCTGCACTACTCTTACTTCAGTGACACTTTTTACACCTTTTATGTGGGAATCTAGAAGCTTTGTCTTTAATTTTTGTAAAGCTTTTATAGAAAGCTCTTCCTTTGGTTTGATGAATATGCTGTTCTTTAGTTCTCTTATGCTTAACTCTTTAAAGTTTTCTTTAAGTTTGTCAACAATCTTGTTTGATTTCAATCCTCTTTCTTTTAGAGAACTAGAATCTAATGGAATTTCAATTTGCATATTTAACAAATCAACAGAAGGTTCAATTGACAAGTCTTTTAATCTGGTCTCCTGAATTTCAGCTGCAACTTCTTGAGCCTTGCTTGGAGTATTATAACTTTTTTGTAAGTAAACTGACATTGTCGGTGTCTTTGGGGATCTTCTAGCATCGAATATCTCAACTAGCCTTGGCAGACCAAGTGTTACCTTAATTTCCGCAGCTCCTGCTACGTGATAAGTTCTCATGGTCATCTGAGTTGCTGGCTCAGAAATACTCTGTGCCGCTACCACTCCAATAGCCTCTCCCATTTCATAGCAGCTTTTCTTGTATATTTCAACAACCAAGCCTATTGCCTTTTCTTTTTGTGATTCTGTAAGTTTGAATTCTTTGATTGCATCTTTTAGATTCTTCAAAATCTTGGGAGGCAATATTTTTTCTGCTTCATCTAGTTTCATTTTTTCACCTTAATATAGATCGGACAATAGACTTGACGTCCAATTCTCCCCAACTCGACTTAGCTGGGTCTATCTTATCTTCTCCTGGTATGAATTGAATTATGATTTTTCTGTTATCTCTAATTATATAAGTACAGTCGATCTTTAGGTCTTGTAAGGCATTCATAAGTCTTCTTTCCAAATAACCGCTATGTCTAGTCCTTAGCGATTTGTCCATGAGCGATTCTCTTCCTGATATTGCGTCGAAGAAGAACTCAAATGGATTCAAGCCTGTCTTAAAGCTGTTTCTTGAAAAACCATGTGCTGCTGGAGATAGGTCTCCAACTTTAAAGTGCGACAAGGTTCTATTCCTATAACCCCTATGTATTCTCTCACCTAGGACTCTTGACTGACCTAATACAGCTGAAATTTGTATCATGTTAGTCATAGAACCTCTAGCTCCAGATTTTGCCATGATTGTTGCAGAATTTTCTTCAAAAGAGTTCTTAATTAATTTTTCTACTTCTTCAATTGCTTTTGACAGTGTATTAAGTATGTGAGTTTCTAAGCTTTCTTTTATAGTACTTCCAGGAAGAATTTCTATTTTATTTTCGTGATAAAGTTTTATTAGATTATCAACTTCTTTTTCTGCATTTTCAATTATTTTTGTTACATTGCTTCTAATTTCTGTGCTTAGCTCTATGTCATCCAAACCCATTGTAAATCCATACTTATCTAAATATTTTATCGCAAGTGTAGAGACCCTGTCTATGAACTCGTGAGCAACATCAGGTCCGTATTCCTTTTCTATTATATCTATTAGTTTTCCATCTTCAGACTTTACTGCCTTTGAATCTATTATTCCTCTTTCTAGTTTTCCATTCTTAATGACTACGTAACCATCATTTTCGCAAGTTCCTTTCACGCATTTTTCACAACCACAGACCTTGGACTTGAACTCTATGTGCAAGTTCTTTGGAAGCAAGAAACTGAAAATTTCTTTTCCTGTGAATGTTTTCTTGTCAGGCAAGTCAACGAAAATTCCACTTTCTGCTAATAACTTGAAAGTATCTTCCCTACTTAAGACAGTGCTGCTTCTGGTTAATGCGAATGTTCCAGAAATATGGTCTTCTGTACAGCCTACTATTGGTCCACCAAATCTTGGAGATCTTATGTTCTTTTGAACTTCCATTAAAAATTTTGATTCTGCCTGAGCCTCTTCGGTCTGTAGAACATGCAGATTCATTTCGTCTCCATCAAAGTCTGCGTTGTATGGCGTACAAGAGCATAGGTTAATAGTGAAGGTTCGCCACGGTGTCACTTTAACTCTATGAGCCATTATTGACATTCTGTGAAGAGAAGGCTGTCTGTTGAAGAGTACGATATCGCCGTTTTGCAAATGTCTTTCAATAATGTAACCAGGGACTAGTTCTTTTATTATTTCTTCTTTTGTTTCTCCTGATACTTTTTTCCTTTTTCCATCAGGCCTTATAACATAGTTGGCTGATGGCCATGCTGGCGTTCTTGATATAAGTTCTTTGACATAATCCATGTTATGTTCTGTGGCTGTTAGTGGTATAGTCAATTCCTTTGCTATAATTAACGGCACTCCTACTTCGTTTATGCTTATGCAAGGATCAGGTGATATTACAGTTCTTGCAGAAAAATTAACTCTTTTTCCAGTTAAGTTTTGTCTAAACCTACCTTCCTTTGATTTTAATCTGTCAGCTAGAGTCTTTAATGGCCTACCAGATCTGTGACGTGCAGCTGGTATGCCTGACAAGCTGTTATCAAAGAATGTTGCAACATGGTATTGTAAAAGCTCCCACAAGTCTCCTATTATAAAATCTGGAGCTCCTATTTCTATATTTTCCCTTAGCCTCTGGTTTATTCTTATTATATCTACTAGCTTGTGTGTCAAGTCATCTTCACTTCTCTCACCTGTCTCTAGTGTGATCGAAGGCCTCATGGTTACTGGTGGAACTGGCAATAAAGTTATTATTAGCCATTCAGGTCTTCCGCCATAAACACCCAGTTCTTTCAAATCCTCGTCAGATATTTTTTCAAACCTTTCTCTAATCTCTATTGGAGAAAGTGCGACTTCATTTTCCATGAACGAGTAAGGTTTCTCGAACTTGATTTGCTTTTGTTCCTCTCCACAATGCGGGCATTTCTTGATTGTAGTTGTTATAGAAGTTGAAATTAATCTACCGCATTTTCTACATGTGAGTTTCAGGATTTTGTAGATTAATTTTGAATACATAACATGTACAATAGGTCTTACTAGTTCTATATATCCAAAGTGCCCAAAGTCTGCTCCCATGTTTCTTCCGCAAGTCCTACACTTCAATCCAGGGTCTATGACACCAAGCCTTGGATCCATTACGCCTCCTTCTAATGGGAAGCCGTCATTGTCATACAACTCTGCTTTCGTTATTTCAGTTGATGACATTTTCTTTATCATTTGAGGTGATAGCAATCCAAAATTAATTGAGCCTATTAATTTTCCATTTAATTCTATCTTAGGATAAATAAGCATTGTTTTTAACTCATCCAATAAAAGTTTGAATGCATATGACATCTCCACATCTACAACATCACTGTCCTTGCATATTGGGCATATGTTCTTTTCTGTTGCTTTGTTCCAAACTGCAACCAAGCCGCATCTTTTACAAATAGGAACTTCAACTTTGTCCGAGTCAAACCTTTCCTTGAGAGTGAGTGCAGCGCCATGAGCAATCAAACAGTCTTTTTCCATTTCTCCTAGTCTCAAACCACCTTCCTTTGCTTTTCCTTCTGTTGGTTGTCTAGTCAATAGTGTGACAGGTCCTCTAGATCTTGCCTGCAGCTTGTTTGCTACCATATGGTCAAGTTTTTGATAATAAATAATACCGCTGAATATCTCAACCTCAATTTTTTCTCCTGTTATACCGTTGTAGAGAATTTCTTTTCCATCGCTCCTAAAGCCTGTTTCATGCAAAAGATTGCTTATTTCCTTTTCAGTTAGTTTGCTGAATGCTGATGCATTTATTTTCTTGCCAGTTAAAGCAGAAGTTTTAGCAGATAGAACTTCTAAAAATTGTCCTATTGCCTGTCTTGTTGGAGTCGAGTGAGGATTTAAGATAATATCAGGTGTAATCCCTGAAGATGTGAACGGCATATTCTCTTGGGCCATTATTAGTCCTATTACAGATTTTTGTCCATGTCTTGAAGCGAATTTATCTCCTAATTCAGGGACTCTTAAATCTCTTACAGAAACTTTAACAAGTTTATTTCCATTAGCAGTCTCTGATAAGAAAACTCTATCAACCACGCCTTTTTCTCCATGCCTTAGTGTTATCGAACTTTCTCTCATGTTTGCTATGCCAGACATAAGTTCGTTTGCTGATAAGAATCTTAAAGGAGAAGTTCTTCCAATCAAAACAGAGTCACTTTCTACTTTTGCCTCCGGTGTTAGCACTCCATCCTCTGCCAACATAGCATAGTCTTCTTCTGCTCTATATCCTCTTACATCTTTGTCAGGAATACCAATCTTATCTTCCTGACCACCCCAGTATCTTTTTTCTTCTCCAGAATAAATTCTGTAGAAAAATGACCTAAACAATCCTCTTTCTATTGATGCTTTATTGAACACAACACTGTCAAGCATGTTATAGCCTTTGTAAGAAACTATTGCTACAACAACATTTTGTCCTGCAGGATGATGGTTCAATCCAATGACGTCTGTCGTATCAGTTTCGACCAATGGTGATTGAGGATAGACTAGAATGTTTGATTTCGTATCACTTCTTAAAGGATAATTAGATTGATACATACCTATAGCTTGACAAACCATTTTTGCTCCTAGGTTTACTCTGTCTCCTCTGTTGTGTTCTGGAAACGGCAGCAAGGTGGCAGGCAAACCAAGAATACTTATTGGTGTTAGTTCCAAATGAGTGTGTTCAGAAGTTATTCTTTTTTCGTCCAAAGCAACTAGAGCAGTATCTTCCTCTTCAGTGTCTATGTACTCGATGCAACCTGCTTTTACAAGATCAAACCAGCGGATTTCATTGTCCTTTAATTTTTTAATAATTTCTTCTGTTAATTTTGGTTTACCGCCTTCTAAAATTATAAGAGGTCTTCTAATTCTTCCAGGGTCTGTGTTTATTCTGATTTCATTTATCTGAGGATAATAGGCAAAGTTTATATCTCTTGAGATCTTTCCTTCTCTTCTTCTGTTTCTTAATTCCTCAATAAATTCATTACCGTTCTCAGCATAGCCAATTGGAACGCCATCAACAAAAACATCAATTCCTTGTTTGCTTAGTTTTAAGGTAGAAATGAATTTCTTTTTCTCACTTTCATGTATACCTTTTGTTATTTCTGCAAACAACGCCAAGTGCTTTCTTAATCCAATGGTGGGTCCTTCTGGTGTTTCAGATGGGCAGAATTTTCCCCAATGAGTTGGATGAAGTTCTCTTGCCTCAAAATGTTCCTGTGTTGAAGTCAAAGGCGAAAGCACAAGTCTCATATGAGATAACGAATCGACATAATTCTTTCTTTCTAATCTCTGCGAGACTCCAGTTCTTCCACCTATCCATGCTCCTGTTGCCATTGCAGATGCTAGTTGGTTTGTAACAACATTTGCTTCAACAATTGTTTGAGCAGGTGGTAGTTTTCCACGTTTTGCCATTTTTTGGTAATTGTATTTTATTCTTGCTATCAAACCCCATCTTCCAACAAGAATAGATCTAAATAATAGTTCTAGCAAGTCGCCAGATAGTTTAATCCTTTTATTTCCATAATGGTCCAAGTCATCTTCTGGTATAGCTCCTAAGGCAAATTCAATTATCTTTTTTATTGCTTTCAAAAGATAATTTGCTTTATCTGGTCTATTTTTAGTTTCTTGTCCTAAATGAGGTAATAAGTATTTGTCAATTATCTGCTCAACTCTCTCCTTTCTATATTCTTTTTGTATAATCTTCAAGTGCTTGCCTATGTATTCTAACGCGTCTTTTTCAGTTTGTACATCAGTCTCATAAAGATTAACATAAAATTCATTTATTACTTTTTCATCCTTTAACCCTTCCACTATGTCTTTATCCTTTTCCAGTCCTAGAAGCTTTAGTAAAACAACTATTGGAAGTCTACGAATGTTCGCAAAAGAAATGTATATTGTTCCATCATTCTTTCTTTCTATTGTGTGCCTTTGAACAAAGCCGTTTCTCTCAGAATTTACCCTTATTAATTCAGTATAGTTACCAATATTTTGCTTTTCAACTATCATTCTGTTTTGTGCAATCTCCTCTATCAAAACCAATACTCTTTCAGTTCCATTAATTATGAAATATGCGCCGGCATCATAGGGGTCTTCTCCAACTTTTTCTAGCTCATCCTTGCTCATTTTGCTTAACGGGCATATTTTTGATTTTATCATTACAGGTAATTCTGCAAGCAAAACGTTTACCGGTTCTTGTTCGACCTTGTTTACAATAGGAGTTATTTCCAAGTAGACAGGTACCGTGTACGAAAAGTCTCTTATTCTTGCTTCCATTGGTAAAATTTCTCTTACAGCGCCTTCAGCTTCTTTTACGCAAGGTTTGCCAGTAGAAATCTTTCCAAACTTTATTATCAAGTCGCCGATCTCTGGGACTTCAGGTTTTATTTCACCAATCTCGTCTATTATTTTTTGCAGTCTATTGTCTATGAAATCATTAAAACTCTCAATTTGAAATCTAACAAAGCCAACGTTATCCTTAAAGCTATTTAAAATTTCTTTCATGATGTCACTTCTTAGATACGACTCTATAGTAAGTTGATACTCCAGCTGTTGGAGATTTTCTTACAATCTTTAAGACATCCCCTTCTTTTGCTTCAATTTCTTTTACAACTGGATCATTTGTTAGAATTTTAGGTAAATTCCTCTCAGTTATGTTCATCTTTTCAAACAATTCTTTTTTTTCGTTTTCGTTTAATATAATGTGCTCAGGAACCAACTCATGTTTTAGAATATCAAATTCTTTTTCCAATATACCACCATATTACTCTGCCTAGGGAGTAAAACTAATATAAAAATTGTAATTTCTATATTGGAATCTATACTTTATAAACTTTACTGTTTGACGTATTTTTTATCTTCTTTTCCTAACTCTTGCTCTTTTCACTGTCTTTTCAACTTTTACACGAGTTTTCTTAACTTCTACTGCTTTCGGTTCCTCTACAACTCTTAGTTCAACTGGCTCTTCTGTGCTTTGTGGAAAATAAATTTGTATAGCCAAGTTCAAGATTGCTACTGATACAAAAAACATTCCAACTATTATTGCTGTAGGATCTGCCGGATTAGAGAAAACTATCATAGCACCCAAGATAAGAACTATTAATGTTAAAAACGTAGTTACTATTCTTTTCATGTTTAAAATATGCAAAACTCAGCTTAAAAGGTTTTTGGTTCAAACCTTAATCTTTCTTTTTCCAGAACTTTCAGTTTGTTAAAAAGTAAAGCTTTTAGACATAGTAAGCTACCACTTATGTTTTGGATTTCTTGGTATGATAATCCACGCTATCAAGTAGAATAATAAACCAGCACCGCCAGCAAAGCAGAACAAGACCCAAAGTAATCTGATTATGGTAGGATCTATGTTCAAATACTCGGCTATTCCACCGCAAACTCCAGCTAGCATTTTATTTTCTCCGGATCTGTACAATCTTTTTACTTTTTCCATTTTTTCTCCTCCTCCATTTTATTAATTATAATTATAGCATAAAACAATACTAGGAACAGGAAAAAGAAACTATATAAATTTGCATAAAGGAAGTTCGAGACAAATGATAATGCGCTAATGCCAACATATAAGTTGATTAAATTGATCACTAACGTAGCAATCCATAATGAAAAAACTACACTTGCACTGCTGACTATTGGTGATATTATCCAATATGACTTTTCATACCATTTTGAAAGATAGCCAGCATAGCCGAAGAAAAGAAAAGCAACAAAAAACAAGTGAATGTTTGTAAAAATAACGTTTGTTAGCAACAAAACAAAGTTGATTCTAAAAACATTGATAAAATTAAGAAGCCATACTCCAATCATAAGAAACGCTATGCTAAAAATACTGCCCATAAGAGGTCCTAATATTCCAAAAGGCCAACAACGGTATCTATATTCTCTTTTCCATTCTCTGCCGCGGCGTTCCATATGTCTGCCGAGTTCCTCTCCCATCTTTCCCATTTGTTTTCCAAACTCCTCTCCCCAATCTCTCCATTCCTCTTCAGTCTTGCCAGCATATCTTTTTGTTCTTCTTGGATTTCTTTTTCTTGCCATTTTTAACCTCAATTATTAATTATTTTAGAATTTTATAAAGATTGATACCTTCTATTAATTTTTTTCTAATTTTAAAAACACTAAAGTGAGGTTACATGAATCTTTCAAATCTGTCTTTGCTTGCCTTGCATATAGGGCAAACCTCTGGAGGTTCACCTCTTGCACAAAGATATCCACAAACCTTGCAGCGCCATACAGGCAACTTAAGATTTGTTTTCGTCTCTTCTTTCATTTTATTCCTCTCCTCTTTTATTGGTCTTCTTTCAGGTATTGAGCCAGCTTTCTTTTTTCCTTGAACAACATCACCTGATACATACAAACTGCAAAAACAACAACCGAACTGATTCAAATCAGCATCTCTGTAATCACAGGGGCATATGATATCAAGGTCCTCTTCTCTTGTGCCAGAAGCAAGCCTACATGGGCATGACTGGTATCCATACCTTTTTTCATTAATTAAAAGGCTTCTTACCAATTCTTTAGTAAATTCTATGTCTGGATTTAAATTATAACCAAAATCTTCTGCATTTTTTTTAAGTTTTTCAAATAAAGCTTCAACTAAAGAATCTTTTATAACAACTTTATTCATTTTCTACAAACTTCCTTATCTCATCTTCTTGAAAACCTATAATGCATCTTTTGTTGTTGAGGACGATAGTCGGGAATGAACGATTAGGATTCCAACGGCTGAATTCATTATCTACCTCTTCCAATTTTTTTTCATCAAGAAGATCAACGTCAATGTAACTGTACTCAGCACCCAAATCTTTTAATAGTTTTTTTGTTTTCATACACCAAACGCATGTGCTAAGTGTAAACAAAAATATGTCTTTCCTTTTCTTACCTGCTATTTTTTTAGCATAATCTCTAACTGCCATAGCTATCAATTAAGTTTCTGAATTATTTAAAATTTATATTTGTCAATCAGAATTTATATGCTCATCCCGTTAAAGAAAATGTAGGAATTATTTTCTAATCCAAGCATAGTATGCTAGTAGAACTGAAATAATTAATGGAAGTATAATTTGTATTGTATTTATTGTTCTGGTTAAGGTAAAACCTAAGATATTTAATGGAAGCAAGTCGCCTAACTCAAGTGAAGCATGAACTATAGATTCCCATAAAGTTAATCCAGCAGCAAATTTTGCTATTTCTTTCCATTTTACCATACTTTACACCTATCGTGATTTAGAATTTCTTTACTTAAAAATCCCTTCATCCCGTTGAAGAAGCGATGAAGAAAAGAAGATGGGCCCAACGGGATTCGGACCCGCAACCTACTGATTAAGAGTCAGTCGCTCTAGCCAGGTTGAGCTATGGACCCAATTTTTAATTAAGAAGAAGAGTTTATATTGTTTTACTTCTTTGTCAATAGAGCAAATACTGCAATAGCCTCAATTATAAAAATTATTAGAAATGGAAAAGCTTTACATCCATAAAACTCACTTGCTGGTCTTGACATCGAATCTGCTAAAGATTTAAGATTATCTGGATTGTTTATAAAAAATGCATAAAACGTTAATATCAAAATTACTAATGCTACTGCTTGTTGTTTGTTCATAATTGATAGAAATCCTATTAAGCTTATAAACTTATTTCTTTCTCTTCTTAGTTAGTGGGTGCTTCCACTGCCATCTAAACTTTCTCAGCTTTGCAGAAGGAAAACCACATTTGCTGCATCTCTTCTTGGTTTTATGATAAGAGTGGCTGCCACATCTGCGGCATCGAGCGTGAGTAACTTTTCTATGTTTACCAAAAGAAGGAGTTCCTTTAGTCATAAAACATCACTTTGTATTATTCAGGTGAGATATAGATTATTGTATCCCCTCTAACAAGAGTTGAGCCAAGCTTAACTTGCTTTTCATCTTTTCTCTCTTCTGCTTCTTCCAACCAAATATTCAAATGCAGGTCGAATGCTTGTAATGCTCCTGTTATCTCTGCTCCATTCTTTAACTTTATTATTACTCTTTTTCCCTTTGCCTTATCTAAAACATCTAATGGTCTTGTCATACAATCAACAAACAAAAACTTCTAATAGAGATATTATACTAACATATTTAAATCTATTGGCTTTTACTCTAGTCTCTTTATAATATGCCAGCCGAACTCTGTTTTAACTGGCTGCGATATCTGGCCTTTTTGTAGGGCAAATGCAGCATTCTCAAACTCTCGGGCCATTCTTCCTCTTCCAAATACTCCCAAGTCTCCACCTTTCTTGCTTGAAGGACAGACAGATTTTTGCATTGCCATTTGAGAAAAGTTAGCTCCTTTATTTATCTGATCAAGAATTGCTCTTGCTTCTTGTTCAGTCTTTACAAGAATATGAGCGCAGTGTACCTTATCTACCATTGAATCACCTCAAATTAATTGTAGCAATATTATTATAAAATTATGCCACTTCCTATTATTCTTGGTAAGATGTCATTCTGAGAAGCTATTATGCAACGCTGGTTTTTTCTATAAGCAATTTTCTGATTAGATTTTAAAAGCAAATCATTATCAATAGTCTCAACGGTACAGGTGACTACTTGCAATCCTGCGGACAGCAAAACAGAAATACCTTTTTTAATATCTTGCTTAAAGAACTTGTTCTTATTGAACCTTATCTTTAACTCAGATGACTTTTCAATCTTCTTGCATAGGACAAATCCTCTTTTTAATTCGTCTGCCTCCACTCCTTTCAAGTTCAGTCCTACTCTCATTCCTGCAGGAGCCTCTTCTATGTCTTTGTCTTGGGACTGGATTCCTTTTATTAAAACCTCCTTTCCTAGAGGTTCTATCATTACTTTGTCATGTAGATTTATTTTACCGCTTTTGATTATTCCTAACATCACAGTACCTATTCCCCTAACATTGAAGTAATTGTCTATCGGTATCAATAAAAAATCATCCTTCCTCTCGATGCTCATTTTCAAAATTTCAGGCCATAATCTTTCTTCATCTATTAGTTTAAACTCCTCGAGAGAGGTGCCTTTTATCAGGGGCTGTAGTTCATCTTTTATGTTAGTTATTATGAAACCCCTGTCAAACTTCATCTCGTCTATGCCTATTATCATCTCGCCTATTTCCTTTGTTAATTTACTTACAACAAGAACAGGAAAGTCTATCATATTAAGGACTTGCAGCAACGGTTGTATTTTATCAGAGTTTGGACAAACATAAGTGAAGACGCCTTCAGAACTGCTATGGTTGTAGATTGCTATATCATTGTTTGTCCCTTTCTTTCCTAGCTTCTTTGCCAGCTCTTGGTCACCGAATACGCCTACAGTAATATGCATTCATAATGGTTGTAAGGAAAGGTAGATAATCTTTACCGTTCAATTGAAACATATTTAAATATTGCTGCTTACAATTTTGTAAGTGATACTAATGGCACTATCTCAGTTCAGAAGCAAGAGAAAGCCTACTGGCGGCTTGTATAAGAGAATCAGAAAGAAGAAAAAGAGAGACTTTGGGAGCGATTTTATTCCTGTAAAGCTTGGACCAAAGAATAAGAAAATCGTTGAAGGGCTTGCTAATATTAGAAAGCAGAGATTGCTCCAGATAGATACTATTAATGTTACTGATCCAAAAACTGGGAAAACTGAAAGTACAAAAATCTTAGAAGTTTTAGAGCATTTGGATAATCCTCACTATACTCGTAGTAATTTCATAACTAAAGGATGTGTTGTTAAGACAGAATTAGGAAAGGTCAAGGTGACTTCTCGTCCTACTCAACATGGCGTCGTTAATGGAATAATAGTTGAAGAAAAGAAATAACTTTCTTAAAAATATTATTCATATCCTAATGCTTCTACAGGTTGTAAATGAGCTGCTCTTCTTGCAGGTAATAAACCAGATAATGCACCAATTAAAACAGAAAAGCCTACAGAAAACAAGACTAACTCAGGTGTAATAACTGTTATTGATCCTACACTTCCACCTCTTCCTCCAACTCCAATAATGTTAACTCCTAAATCAGATATTATACCAGAAGCGATAAATCCCAAGAAAATACCCATCAACCCCCCTATAAGTCCCATTATTGCAGATTCCATCAAGTACAATTTCATAATTTCAAAATTTGTTGTTCCTAATGCTTTTAAAACTCCAATCTGTTTTGTCCTTTCCATAACAGACATAAACATTGTGTTTGCTATACCTATAGCTCCTACAAAAAGAGATATTGCAGCTATACCTGTAAGTAAGAGTTCCATGGTATTCATTACACTTGAAATTGCTGACTGAAATGTCTGAGAAGAAGAAACAGAAAAGTCTTTTGTGTTCTCATTAACATTCCTTAAAACTAGTAATCTTTGTTCAATAGAGTTTGATGTTTGATTAACTGAGTTCGAGTCCGTTACTTTGACCTGTATAGATGAAAATTGATTTGCAACTATATTATCAAGAATTGTTCTTGCAGAACTTATCGGCATATAAATAGTATTATCGCCGCCGCCGAAACCACCAGACGATTTTAATATGCCGACTATTTTAAACGGTTTACCTTCAATGCTTATCAGCGTGTTTAACGTTAATGATTGCTTGAACATTCCATTAGCAATACCATTACCAATTACAATAACATTTCCATCACCTGGATCCAAATATCTTCCAGAATCTAATTCAGATGTTGTCATTTCTTTCCACGCTAAAGGATCAACTCCTTGAACCGACACAGAAGAGGTTTGCGCTAGATATGAGATATCAGCTCTTCCAGAAACAATGGCGTCCACAACCTTAACTCCTGGAACTGTTTTTATTGCCAGAACATCTCTTATTGTTAGGTTTTGAGTTTTGGTCGTAGTTGCTCTCTGTCTTTCTCCTCCAGGTCCTCCAAATCCAAAAGCTCTTTCAAACCCTGGAGAAATTGTAATAATATCTGCACCCAAACCTCCTAGCTGACTTGAAATAACTTGCCGTGCACCAGTTCCTAATGATATTATTGAAACAACTGCTGCAATTCCGATAACTATTCCAAAAATTGTAAGCCAACTTCTCAATCCTCTGTGCATAAGATTGCTTAAGGAAAACATTATGATATCGTTAAATTTCATTTCTTCTTCCTCGTCCTAATTTTAATTATTACAATTATTACAACTATTCCAGCTACACCAATCCCAATATATAAAACACTGTTACTTAGAGATGACTGTTGACTTCTTTGAGTAAAACGTCCTGCTGTACCGACAGCGGTTCCTAAATTGAGTGGGATGCTTTTCTGTATCGTCCTCCTTATTCCAAGAGTATCTGTGTAAGAGATTTCTACAGTGAGATTTTTTTCTCTAGAGGTAGAGGTGTTAGAATTATCAGTTGGAATTATCTGGAAATTTACAGGAGTATAGTCTCCACCATTTAGATTACCTATAATGCTAGCAGAAGTTCCAATTACCATAAAGTAAACTTGCTGAGGTATCCTCACAATTACAGACTGTGCAGTATTAGCTCCTATATTTGCTATAGCTAATGTTGTAGATGACGTAGAAGTTTCAGACGATGTAGATGTTCCTGTTGAGGTTGATGTAGTTGATGAACCCTGAAAAATAACATCAAAATCTGTACGCGGATTTGATATTGACACGTTAAATGTGGCTACTTTATATGCTGTACCGTCGCCTTCTGAGTATTTCAGTTTTACTTCATTATCTCCATCTATGGCATCTTTATCCACTTTTAGCTTGTACCTAACTAAGAATGCATTATCTCCACTTTGCAATCCATTTATAACACCAAGACTATTTACAGCGCTTACACCAGGATCTAATGAAAAAGGATACTGAGGTAATATTTCTAAAGTAGAATTTTGTGCTTTTTTGGTTCCTCTGTTTTCAACCTTAAAAAGCAAATCTACATATCCTCCTGGGTCAGCTAGCGAGGG
>Ga0315277_10006448_pt1 | contig 15352 bp, 11 predicted proteins | sample YL17G05_15_MG_FD_203695 | JGI IMG/M metagenome (GOLD analysis project Ga0315277, IMG submission 203695) | Sediment microbial communities from Yellowstone Lake, YNP, Wyoming, USA - YL17G05_15 | ecosystem: Environmental > Aquatic > Freshwater > Lake > Sediment | place: USA: Wyoming | collected...
GCGAATAACGAAATAATCGGGAGACATGACCAGAATAGAACTTACTTGAATGCTCTTCACCAGATCAAAATGCTCCTGAAAAAAACAAGTAAGATGCTTGAAAAATTCGGAAACGGGAATTTCATCACTGAGAAACCCGGTCTGCTTCAGCATAAAATCGAGAAGCTCATCGCCAAACTCAATCGAATTGCGGAAAGGGCGAATATAAATATTGAGGACATTGAAGATCCGATTCCTCCTGAACTCACACCGACTGAAGAGCCTGTTCCATCAGCACCTGTCGTTGGAGCAGGAAGCTTAACACCTCCTGAACCTGTTGCAACGCCTGATGTTAGCAATCCATCTGATGTGACAACACCAACCGATACAGCTATCCTACCCAATGATACAACTCCAACTGATGGAACAACTCCGGTGGTTGCTCCAACCGATGATGGTTTACCTTCTGATGATTCCCCGACAGACCTTCCAGCGCTGAAAGACGGATTGATGTTCACCGTCGACAGCAGCCTGACCAGAATTGTCGATATGGAAAACAATTTCCTTTTGGAACAGTATAAATTAGAGGGCTCACTGACATACTTTGGCAATCCAACCGATGGAACCTCGACAGATGCACCGGACACACCGAGCTTCACAAACATCGAGTTCATGCTTGAAACAACCCGGATGCAGATGTTGTCCGATTCAGGGAAGACAATTTACGCGCAGACAATGAGTCTTTCGCTTGATATAGTCAGTCTGCTGAATTAAAAATAGTGGATAACGGGGACTGACCCCAACCGTAGACTCTGCAAACCCTGATGAATACTGGTTTTGCGATGAAATTTTACCGGGGACTGACCCCAATTATGAAGCATCCTGTAAAAAGGCTCTGATCCCTTTCAATTCCATGTTATAATGCCTTATGCGCATTGCGATAGTAGCAATCGGTTCACGCGGGGATGTGCAGCCCAACATCGCACTCGGTAAAGGACTTGCCGAGGCTGGGCATCACGTTATCCTCGCGACCCATGATGAATTTCTTCCCCTTTTTGGAAAATTTGGTTTTGAATTCGCCTCGATGAAAGCTAATCCAAGCGAGCTTCTGGAAAAAGATACATCACAAATCCTGTTCGAAACCGGAGGAAACTTTCTACTCTTCTTTAAGGAGTTTGCCAGATTACTTGAACCGATGATGAGACAGTTTGTGATGGAAACACTTCGAGCATCGGAAAACGCTGATATGATGATTTTGTCGGCTGTCGGCGGTTTTGGCTTCCATGTTGCCGAGAAACTTGGCATCCCCTACTGCCAGGCATTGTTGCAACCTTTTTCGCCAACAAAAACATTTGAGAATCCGGTTTTTCCCCAATACCCAACGTGGATTCCTTTCGGTAGAGGCATGTATAACTATCAATCCTTTTTACTCTTTACACGCTTATACTGGCAGTTCATCGGACGCGTTATGAACAAAATACGAAAGGAAATGGGATTGCAAGTATTAAACTCAAAGAGACTGCTACGTACAATGACTAATCCTGATTTAGGAGTTCTTTATGGCTTTAGTCCGTCATTTATTCCTCCACCACACGATTGGGCATCGTTCAACCACATAACCGGTTACTGGTTTTTGGATACGGCATCGGATTGGATTCCCCCATCCGAGCTTGTCGATTTCCTTGAATCGGGACCACCACCTGTTTATATCGGATTCGGAAGCATGAGGAATCGTGAACCGGAGAAGATTACGGAGATAGTCGCGAAAGCGCTTGAAAAAACACGCCAACGGGGTGTTATTCTCACAGGATATGGCGGTCTGAGTGATTCCAAACGACCCGATTATCTATTCCCAGTGGACACAGTGCCTCACGACTGGCTTTTTCCTCGAGTTTCAGCGGTGGTACATCATGGCGGAGCTGGTACAACAGGAATCGGTCTGCGTTTTGGTAAACCCACAGCTATAGTTCCATTTTTAGGAGATCAGCCGTTCTGGGGACGTCGGATATACAAAGCAGGTGTTGGAGCGAAACCGATTCCAAGAAAGCAATTGACAATAGAAAATCTAGCGGAAGCGATCACGGTTATTTCATCTGATGACAATATAAAAAGGCGCGCTTCAGCTCTGGGTGAAAAAATTCGAAATGAGGATGGGGTAAAAGAGGCGGTCAGGATAGTTAGTCAATTCATTAAAAAATAACTCAGGTAACGGGGACTGACCCCAACCGGAGTCCCTGCAAACCCTGATGAAAACTGCTTTTGCGATGAAATTTTACCGGGGTCTGACCCCAATTTACCCAATTTGAAAGTGTCTCCCCCCTCTTGTTGTTGAACTTGAGAAAATCCTGAAATATAAGAAGGGGAAAAGAAAGGGGGACAGGAGCTATGACAGATTATTATCAACCTCCTCGTAAGACAGGATTTAATTTGGATTACAATTTTTTTGACGGGATCAGCGTCGGAAATCAAAGTTGTGAAGCTGTGGTAGGAATTTGACCTCTATCACCTTATAATACAATCATTAATTCAGCAGGGGGAGCGGAGGTAAAATTCATGACGCCGATTGTCAGCATTGTCATTTCAATCTTATTTCTCGCAGTTGAAGGCGTGTGGCTTTTCACGATTCTCTGGGAGCAGGGGGGGAGGAAGGTCGGGAATCCGAAGGCATTTACCGCGGTTCAAGAGGTGAGCGGATTTGTCGCCGCCGTTCTCTTTTTCGTGATGCTTGTCGCGATGACACTTCGCGCGATGACATACGTGCATGAACCGGCGTCACGCATCTCGATTCATGTGGCGCTCGCGGTTGGTGTCTCCTTCCTGATCGTTCTGAAAATCCTGATTTCGCGATTTTTCAAAAAACTTTCGGGGAACATGCTCGCGCTTGGAATTACAATTTACACGATGAGTTTCATACTAATCATGACTATGGTTGGTTTTTGGGCGATTGCACGACTGGTGGAGATTCAGGAAAAACCAGCTAAGACCGGAGCAAAAGTCGCAATAAGCGATACAAAGGTCGCTGAATCGAAGCTGGATGATCCAATTCTCAAGGATCACTGCCTCTGGTGTCATGATGATAAGGTTATTTTCGCGAAGAAGCGTACGAGAGAGGAGTGGATTGAGGTTGTGAAGAAGATGAACGGGAAGGATCCGGATTTGGTGCCATTGGATAAGCTGGGCGAGATCGTGGATTATCTGGTTGGAAGTCAGGAGGGAGAGGGGAAGTAGAGAAAATAGAATAAACTCTGCTATGTGCAGTGCAGACGGACTCATTGTTTATTTTGTTTTCTGAACCATTCTAATTGCATTTTATCAAACCTCTCAATCCTTTCGGTTTCCCAAGATTTGAGATTCAAATATATTTGCTGTGTAGCATCGCACAAATCCAATAAACCTCTTGCATTTTCAAATTTCTTTTTAATACCAGCATCTTCCCAGCAATATGGAGGACCCCACTTACTAAATAGCTCAGTGCCTGTGAGAATTAAGATAGGATTACGCGGATATTCTTCTTTCCAATATTTCCTACCAGCTTTTGCAATACTTGAGATGCTTTTGATCTCCTTCTTGGTAAGCGATTTATTCAATGTGCAAAAAGCAAGCACTGCTCCAGAAAAATTTTTTGCTATTAATCGCATCCTATTATAGTCTTTAATCTTAAACTCCCCATATGTTTTACATTCTGCAAAAAGAAGACCAGGCATCTCTTCTCCAAAAGCAGATTGTTTCCAAAACATTGCAAAATCAGCTTCCATTTTTCTATGGTCTTTCGATTCTGCTATAAAGCTTAAAACTGGCGATGTCTGTAAATTCATTCTTAGCTCGCTGAGGAAATTGATCGCTAAAAGGACCGTATATGCCCCATCTGCATAATTGTGAAAACTAAATGGACCAGCAGTTTTATAGCTCCAATTGCGTTTATCTATGTTTCCAACAGCCGAGAAAGTATTAAGGCATTTGGGACAAGTAAATATTTCTTTAATCTCATTCAAAGGAAACCAAGGCTTCCTTGTGCAATTTGGACATTGAACTTTTAATCCAATTTTGAATACTCCAATAGAAATTAAATGCTCATATAAATCCCAGTTTGCCATTTTTTTGATACATGACTTAACATATCCGATTTCCTTATCCCTTTCTTGAATAATAATTTGTTTATTATTTTTTTTCGTTTTTTTATTTTTCGTTTTTTGTTTTTCATCTTTTAAATCACCACTCATATCGTTTAAGAATTTAATGAGTTTTTCATTTGCTAACCAATTCAGGTTACCATCAACCATTCTATAAATTTGCTTTGCAAGCAATCCTGGAGGTGAGAGTTTTGGTGACCAACCTTGATCAGCCAACCATGCAAATACGATTCTTTCAGATTGCGGTATATTCCAATGCTCGATATAGTCGTTTTTTACAAATCTTACTAATCCATTTCTCCCAACTCGCCAATTTCGAAAGGAGGTAGCTCCAGAGATAGTCCGGATTAAATTTTCACCTGTTGCTTTAGGAAATACCTCCGCAAGAAACTCCTTTTCTCCATAAAAACGAAAGTTAATTTCATTAGCACATCGATGTTCTACATTATAGCTATGACTATCAGCAAATTTCGGAAATAAGGGATGAAAATTGACTTTTAAATCATGCATTTCTGGTATTTCTATAGTGTTTTCATCGCCATAAAAATCATCTGAGACAGCACCATCTTTATCTCTTGCCCTATTATCCCATATTCTTGGATACATGTATTGACATGAAAGAATCGGATTGAAAGGTTTAAGACTTGGGCTCCTCTTAATGTTTAGTTTTATAGTACTCACATATTCATCCATTTCATTCTTATTACAATTACGTGCCTTAATTATTGTGGCAAAATCGTAAATTTGTGTATTATATTTAGAAGGGCGATTATGTGAATTTATGAATCCAATCACGAACTCCAAGAGATGAGGATCATTCTGTAATTGTTTTGGGACTGGGATGACTTGTTTTCCTAAGGCACGTAGATTCCAATAATCAATAATATCCTGTACTTTTGTGGCATCCATAAAAAAGACAATGGCTTCTCTACCTATACTAAAGCCAGATCGTTTAAAATTTCTTAGTCCGTCCAGAGATAATATTCCTGGGAAAAAGACATCTCCCGCTAATAGCTCTTTAAGATTTTCCAATCTAAAATCCATTGATTTTATCTCTAACGCCTTAAAAAAATTCTTCTCTAAAAATGGCATTAACGAACACGGAATCTCACCGAAAAAACCTGCCCAAAACATAGATAATTTTTTTGGAATTTTTGGGAAAATGAGCTTGATAGGATATTTTGCCTTGTATCGAAAAAACTCGTCGAAGATTTTTGTAAGTATTTCGAAGATACCTATCCCATACTGTGGCGCTGTATTGCCTCTTCTCTCAAAGCCTTCCCAAATTTCATTTGATTTTATAATTTGCAGGCCTGTTCCTGTTAGAAAACTCGGAACTTCTTTTGAAACCTGAACCAGAATATCTGGATCATAAGCCTCTAAGTATCCAAGTATGACATCTTTGTATTTTGGTGATTTTAATGGTTTTTCTTGCCAGTTAGCTGGTGTTCTTTTATACAGAGGAATGATAGGGAAGTAGAAGCCGCCCCAGATAGACGAACATAAGCATATTGCTTCTCTAACTTGTTGTGCGTTTTTCGGATCAACAAGAAAAGCAAGCTTTAATGGTCTTATCTTAATGTCAATTGATCCAAACATAATAAATTAGTGGCTTTATTTTTCTCAATTACTTGCAGCCAACATCCTCCTATCCAATGCAAAGTTTACTTAAGATATAATTATTTACAAGATAAAAATTTAATATCAAGTCAATCTTAAATTTGACCCTTAATTCGTGCCGTGCACTAATTTTGTGTGAAAAAATTCACAGAAAAGTCGTGCACGGCACGAATTAATGACACTACTCCCAATAGCCATTGGGGAGAATTTTCATCAGGAAGGAATCACTTCCACTCAACGGCGTTAGTTGATAAACATCATCGCCGGGGTCAAAGTCCAGGGCGCTGCCGAATTGTCCCACAATATAAACCGTACCGTTGCTCCGATTGTATGCAATGTCAAATCCATAATCGTCGTTAGCACCACCCCAGGTTCGAACCCATGCGAAACCCATATCTTTTGTAAGCTTCAAAAGGGCAATGTCATAGTATCCGTTGGATGTTCTTTCTTCAACGGATGTACCCGGGTCGAAATCGACAGTGCCCTGAAAACTTCCGATTATAAATATCTCACCCGCACGATTTACGGCAATTGAGCCTGGTGAATACGGTATTGAGGACAATAGTGGCAATTGAACCATGTTGATAAAATTGAATTTGGAATCAAATTTGGAAACGAAAGAGCTTCCTTCAGCGGATGTCTTTTTGATACTGGCAGGACCCGGATCGAAATCGATTTCCCCGAGGAAATCACCTAATATATATATATAGTGGTCATCATCAGAAACAATAACATTAGCTAATACCGTATCGTTGTAATTCATTGTTGAACTGCCCCATGTAACAACTTTTGAGTACAATCCGTCTGTGGTGTATTCCGCGAGGAATCCATCGCTATGCCCGCTGGGAACCCTTATTACCTCGCCATCCATCGGGTCGAAATCCACACCTTCCGAGCTGCCTGATGTTCGAAGGAAATATCCCACCGCATTTATCGATTCCGATTTGGAAAAAGCAAGATCGGAAAAAACGACATTATCCGGGCTTGCGGTGAAACTCCGGTTCCAGGTAACATTCCCATTGACATCAAATTTCGTTAACACGCTATCCGAATACTGATACAATCGATTTTCAAGATAAATACCGCCGCCATAAGCTGAAGCTAAATAGGAATTTCCGTTTTTGTCACCGATGATAGCCAATCCTGATGCGCCAATCGGGTACATACAATCATATTTTCCCCAGTTTCTGGTGTTGGACGCGCCATACATGCCGGCAATATACCCCACATTTGTAGTGCAGAACTGATACATCCCGCATACTCGAATGTACTCATTGAAACTCAGATTATTTATATAAGCATAGGAATCTTCAGTTTTTATATCGCGCGACCAAAGCTGAACCCCGTCATCGTCGTATTTCATCAGATTTCCTAATTCCGATCCTGCAGCATATATATTCCCCGATGAATCAACCGTCATTGTCCATACCATCGAGTCATCAAACTGTTTAGCCCATCCTGTTCCCGGGTTATTTTGAACATAAATCGTTACGATATCATATAAAAAGAGGCTCGAAAGGTTTGTTTTTGCGATGATTGTTGCCAGATATTCCCCATATTGCGCACCATTGTAATTCACGATATCTCCCTCGAAGTGATAATTATCGGATGTTGTCATTCCTATTATTGTAGCTCCAAAAACCGCGGGACATTGAATCCACGCGCTCACCGCAGCTGTCGGATTCCATCGGGATACCGTGAAAGATGCTGAAGCGGTCGCGTTCAAATCACTGATGAAAGGCTCATGAGTGAAACCGGATATGTCGTATGGTTCGACACAATTCCCGGGGCTGGAGGCATCGATGGCAAAATTAATATTCGGGTTTCCCCCCGGAAGCTTGATGTTGAGATTCGCGGTGTGTTGCGAGTATGCAGCGAAAATCCGGTTAGTCGCGTCTTTGGCGTATGCCTTGAACGGATTAATATTCAATCCGCCGGGGATATCGTAGAGGGATGTCCAGTCATCGGGATTTGTGAGCGTATGCCCGATATTATCGGTAAAAATTATCAGTCGGACATCGAACGCATGCACATTGTAGACATTCTTGATGGTCACATCCACATTGATTATCTGGTCAACGGGATCCCATGAATTTATCGTGATAACGGGATTTGGCAGGTATGGACGTACGTTCAAACGCAATGACATTTCGCGATTCGGTTCAACCGACACTGTCATGGAATCGATGTCGAACCCTGCTGTCCATGCGCCAAGCGGTTCGTGGTTTTCACCTTCAGTCATGTAATCGATTGTTGGCATATCGAGCATGGGATTCTGGGTGGTAATGGGATTTGAGGAATTGCGCGAGCATCCTGCGATAATCAAGGAAAAAGCAACTGTAATTAAAAGTATTTTTGACATCATTTTAAACATGAGTTTCACCTATCCGGATTGATTTTTATTATTAATTAAAAGTGCAAAAGTTATATACATAATCACAATCTATACCCAATATCTCTGAGGGATATTCTATCACTGCCGGGAGGATTTTGTAAAGGACATTGCTATAAAATGGTGATGGGTACCGGGGACTGACCCCAATCGAAGCCTCTGCAAACCCTTATGAATACTGGTTTTGCGATGAAATTTTACCGGGGACTGACCCCAAATATGACAATTCTATGCTATTCTGTATAGCTTGTTAATCAGTGTATTCATTATTTGGAGGTTACATGAAAGCAGGATTTGTGCAGATGGAACCGAAGCTCGGACAAGGTCCGCAAAATGCTCTTCACGCGAGAGAATTAATAGGTGAAGCGGATAAGATGGATCTCATAGTACTGCCCGAGCTCGCCAATTCCGGATACAATTTCAAGAATCCGAAAACGGCGATGGAATACAGCGAGGAGGTCAAAAAAAGCCATTTCATCGATATCCTTCAGAAAGTCTGCGCGGACAAGAATTGCCATATTGTAACAGGATTCAACGAACGTGATGGTAACCGCATTTACAACTCAGCGCTTCTGATAAGCGAAAAAGGCGTTGTCGGTAAATATCGCAAGATACATCTGTTCATGAACGAGAAGGATTATTTCACTCCCGGCGATGAATCCCCGAAAATTTTCGAAATCCTGGGATGGCGAGTCGGGATGTTAATCTGTTTCGATTGGGCGTTTCCGGAGCTCTGGCGAAGCCTTGCTCTCAAGGGTGCTGATATAATCACGCATCCGGCTAATTTCATTCTGGAGGAATACGCCACAAGAGCGGTTCCTGTACACGCGATGCTGAACAGATACTATGTTGTCACGTCGAACAGAATCGGAACTGAGGATGAACTGACTTTCACCGGCGGATCGTTTATTTCCGATCCAAATGGTACCGTCATCGCGAAGGCGAGGAAAAAATCGGAGGAGGTTCGCGTTGTGGAACTCTATCTCGATGAATGTCGCAACAAGAAAGTTACACCACGTAATGATATTTTGGAGGATAGAAGACCGGAATTTTATTCATAAGAAAAAATGAGAAAAAATGGGGACAGTCCCGAATAAGCAAATCTAACGAACAGAGAATATAGATAAAATGCGACTTGTTAAATGGACAAAGAAACTGAATGTGTGTGGACTGTCCCCATTTTTTTTGTCCACATTTTTTCATGCCTTCTTAACTGCCAGAATATAAAAGCCTGGTTGAACGAAGATGGAGAGAGGATGTGTAAAGCGAATAACTGTTCCAATTGCATTCCGCCACCATTTTCGAGTGTAATATCGCGGGGGGATAACTGTCGCTATAAAACCATGTTTGCGGATTACGTCAGCAAGATGGAATGGATTAAACTCGCGCTCCATCATCTCACCGGTTATTGGATTGCGATAAGGAAATTCAGCTTTGAGCTTAAGCTCGCCGGTTTCAAGGATTTGCCGAGCTCCCTCGATTACTTCATCACCCCATAACCCCTGCGTCAGACATGCCAACCTGTCGATTATATGTTCTCGTCCTTTTTCTATATCCTCCGAATCCAACAGAATGATTGGGATTGAAGGCAAGTTTTGAAAATCAAAATTCTCAAGATGATTAGAAATAATTTCTCTACGCATTTCGCGATAAGTGATTGGCTTTTCGCCACCACGAACATCCTCAGGCTTAATCTCTCCCGATTCCCATGAATTCCACTTTCTTCGACGCTCATTCCGTCCGGACCATTCCAGCGCATTGTTTTCATCGACAATTAACATTTTTGAACCGGTTTTCAAAAGGCGATTCATCTCATCAAGAAAAGGAGGAAGCTCTCGCACATGAGAGATGACATCCTTGATGAATACGGCATTGAAATTAGCATCGTTATAATTGAGCCTGTGACCATCAGCAAGACTTGGAAAAACATTCTCAAATGGCGGTTTTACGCAAGTAAGAAGCTTTTTGAAGAGTTCGATTTTTTCACGGTTATGGTCAACACCGTGAACTTGACGAGCGCCGAAAAAAGAGAACATCATGGTGAATACACCAAAACCGCATCCTACATCAAGAATGGCTTTCCCACTGATATCAAGAACCTCTGACCACCATTTGACATACTGAAGCAGGCAATTCAAATAATCGGGCTCGCGGAACAATCGCCTGTGATATCGGACAAAGTATGGCGAGAACTCCGATTCGACATCATCATGCTTTCGACGAAAAATCGAATCCAGCGATTTAAACCTTGATATATCCTGTGTATTTTCCAAAATCCGCATTATAATTTCGTTTCTTTGTATTTGGGATATTATAGCCGATGAATTCTCAAAGGATAACCGCAACAATGAAACTCCTAAAACACACAATCTTTATCGCATTTATCTTCACAATGCTGATTCAGTTCCGACCTGCTTCTATCGCTGAAACGGAGGCAGATGTAAATCAGGTTAAGTTTACCGACCATCTTGGGTTGATGCTGTTCGATGGTGAAATCAATGGCAATCAGGGTGTTTTTCTCCTCGATACCGGGGCGGACAATTCAATTGTCAATCCAAGACTCGCTAAAGAGATGGGATTAAAAGAAATAAAAGGAGCTTATAGCATTCTCGGTTTTGGAGGAATTGACCAGTACCAGATTGATAGTTTCTCTTTTGGGGATTGGGAATTTGAAAATATCAAATTAATTGGAATGGACCTTTCACTTATTGAACGATATCTCGGATTTGACCTGCTGGCGGTTATAGGCGGTGATTTACTCGACGATTATGCACTGATGATCGATTACCAGGATGAGACTTTCTATCTAAGCAAAGAACCATTGACTGTCAGAGAGAACGCGGTATCGATGCCTATATGGATTCGAGACAAGCTGGTTTTTGCAAAAGGTAGAACAAAAGCGGATGGTGCTGAATACGCATTCCTTGTGGATACAGGTGCGACGGCATCGGTGTATTTCAAAAATCGAATCGAGGAATTTCACCCGGATTATGTAACATGGCCCGCCTCTCTCGGATGGCAGGAAGCTACTTTTCTTGGAAAGATGAATGTTGATCTTTATAAGATGCCCGAGTTTCACATGGGCAATATAGGTATTGAAAACATGGTTACCGTGGTCATGGAAGCCGGGATATTGGGATTGGGCTTGAATCTAATTTCAGGAGATCCGCTGCACGGTGTTATTGGTTATTCATTCATGAAACATTTCCGCGTGACATTCGATTATCCCCGTAAGAAAATAATCCTCGAACCTTATGAATATTACAAAGAACGATTCCCATATATGTTCGATTCGGTCGGATTCATGATCGCCTATGAAAATGGTGCACCAATTGTCGATCATATAATACCGGGAACGCCGGCTGAAAAAGCAGAGCTTATGGTTGGGGATAAGCTTATAGAAATCGATGGAATCGATGTTACATCGATGGATTCACTTAAGATTTCCGAGCTATTTATGGATAAACCCGGAACAAGTGTGAAAATGCTGTTTGAGCGGGATGGGAAGAGATTTACCAAAACGATGAAGCGGATTCAGATGTTTAAGTAATTTATATCCCTCTTTTTATCCGTTCCTCCCACATCAGACGTTTCAGTTTTTTAAGAATTCTATCAAGAAATTCTTTGCCTTCGAGTCCTGAATTTTTTATATCCAAATCCGTTGGTTCATAAAGAATCCTCCCCTTAGCTTGTATCCAGATGCGATTGCCATCAGCAACGATATGGAAATCGAAATCGCGCGCTCCGCTTCTTAAGAGACTATCAAGCGTGTTCGTTATCAATCTCGCTCTTTCTTTGAGTTTATCAGGATCAGCTCCAGCTATGGTCAAAAGAATCTCGCCTCCGAATTTGATATCGATTACTTCATGATCACCCTCCTCACGAGTCTCAATGCCGCTTTCGAGATAGGAACGATAAAGCGAATCCGGAACTTTATATCCCATTGCTCTGATATCGGTCTTCAAAGTTTCCAAACGTTCATAAGCGAAAGGATGCACGAAGAAATAGTTCTGGAAAAGCTCGGGGCGACGTTTTTCCTCTTCAATCATATAGCTCATGAACTGTAACATTCCGACAGGGTCATAATTCGCGCGAGTCATTAATTCGATGCTGTATTTATCCGCCTCCTCCTCGGCTTTCCGTCCATATGATTGGGCTGTAGCGGCAGCAAGCCAGTCTCCGGCAAGGACGAATGCCGGTTCACCGGTTCCGAGGGCAAGCGCGAAACCTCCAAGCACATACGGTATTGCTTTATTGCTAATCATTTTTGAATGCTTTTTTATTATATGCGCCATTTCATGCGCCATAACTCCCGCGAGTTGGTCATCGGTTTTAGTGATATCCAAAAGCCCTTTGAAAAAGAAGATATGACCATCCGGAAGCGAAAACGCATTGACATCTTTCTCATCCAGAGCTTTAAAAACGAACTTCTTCAGCTTCTCATCTTCTTTTAAGACCGATACGATACGGCCGGACACCTCATCAAGCCTCGCAATAATTGCCTTGTCCTCGACAAGTCCGAATTTCTCCTCGATTTCCTTTACGGCTTTGGATCGTGTCTCCTCGCTCGGTTCAGGCTTTTTCGTTTTTGAATCTGAATCCTTCTGTTCATCGCCATACGAAATTGCAGCGAGAAGCGAAATCATCAGAATTGCCAAATAGAAATATTTCATAAGCCTGACAAGCATAATGTTACTGCGCCTTTCTAAGCGGACCGGTATCACCGCCTCTTATTAGAATTTTGCAGTCACCCTTTGCAGCAATCTTTATATCATTTCCGCCTGTGACAACATAAAGGTGATTTTCTGAAATCCCCTTACCTCTTTTGTAGCTTTTGCCAATGGTGAGATCAATCATGATGTAATCTCCAACCCCTCTCAGCTCAGCGTCGCCACTGAAAAGTACAAACGAGGCTCCGGACGGAATTGGCAATTCCTCGCCTTTTCGCAATGGAATTTCGCCATACCGCGTTGCGAGTTCGAGATAGCTTAAAGAGACGACGGGGTCATCGCTCGCGCCGGGTCCCCCAAGCAATGGCGACAGCAATCCTGCTATCAGGATAATTGCGAAAATTATTAATATCGAATATTTCAAATGGTTCTCTTTTCTGCGAGCACGAGTGTCTTGCCGGAATATTTGTAAATCCCCGTAAAAATGCGAGCGAGACGCACGCGCCCCCAAGTAAATTAACATATTTAATAGTTTTCAAACAGCCTTAAAGGTGTCCGTGACCTATTAAATCACTCACCAATGATTTTAAGACTACAAATATGTTATGACAGTTTAAACCATAGATAAAGAAAAAACCGGGAAACGCAACTTTTGCAATCTTAAACCTATCATTATTTTGATAGAATTATCCTGAAATTCAATTATGACTGAAAGTAAAATGGATGATAAAAAGAAATATGAGGAAGAAGGTTTCACTGAGTGGATCGAATTAAAACCGGTGGAACCTGTTGAGGAACCTCCAAAAAAAGAGGCCATTGCTGAAAAGGAACAGAGCAAGCCTCCTGAACAGGTCATTCATCCAACGCTGACTGAGGACATACTCCCGAAAATTGAAATCAGCAGACCGGTGCAATTGGAGATTGAAAAAAAACCGCAACCAGCTGCTGCCGTTAAAAAAATTGAAATTAAACCCGAAGCGGTTGATCTGAAAACAATAGAAGATAAACCAAAACCAATCGAACCTGAGGAAGAGAAAATCGATCCCCGACTTGAACGATTGATGCCAAAGGCGAGGGGCGATCAACATGCCGTTCAGGAAGCATCTGTAGCTGTTTCTACCAAAGAGAAAAAAGCGGATTTGAAACCCTGGGAGATTGACATGTGGGGACGTCCTCTCACAGCGCCACCCAAAGAGTTGACTCCTTATGAGAAATGGCTCCATGAAAAAGTCGATAAAGAGGGCAAGGCTGTTGAATGTCCAAAATGCGGGACAATCAATTACGATCTTGCCTATATAACAGGTCAGAAGTGCGAAAAATGCGGTTTCGAGATAGAGGAGTTTGAGAATATCAGCGAGAAAATGGCTGAGCACGATGAGGAAGTGGGAGTATTCGGCGCGACTCGACTATCTACAGGATTTTCAGAGACCGGAACAAATTTGAAAGCAATCCTCGCAATCCCCCATATTTTGCTCGAAGACCCAATCCCTCCTTTCGAATACGTTTTTAAAAGCTCGTCATCTCTTATGTACCTGTGCATCGCAATAATCTATTTAGTTGGTTTTTTCTTTCTACTGCCTCTTGTATTCGCAAGCAAATATATCGCTGTTAACACTATTTTCTTTGTGTTATTGGTGCTGATCGGAATAAGCATTTTCACAGGGCTTGGAAAAGCAGCGCGAGTCACAAGCATCAAAGTCGACGATAATGGAGTTGATTTCTCCGGATGGTTTAGCTCAACGCATATGTATTACAACGAAATAGTTTCAATTACAAATCAACGCGAATTAAACGGCGCAGTCGGGGGAGGCGATGTCACAAGGCCTGTGATAAGTTCCATTTATCTAATCCTCATGTATTACTTGTTTTGGGGATGCTGCTGCTTCTGGTGGTACTGGCTATTTGCTGATGCCGGAGAAGATCCATTCGCAGGTTATGCTGTGGATTCATCATCATCAAGCCAGTATTACACCAATAACATATCGATATCAACCGCGATTAAAAGCGTTGAATATTCATTCTGCGGGACGGCGAATCTCCAATTCGTAAGGGCTCTCGCGATTATCATATATATGGCTAAAAAGAAAAATCGAAATTGCATGATCACGTCTTCCGCTGTTCGAGCTGCAGAAAAAGGTCCGGAACATTATTCACTTTGGCGACAGCGGTACAACGCTTGAAGAAGTTGAGATGCACTGCTAATGACTTGAATCCTTATAGACCCTAACGAATCGAGCCTCGAAAACGAAAATCCCGTCCGAAAAATTATCGATTATTGATACTACCTCGTGAATTAGAATGAGCTATTAAAAATTGGCTATACCGCTGCAAAATGCAGCATTGGGCATTGGGGTCAGTCCCCGGTAAAATTTCATCGCAAAGCCAGTTAATATCAGCATTAGCGGGGCATTAGTTTGGGGTCAGTCCCCGAAATTCCGAAATTCAGTCCCCGAAATTCGAAATTCAAAAAATTACTTCTTTAAAAGCCATATTTTCACCTTTTATTTGTGGTATATTTAATTAAAAGAATTAACTTACGACCATCTGATTTAAACAATCAG
>Ga0315277_10006449_pt1 | contig 15351 bp, 17 predicted proteins | sample YL17G05_15_MG_FD_203695 | JGI IMG/M metagenome (GOLD analysis project Ga0315277, IMG submission 203695) | Sediment microbial communities from Yellowstone Lake, YNP, Wyoming, USA - YL17G05_15 | ecosystem: Environmental > Aquatic > Freshwater > Lake > Sediment | place: USA: Wyoming | collected...
GATTCGCGACGTGGCAACACGCGGCAGGCAACCGGTGTTAGACGAGATCAAGCAGCGGGAGATCCTGGCCATCCTCACGGTCGGGTGCAGCCGGCGGGCTGCCGCCCGCTACGTCGGCTGCGCGGTCTCCACGATCCAAAACACCGCCGAGCGCGACCAGCGGTTTGCCGAGAAGCTGCGGCGGGCGGAGAACCAGCACGAGCTGACCTACCTGCGGAACATCCAGCAGGCCGCCAAGAAGCCGCAATACTGGCGGGCGGCGGCCTGGGTCTTGGAGCGGGTATTCCCGGAGAAATACGCCCGCCGCGGGCCGGAGGTGATTACCGTCGACCAGATCAGGCAGGTGTTGGCGCAGTTCGCCGAGATCATCGTGGTGGAGGTGCCCGTGGCCAAGTACCGCCAAAAGATCCTCAGCCGCCTGGAGGCCTTGACCAGGAGTCTCTACCGGTCGCCCCAACCGGAGGCCACCGACCATGAATGATGAAGCATTAGTGGCAGACTGCCCGCTCAGGCCCGAACAGCTCGGGGGGCTGGTCACGACGCTGCGCAACGAGCTGGCACGCAGGCACGGGCACGCCAGGCGGGCGCTGAGCGGTCGCAACGGGACACTGGACCTGCTGGCCTGGGGCGGAAAGTACCTGCCCGACCACTTCATCCGGCCGCCCTCGGACATGCACCGCTGGCTGGCCGAACAGTTGGAGGGGATGCGGGCGGCCCGGGGGACCAAGCTCAACGTACTCGGGCCACGGGGTGGGGCCAAATCGACCATCGGCACCCTGGCCTATCCGCTCCGCACCGCGGTGGAACGACTGGAACCTTACATCTGGATCGTCTCCGACACCAAGCACCAGGCCGCCGCCCACCTGGAGAACATCAAGGCCGAGTTGGTTGGTAACCCGCGGCTGGCTGCCGACTTTCCCCAGGCCGCCGGCCAAGGTCCCGTCTGGCGGAGCAACTCGATCGTGCTCCGCAACGGCGTGACCATCGAGGCCTTCGGCACGGGGCAGCGGATTCGCGGCCGCCGCCGCGGGGCCCATCGCCCCACGTTGATCATCTGCGACGACCTGCAGAACGACGGGCACATCGCGTCGGCCTTGCAGCGCGAGCGGTCGCGGACCTGGTTCCACGGGACGCTGATGAAGGCCGGCACCGGACGGACCAACGTGGTCAACCTGGCCACCGCCCTGCACCGCGAGGCGCTGGCCGTCGCGCTGCACGAGACGCCTGGCTGGAACTCGCGGATCTTCCGGGCCATCCAGCGCTGGCCCGATCACATGACCCTCTGGCAAGAGTGGGAGGCGCTGTACACCGACGTCCGCAACCCCCGCTACAAGCAGGCGGCCTGGAGCTTCTATCAGCAACACGGCGCAGCGATGGTCGCCGGCGCCCGCGTCCTTTGGCCGGAGGAGGAGGATCTTTATGGGCTGATGTGCATGCGGGCCGAGAGCGGACATACGGCCTTCGAGCGGGAGAAGCAGAATTCGCCCGTCAACCCGGAGCTGTGCGAGTGGCCCGAGGCGTACTTCGACGAGACCATCTGGTTCGAGACCTGGCCGGAGAACCTGCTGCTGAAGTCGCTCGCGCTGGATCCGAGCAAAGGCAGCGACTCCCGGCGGGGCGATTACTCCGCGCTGGTGATGCTGGGCGTGGACCGGCAGGGAATGCTGTACGTCGAAGCCGACCTGGCGCGCCGACCGACGCCGCAGATCGTGGCCGACGGCGTGGAGCTGTACCGAAAGTTCCGGCCGGACGTGTTCGGCATCGAGGCCAACCAGTTCCAGGAGCTGTTGGGCGGGCAGTTCGAGGCCGAGTTCCGGCGGCAGGGGATCCTGAGCGGGCGGCCGTTGCCGCTGGAGAACCGGACCAACAAGCTGGTCCGCATCCGCCGGCTGGGCCCGTATCTGGCCGGCCGGCGGCTACGCTTCAAGAGCAACAGCCCGTCCACGCGGCTGCTGGTCGAGCAACTCAAGGAGTTCCCCGCCGGCGACCACGACGACGGTCCCGACGCGGCCGAGATGGCGATTCGCCTGGCCGCCGACCTGCTCCAAGGCCGGAGGGTCAACGACGGGTTGGGAAGTCGATTGCCGGTGGGGTGAGGGGGAATGCTGAATGCAGAATGATGAATGCAGAATGATGAATGCAGAATGATGAACACTGGCACGGCGCGTAAGCCGTTTAGCCCGGATTATTCATACGGGTGCCACGGCCGTGTCGGCCGTGTGACTGTGGGCAAATGTGAAAACTTGGAGCACGGCTGACACAGCCGTGGCACCCGACAACCAACTGAACCACGGTCCGATGAATAATCCGGGTTTAGCGGCCGCCGGCACGGCGGCCAGAATCTGAGCCACACACAACCCATCGAAAAGGAAACCAGATTATGGAACAAAGCCACGTGACCGATCAGCCCAAATCGAACGGAACTGCCGGCCCGGCGGTTGATCCGCGCCTCAGCCGGCTGCAACGGCGACTGCTGGAGGCCTTCGACGAACTCTGGGACAACTTCGTCGATCCGGCCGACGCGCTTTACGACGAGGACGGCCTGCGCTGGACCCAGCTCGGCGGTGAAGGGATGCCCGGCTCGGCGGCAGAGTGTTCTTGCGTCGACCAGCAGCAGCTCGGCGAAGTGCGTGCCCAATGCCGGCTGCTGGCACTGACCAACGCGTTCGCCATCAACGGCCACGAAAACCGCGTCAACTACATCGTGGGCGCGGGGCATACGTACCGGGTCAACGCGAAGAAGAACCAGACCGTCCCCGAGCAGACGCTCGGCGAGGTACAGGCCGTGCTGGACGAATTCGACCGCACCAACAAGTGGCACCAGCGGCAGCAGGAGATCGTGCGGCGGAAGGACCGCGATGGGGAATGCTTTCTGCGGCTGTTTGCCACCGCGGACGGGACCACCCGCGTTCGCTTTGTCGAGCCCGACCAGGTTGCCACGCCGCCAGAGTGGGCCGGCGACCGGGCCGCCTCTTACGGCATCCAGACCGATCCGCACGACGTGGAGACCGTGTCGGGCTACTGGGTCGACGGCGCGCTGATCGACGCCGCCGAGATCCAACACCGCAAGCTGGGCGTGGACGCCAACGTGAAGCGGGGCCTGCCGCTGTTCTACCCGGTGCGAAAGAACCTCCGCCGGGCAGAAAAGCTGCTGCGGAACATGAGCGTGGTGGCCGAAATCCAGTCGGCCATCGCCCTGATCCGCAAACACGTCTCCGCCACCGCAGCCGGGCTGGAGCAGTTCGTCCAGAACCAGGCCGACTTGAGCGTGACCAGCCAGAGCACCGGGCGGACCAGCCACTTCAGGCGTTACGCACCCGGCACGATCCTGGACGCCATGGCCGGCACGGAATACGAGTTCCCGGCCGCCGGCATCGACGCCAGCCGCTTCGTGGTCATCCTCCAGGCCGAGCTCCGCGCGATCGCCAGCCGACTGGTGATGCCCGAGTTCATGCTCAGCAGCGACGCCTCGAACGCCAATTACTCTTCGACCATGGTGGCTGAGGGCCCGGCCGTGAGGATGTTCGAGCGGCTCCAGCACGACATGCTGGAAGACGACCTGGAGCTGATGTGGCGGGTGGTCCGCCATGCCGTGGAGGCGGGCCGGTTGCCGGCGGAGGTGCTCGGCGCGATCGAGATCCGCGGGATCTGCCCCACGCTGGCCGTCCGCGACCGGCTGCGAGACGCCCAGGCCGACCAGATTCTGCTGCGCAACGGGGCGATGTCGGTACAGACGATGGCCATGCGCCACGGGCTGGACCCGGAGCAGGAAGAGCAGTTGATCGGCCGGCGTGAGGGGCGCGATCGGTAGGCCAATCTTGTACGCCCATGATCGGCGACTGAGTGGACCCACATAGAGAGTTGTGCTCATGGTGTGTGCCACTGCTTCGCAGAAGCAGTGCTGACCGGCAAGCATACCCGCACTGCTTGCCTGGCGGCAAGCAGTGGCACACGTCGTCTCGGCTTGAGTGTCCGTGCGGGTTCACCTAGCGGCCGGCCAACAACTACTCCCCTCTCCCGCGTGCGGGAGAGGGGCAGGGGGTGAGGGCAGCGGCCGGTGAAAACACGAAGTTGTTGTTGGACGGCCGCTTAGGCTCGTCAAGTGTCGCTGTTTGCGGCGGGCGACTTGTCTCACGAAGGGAGCCTCGGGGTGACAGACAGTTGTCACCCCTTTCGCTCCGCTACGGCGAAATTCCCGCCGGGGTGACAGACTCTGTCATCCCGATCCTTAGACTCCTCCCATCTTTCCCACCTGTAACTGCTTGAGTTCAAGGATGCCGGGGCAGTGTGCGCGCTTTGAGGTCGGAAATGAGTCCGGCCGAAATCGCCCCTCCCACATGGATGCCCGGGGGACTCTGGCCGGCCCGCAGTCGGGCCGAGGTGAGGTTTTGCCTGGGGGAACGGCGGGAAGTAGAGCGGACCACGCTACGGCTGTTCGGCAGATTACTACAACGCTGGGAGTACGCGGGCCTGGCCGGCGCACCCGACGACGCCCGCGTGGAGCTGGGCACCTGGCAGGACGAACTATCTCTGGAGCTGGGCGATTCGCGTGAGGGCCAATACCGCGGGTATCTGTACGTCCGCCGCCGCGGGCCTGCGCTGGTGATGTTCAACGCGGGCCTTCAGATCCTTCACAGCGGGATGCAGCGGTGGGGATGGGGGCTGCGGGTCTTCCACCGGCAGCTCGAAAACGCCACGGTTTTGGGCATCGCACGCATCGAGGCCGTCGCCGGGCGGCGCGACGACGAAAACGGCTATTACACCTGGCCTCGCTTCGGGTTCGAGGGTCGCTTGCCCCGGAAGATCCAAGCGAGGTTGCCACCAAGCCTGGCATGCGCCCGAACGGTGCTCGATCTGATGGAATCTGACCACGGCAGGCTGTGGTGGCAGCGGCACGGCTGCACGATTCGGGTGGTGTTCGACCTGGCCGACGGCAGCCGCTCGCGCGAGGTCTTCCGGCGATACGTTGACGAGAAGCTCCAGGGCGTCGGTGCCGATGTTGTGGCGGCGGGTGGCTGGGATCGACGGGCACCAACGCAAAGCGTTGGTCGGTGAGCCCCCAGACCGCTGGATTTCCGGGGGCTCGCCGACGCTCAACCCCGGCCACCCCACGCCAGACCATCCGGACCTGGAACTATTGAGGTGGCCAAAAAGAAGACTTGAAAATCCGACGGTGATGTTGTATGGTGGTGCTCGATGATCACGCCAGCCAAGTCACCGGCAAACGCGCAGAAGGTCACGCAGCTCGAGCTGGCATTGGCCGAGATCCTCGCGGAGGCCCTGCGGCGCGGTTTCTTCGGCACGGCCGCCGTCGAGTTGAGCGTTCAGGACGGGACCATCCAGCACATCCGGCGGAGAGTGGAACGCATCGAGCGGTAAGGGGAGTGTGCCGAAGCGGCAGTTGGACGAAACGCCGTCTTGTACTGCAAATTGAGAAGTGCAAATTGAAAACTGCAAATTGCCTGACCACCTCACACGATCAGGCGATTTGAAATCTGCAATGTGCAGTTCTCAATTTGCAGTCCTCCCCCGCCCATGACAGCGGAGGTTTTCAGGCAAGCCAACGTGCTGCGAGTCTGCAAGGCAGACGACGTTTTGACAGGCATCTGAGAGAGCTCGTCTTCGGGCGGGTATCTGCAAGAGCCCACGGCGAACCACGGCGGTTCCCGGCGGGCTTCTTTTGTTTTCCATACGCGGAAGGAAAGGCAATGACCGAAACGCTCCAGGAGTTCTTCGATTCGCGCGGTGTAGCCGTGCGGGTCGATCGCCAGGCGGGGGTGATCCGGGGGGTGAAGATCCTGGGACTCCAGTCTCACAACGGGCGGAGCTACCTGCCCGAGGCGCTCGTCCGGGCCGCGGGGCTCTACGAAGAGGCCAAGGTCAACGTAAATCATCCCAAGGGGAATCCCGGCGGCCCGCGCGATTACCAGGACCGCATAGGCGTGATCCGCAACGTGGCCGTTCGCGCAGGCGAGGGCCTGTTCGCCGATTTCCACTTCAATCCCAAGCACGCCTTGGCGGAGCAGCTCGTCTGGGACGCGGAGCACGCCCCGGAGAACGTCGGCTTCTCGCACAACGTCCAGGCCCAGACCCGGCGCCAGGGCGACCGCCTGGTCGTCGAGGCGATCACCAAGGTGCAGGGCGTGGACCTGGTGGCTGATCCGGCCACCACGCGGGGGCTGTTTGAGTCGAGCGGGAGTGACGGCGTAGGCAGCGGAGCCGACACGGTGGGGGAGGAGGACGGTCCTGATACCGGTGACGCCGCGGTGGAAGGGGACAGTCCCATTTTCGCTGCGCGAAAATCGGGACAGTCCCCGGCGCGAGAATCGGGACAGTCCCCAGGTGGTTCCCTCGTGCGGCCCAGCCTGTCGCTGGACGACCTGAATCGCGACTATCCCGAGCTGGTCGAGGCCGTCTGCCGGGAGCAGGCCGGCGAGCTGAGCCGGCTGCGGGCCGAGGTCGAGCGGCTGCAGGCCCGGGAAGCGGTCCACGAGAAGCGGCTCTTGGCCAGGCGACTGCTGCGGGAGTTCAACCTGCCCGATCCCGACGCGGCCGACCCGCAGGCCCGATCGATCGTCGGCGACCGCTTCCTGGAATCGCTCCTGGCTGCCGAGAACGAGCAGGCGATGCGGGAGCTGGTTCGGGAGCGGACGGAACTGGTCCGGAGCCTGGGCGGGACCGAGCCGCTGCGCAGGGGACTGGACGGCAGGCCGCTCTCGCGCGATCAACAGCTTTTTCATGGTCCCACGAGGCTCGATACCAAGGCCTTTGTTGAGGCCATCACCTGAAGCAGAAGGGTTGAGAGTTGAGGGTTGAGGGTTGAGGGGGGAAGCGGCGCCGAGGGATTAGGACCTGTCCCAAGGTCCCCTCACCCCCGGCCCCTCTCCCCGCAAGCGGGGCGAGGGGAGAGCACTCCTTCGCCCTAAACGGGGCGAGGGGAGAGCACTCTGAAATTGGCAGTCCGGCCGCACCCTCTCAACCCTCAGCTCTCAACCCTCAACCCTCAACTTTCAACCCTCAACTCTCAACCCTACCCTACGGGAGACCTACCCAGTGAGTGACAAGATGCGTTGGAGATACGGGGACACCAACCCCGTGGTGGCGGCCGTCGATTCCGCCACGGTGATCGAAATCGGCGATCTGGTATGGCTGGATACGGACGACGCCAAGCCGGCCTCGGCCCAGGCCGACCAGGGGAGCGAAACGGCCAACCAAGACAAGTTTGCCGACAAGTTCCTGGGCGTGGCCATGCAGCGGAGCCGCAGTGGAGACACGTCCCCGATCCGCGTGGCCACCACCGGCGTGTTCGAGCTGGATTGTCCCAGCGGGACCTTCGAGCTGGGAGACCTGCTGGGGGCGGATGAAAACGCCGCCGGCAACGCCCTGCTCAACCAGCAGGTGGCCAAGGTCACGGCCAGCCGGTACGCGATTGCCCGGGTGGCCAAGCGGGAGGCCAGCGCCGGCACCAGCGTGCTGGTCGACGTCCGCTCGACCGTGATGGCCGGCGGCGTCGAGGGGAGCAGCCCCAGCGGCGTGTGAGGTACGAATCTGTTTAACGCTTAAGGAGACCAAGACGTGAGAGCGATCAAATATCGCGAGCTGAAGCAGATGTACGACAAACTCGGCCGTGCCGAGTGCGTCAGGCATCTCACCGAGGCCCTCGGGCAGGGGCAACTGAAGCCCGAGGATTTCAGCATCCGGGAGCTGGCCGAGGTCACGGTCGGCCCCGAGCAGGTCCGGCAGATGGATCCCCGCTACGGCGGCGTCGAGCTGCTGGAGGCCGGCGAAGGCGTCGACGTGACGGCCTTCTCCAACATCACTGGGCAGGTGGTCCGCTCGAAGATCCTGGAGAGCTACACCCAGGAGGCCTTCGTCGTCTCCAGGCTGGTCGACACCATCCCCACCCGCCTGGACGGCGAGAGAATTCCCGGCATCGGACGGGTCAGCGACAAGGTCGCCGAGGTCCGGCCGGGCATGCCGTATCCCAGCCTGGGGTTCGCCGAGGACTACATCGAGACGCCGCAGACGACCAAGCGCGGGTTCATCGTGCCGGTCACCAAGGAGGCCGTCTTCTTCGATCGGACCCACCTGATCCTGCAGCGGGCGGCCGAGGTGGGCGAAGTCCTGGGCCTGAACAAGGAGAAGCGGCTGATCGACGTGCTGATCGGCGCGACGAACAACTACAAGTGGAAGGGCACCGCCTACAACACCTACTACTCCTCGGGCGGCGGCGGGCCGTGGGTCAACGTCACCGACGACGAGCTGGTCGACTGGACCGACGTGGACGCCGCCGAACAGCTCTTCGCCGACATCCTCGACCCCAACACCCAGGAACCGGTGCTGGTGAAGGCCACCACCGTGCTGGTGATGCCGGCCTATCGCCACGCAGCGCACCGCGTGTTCAACGCCGCCGAGATCACCTACACCGCGGCGGGCGCAGAGACGGCCGCCACGGCCGCCAACCCGCTGGGTAACTACCGCGTGGTGGAGAGCCGGCTGGCCTACCGCCGGATCATCGCCTCCGGGGAACCGGCGGCGGACGCCAAGAAGTGGTGGTTCATCGGCGATTTCAAGAAGGCCTTCGCCTACATGGAGAACTGGCCGATCACCGTGACCCAGTCTCCGCCCAACAGCGAGGCCGAGTTCAACCAGGACATCGTGCTGCGGTTCAAGGCCAGCGAGCGTGGCGCGGCGGCGGCGATCAACCCGCGCTACGTCGTCAAGAGCACCGGCGCCGGCAGCGGCAGCGGCGCGTAGGCCGCCTAGGGGTCGGGGGCGAGGGGCCAGGGACCAGGGATCAGCGGCGGGTGGCTGGGGTCGAACGGAGTGAGGCCCCAGGACGCCGGGTTTCCGGGGGCTCGCCGACGCTCGACCCCGGCCACCCCAAATCGGGCCACCCCAGATAGAACCAGCCGAACTTGGAACCAATGTCAGAGGAGCCACCACGATGGCAACGCACACGGAGCTGTTTGAGTTGTATGCGGATTCCGTCCTCCGCAACAGGGTGGAGGTCGCCTTGATTCTCGCGGCGGAAGCTGTCCGCACCGAGGATCCGGCCACGCCCAATCACGCCGCGCGGCTGGCGTGGGCCAGGGAAGTCTTCGCCAACCCCCAAACGTGGCTGATGCCGACGTTTCGGCTGCTGCTGGCGGCCAACCAGGGTGAAGAAGCCGCCCAGATCACCGCCGCCAGCGACGCGCTGCTGGTGGGCAAAGTGGCCGAGGCGGTGGATTTCTTCGCGCCGGAGGTGGGCAGTGGCCAATGAAGTCTTAGTCAAACAGGGCGCCGGCAAGGTCTGGAAGCAGAGCGGCGGCGATTACGCCATCACCTTGGCGAGCCTGGCCGACGGCGCCGGCCGCTGCGGGGCCGGGGGCGACCTCGGGGCAACCTTTGCCGCCCGCTACGCCGTCACCCTGCAACTGAACCTGGACGTGGCCCCCACGGCCGGCAAGACGGTCGAGCTCTACTGGGCCGCCTCGCGCGACGGCAGCACCTTTCCCGGCGGGGCCACCGGGACCGACGCGGCCTACAAGCCGGGCGAAGTCGACGAGTGGAAGAAGCAACTGCTCTTGATCGGCTGCCTGGTCGTGACCAACGACGCCGAAGCGGTGGTGCAGACCCAGGTCTTCGTCTTCTCTCCGCCCGCCCGCTACGGCTGCCCGGTGGTCATCAACAAGGCGGGCCAGGCCCTGGAAAACAACGACAATTCGCACCGGATCACGCTGACACCACTCGTTGACGAAGTGCAATGAGAGTTGAGAGTTGAGGGTTGAAGGTTGAGGGTGTAGTACCCACCGCCTCACCCCGTCACCCCCTCACCCCCTCACCCCCTCACCCCTGTCCCCTACCCATGATCGCCGTACCAGCACAGACTCCGAGTTACGCCCAAGGCCTCGCCCGCCACCGCGGTGACGCTGCTTGCCCGGGACTGTGGGACGGGCTGGTTGGCCTGTGGGCGCCGTGCTTGGGGCCCACCGGACTGACGTTGCGGAACTTCTCGCCGGTCGGCCAAATCCTGGAGGGCACGCTGACGAACATGGCCCCCGGCGCGGATTGGGCGGCCAGCGCGTGCGGTTGGACGCTGAGCTTTCCTGACAGCACGGACTACGTGGTCGTGCCGCACGCTGCGGTGTTGATCCCGCCGCAGGTCAGCGTCCGTGTCCTGTTCAAGACCCCCGCCACGTTCGGCACCACGAATGTCGTGATCAGCAAGGGTGATAGCGCGATCACGCGGGTCGATTACGACCTCTACTACAATTCCGGCGGTAATCTGTGTGCGCGGTTTTACAACGGCAGTTGGCGCACTCATTGGGTCTTGTCGGTGATCTCCCCGGGCACCTGGTATGACGTGGTATTCAGCTTCGACGGCGAGCGGGCCAGGATCTGGCTGAACGGCCGACTGGAGATCGACGAGCCGGAAACAAGTACAAGACCGCAAACCAGCGGCAACCTCTACCTGGGCAACTATTCGCTGAACCAGACGTTCTCCTTTCGGGGACAGCTTGCACTGGCCCAAGTTTGGGACCGCGTCCTGGTCACTGGGGAGGTCCAGCAGATGTACGCCGACTGCCTGGCCGTGTTACGCCTCCGCCGCCGCGCGCTGGGGAGGTTACCGGCTATCGGCGGTCCCTATCACGTCACGGCTCAGGACGTTTTCCACGTGGGTGCCACCCTCGGGGACGTGTTCCGCGCCGGTACCGCAGAAGGCGAAGTATTCAACACCGGCAGTGTCATCGGAGAGTGCCATGGTTGCAGCGGCTGACACATACGGCACGGCGCTGAAGAACGGCTCGGCAACCTTGCTGGCCCGAGTCGTCGGCAAAGACGGCGCCCACATCGTCCAGGCCGACGTCGCCTCGGCCAAGTATTCGGTCTATCTGCTCGACGACCAGGACCCGGACAGCCGCGCGGCCGTGAGCGGCCACAGCGACGCCGCCCTGAACGTCTCCGACCTCGTTTTCAATACGCTTCAGAACGATCCGCTGTGGACGGTGGACGAGACCGGCTACAACCTCCGGCACGTGCTGGACGTGACCGAGCACCAGGCATTCACGGTGGCCGGGCGGCGGTTCCTGGTGGAGTTCGCGCTCACGCCTAACAACGGACAAGTGATTTTGGTCCGCTTCCGCATCAACGTAATCTGAGGTAGGCCATGCCCAGCGACGCCCAGCAGATCGCCACGATCAAGACCCAGACCTTGGCCCGCATCGCCGAGATCACCGCCCAGCCCAAGCCGACCTACAACGTCGACGGGCAGATGATCGCCTGGGGAGACTACCTGCAGCAGCTCCAGCAGACCGTCGACTGGTGCAACCAGAAGCTGGCCGGCGAGGAGCCCTTTGAGCTGCAGAGCCGGGGATATACCTGAGAAATGACGAAGCACGAACGAAAGATGACGGTAGTTCCGAGTCTGGGGAAGGGGTGGCTGGGGTCGAACGCAAGTGAGCCCCCAGACCCCGGACTTCCGGGGGCTCGCTGGCGCTCGACCCCGGCCACCCGACGCGGAGTGGAGGACCCATGACCATCAGCTTTGACCCCGACGGCGACTTCGCCGAGGTGCTGGACGGCCTGGAGACCGTGACGCTGCGGCGCCGCGGCTGCGGTGAGGCCACGGTCGTGACGCACGCGCTGCGCCGCGCGGCGACCAGCCGCGAGCCCACGCTCCATAACCGCTACAACACGCAGAAACAGGTCCCCACCGGCGGCCTGCACACGGCCAGCGAGGTTAGTTGGCATCTGCCCACGGAGCAGCTCAGCGATCCGCCCCGGCTGGGCGACGCGATCGTCGACGGCGATGGCCGGCGGTGGACGATCCTCGACGTGCAACTGGCCACGCTGCGGACCCGCTGGCAGTGTGCCGCCTGCAACCTGGCGGTGGTCTACGGGCTGGACGACACCGTGACCATCCTCAAGGCCAGCTATGCCAAGGGTGACGGCGGGGCCGCCGAACCGACCTGGCGCCCCTGGAGGACCGGTATCCGGGCGAGGATCCAACCTGCCGCGGCCAACGTGGGCAGCGGCCAACAGGCGCGGCGGACCACTCGCCGGTATCAGGTTTTCGTCGAAGAAGACGTGGCGCTGGACCACAACCATCGGATTCAGGGACCCGACGGAACCATCTACAGGGTCCGCGCCAGCTTGGGCGCCGAGCGGATCGGAGAACTCCAGACCATCGATGCGGAGGTAATCAGCTAGATGAACCTGGCCCAAGTCATTCACCAGCGCTGGGCGGCCGACGGGGCGCTGAGCGCCCTGCTGCCGGCGTCCCGCCTGTATACCGGCATGAGCGTCGACCCGACGCCGCCCTACGCCGTGATCACCAGGCAAAGCGGCCGGCCGCTGGCCGTCTTCAGCGACGGCTCCGCCGTAGATCGGGTCGGCGTCCGCGTGCAGGTGTTCCACGACAACTACGACGCCGGCGCGGCCGTCGTGCACCAGCTCAAGGCGGCATTCCACCTGGCCGAGTTTGCGCTGGCCGGCAGCGACAAGGTGATCGGCATGCAGCGGTCCAACGACTTCGAGCGCCAAACCGACGACGGCCTGTGGCAATTCGTGGTCGACTTCCAGTGTACGGTCTATCTGGCATCGGGGGTGTAAGATGGGTTTCAAGGCAGAAGTCAAGGCGTGGATCGGCTGGAACTGGAGCGACGGGGCCGTCGACAGCCAACGGCTGGACTACGCCGAGCGGCTCCTGGACGGCAACGGCGACAACCAGGCCGAGGCCGTCTGGCACGCCGAAAACCAGACCCTAGCCGACGCGGCATCGACCACGCTCGACCTCAGCGCGCTGACGCGGACCATCCTGGGCGATCTGCACACCGTGACCTTCCTTAAGGTCAAGGCCCTGCTGATCGTCAACCAGGGCACCAGCGGCGGCCAACTGCTCGTCGGCGGCGCCGCGGCCGACGAGTGGTCCGCGCCGTTTGGCGCCGACGGCGACCAGATTGTCGTCCCCCTGGACAGCCCGCTGTTGCTGGCCAACCGGCAGTCCGGATGGAACGTGGACCAGACGAACAGGAAGCTGAAACTGGCCGCCAGCGGCGGCGGCGTGACCTACTCGATAGCCATCGTGGGCACGACCACCGCCGCGGGTTCCAGCTCGGGGGCGTAGGCGTTCGTGCGAAGATCCGTTGTGCAGCTCAACGAGTTGTAGGAGGCGACTCCAGTCGCCGACGAAAGGAGTACTTCGCGCACCGGTCGGCGTCTGGAGACGCCTCCTACAGTGCCGCAATTGCACAAGTTCGTAAGGGGCAATTTTGCAGGGGAAGAAGGCGACATGACAATCGCGTTCAAGGAACTCGCCGGTTCGCCGTTGGAGACCTACGGCCCCGACGGCATGAAGGCCCAACGCGTCCTGGTCTGCGGCTGGGACGACCGGGAACTGGTGGTCGGGCAACTGCTGGGCGACGGCTACGAGTTTGGTGGCCGCGGCCGGGCGGAGTACCCCGACAAGCCCGACGTGGTGGCCATGCGGGTCCGCTGCGAGCCGCTGGCCGACGACGTTACGCCGCAAGTCCTCGAAGAACTGACCGAGGGGCTCAACCATTACAACGGCTTTGCCAGGGTCACCGTCAACTACGAGCTGCTGGCTGCCTCCGACCGGGCAGACCTGCCGGCCGTCGAGGAGGGGACGCTGCTGACGTATCAGCAGCAGCCGGGCGATGAGACGATGATCCTGCCCGGCCACGCCTTGACCTGGGCCGGCGCCCCCGGAGTGCCCGTGCCGCCCGAGGCCGTGCCGGCGATCCACGTCCCCATCGTCGAGCATCAGTTTACCTGGCACCGGGTGGTCCGCCCACCCTGGGAGGCGATTCGCCAATGCGTGGGCACAGTCAACGACGCGGTGTTCCTGGGGGCGGCGGCCGGCACGGTCTTGTTCGCCGGGGCGACCAGCGAGCGCGAATTCATCCGCATCGACGACCTGGCCAACCCGGCGCTGAGCTGGCGGATGGGCTATTTGTTTCGGGAGAAGGCCGTCAAGACCGGCGGCGGCAGCGTCGCCGGCTGGAACCATGCCTATCGCTCTCTGCCGGCCGACGACCCCGGCTGGGACGAGCTGGTCGATGCCGGCGGTAACGGGCCCTATCCGTCCAGCGACTTTTCCCCACTGTTCCAGTTCGCGGCAGACTAGGGGGATCACGAAGACGCCACGCCGCATCGTGTCGCAATAGCCCCGCCCGGGAGGGCGGGGCGGACGATCGTGTCGCAATAGCCCCGCCCGGAAGGGCGGGGCGGACCACGCGGCATCCCAGGAACCCCGCCCTGCCGGGCGGGGCTGCCAAGGAGCCCAACGAAGGCGCGCTTCCTTCGGGAGAGGATGACAATGGCAGAAGGTGAACCTGGCGTCCCGCTCCCCGCTCCACCGGGAACGCTGATCGCTCTGTTTGAGCTGACCCAGGCGATGGTCTATCCCGACGGGACCGATCCAGACGAGCCGGACGTGCCCTTCAGCCCAGGGGCAAAGCAGGTCTGGCTCGATCACGGCAACGACCAGTACGGCGGCACCGCCCACTCGCCCGACACGACACTCTATCACCCCACCGCCTTCCGCGACGCGGCCGGGTTGCCGATGGGCGCGCCCACGTTCTGCGCGGGGATGCGATGCTACGCCTGGTACAACCGCCAGAGCGGCCGCTGGGAGATCATCGCCCCGGCGCTCAGCCTCGTGCGGATCGAGCTGGCGGCCACGCTGATGCCGGGTGACACCTCGGTCACCGCCAACTTGATCGACGACCCGGCCGAGCCGGAGATTACCGTCTACGTCAACTCGGCGGATTACTCTGGCGTGGGTCGGGCGGGCAGCGGCACCTACGGACACGCCGGCACATTCGGCCTGGCCGTCTGGAGCCCGGTCCGCAGCCGGTGGGAGGTCGTCATCCTACAGGCGAAGCTGATCTCGGCAGGCAAGGCCGACGGGGCGATCACGACGGGCGCAACCGGCACGGTCTCGCTCTGGTGGAAGGACTACGCGACCGGGAACCTCGTCGACAGCGGCCAAGACGTCACGGCCCTGAACTGGCTGTGGCCGGACATCGCCCAAGGCGACAAGGTCGTCGTCTGCTACGACCGGCAGGAGAACCGCTGGACCGTAATCGGGGCAGAATAACACGACAAGACTAGGTTCACCACGGAGTTACCATGTAGTTAAAGACAAAGGGCCAGTTGCCTCACAACGGGAGAGGCGGTAGGAAAGTTCAGGTTCGTTCAACGAACTTTTCCCAACTCTATCCTGGAGGAGGAACTGGCCATGCGTAAGGTTATCATGATTGGTTGCGATTTGCACGACGGGTCGATGTTGTTGAGAGTGGCCGTGGACCGAGCGGGAGCGGAAACCCTGCAGGTGAAGAATGC
>Ga0315277_10006451_pt1 | contig 15343 bp, 15 predicted proteins | sample YL17G05_15_MG_FD_203695 | JGI IMG/M metagenome (GOLD analysis project Ga0315277, IMG submission 203695) | Sediment microbial communities from Yellowstone Lake, YNP, Wyoming, USA - YL17G05_15 | ecosystem: Environmental > Aquatic > Freshwater > Lake > Sediment | place: USA: Wyoming | collected...
CTTGGATGGAAAGTCGCTCTCTTTTACATCCCAGGCTTCCAGCGATCCTTTGGGCTGCATCAAAAACCCAGCCAGCGCCATTCCTAGAATCAAGAATGAGCATATTACCGCGACCTTGGCCGCCGATACTCCCATGATTTCTGCCTCGTGCCATTGATCTATGCCAGGCTTTCTGTAAATCAAACGAAATATACCCTGCGCTACGTACAAAATCGGGTAGTGGGTGTGTGCCTCTGAACGGATTCTCAAGAATCGATAGCTATCAGTCAAATGTCGCAAATTAGATAAATCATCATGGTCATAATATTGCAGCCAGATCAGTTCCAAGAGTCTCGGAGGCTTAAATTATGAAGACATATCCGCATCCCCCCGGGGAAAGCAAGGTGAAGTGGATCTCTACAGAGTGGCTGGCAAACCATCTCTACGGCGATCTCATGATCCTGGATGTCCAGCCGAATGTGCACGACTACGTCATGGGCCATCTCCCAGGGGCCATTTATCTGAACGAAGGCCTTCTCAGATCTGCATGGAAAGGCCTCCCCGCCATGTACGTTCCTCCTGAATCCCTTCAACCGGTCTTCAGCCGGGTCGGGCTGGACCCGAACAGGATTGTGGTAATATACTCCGCGTCCGGCGGATACAGCAAATGCACCGCCGGCCTGGGAGACGGCCTGGAGCAGACTATGATGGCCTACTCGCTGATACGCTTCGGTCACAACAAGGTCTGCATCCTAGATGGCGGCCTGGAGAAGTGGAAGGACGAGGGGGGAGGCTTAACCAAGGTAGTTTCCCAAATGGGAGCAGTCTGACTTCAAGATACAGATATGCAGGGATTACTTCGTGGAGTACGACCAGTTTTGCAGGCAGAGAGAGCAGAAGGATGTAATGGTCTTCGACGCCCGGCCCTTCGACAGCTACAAGGAGGGCGGCCTGTGGATCAAGAACGGCCACATCCCCGGAGCCTTCAGCCTGCCCTGGAGGAGCCTCATGACCAAGGAGAACGCCAAGCTCCTGAAGAGCGATGAGGAGCTGCAGCAGCTGGTTGGCAAGTTCAAGATCACACCGGACAAGACCGTGCTCGTCTACTGCGGCACCGGAAGGGAGGCCACCAATGAGTTCCTCTTCTTCAAGTTCTACCTCGGCCACGATAAAGTCAAAATCTATGAGGGCTCCTTCACCGAATGGACTTCATACCCGGAGAATCCCACGATAACGGGCGAAAATCCATACTAAATATTTTATAATATTGTGATAAATTACTTAAAAAAAATCAAAACTAAATGATCGGAATCAGGTGAAAAAATGATGCTCTTCGAGAGAATAGTCTCCAGAGGGCTGGCACATTACTCTTACCTGGTGGGCGATAAGAATGAAGCCTTAGTTATCGATCCCAGGAGGGACTGCGAGATCTACATCGAAAAGGCCTCGGCAGAGGGAATGAGGATCGCCCATATCCTGGAGACCCATCGGAACGAGGACTATTTCGTGGGCTCCATGGAACTCTCCTCTCGCACGGGCGCAGAGGTCTGGCATGCCGACAGCCAGTGGGATTACCGATACGGACACGCTGTGCAACCGGGCCAGAGGTGGAAGGCAGGCCGCCTGGAGATCGAGGCTATTCCCACTCCGGGCCACACTCCCGGAATCATGAGCTATCTGCTGCGAGATCCTGGCGGCCTTCCCTGGGTGCTCTTCTCCGGAGACACCCTCTTTGCCGGGGAGGTGGGGCGCATCGATCTTTTAGGCATGAACAGGGCGTTGGAGATGGCGGGCCTGCTTTACGAGAGCATCTTCAAACGGATCTTGCCACTGGGCGATGAGGTCATGGTCTGTCCGGCTCATGGATCAGGCTCAGTCTGCGGAGAATCCATAGCCGAGCGGCTCTGGACCACCGTCGGCCTGGAAAGAAAGCGCAATCCCCGGCTCCAGGCCAAGAGCAAGGAGGAGTTCGCGGCCGGCCTGCTGAAGAGCCAGCCGGAGAGGCCGCCTTATTTTGAGAAGATGGAGAAGGTCAACCTGGAGGGCCAGCCTATCCTGGGAGCCCTGCCAAGGCCCATGCCGCTGGCCCCGCAGGACTTTCAGGGCCTGGCTGGCAAAAGCCCCCCCAGATCCTGGATACGCGCCTGGAGCTTGGCTTCGGAGCAGCCCACGTTCAGGGAGCTCAGTCCATCTGGCTGGACGGGCTGGCCAGCTTTGCCGGGTGGTTCCTCAGCTACGACCGGCCCGTTCTCCTGGTAACCGAGACCAATGATCCTGAAGAGGCCACTCGCATCCTCCTTCGCCTGGGCTTCGACCGGATCGCAGGCTACCTGGCGGGAGGCATGCTCAATTGGCATATGTCCGGAATGAGTAGCGCCTCCATAAGGACTCTGACGGTGCAGGATCTCTGCCACCTCCTGGATGAGGATGAGCCCATCTGGATCCTGGACGTTCGGAGCGAGGAGGAGCTGAAAAGAGACGGCCAGATCTCTGGAGCGCAGCATATCCATGTGACCCGCATTCCTGAACGCTACGAAGAAGTGCCGAAAGATAGAACCGTGCACATCTTCTGCGGCAGCGGCATGCGCTCCATGATTGCTGCCAGTTTCCTGCAGGCCCGAGGCTGGAAGGACCTGGTGGTCATCTTGGGCGGCATGGCCGGTTGGAGGTCGAGGAAGTGCCCGGTTATTTAATATAGTCGAAGAAATTTGAGAAGCAAATGGAAGAGGCGGGCTACTCGCCGTTCTCCTGCTCAGGCAGCTTCGGCAGGACACCGATCCTGCAGGCCGCCGCAAGCTGCTCTTTCTTTCCGAGGCCTGCTGGCCCCAGGTTGAAGACGATGGTCTTGAGATTGGTCATCTCATCGATGCTGTAGCCTATTCCTTCCCGCCCCATGCCCGAATCCTTTATCCCGCCAAAAGGGAAGTAGCCCACTCCGTGCGAGGGGCAGTCGTTGATGGTAACCTCTCCGCACTCCAGGGCCTTGGCCACGCGCCACATGCGATAGAACTCTCTGGTGAAGACGCAAGACTCCAGGCCGTATCTTGATCTGCAAGCGAAGCTCAGGGCCTCATCCTCGTCCTCGCACCGGATAATGGTGACCACCGGCCCGAATACTTCCTCCTGGGCAATCTTGGCGGATATTGGCACATCATCGAGCACAGTGGGCTCGTAATACGATCCTTGGAATTTGCCGCCCCTCAAAAGCTTGGCTCCCTTGGCCACGGCGTCCATGACCAGATCATGAACACCCTCCGCCGCTTTGGTATTTATCACGGGGCCGACTGAAACTGACAGATCCCTGGGATCACCAAACTTCCATCGGTCAACCTCCATAGCGATCTTCTCGCTCAGGGCATCGGCAATCTCATCTACCGCCAGCACGGCGCTCACGGCATCGCACCTCTGACCGGCGAACTTCAGAGAACCCCAGACGCATCTTTCTGCAGCCAGATCCAGATCGGCGTCCTCCAGGACCAGAGCATAAGCCTTCCCGCCCAGCTCCAGGTGCAGCCGCTTCATCTCCGCCATCTTGGAGATTCGGCGACCTACTGGCGTGCTTCCCGTAAAGTTGATCATGTCTACCTTATTGCTCGTAACCAGAGCGTCTCCCGTCTCTTCTCCTTTGCCGGTAACCAGGTTCATGCTGCCTTCCGGCACACCTGCCTCCTCCAGTATCCTGACCAGCATGGTGGCCGAGATGGGATTGGAGCTGGAGGGTTTGATCACCACGGAGTTTCCGGCCAGCAGGGCGGGAATGATCTTGGTGGCGGCGATGAAAAGGGGATAGTTGAAGGGAATTATGGCCGCCACAACTCCCACAGGCTCGCGGATCACCAGAGCCATCTTCTCCAGGGTGCTCATGGACCAGTCGCCGGGGATATACTCTCCAAAAATCCTCCTGGCCTCTTCCATGGTAAGCCTGAGCCGCTGAAGAGCGGCATAAAACTCACCTTCTGCGTCAGTCAGCGTTTTTCCAGCCTCCAGCTGGAGTACGGTCACAAACTCGTCCCGGTGCTTCTCCAGCATGCCTGCTGCACAGTTGAAGACCTCGATGCGCTCGATGGCAGGCAGACTCCGGATGCCCCTTTTCTCTTTTGCTGCTCTGGTGGCGGCGTCCACGTCCCGGCGAGTGCCGAGCTGGGCTTTGGCGATGACGCTGCCGTCGATGGGAGTATGAACATCGAACTCTTCTCCCTCCTCAGAGCCTCTCCAAAGGCCATCGATCAGCATCTTGAAGACAGGAATCCCGTCCTTAACCTCGCAGATCTCATCAAAGGAGTGACTCAACTGCAGATTCAGATATTGCTTTGACATGTGATTAATGAAAGTCTTTCTACTATTCCCAATTTCCCTTGGAGATCTCGGCTTCCCAGGAGGAGAAGATAACTAAATTCTTGCCGTTAGTTAGAATAGATGAGATGATCCAGTCCGTCAGGTCGGTCATCTGACAGATCATCCGCGCCAGGTGGGATGAGATGGGATATTCATCTCCTTCGCAGGAGGATCTCTTCTGATCTCGCAGCTCCAGAACAGCGTCCCTGATACCGTCTTCGAATACTGAAACGAGGTTTCCATCCTTGTCAGGAGCGAGCCCATCGATGATATGCGCCTCCATATTCTCACCCTGAGGATCGCAGGTTCGAATGCAAAGGAAGGCCTGCCCGTCCACTACCAGGATGAAGAAGTATCTCTCCGGGTGCGTGAGGAGGTCAGAGCGAAGCTTCCCATAGCCGAGCTCAATTCCAATCTTTATCGACAATCTCCCCAGACTCCTTGGCCATCTTTATCCTGCTTTATCGCATTTCCAGGGCGATAAAACAGGGAAACTGATCTAGGGCGGAGCATCTTCTCGATCATTCTTGACCGGAAGATTATCACAATAAATAATGAACATTTTTAACATTAAATGTTTTACGGTCGGAGGGCCGAACATGCTCAATCGCATGTTTACTACTCAGTTCTTGCGATCAAGTCCGCCAATCTTGGCATAGAAAAGGTATTAGAATAAATATCCTTGATATAGTCAAAAAAACCAACCTTTTGCTTCCTGCAAGGTATGTGTTTAGCTAGCTAGCATCGCCGTTAGCATTTGGAGACGGTCCGGTCCTTTCTGTCCCCATGTTGCCAGTGTCGTCATGATGCGCTCATGAATCGAGGTCCCTTCCATTGGTCTTCGGTTAAGGAATATTTAATAAATTCTGCAATTATATTTTTACAAAAGCGGGATGCAATTGACTCGACCAAATTTTAGTTTCGACTCCGGCGATCATGTATCTAAATATCTACCACGGGGACCACGCCTAGATTTTTGACATGGGCAAGGCGATTCAGCTCTTAACCGAAGACGCATGAGGTCCCTTCTTGAGTTGCTTGAACGACTTGGGCGCTACAGCTTTTTCCATTCGCAATAACGGCAAAGCTCCTCTCGTGATCAAAGGAAAGATGCGCGGCGGCACAGCCAGGCTCAACGGGGGAGTAAGCTCTCAGTTTCTCTCAGCGCTTCTAATCGCGTCGCCCCTGGCAGGAGGCGATACGAAAGTCGTGATCGAGGGCGATCTGAAGTCGCGGCCCTACGCGGAGATCACCCTGGACATGCTCGGGGACGCGGGCGTGCGCGTGCAGGCGGGCCGGCAGGAGTTCTTCGTGCCCGGCAACCAGACCTACAACCTCAAGGGCTACACCATTCCCGGAGACTTCTCCTCGGCATCCTATCCGCTGGCAGCGGCGGCAGTCACGGGATCTGAGGTTACAGTCAAAGGCATCCTCCCCTCTCGCCAGGGCGACTCAGCCATCATCGACATCCTCAACCGCATGGGTGCCGAGGTATCCTGGAATAAAGAATCGGGAGATCTCAAGATCAAAGGAGGCGATCTTCAGGGCGTCGAGGTGGACGCCAGCCTGACACCGGACCTGGTGCCCACCATCGCCGTGCTCGGGGCCGTGGCCAAAGGAAAGACGACGGTTATGAATGCCGAGCATGTGCGTCATAAAGAGACAGACCGCCTGCACGCCATGGCCGTGGAGCTGTCCAAGATGGGAGCCGACATAAAAGAGAGGCCGGACGGGCTGGAGATCGCTGGGGGGAAGCTGCACGGCGCGGAGGTGCACGGCTACCACGATCACAGGATTGTGATGGCGCTGACGGTGGCGGGGCTGGTGGCGGGCGGGACGAAGATCGATACGGCGGAGGCGGTGGATGTGAGCTATCCTGGATTCTTCCAGGAGATGGGCAAGCTGGGGGCGAGGGTGCGGGTGGGGTGAGGCCTCGACATTTCGATTGTGGGGAGCAGTTCCTTAGAGTATAGATGTTCCTGAATCTTTTTGTTAGAAAAGAAAGAAACAGCTTTATAATCATCGAACGGTAACTACATCGACATCCAAAGGGATAACGGAGAGTCGATGAGCAGAACGTTCGATTACGACGTTTTTCTGAGCAACAGCTCCAAGGATAAAGGGACCGTCCTTACTCTTGCCAAGCGCTTAACAGGGATTGATGCGCATGGGTGATGGGGCTGCTGAGCGATGGCTGCACGCCGATGAAGAGGTGCGAAAGAACCTGCCGCCGGGCGTGAAGCTCGTGCGCACGCTGCGGGGGCACACGGGCTGGATCGGGCGCATTGCGTGGTCGCCGGACGGGCGGATGCTAGCATCAGCTTCGGAGGATAAAACCATCCGCCTGTGGAATGTGGAGTCGGGCGAACCGGTCCACACGCTCAAAGGACACTCTGATTGGGTTTATGCTGCAGCATGGTCCCCTGATGGCCGGAGGATTGCCTCAGGTTCCGCCGACACTACGGTCCGTCTCTGGAATACAGAGAGTGGGGAGCTGCTACGGACCTTTAACAGGCACGCTGAAAGAGTTTTTACAGTGTCGTGGAAACCGGATGGGCGGGTCATCGCCTCGGGATCTATGGACGCTACCGTCATGCTTTGGGACATCGAAAAAGGGGGCTATGGTGCTGAGGCAGTACAGGGCAGATCTTGGGTTAACAGCTTGGCTTTTTCTCCAGACGGTCATTGCTTGGCCGTAGGCACCGGCGAAGGTGCTGTCAATCTTTGGGACGTTCAGACCAAGAAACTTCGCCAGGATCTGCGGAGACACTCTTTGTACGTTGTGGGAGTGGCATGGTCACCAGATGGAAAAACAGTCGCATCAGCTTCCTATGACCGTACTGTTCGAGTATGGAGCGCTGCAGCAGGAAGCGAGATAGTAGTTCTTGAAGGGCACACTAGATTCGTCAACTGCGTATCCTATTCTGCAGACGGCCAGCTGCTTGCGTCGAAATCCAGCGATGGTTCTATCCGTGTCTGGCGGTGTAACACTTGGGAGACAATGGCCATCATTAAGGAATCTGTCGACTTTTGGCGAAGCCCCTCTGTACATCTTCGTGAGAGTAGTGAACTGGTGCGCAATTGGCCCCCAGGCTTGGCTTTCCACCCGCGTCTTTCTCTCCTTGCCACGGTCGGTTCGGACCCTGGCGCGAAGGAACGCGAAAACATCATCCACATCTATGAATTTGACCTAGATGTCCTGCTCGGTCAAGCAAGTGAGCCAAGCGCCCACTACGTCAACGCCAAGGTAGTGCTGGTGGGCGACACCGGCGTGGGCAAGACCGGGTTGAGCCTGGTGCTGAACAACCAGCCCTTCGAGGCCACGGACTCCACAGCCGGAAGACGTGTCTGGACGTTCGATTCGCGTGAGGTGAAAATCGGAAGCAATGTCAAGCAGGCCCGCGAGACGCTTTTATGGGATCTGGCCGGACAGCCGGGCTACCGCGTCATCCACCAGTTGCACCTCAATGAAGTGGCAGTCGCACTCGTGGTGTTCGACGCACGCAGCGAGATCGATCCGTTGGCCGGTGTCCGGCACTGGGAACGCGCCTTGCGCCTGGCGCAGCAGCGGCAGGGATCTTCGAGTGTGCCCATGAGGAAGTTCCTGGTTTCCGCTCGCAACGATCGTGGAGGCGTGTCCATCGGCGAAGAACGGATGCAGGCGATCCTCAAAGAGTTCGGCTTTGATGATTATTTCAAGACAAGCGCCAAGGAAGGCTGGCAGATCAAGGAACTGCGGGCTGCCATCGAGAAGGCGATCCCCTGGAAAGAACTGCCGGAGGTATCATCCTCTCAATTGTTCGCCGACATCAAGTCGTTTCTGCTGGATGTAAAGAAGACAGGGCAGCTCCTAGCCCCAGCGAGCCAGCTCTACGACGACTTCGCCCGCCAGCATCCCGGCACGGCTGCGAAGGTAGCGAACCTTCGGGACCAGTTTGAGACATGCATCGGGCGACTGGAAAACCGCGACCTGATCCGCCGCCTGACCTTCGGCGGCTACGTCCTGCTCCAGCCGGAGCTGCTGGACGCCTACGCATCAGCAATGGTCAACACAGCCAAGGAGGAGCCAGATGGCCTCGGTTCGTTAGCAGAAGAAATCGCTCTAACGGGAAAGTTCTTCGTTCCGGAGGAGCAGAAAATAATAGATCCCGACCAAGAACAGTTGCTGTTGCACGCAACGATAGAAGAACTAGTCCTGCATGACCTAGCCCTGCGGGAGAACGCGGATGATGGGCGCTACCTGGTCTTTCCATCACAGTTTAACAGAGACTACGAAGATGCACCCGAACCGAAAGGTAAGGCGCTTGCGGTTACCTTCGACGGACCAGTGCAAAGCCTTTATGCGACTCTGGCGGTACGATTGGGCCACAGCGGATTGTTCACCACCGGGCGAGCGGAGATGTGGCGCAACGCGGCGATATTTACCGCGAAGGCGGGCGGCAGGTGCGGGCTTTTCCTGCACGAGTTCGCCGAGGCTCGGGGCCGCTTGATCCTCTTCTTCGATGAACAGGCGAGCACTGAGACGCGCTTTCACTTCGAGGAATTCGTCCTGGCTCACGCCAAACGCCGCGCGCTGGACGGTACGGTGGAACTCGTGCGGTTCTTTGTATGCTCCAACGGTCACCCGGTGCCCGACGACTACGTGAAGCTTCTGTTCGCTCAAGGGAAGAAGGAATTCACTTGTCCCTGCGGGGCAACGGTATCACTGGCCGAGCCGAAGGAGCGGATTCACTTCCAGTCGGAAGTTGAGGCGATGGACAAATACGCTGACTGGCAACGGGACTTCGATGCATTCGTCATGTCGGCCAAAGGTGAGACGAGCACCAGAAGCTTCCAGGAATGGGCCGGTGGCGAGCGGGTCACGCTGGCGATTGTGTTCACCGATGTTGTCGGCTCGACGGCACTGGGAGAAGAACTCAGGGATGAGGCCATGAACGAAGTCCGGCGGGCGCACTTTGCCCAAAGCCGAAAGCTGATTGGCAAGTTCAAAGGTCGGGATATCAAAACCATTGGCGACAGCTTCATGGCAGCGTTCAAGTCCGCGGACGCAGCGCTGGACTACGCGATGGCATTTCAAGGGGACACGGGCCATCCGCAGATACAAATCCGCGCCGGCATTCATATCGGGCCGATGCATGTGGAGGAGGGCGATGTGTTTGGTGGCACTGTGAACTTCGCCTCCCGCGTGGTCGGAGCCTTTAGCGGCGCAGAAATCTGGCTCAGCGATCGGGCTAAGGAAGATATCGATCGGCTCGGTGCCGCGAAATACAGACGGTTAGGATGGGAGCAGCACGATGGTGTTGCTATGAAAGGCTTCCCGGGTGTGTTCACTCTGTGGTCGGTGCAAAATCAGCCTGGCTAAGGAAGTCAGTAGGTGTGTATCTGGTGATTGCAGTTAGCAAAAGTCCATTTGGGAATTGATGCGACCTTCATCTAAACATGGCGGATTAAACCAGGCATCAGATCGTCTTCGAGTTGAGCAGATCAGCCTCGAAGATTAACCAATCGAGACGTGCTGTTTATATCGACACAAATTGCATCCTAACGCATTGATTCAGTCAAATTAGATATGTTGATTGAGAAATGTCTTTGATGCAAACGTTAGATTATCGTCTCGCTTGAGGTGTTGCTCATATGACTGAAATTACCGATGAGTTCATGCGGCAAATGATCTCCCACACCAAGAATTACTGCGTCGTGATTCTAAAGGCTGGGCCGAATAGAAATAAAGCAGGAGCTGAAAAGATCATTTGGGAGCACGGGAGAAGGAATTTCGCTCTCCGTGCAGAAGGATTGCTACCGATTGTGTGTCCGGTCTCTGATGGAAGCAATATATCGGGTGTCGGAATCTTTAATGCAAATTTCGACGAGGCAAAATCGATAATGGACGAAGATCCGGGAGTAAAAGAAGGCGTCTTCGTCTACGAGATTCATGCTTGCAGAAGTTTTCCTGGCGATTGCTTGCCGGAGTGAAAAATCATGCATCCAGTAGCCTATCGGGATAAGGACGCTCCTGAAGATTGCCCCACCCGCAAGAATATCTTTTGGATGAAGGCGAGGTCCGAAGGCAAGAAGGGGATTGTTTGAATACTTTGGCGTCCTCAAGGATAATCCAGTTCTGGACGAACTTGAAGCTGACTCAAGAAGAATAAGAGAGATGGCAAGGCCTAGAATTTAATCATCTGAGACACGAATGCCAAAGGACTGGTCTTTTGCATTTCCCCTTCTCGGTGGCGAGCCTCCGGAAAATCGCCCGAGAAATTCAGATCACCCGCCAGAGAAATCAACCAAATTCATCATAAGTCTTATGTATGAGCAGCGTATCTTCCTTTTGGCTCAATGGATTATTCGCCCCACGATGTGGTGAGCGGGCGGCGCCGGGCTCTGACCCGGGGCTGATCCAGAGGGGTCCCAACTTCTGGAGGACTAAACTACGGCAAAAGAGAAAGCGAAGAAGGCTGAAGAGAAGCCCAAAAAGGCCGCTGAGGCCGAAGAACTCAGGCATATAGTTCGTATTCTGAACACAGACCTGGCAGGGAAGAAGCAGGTTCACATGGCCCTTACGGGCATAAAAGGTGTGGGCCGCAGGTGTGCCAGGATCTTTACCGATAAGGCGGGCGTAGACCCCTATGCTACTTTGGGTTTGCTTCCTGACGCGGAGATAGACAAGCTGAAGAAGGTCATCGAAGAGGACGCCAACAAGATCCTGCCCGCCTGGTTGGTCAACCGGCGCGGCGATATTGAAACCGGCACGGATAAGCACGTCATGGGCCTGGACCTTACCATGACCCTCCGAGAAGACCTGGACCTCATGAAGAAGATGAGGAGCTACAAGGGCATCAGGCACGAGCGGGGCTTGCGCGTGAGAGGCCAGAGGACCAGATCCACAGGCCGCACGGGCGCCATCGTTGGCGTGAGCAGGAAGAAGGAAGGAGCACCGGTTGTCGCACCGGCGGCTACCAAGGAGTAGGTGGTCAGAATGGGATATCCAGGCAAGAGCCGCAAGATGTATGAGCGGCCACGCACTCCCTGGCAGTCGGAGCGCATTGCTCAGGAAGTGGGGGTCGTAAAGGCCTATGGGCTCCGCAACAAGAGAGAGCTCTGGAAGGCTCAGGCGGTGCTCAGGAAATACAGGCAAGCCAGCCGCGGTCTGCTGGCAGCCGTTGCCATAGGCGAGGCGCCTCCTAAGGCCGAGGCCATCCTCAACCGTCTAAAGAGGCTGGGAATGCTGAAAGAGGAAGGGGACCTCGACGCCATTCTCTCCATGAAGGTCAGCGACGTTCTGGAGAGGAGGCTGCAGACGCAGGTCTATCGCCAGGGGCTGGCTAATTCCTTGAAGCAGTCCCGGCAGTTCATCGCCCACGGCCACATCCAGGTCTCCGGGCGCAGGGTTACTGTGCCGGGCTATCTGGTGAAGCGGGGTGAGGAGATGACCATTGATTATTACATGGGATCGCCCATGGCCAAGGAAGGCCATCCGGAGAGGGCGTCCAGAACACCCAGGGTGGAAGGATAAATGGCAGAAGGAAAATGGGGCATTGCCCATATCTATTCGTCCTTCAACAACACGCTTATTACCATCACCGACCTGACGGGAGCCGAGACCTTGGCCAAGATCTCAGGCGGCATGGTGGTAAAGGCTGCCAGGGACGAAAGCTCTCCCTACACAGCCATGCAGATGGCCATGCAGGTCGCCGAGGCTGTGAAGGATAAGGGAATCATCGGAGTCCATGTTAAGGTAAGAGCTCCCGGAGGAAACAAGCAGCGTTCTCCCGGACCGGGTGCTCAGGCCGCGATACGCGCACTCTCGCGCGCTGGCCTGCGCATAGGCAGGATAGAGGATGCCACCCCCATACCCCACGACGGCACCAAGCCTGCCGGCGGAAAGAGGGGGCGAAGGGTGTAGAGTTTGAAGTTCGAATTGATTGAGCTGAGGGAGGACCAAATCCGGTTCCTCCTTAGCGGCGTGTCTGCCGCTTTTGCCAACGGCATTCGCCGGGCCTGCATGAGCGAGGTGCCGGTTCTGGCCATGGATGATATCAGCCTTTATGAGAATACCTCGGTGCTCTTCGATGAGCAGATCTCTCTGCGCCTGGGGCTGGTTCCGCTGCAGGCCGAGGACCTGGACATGTTCTCCCGGCCGGAGGAGTGCCAGTGCAAAGGCGAGGGCTGTCCGGGCTGCCGGGTGGATTTCATGCTCTCTGCCGAAGGGCCGGGGCTGGTCTACTCCAAGGATATCCAGTTCACCGACCCGGGAGTGAAGCCGGCCTTCGACAAGATACCCATCGTGGTCTTGGGCGAGGGCGAGAAGCTGGTGATAGAGGGCTTTGCCACCAAGCGCGTAGGAAGAGACCACTCCAAATGGCAGGCTGGAACTCTATGCGGCTACAAGAACCTTCCCGGCATCGAGATAGGCGCGGCCTGCAACGGCTGTGGAAAGTGCATCGAGGTCTGTCCCAGGGATGTGATCGTCCTGGAAGAGGGCAGAGCGAAAGCTACAAATATCCTGGAATGCTCTCTGTGCAAGCTCTGCACTGAGGCATGCGAGGCAAGAGCCATTAAAATCTCGCCGGTCCTGGACTCCTTCGTGGTCTCCATCGAGAGCGGCGGATCCATGCCCGCCAAGGAGCTGGTGGCGCGGGCTGCTGAGGAGATCAAGAAGAGGGCAGAGGACTTGGACGCAAAGCTGGCAGAGCTAGCTTAGAATCAGAAGGATCGGCTCAGCAGAAGGCCGATCTACAAACTCATTTCGAGCGGGGGTTTCCAAGCCAGGTCAAAGGAGCAGGGTTGAGGGCCCTGTCACGCAGGTGTTCCGGGGTTCGAATCCCCGCCCCCGCACTACTGATATTTATTTTCTATTGCCAACAATAGAAATAAATTGAGGCTAGCGACCAAGCTGCACTATATCCTCAGGCTCAGGAGAGATGAAGATGAGCAGGAGGAGATTGGACGTTGATTGGAATATGTACAATTCTGTTGATTTTGAGCTGCATCTGAGGGCTTACCGACGTTATCTCGAAGATCTAGGATTCAGGGAATCAACTATCGACTCTTATACCGGCCATCTAGTATTTAGATTCCAAATTATCACAACAATAACCTAGGTAGAGATGCCTCCTGGCATCTCATCCGCTTTATATTTCCATGTGAAAATTGTAGGCGTTTTATTTAAATAATCGAAATACTCGTCTATCCTACCTGACTTCCCCAGCTTTTAGGCACACATATGAAGTGCGTCCAGAATTTTGCGCTGTTTCTTTGTAATCACAGTGGTGATCTTCGCCCTACTCTCCCAAGCCGGAGGAGACAAGGCGCTTGCTCTCGGAGTATCGTTACGCAGCGATCGCTCGATTCGAGGCCAAGCCGGACCAGAAGCTTCTGCCCAAGCATCCTCACCATGCCCTCTGGAACTCCCTCACCAGGCTTCATAAAACCATCTACGAGCTGGAGCGCAAAGCCTTCCTTTTCGGCTATTACAAGGCCTTCGGCATGGGCGCCCTGCCCTGCACGCTCTGCGAGACCTGCGTCGTAGAAGAGATGTTGAAGAATGAGCAGGCCGTCTTCGAGCTGGACACCGCAAGGTGCAGGCACAAAGATCTCATGCGCCCCTCCCCGGAGGCCTGCGGAATCGATCTCTTCAAGACCCTGCAGAACGCCGGATACAGCCCCAAGGTACTGAAAGACTACGCGACCAGGGTCGAGCTCTTCGGCTTGGTGCTACTGGACTGATGCCGTTCCCGCCGCCTTTTGCGGCCATCACAGGCTGATGCGCCGCAGCCTGACTTGACATTGTCGTATAATATTATTCGGTGACATCTTGCAGAGTCAGCAGCTCAGCTTTCGCTCCCAATTCGAGTTGCATCATCGGGACAGCCAGCTTCTCCAATACCGAGCTTCATAAAGCCTCTGGTTTATCCAGCCCGGCTGGAACCTACTGCTCATAATCAAAATAGTCAAGATCCACTCTCTTCACAGTATAATTAACGACTTCAGCGACGCCTATACCGTGATCTATCATTAACTGAGCAAGTTCTTCCCCATCAATGAGAACAATCTTCTTCTCTATCCGCCCCACGTAATCCCTGGCATCCTGGGAGAACTGAGAGGTAGTGATCATGATACCTTTTCGTGCTCTCTGGCCCTCCAGGCTTCCAGCAAAAGCCTGCACGACGGGTCTGCCGACGGTGCCGTTCCACCTTTTGGCCTGAATGTAGACCACATCAAGCCCGAGCTTATCTTCCTTGATTATCCCGTCTATTCCGCCGTCTCCAGTCTGGCCTATGGCTTGGCCCGCATCCCTTCTTGAGCCACCGTATCCCATATCTACTAGCAGATCAACTACTAATCCTTCAAAGAATTTCGGCGGGCACTTCATTATGTATTCTATAAGTTCATTGGCTAATGCTCTCCTAAGCTCTTGGTAGCTGGCCTCCAATACTTCCTCTGGCGTTTGCCCATCAATCGCGCCTCCATTTCTACCTTCGTGGTTCTCTACTTCATCATCGGCTTTGCGGGAAGATCTGCTATGCCACTCTTGGATTCCAGGATACCGCATTAAGAGCTTGATATCGATTCTTGAAGGACTGCTTTTCAGGAGTTCCAGACCCTGCCCAGTTATACGGAAGATTCCTCGTCTGGTGTTCTCGATGAGGCCCGCCTTCTTGAGGTAAGCCCGAGCCCATGCCACCCTATTATCGAATCTGGCTTGTCTTCCACTGGGGAGCAATTCTTTCTTTTCAGCATCATTAAGCTTGAACTGGGCGGCCAGAGCTTCAGAGACTTCTCCATGGCTGTGCACCTTCCCGTCTTTTGCGATCTCAAGCAATGGTAGCATTATGGTCTGAAAGTCTGGGATAGCCATTTGCCATTCTCCTCTATCTTCCACTCCTGCTTATTAATGACATAGTGAGGATTTCGAATAACGGTGCATTAGCAATCTCTGTAGATGACTTCGTTAATATTTTCGATTTAAACACTGCGTGATCCTCCATTCTTTGCCTGTTTTTGCTATATTCATCCCATTTTTTCA
>Ga0315277_10006452_pt1 | contig 15343 bp, 14 predicted proteins | sample YL17G05_15_MG_FD_203695 | JGI IMG/M metagenome (GOLD analysis project Ga0315277, IMG submission 203695) | Sediment microbial communities from Yellowstone Lake, YNP, Wyoming, USA - YL17G05_15 | ecosystem: Environmental > Aquatic > Freshwater > Lake > Sediment | place: USA: Wyoming | collected...
ATGGTGGCGCTCCAGACAGGACGCAAAGGCCCTGATCGCTGAGATTTTCGAGTTGCTTGCACCAAGTGATCTTGACTGCACGATAAGCCTGACGTAGCCACCGGAGAGGCGTGCGATTTCATCTATCCTTTCGGTCGATCGTCCATTCTGGCCACCGAACTCGGTCGTGTCCGTTCATCAACAATGCGGCAGCCAGACAAAGGTTGTCAGAGTCTGACACTCTTGTCCAAATTAAGGTTCTCGGCTTGCTGGTTTGGACAGCATTTGGAGCCCCTGCCAGAGCTGGCGGCCTGGCCAGGGCCTTCCCAAAGGCCGGGAAAAGGGGCTTTCGGGCTGGCTTTGAGCCGCTCTGGCGGCCTGGACCCAGCCCCCGGCAATTTGGACAGCATCTGGCTTCGACGGGGGAACCTCTGTTCTTGCTGCGCCGAGGGCTCATTGAAAACTAAGGACTTAACCTGTCCAAGAGGGGGCTTCCCGGGCTAATTTGGAGCTCCTTCCAACCGCTTTCGGTGGCATCGCGGCTCCGAGAAATAGGCACGTATCCCCGTGCGGGAATCTCGATTTCGACCGAATCCTTGCGGCCCTCCGTTGAGCTCGCTCCCGCCGTCCCGGAGGGCTTCCTCCACTGCAAAGCGCAGGAGTCGGCCTATGTGTTGCGAGCCGACAAATAGCCGGCTGCCCAGAATTTTCTCGAGTTGGGTCCACACAGAGCTAGCCCAGGACCCGGCAGTCGTCATTTCCCGACCTCTGCGCTCACTCGATTGACATTTGTCATCCAAATGTAGCACAGTTTGGACGGCAGTGAGAGTCTGAAAAAAAATCGTCACAGTCTGCCGAATAGGGTGTATAATATCACCGGGGCCAAGATGAGGCCCGCCTCCTGTTTGGGAGGGTTTCAGAGGACGAGGTAAACAGGGAAATGGAGAGACATATGCGCAGTCTAAAGTTGCTTCGTTGTTGGCTGCTACTGGTCACGCTCCTTGCCAGCATTTGGCAAGTGGGCGTTTTCGCCCAGAGCAAACCTGTGGCTGGAACGCGTGCGATAACTACTGCCGAGGCTCAAAGCACGGGGGTTTACTGGACTTCCGAGCGGATGGCAGCGGCTGTTCCCAGAGAAATGCTACGCCAAGGGGGGGCAGCTAGCGGTGTTCGCTCTGCTCCCACAACCGTCGAGCCTGTTGTTTCATCACCCGGGGCTCCACCCAAGATAGACGCAGCAGCTGCAGCCCTTGCAGCGGTGGGTGAGGAGGATTACTGGACCGAAGAGAGAATGAAGGGGGCGATCCCCAGGGAAATGGGTAGGGTGGAGCCTGGGCAGGAGGCAGCGGCTGCACCGGCGCCCTCGCCCGAAGCGAGCGTTGAGCCTATGGGATACGCGTATCCGTATCCCTTCACGCGGTACAACGTGTTTCGTGCGTTTTACTACCAGACAACTCCTGGCTATCCACCCATGAGCATCTTCCCGTTCAAAACTGTCGGGAAACTCTTCTTCACCCTGGGAGCTACGGACTACGTGTGTAGCGCTTCCGTGATCCGACCCCATCTCCTACTCACGGCGCGGCACTGTGTCTTTGACTACGATAGCGGACTGTGGGCAACCAATACGGTGTTCTACCCTGCCTACGTTCCTTATGTTTGGCCGGTGCCACCATATCCCTGTAACAAGGGCAACTACCTCCTTGGTTGTGCGTGGAACGCCCGGCTGCTCGCGACATGGGTTTCGGGCTCTCCCGGTTACCAATACGACATCGGGTTCATACAACTCTATGATCACTCCGGCACACCCGGTTCCTGCAACGCCTACCCCTCGATCGACGACTACACCGGTTACCTAGGGTGGTCGTACGGAGGCGGCTATTCGTCCATTCATTGGGACGAGTTCGGTTACCCGCAGGCATCTCCCTTTACCGGGAATTACATGGTCGAGTCGGAGTCGAGTACTGGCGCACTAGATGTGTTCGGGGAACTGAATACGGTCGAAGTAGGGAACGACATGACCGGTGGCAGCAGTGGCGGCCCCTGGATTAAGAACCTTTCTGCGGGGAGCACCAGCAGCTTTAACAACTATGCCAACGGCCTGAATTCGTACAGATGGATAGTCCCTGATCATTCGTTGGCTATGAATGGCCCCCAGTTTCTCCAGAACAATTTCGGCAGCCTTTACAACTTTGTTATGAGTATTCCTTGTCCGTAGGACACGATCCTTTCTGATGAATCGGTAACTCTTGGCCCGGTGGCGCTGGCAGCGGAACTGCAGCGTCACCGGGCCGGACGTCCCAGCCAACGGCGCGGATTTCAGCGCGAAAACTCTAAACAGACTTGGCCGTGTCAGGGGTGTGGTCGGCCCACGCAAGGACCCATCCTGCCGTCACGGCAGGTCCTCGGTCGTGTGGGGAACTCGCAGCTCATTGATGAAACAGCGCCTATCCGCAAACACACTTCAAACACACTTTTGAAAAAGGAATTGACTTGACCATTCGATGTACGTCCTTGCTGTTGATGCTGTGGGGCGCGGTGAGCGCTCAAGCTCAGACCGTCAGAGGGCCAGAGCCTCAGATTGACGACGTTGTGAGTATCATCGAAGGGGTGCGTGATTTCGCACCCGGTCTGCCCGTTAGAATTGTCGGCCACGGCTTCGCCGACGAGGCAGCTCAGGCCGCCGGAGCGCCAGGCGTGTCGCGACTTCAAAACGCTTCCGTCGAATTCCTTGACGGGGAGACATGGTTCCTGTGCAGGCTAGCCGCAGTTTCGCCGACCGAAATCATTGCAATTCTTCCGGCCGATCTCAAGGTAACTGGAGGCAGGGTGAGGGTAGTGAGTGGCGGCGTCGCGAGCCGGCCGGTCCAGATTTCGCTTCTGCGCTCCGCGATCCGAGCCCTTGTCCGCAACGGCGGAGAGCGGATAACTATCACCGACCTGAGGCGCGATAAGATTGATGCGTACCCTTCAGCGCTACCGCTCGGTCGTGCGACGCTTGTGATCTTCGGTCTGGAATCCTGTCTATCCGAGGCCGGCCCCCGGGCTCAGGCGGACAACATATCGCCATCGAACGTGAGCATTGAACTCGATAATGTAGGGCTCACCATCCAACGGATCTGGCGGTCCGACGCACTCCCGGGCGCAGTCGAAATTGACATTGCCGTTCCAGAACTACCGCAAGACTCCGGGCACCGTCTATTAATCAGAGCGGGAACATGCGAGTCACTCTGGGATGTTCCCCTGGACACGCCCCATCCGACGCTGGCCGCAAGCGGCGCCCCACTGCCGACACCTCTATCTGTTCCGCAAAGTTCCGAACCGCCGCGCCAGGAGGTCGCCAGCCCTGCAACTGCACCAGTAAAACATTCTGCCGCGGCCACCGCAGGTGGAGTCGCAGGAGGGACGGACGGCCAGATACAGTACAACTGTAGCGGCGCGCTCTGTGGAGATACCGGCATGGTCTGGGATGCTATAAATCGAATTTTCTACCTGAGGGGTGCGAACCCTCAGACCCAGCCTTACCTGTGGATTAGGAACAACCTCGGCGGTAACGTCTATTATATTAGCGGGGGCGGAATTCACTTCATCACTCCTTATGCCGACAACACTTCATCGTGGCATCTGAACGATGCGGCAGGTAACTACAAGGTTGCTGGCGGTACAATGCTGAGTAAGAACGGGTGGCTTGCGGTATACAACGCTAAGCAAACGAAAGTGGTCCAACTTTCAGATGTATCCCAGGGTGGCAATTTGATCACATTTGATTCGGGAGGATACAGAAACGGTGCAGTTTACGGAAATGAGTGGCGGTCGTACAGCGGGGGCGCTGGAACCGCGATGCGTGCGCGCTATGGCCCATCTGGCGCGATCCTGGGCGCGGCCGCAACTGTACAGTGGCGCAACCAGCTCGATCCAAGCGGCGGAGCCTCAGACCTGGCGCTGCGGCGCGACGCTCCCGGCATCCTTGCAGTCGATTCAGGTACTGCTGGCACCGGAGGGGGGCTGAAGATCCCGGCGCTTAGGTCGATCACTGGCACACGGTTCGTGTGCGTGGATGCCAGTGGAGTCCTATCGTCATCGACTACACCCTGTTCTGGCACCTGACGGCGACTGTGGGCAGTCAGCGAGGCACAAGTCTAGATGGTTTGAACTTGGGCTCTGATGACGGGTTACTTGTTTCCAATTGCTTTTGGACGCGATACCTGGAGGTCTTCGACGAGGGTTCGGCGTGATCGCACAGATCAACTGCATGGAAGGCGCAACCCTGAAGAGGAAAGACGTGGCGCTGGTGCTGTCATTGCTGCGGCCCGAGGTCTGGCGGGTATGAGGGTTTCTATAACCACCGAGCAGCGCTTCGTGCGCACTCCGGCCAAGCGCTTCTGGGCGTCGGCAGCCTCCCCGTGTTCCTTCTGGCGACGGTACCTCGACGCATTTGACGAGGTGCGCGTGATCGCCGGCGTGGCGGCAGGGACAGCACGACCACCTGGTGCTGGCGGTGGGGCTGGCAGCGCGGTGGCTGAAGTTGAACAGATGGGGGGATCAGCGCGTGGGGGAGCAGAGCCGGAGGCTGGTGTAGATGGCCGCGGATGGACGCGGATGAACAGGAATTTTAAACAACTCTTTTTGAATGTTATCCTTATCTGTGTTTATCGGCGGCCCTGCGGTTGGTGGCCCTATTCAGAGTCCCCGGCGGCACGATAGTAGGCGGGTGGGGCGAGGACGGTGGTACGAGGCGGGTCCGCGCGCTGAAAGTCGTTTTGGGGCAGCGAGTTGGGGATTTGTGGTGGAGTTGTGAACGGGTTTCGGGCGGGTCGCGCACGTAGGTTTGAGGGGGCCGGCAGCGGGTGGGGCCAAGGTGCGGCAAACGGAATTGTAGAAGAATCTGACAGCCGGCGGTTGGTAGCTGCTTCCACATCAGGGTTTTGTAGGATCTCTCGTAACTATTCGATATTCCGAGATTCATCCGTGGGTTTTGAAGTCGACGGAATTGCAAGAAACTCCCATGATTGGCCGATGGGGATGGTGCTACAAATGCAGGTTGCCATCAAGGAGATCTAATCTTCCAATGATTATGCCGGTACCAGGGTCCGACAACGGTATTTCCGCTTCAAGTACTGGAATGCAAAGGACGTACTCTCTGCTCCAACAAGTGGCGCAGCAAGTTCTGCCATACGAGATCACCAGAAGAATCAGAATCTGGAAACGTAACTGCCTCATCGCCCAGTTCAGAGCGGACAATTTGAAAAGAGCATACCGCGACATACGCAACACGGTCGATCATGATCGAATTGCTCGCCTCTGGCGCGATGTCCGACCAGCGTTTGAGTCCGGTCGAGCTAAGGAGGCAAAATGGGCAGACATGCCCGTTTGGCTTCCGCTAAGTATATACCGCGCCGCGGCGCTCGATCTCCACCGGACGCCCCCGATCCGAATTCTCGACCTGGGATGCGGGCCAGCCTACTTCATACGTGTGGCTACGCATTTCGGGCATGATTGTCAGGGTGTGGACCTTCCTGCCCATCTCCAAACGCCTGTTGAACAGCGTGTTTTCGCCGAACTTGTGCAGGCGCTCGGCTGTCGCCCATTTGTCTCGGATCTGGTTATTCGAAAGTTTGAACCGATGCCTTTGATAGGTCAGTACGACTTGATCACGGGCTTTTGGGTCTGCTTCAACCGGCACCGCCAATCAGATGAGTGGAGGGCCCTCGAGTGGAGGTACTTTGCCGCCGATGTCGCTCATCTGCTTCGCCCCCGCGGCCGCGTGTATATGGAGCTCAACGCAAACAAACAGCTCTTCGGCAATTTGCTCTGGTACGACGCTGAGACTCTGCACTTCTTCAGGTCCGTAGGCACAGTCGATCGAAATAGAGTCACTCTGTGCCGAGACGCATTGGAGGCACTTCAGCCAGCTCACGAACGGGGCCACGCCGCCCAGTTGTGAAATGCAGGTGTTTTCCATGGCAGTAACACAAACGAGCCGTGCCCTCCACATTTTCCAGGTGACAGCGGCAGCAGCATGCTTGATCGGGGTGTATGGGCCGGCGATGAACGCCTGCGCAGCCCGCAGAGCCGCGGAGTTTCTGCGGGAGCCTATAAGGACCGTTATCGATAATGAGCGCGGGTCGATATTCACGACTCCTGTCCAAAACGGCTGGTCCGCGCTCGGTGCCTACGTCGGCGCTCCGAAAAGCGATAAGTTCGTTAAGCTTGACATGGATGCCATCAAAATCGTTCAGGCCCGCTTCCATTTGATTAAGCCCAGCGACGACACGACGTGGGCCTGGTTTCCCTACAGTGAGTTCAAGCAGTACGAGCGCGAAGAAATTGCCGCTGGCCATGAACCACTACTGATCACCGCCCAATATGAAGGTATATCAAGGCCGGTTTTGTGGTCATGGTCGCTCGGGTTTGTCAACAATGGGGAGGCTCCGAAATACGCCGCTCAGCAATGGGAGCAGGCGGTCAGTGTAGCGGATGACCGATTCATTCGCTTCTGGATCAATCGCTACGTACGCCGCATTGTTTTAGCGGGCATGGCCGGCGCTTCTAATCTTTGGATAGGACTCGACGAATCTGCGTTCAACCCTGACCTCTATGGTGTCCTCGACGACCACAATCGTTTTCGCGGCCCTATCAAATGGGATCCGCCCTTTCCACAGACTGAAGAGGCATACTATGACTCACTGAGGCGGTTCTTTGCCCAAGTCACGGCTCTCGCGCCCGAAATCAAGCTCATGTGCAATATCGGCTCGATGAAGGACTGGTCCCGGTTCGATTCCGTGTTCGAAAACGTGCCGGGCGTCATGGTAGAGGAACTTTTCCGCTCCGATCCGTCTTCCTACGTTCGCTTAGTCAACTATAGATTGTTGGCATCCCTTTCACGATTTGCAGCAAAAGGACGTGTTGCGATTCTGCGCACCACTACTCCGGATGACCCCACTCGGATCGGAACCGCCTACTCCGCGTACCAGTTGGTAAAGGGCCCAAACTGCTTTTTCGCGCCGCGTCTTGACCAAACGATTGACGAGGTCCCGGCTGATAGGTACGCCACGCAGCGGGACCGGCTAGGCGCACCGACCGCCCAAATGGAAACCCTTGTAGCCCCGGGCGCTCTCAACGATGGCTACCGCCTCTACTGGCGAGAATACGAGGGCGGTCTTGTCTATCTAAACCTATCTGGATTCACCCGCATAGTCGAGCTACCTAAGGACAACGTGTATGTAGACCGGACCGGAACTCCTGTCAAGTCCCTTGTCCTATCAGACATGACTGGCGACTACGTTGTGCTGCAGCACAATACCCTGACCGGGTTTCCGCATATATCGCCGCGCTTCCAGGGTTTCGTCTCCGGTCCCCTATCGGTTGCCGTCGCACCCGGGTGCAACGGCCTCGTGCGATACACGACGGACGGGCGGCAGCCAGATGACAGCTCCACACCTTACACAGGCGCGATCGTGCTGACCACAAGCGCTATCATGAGAGCTCGCTGTTACGACCAGAGCAATGCCCCATCCAGCTTCAGCTCGACGGCTCTCTTTGCCGTGACACCGGACGCCCCCGCGCTCAGCCTGCGAGAAATACCGCCGGGCCCCATGCGAGACACGTTTTACCCGGAGATCGCGGTGCAGCCACAGTCGTCTGGTGATATCACGGTAACTTACCGAGTTGGACGGCGAAGCGAGATCGGATGCGGGACGACGGAAGCCGCCGACATTACTGGACAGGTGATCATTCCGCGTGGGTCGCACGGAGCGTTTATTCCGATTGCGATCTCCGATGCCCAGCGCGTCCTAAATGCCGCCAATCTCCAAGTCTGCCTTGTAGATTCAGACCTTGGGAGCATCGCCGGCCCAGCCCTATATTACCCCTGACCGGTCTGCACATGTCCTGCTGTGACACCGCCGCGAGCGCCGGGATCTGCACGTCGCCGCGTAACGCCGCATGTTCACTAGTTTCCAGTTGGCTCTGGACTCTTACAGCTAACGGCGGTTACGCCTTGACTCAATGGCTTCTGGTTGTCTGTCTCGCACGCATGGGTTCAGCCGTTGTCGTTGGCTACTACTCGTGGGCGCTCGCCGTAACGACTCCGGTGGTCATGCTTTCGAATCTTTCCTTGCGCGTTGTACTTACTGGTGATTCACAGCGCATTCGTCCGTTCCGCCTATACCTCCGCCTGCGCATCATAAGTACGTCCCTCGCCACCGTCCCTTTGCTCGGCGCGGCAATCATGACCTGGGCCGACACCGCACAGGCCGGGATGCTTATCGCCGTAGGGGCCACGAAATGCGTTGAGGCGATAAGCGACATTTACTACGGTTTGTACCAACGAGATCTCCGGGCTGACCGGTTGGCACGCTCGATAGCGGTGAAGAGTATGCTCGGCTTTGGGGCCTTCGCGTCTGTTTTGGCGCTGACATCATCTTCACTTATGGCGTTTTGTGGGCTGATACTTGTGCATGTCGCGGCGATCGTGTTTTTTGATGTCCCGTATGGTGGCAGCTCTGGCCGAGATCACGGAAAGGCCTGTGGCGGTGCGCGTGACATCTGGACACTTGCTGTCGGCGCTGGCCCACTCGGCGTCGTGTGGATGCTCAATTCGGTAGCCGGCAACGCGCCACGATATCTGTTAGAGCACTATGTCGGGCCCGGGGAATTAGGAGTCTTTACCGCGGTTTTCAATGTGGGCCTTCTGTCCAGTCTGGTCTGTCTGGCGCTGGGCGAGACATCCATTCCGAGGTTCGCGTCATTGTACCAGCGCGGTGACGTGCGCCGATTCATGCACCTGCTTGCCTGTGTGGGAGCTTTGCCCATTGTGCTCGGGGTGGTGTTCGGCCTATGCGCGCACCTGGTTGGTGGGGACATTTTGACGGTGGTGTATGGCCGCGATTACGCGTCGTACAATGTGTTACTGACGGGCACCGTAGTTGCGTTTGTGACATGTAATATTGCAATCTTTGTGAGTTGTGCCCTGTATGCAACCGGAGAGTATGGCGCGTTTGTTCCAAATTATCTGATAAACACTGGGCTCGTGTTGCTCGGGTCCTGGTTATGCGTAAAGCATGCGCACTTAGTTGGCGGGGCGCTGTCCGTGGGTGTAATTGGAATGGGGAGCATAGCTGTGGCGGCTGTGACGCTTTTCCCACGTTTGCGGGCGAGGTTGATTAATGCCCAGCGTCGGTAGGGATAGCATGCGAGTTGGTGGGCGGAGCACCGAGGCCGTGCTGGCGAGAGACAAAGTCACGGCGGCAGGGCTGAGTGTCGCTGTTGTTACTATCGCGTGTATCTTTTGCCCAGAAGTGCGGCATTGGCTAGTAATCCCCGCAGCAGCATCGGGCGCAGTGATTGGGTGGGAGGCCGTCGCATGGGCCCGGGGAGCCAGGCGGCCTTTCGACTGCGACGTTGCTGTTAGCCTCGTTGGAACATATGTGTTTCTCTTGGCACCCTTGCTTCACGTGGTGCTTGATCAGTATATGGGATACGTCGTGCCACCGCCCGACTGGCGGCCCTGGCTGGGACGCATGGGGGTGTTTAACTTCGCGGGAATTGTGGCGTACCGTGTGGCCCGAAGCCTCAGGCTCCGGGCGCGCACGCGCTCTGTTTTGCCCCTTTGGCGCATGCGCACCGGTTGGCGCGGCCCGCTTTTGTCACTGCTGGCCGCTTCCGTTGCGCTGCAGGTCTGGATCTATGATCGGTTCCACGGCGTCGCCGGGTACATATCGACATTTGATGAAGGACGGCAAGGCGGTGAAGGGTTTTCTGGACTGGGCTGGGTGTTTGCGCTATCAGAGTCTGCGCCGATGCTGATTGTCATCATTGTGCTCGGCGGAGCCGCGCCGCGATACCTACGCCGGAGTTGGATGCGGCTTGGGGCGTTCCTTGTGCTCATGTTCTGCATCAAATTGCTGTTCGGAGGCATGCGCGGCAGTCGGAGCGAGGTTATTTGGTTCATGTTCTGGTGTCTGGCGGTAATCGACTTTCGCGTGCGTCCACTCGGCAGGGCTGCCATCCTGGCGGGCGCCACCTGCGCACTCCTGTTTATGTACGGTTATGGATTCTATAAAGCAGTTGGCTTACAAGGAGTACAGGCTCTAAGCGATACTACCGGGCGAAAAGCGCTGGAAGCCTCAACTAAGCGGACCTTTGCAGCTATGCTAGTCGGCGACTTGGGGCGGGCCGATATTCAAGCATACCTCATGTACAAGTACTACGAGTATCCGGAACATTACTCGCCGGCCATGGGCAAAACTTACCTGGCTGATGTACTGGCCTATGTGCCCTCTGCTCTGGGCCTTCCGCGGCCTCCGGGCAAGCTCGAGGCAGGCACAAGACTACAATACGGGCCAATGGCTTACAACCCGATGGGATTCCATTCTACAGTGATTTACGGGCTGGCCGGTGAAACGCTGTTGAACTTTGGCCCAATGTGGATTCCGGCTGCATACTTTGTATTTGGCCTCATCGTTAGCATGATGCGCCGGCTGGAGACGACCATCGCGACGAACGATGCCAGACGAGTGCTCCTGCCATTGCTCGCCTATGCAGCGGTGCTCATGCTGACACATGATGTTGATAACGTCCTTTATGTTCCGACGAAGGTCGCCCTTGTTCCGGTGGTTGGGGTCTTCATTTCTTCTCGCCGCTCCATTTTGTGTGCGCGGACAGGCGCGGGCCATCAGGCGGCCCGCCCGATCGGAGTCTCCGTATGAACGTGCCGGGCCTCTACAATATCTTGCTGTTAATCCGTGCAGCACGCCGATTGTCCAGCCGCAGGAGCTCAGACGACAACACCCCCAGATGGATGAGATCCTCGCACTCATCGAAGATGCCCGGGATTTCGCACCCGGTTCGCCTGTTAGAATCCTGGGCCGCGCGGACGTGCAGGCGTATTTGTTCTATAAGCTTGTCACCGACTCGCGCGGCTTCAGTTATGCCCGCGGTCGCACTTATCTGTTTGCGGCCAAACTCGCGATTCCAGGGTGGCTTCTTCTGAGCGGACGGCGAGCAGGCTGAAAGAAGGGACGGACTTAGAGGACGGACGCGGCACCTATGCGCCTGGCTGATGGCGGTCCTCACGGGTCTACGGTCTGGCTGGATAAGCGATGCTGAAGTTTTCTCCGCTCTCTGTACCGCTAGCGTATGCTGTGTTGGGCCTTTTGGCAGCGCGGGTGTCCTGCTGGGCCCGCGCTCTGCGGCCGGGGGATCCGCGTTTTCTTCTGGTGCCGTTCGGCGTTTACCTCTGCCTCTGTGCTCTTAACGGGGATTCCGACAACATCGTTTTCAGCGCGATCAAAGATGGGCTCGTGCCCACTCTCGTCGTCGCGGTCTCTGCAACGCGGCTCAGTATGATCGGACTTCCCACCGCTTGCGGTGTGCCTCGTCCCGCAGCGCTGCGGCTGGCAGATCGGGATTGCTTATGAAAGGAATAGTGCTATACGCAACGAACGAACTGATTGCGCCACCGATGTCTGATGGTCACTGCCCAGCAACGCTGCCGAGCCGCGCGCGTGAGCGAACGGCCGGGAGCATGCGCAAGAACTTATGACGCCGCGTATATCACGAAGACTCTCAGTCCGAATAGCGGACTATTATTTCGAGAGCGAGTGTGAGTGCACCGTCGATATACGTCGGTACTTGCAGTTGGGCACGCCCCGGGCCGGCACACGCTGCACACCTTTCTACACCATTCTGATCGAGCTACGCCAGGACCCGAAGGTGATGTTGTCCAGAATGAAGCGCGATACGCGTTACGACATCCGCCGGGCCAGCGAGCGCGAGCGGTTGCTCTACGAGTACTGGGTTGATGGCAAGCCGGAAGCGGTCTGTGAGTTCGCGAATTTCAACGACACGTTTGCGGCTCAGACGGGCCGTCCGAAGCTGAAAAGGTCCAGGTTTGAGCTTCTGGCCCAGTCAGGCGTGCTGGACCTCTCCCGTGTGAGCGACAGCGACGGCGAGCCGCTGGTTTGGCATGCCCACTACCGGGGAATTGAGCGCGCCCGCCTGCTGGAATCGGTCTCGCTATATCGGAGCGCAGGCTTCAGTGTGCAGCGGACGTTTGTCGGACGGGCGGATCGGTACCACCACTGGCGCGACATGTTGCGGTTGAAGGAGCAAGAGTTCACGACTTACGACCTGGGTGGCTGCTGTCCGGGTTCCGAGGACGCTCACAGGCTCGGCATAAACGCGTTCAAGGAGGAGTTCGGCGGCACGGTCGTCAAGAACTTCAACTGCATGGAAGGCGTAACGCTGAAGGGGAAAATCGCAGCGCTGGTGCTGTCATTGATGCGGCCTGAGGTCCAGGGAGCATGAGGGTTTGTGTCACTACCGAGCAGCGCTTTGTCCGCACTCCGGACAAGCGGTTTTGGGCGTCGGCGGCGTCCCCGTATTCCTTCTGGCGACGGTACCTCGACGCATTTGACGAAGTCCGCGTCATCGCCCGCGTGGCGGATGCGGCCGAACCCGCACCCTCCTGGAAACGAGCGGACGGAGAGGGCGTCACGTTCGAGTCCGTTCCCTACTATGTTGGGCCATATCAGTACCTGCTGCGCCTTCGTCCCATCCACAAAGCCGTTAGGGAGGCGGTCGGGCCTGCGGACGCGCTCATCCTGCGGGTGGGATCGCAAATCGCCGCTTGCCTGGAACCGGTCCTCCGGACCGGTCGGCCATTCGGCCTGGAGGTTGTGGGCGATCCCTATGGGTTCTTTGCGCCCGGATCAGTCAGCCACCCGCTGCGGCCATTTTTTCGATGGTTGTTCACTAGGCGCTTGCGTCGCCAGTGTCAAAGGGCTTCCGCAGTCGCTTATGTGACTAGCGGTTTTCTTCAGCACCGGTACCCGCCGAGCGAGACGGCTTTCTGTACGTCTTATTCGAGCGTGGAATTAGGTGAGGATGCGTTCGTCATGGCCCCGAGAAGCTTCGACCGGCAGTCTGGGCCGATGCGGGTCGTGAGCGTGGCTTCTCTCGAGCTACCCAACAAGGGCGTTGACGTCCTAATCGATGCTGCCGCCACATGCATCCAGCAAGGGTCGGAGCTCGAACTGGTCTTCATCGGGGACGGCCGGTGCCGGTCCGAGTACGAGCGGCGCGTCGTGCGACGCAGAATCGGTGGCCACGTGTGCTTCTTAGGTACCATCCCGACCGGTAGGCCTGTCCGCGACCAGTTGGACCGCGCTCAGCTTTTCGTGTTGGCGGTGAAGGGCGGCGACGGCCTTCCCAGAGCCATGATCGAGGCCATGGCGCGGGGGGTGCCCTGCGTGGGATCCGCCGTGGCTGGAATTCCGGAGTTACTACCGCCAGAGGATCTCGTGCCTCGCGGAGACGCCAACGCCTTAGCCCGCAAAATCCGAGAGGTGTTGAACCACCCGGAGCGGATGGCGCGAATGTCTGCTGCCAACCTTGCTCGGGCGCGTGAGTACGGTGATTCCGTGCTAGGTGTCAGGAGGCGGGAGTTCTACGTTCACCTGCGTCGCGCGACTCAGGAGTGGCTGAGGCGAGTCCCGTAGCAGACACCAAACGGGAGTGCGTATGCGAGTACCGCACGTCGTGTGGACGGCCGAGCGCGTCTCGTGGCCTGTCATGCGGACAGGACAACCTGACTTCTCGGCATGACTTAAGAACCAGAGCCCGTTTTCGGGAAAGAGGCATGGATTGAAACGTGTATTGGTAACCGGCGGAGCCGGGTTCATCGGCAGCCATCTGGTTGACCGTCTCCTCGAAGACGGGTGGCAGGTCACGGTCGTGGACAATTTCGACCCCTTTTACGATCCCCTGGTGAAGCGAAAGAACATCATGCCGCACCTTCAACGAGTAAATTACACACTGGTGGAAGGGGATATCCGCGATCTTGACCTCCTGCACCATCGCCTGCGGCAGGAGTATCATGTTATCGTGCACCTGGCTGCAAAGGCGGGGGTGCGACCTTCAATTCAGGATCCGATCAGCTATCAGGACGCGAACGTCCGCGGCACGCAAAACCTTCTGGAATTTGCCAGAGAGCGGGGAATAAGGCAATTCTTATTCGCATCTTCGAGCAGCGTCTACGGAGTGAATCCGAATGTGCCGTGGCGGGAGGAGGATGCTGTTCTGCTTCCTATCAGCCCATACGCCAGTACGAAAGTGAGCGGAGAACTACTGGGACACGTGTACAGCCACCTTTATGGTATTCGCTTTCTGGCGCTACGTTTCTTCACGGTTTATGGTCCGCGGCAGCGACCCGATCTGGCAATTCACAAATTCGCCCGTCAGATGCTGGCGGAACAGCCGGTCACTCTCTTCGGGGATGGGACCACCAGGAGGGACTACACTTACATTGGCGACATCATCCAGGGTGTTCGTGACGCTATGGAGTATTCCGGAACGCCCTACGAGGTGATCAACCTGGGCAACAACCGAACGGTTAGCTTGTTGGAAATGGTGCGGACTCTCGAGCGTGCGCTCGAAGTGAAAGCCAAAATCGAGTGGATGCCCGAGCAGGCGGGAGATGTCCCCCAGACCTGGGCAGACATAACAAAGGCCCGAAGGCTGGTCGACTACAATCCGCGGACGCAGTTTTTGGAAGGGCTGGCCCACTTCACTCAATGGCTATGCGAGAACTACCCTCCGAGAACGGGAGGAGCAACGCCCAGGACAGGAGAGGGCACGGTATCAGGTCAGAGCCCAACTGTCGCCTCTTGAGCGCGTGGAGTTTGAACGACTGGAGTCTATACCGGGGCGAAGCGGGGATGTCTGAGTCTGTCCGACCGAGATTTCGCCGGGGCTTTGGGCATCAGAATCAAATCGCCGGCCCTGTAGCAGACACGAAAGAGGAGCGTGCATGCGAGTGCTGCACGTCGTGAAGACGACAGAGGGAGCCGAGTGGGCTGTTCGGCAGGCGGTCGAGCTGATCAAGCTCGGAGTGGAAGTCCATGTCGCTTTGCCGACTCCCAAGGGGCTCTGCCTCAAAGCTTGGATCGAGGCCCGTGCCAAGATCCACATCGTCCCGCTGGATTTTCCGGTCAAAGCGCCTTGGCGGTTACCCGAGATCTGCCGTTCTGCGCGAAAGCTGGTGTCCGAGGTTGCGCCGGACTTGATTCACAGCCACTTTGTGGGGACGACGCTGGTGCTGCGGATTTCGCTGGGAAGGGACCACCCGGTTCCCCGCACCTTTCAGATCCCCGGCCCTTTACATCTCGAACACCGCATCCCTCGCGCCCTCGAGCTCTCGACCGCCGGCGGAAACGATTATTGGATCTGTTCCAGTAGATGCATCTGGCGGCACTACGAACGCGCCGGTATCCCGGCTTCTCGGCTGTTTCTGAGCTTCTATGGCGGGCACCCGTGGCGATATCCCGCAGAGCGAACGTATGTCCTGCGCGACATGCTCGGTATA
>Ga0315277_10006454_pt1 | contig 15340 bp, 13 predicted proteins | sample YL17G05_15_MG_FD_203695 | JGI IMG/M metagenome (GOLD analysis project Ga0315277, IMG submission 203695) | Sediment microbial communities from Yellowstone Lake, YNP, Wyoming, USA - YL17G05_15 | ecosystem: Environmental > Aquatic > Freshwater > Lake > Sediment | place: USA: Wyoming | collected...
ACGGGGATCGAGAGATGAAGCTTTCTACCAAGGGACGGTACGGCACTAGAGCGATGCTCGATGTGGCCCTTCAAGGCGGGGAAGGGCCAGTGCACCTCAGAGACATCGCCCGCAGGCAGGAGATATCGAAGAAGTATCTGGAACATCTCGTTAGCCGGCTGGAGGTGGCGGGCCTGCTAAGAAGCATTCGCGGGGCGGGCGGCGGAATCAGTCTGACCAGACCGCCCTCGGAGATAAAGCTTAGCCAGATCTTCCAGACCCTCGAAGGCCCAATTGTTCTTGTGGGGTGTGTTGATAACCCCCAGTGGTGCCCACGCTCGAGCGGATGCGCCACACGGGACATCTGGATGCAAATGGGTCAGCTCTTGAGCGACTTCCTGGAATCGCAGACCCTGGAGGACCTCTGTCGCCAGCAGCGGGAAAAGGAACAACCGCAGCACCCGCCAAGTACCACATCTAGTACAACTAGGTAGGGAATCAAGGCAGGCGATGATGGCAGGTCTCTCCGACCCGATGGTAGCTAACAGGGCCCAGCTCGACCGCATCCGCGGAGTCGAGGGTCTGAACGCGGAGCTGTGCTTCTCTTGCCGCAAGTGCTCGTCAGGCTGCCCTGTGGCCGACGACATGGAGCTTGCCCCCCACCAGCTTGTCGGGCTGGCGGCGGCCGGGCTCGAAAAAGAGGCACTGCGTAGCTCTGGCATTTGGCTCTGCACCTCCTGCCAGGCCTGCACCACCCGCTGCCCGAACGGTGTGGACGTGGCCGGCGTGATAGACGCTCTGAAGCAGCGGGCGGCGGCCTCCGGCGTCAAGCCCCGCGACGGGCGGATGCTGGCATTTCACCGTGCCTTTCTGGACGACGTGAAAGCCCGCGGCCGCGTGCACGAGATGTCGCTGACGGCCCGCTATGCGTTGAGGGCCAGGCGTCTGCCGGAAGGCATCCGGCTGGGGATAGGGATGTTCCAGAAGGGGAAGCTCCCTATTATGCCACCGAAGAAGACCGCGACGCGGGAGCTGCGCCACCTCTTTGAACGGGGGAAGGGCAAATGACCGCGAGAGTTCTGTCCTACTACCCCGGCTGCTCCCTGCATGGGATGTCGCGTGAGTATGACGAGTCGACAAGGCTGGTCTATCGGGCGCTGGGGATAGATTTGCGCGAGCTAGCCAACTGGACATGCTGCGGCGCCAGCGCGGGGCATTCGCTCGACCAAGGGCTGGCGATAGCGCTGGCCACACGCAACCTGGAGCTGGCGGCAGCGGCGGGGAACGAGCTCGTCGCGCCCTGCGCCGCCTGCTACCACCGGTTGAAGATAGGCGAAAGAGAATCGCCATCGGACGTGACGGTACTCCATGTGCTGGACGTACTCAGTAGTCCAGAGATGCTGGGACAGCTTCGCGAGTCGCTCCAGCGGCCTCTAAGCGGCCTCAAGATGGTGCTCTACTATGGCTGTCTGCTGGTGAGGCCTCCCGAAGTGACCGGCAGGGCAGACTACGAGGACCCGCAGTCGATGGAACAGGTGATGTCGGCAGTTGAGGCTGACATACGGTCCTGGGCGTTCAAGACCGATTGCTGTGGGGCGGGGCTGGCGGTGGCGCGTCCGGACGTGGTTCGCCGGCTCAGCAGCCGCCTAGTAGAAACGGCCCGTGAGGCGGGCGCAGACTGCATCGTGACCGCCTGTCCCTTGTGCCAGACGAATCTCGACACGCGGCAAGAGAAGCCGGGCCTCCCCGTGCTGTATTTCACCGAGCTGCTGGCCTGCGCCCTCGGGCTAGAGGGAACCAAGTCGTGGTGGCGGCGGCACATGATCGACCCGGTGCCGGTTCTGACGAAGGCGGGAGTCATCTGATGGCAGAGGCAACTACCTCCGTCCTGCTGAACGAGCAGCCAGCGCCGAGTGCGGAACCGCTCTCCAAGGTGGGGGCTGTTCTCGTGGCAGGCGGTGGGGTAAGCGGTATCCAGGCGTCGCTGGACCTGGCCGCGATGGGCTTCAAGGTCTACCTCGCGGAGGAGTCGCCGAGCATTGGCGGGCGGATGGCGCAGCTCGACAAGACGTTTCCCACGAACGACTGCTCAATGTGCATCCTCTCTCCCAAGCTGATCGACTGCGCGAGGAACCCGAACATAGAGATATTAACTCTAGCGCGCGTCGATGAGGTACGGGGACAGGCAGGGAACTTCACGGTCGCCTTGCTGAAGAAGCCGAGCTTCGTCAACGCTGAGAAGTGCACCGGCTGCGGCATCTGCCAGGAGAAGTGTCCCTGGAAGGCAGACAGTGAGTTCGATTGCGGCCTGGGGAAACGGAAGGTCATCTACACACCGTTTGCTCAGGCGGTTCCCAACGTGCCGGTCATCGACCCAGAGCGCTGTGTCTACTTCCTGAAGGGCACCTGCCGGGCGTGCGAGAAATTCTGCGAGCGGGGGGCCATCGACTTCAGCCAAACGGAAGAGAAGGTGGAGCTGCGAGTAGGCGCGATCATCCTGGCTCCCGGCTATGAACCATTCGATGCAGCGAAGAAGCCTGAATACGGCTACGGGCGCTACCGCAACGTGCTAACTGGCATGCAGTTCGAGCGCATCCTCAGCGCCGCTGGCCCCACTGGAGGAGAGGTGGTTCGCCCTTCAGACGGCCGGCCGGCAAAGAAGATCGCCTGGATCCAGTGCGTCGGCTCCCGTGATGCTGCCCACGGTCGCAATTATTGCTCAGCGGTATGCTGCATGTACGCGGCGAAGCAAGTGACGATGGCTCGGGAGCACGACGAAGGTGTCGAGGCGACTGTCTTCCACAACGACGTCCGTAGCTACGGCAAGGGGTTCGAGCAGTATTACCGTCAGGTGAGCCGTATGCCGGGCGTGCGCTACATTCGGACCATCGTGTCGACAATCAAGGAGCTGCAGGCGACGCGGGGACTCCTCATCCGTTACTGGGGCGAGGACAACAAGTCCCACGAGGAGGAGTTCGACCTGGTAGTGCTCTCAGTGGGCATGGAGCCAAGCCCTAGTTCCCTGGAGCTGGCCGAAAAGCTCGGTTTGGAGATCGATGGCAACGGCTTCTGCCGCACCAGCCCCTCCTCGCCCGTCTTCACCTCTCGCGCCGGCGTCTTCGTGGCGGGCGTCTTCGCTGGCCCGGCTGACATCCCACAGTCCGTGACGATGGCCAGCGGCGCGGCATCCCTGGCAGCCCAGCTTCTGGCTGATGCTCGGGGCGGCCTAACGACCACAAAGGAGTATCCGCCGGAGAAGGACGTGTCCGGCGAACGCCCCCGCATCGGGGTCTTCATCTGCCGCTGCGGCACCAACATCGGCCGGGTCGTCGACGTGCCGTCGCTGGCGGAGTACGCCCGCACCCTCCCCAACGTCGTGCACGCCGAAGAGAACCTCTTCACCTGCTCGATAGACACGTCCCGGCGGATCATCGAGGCAATCGAGGAGCAGGGCATAAACCGGGTGGTGGTGGCTGCCTGCACGCCACGCACCCATGAGTCCCTATTCCGAGACACCATACGCCAGGCCGGCCTGAACCCAACCCTGTTCGAGATGGCCAATATCCGCGAGCAGTGCTCCTGGGTACATATGCACGAGCAGGAGGTCGCGACGCGGAAGGCTGCCGAGCTGCTGACCATGGCCGTGGCGCGAGCACGGCTCGGCCGGCAGGCTCTACACTTCTTGCTGCCAGTAAACCGATCGGCTCTAGTGCTCGGCGGGGGAATGGCCGGGATGACAGCGGCGCTATCTCTGGCCGAGCAGGGCTTCCCTGTTCACATTGTGGAGAAGAATGACCAGTTGGGCGGCATAGCCAGCCGCCTGCGCTACTCCCTCGACGGCGAGGACGTCAGTGCGCAGGTGAAAGCCCTCGTCGCACGGGTGGAGAGCCACCCGCTAGTCACCGTCCACCGGAACGCCGAGGTGCGGGAGGCCCGTGGCCATGTGGGGAACTTCTCGACTGTCATCGCTGGCCGCGGCGATGGGCAAGAGCGGGCTATCGAGCACGGCGTGATCATCGTTGCCAGCGGCGCGCACGAGGGGCAACCCAGCGGCTACCCATACGGCGCAGATGAGCGAGTGCTAACCCTCCTTGAGTTGGAGGACCAGATAGCGTCGGGCGGTGCTCTCATAGAGCGGGCCCGTAACATCGTATTCATTCAATGCGCCGGCTCGCGGAACGACGATAGGCCCTATTGCAGCCGGACCTGTTGCCGGCAGACGGTCAAGCTCGCCTTGCGGCTGAAGGAACTCAACCCTGATATCGATGTCCATGTCTTCTACCGGGACATGATGACCTACGGCCTGTCAGAGGAGTCTTATCGGTTGGCGCGAGAGCGCGGCGTCCGATTCCACCGCTATCGGCCGGATGCGCCGCCGCAGGCTTCGGTGGACGCCGAGTCGCAGGCATTGCTGGTCACAGGCGAGGACTGCGACCTCAACCGTGCAGTCGAGCTGAAGGCGGATATCCTGGCTCTGGCCGCACCGACGGTCCCCAACGAGGACAACGCCCGCCTCTCGAGCCTGCTGAAGGTGCCTCTGGATAGCGATGGCTTCTTCCTCGAGGCTCACATGAAGCTGCGTCCAGTGGACTTCCCGCGAGACGGCGTGTTCCTCTGCGGGCTGGCCCACGGCCCGAAGTCTCTGGACGAGGCCCTGGCCCAGGCTCAGGCCGCAGCCTCGCGGGCAGCCTCTGTCCTGTCACAAGAGGCCCTGGAGGCGCTGGGGACTGTCGCCGAGGTGCAGCGCAGGAAGTGCACAGGGTGCGGCCTCTGCCAGTTGGTGTGTCCCTTTGATGCGATCACTATCGACGGGGAGACGAAGGTCGCGGTGGTCAACGGGGTCGTGTGCAAGGGCTGCGGGGCATGCGCCGCCGCCTGCTGGCCGGGCGCGATCGATATCCTGGGGATGAGCAACGAGCAGGTTCTCGCCGCGATAACGGCACTATAAATGGAGTTGCCACCTGTGGAAGAGAAGCACGCTCAGGCTGTGGAAGAGAAACCCACTCAGTGGGAACCACGGATTGTGGCCTTTCTCTGCAACTGGTGCAGCTACGCCGGCGCTGACCTGGCGGGGACGAGCCGCCTCCAGTACCCGCCCAACACGCGCACAATCCGGGTGCCGTGCGCCGGTCGGGTGAACCCGCTGTTCATCATCCGCGCCCTCATGCACGGCGCCGATGGCGTGCTGGTCTCCGGCTGCCACCCCGGCGACTGCCACTACCTTGAAGGCAACTACCTGGCCAGAAGGCGCTTTGCCCTGCTGAAGAGTCTGCTCGAGTACCTGGGGGTCGAGGAGGGGCGAGTGCAGTTCGCCTGGGTGTCCGCGTCCGAGGGCGGCAAGTTCGCTCAGGTGGTGACGGAGGTGACCGAGTCGGTGCGGAAACTGGGTCCCGCCCAGCGGTTGGTCAGGGCTCGGGATCAAGAGGTAGCGACGTGACGGATCTCTGCCAGGCGATAAGGGATGAGGCCCGGCGGCTGCTGAGCGACGGGCTGGTGGATGTCGTCATCGGCTTTGAGGCTGGCACCATCCCTCTGCGCGCTTCGCCCTGCTTCGTGCGAGATGCCGCCGAGGTCGAGCGGCTGGTCTGGAACATGAGGTGCGAGAACAACCTCGCCAAGTACCTGACACGCTGCAGCGGAAGGGTGGGCATCGTCGCCAAGGGCTGCGACGCGCGTTCTGTTGTTGGCCTTCTCAGAGAGGGGCGAATAGAGCGCGACCGGGTGCACATCATCGGCGTTCCCTGCCAAGGCATGCTCGACCGGCGGCGCATCGAGGCTGAGCTGGCGGGCAGAGAGGCCCTGGAGGTGCAGGAGCGGGAAGCGGAGGTGATCCTGCGCGGGGACGGCTTCGAGATCGCCCTGGAGAAGGAGCGCTACCTTCACGCCTCCTGTCGCGCCTGCCGCTTTCGCAACCCGGTGCTGTACGACACCCTTGTCGGCGAGCCGGTCGCGGAGGGCACCGCTGACGACGAATACGCAGCGGTGCGCGAGATCGAGGCCATGTCGCCAGACGAGCGCTGGCGGTTCTTCGAGGCCCAGGCCAGCAGGTGCATCTTGTGCTATGCCTGCCGCAACGCCTGCCCGCTGTGCTACTGCACGGAGTGCTTTGCGGCCAGCACGGAGCCCCGCTGGTTGAATCCGTCGAATGACGCCACGGATGCCCTCGTCTTCCAGATCGTGCGGATGATGCACACGGCGGGCCGCTGTGTAGACTGCGGCGCCTGCGAACGGGCCTGCCCCATGGGCCTCGACTTGAGTCTGCTCACAAAGAAGGTGGGGAAGGACGTGGAAGAGCTCTTCCACTTCAAGGCTGGACTTGACGTGCATGAGCGGGTGCCGCTTTCCACGTTCAGCCCTGATGACCCCGGAGGCTTCATTCGGTGAGAGCAGTGCTGCTCGCCAAGGACCAGATATCGGTGCTGCTGGAGGCGTTGCTCCGGGGCCGCAAGCTGTTCGCGCCGGTCGATGACGGCGGCGTGATCGCTTTCCGGCAGGTGGACTCGCCGCAGGAGGTGGTCCTCGACTACCGCAACTCGACAGTGCCGCCGAAGCGGCTATTCTTCCCGCAGACCGAGACCCTCTTCCGCTACGGCCTGGAAGGGGAACAGCTCGCGCTGGAGGAGCCGCAGCCGGCGTCGGGGGAGAAGGTGCTGTTCGGCGTCCGGCCGTGCGATGCGCGAAGCTTCACCCTCCTGGATCGGGTGTTCACAGGCGGCAACCACTGCGACGGCTGCTACCAGGCGAGGAAGGAGAGCTACACGGTGGTCGGCCTCGCCTGCACCCGCCCGCGGGCCGCGTGCTTCTGCACCTCGGTGGGAGGCGGGCCTTTCTCCACTGCGGGCTCGGACGTGCTGGTGACCGACCTGGGAACGGACTACCTCATCGAGGCGGTCACTGACAAAGGGGCTGCGCTGTTGGAGGGCCTGAGCGGTGGCAGAGAGGCGGACGAAGATAGCATCCGCCGTCGGGCAGAGGCGCAGGCGACAGCAGAGGCGGCTCTTCGAGGCGAAATCAGTACAGAGGACGTGAAGCGCAAGCTGCAGGAGATGTGGGACGACCCCTTCTGGGACCGTCTGCACGAGAAGTGCATTGGCTGTGGAGCCTGCACGTATCTCTGCCCCACCTGCCACTGCTTCGACATCGTGGACGAGGGCTCGGAGCAGCGGGGGCGTCGCGTCAAGATCTGGGACTCCTGCATGTTCCCCTCCTTTACCCTCCATGCCTCCGGCCACAACCCACGCCCGACGGGCAAGGAACGCTGGCGGCAGCGGCTGATGCACAAGTTCCGCTACTGGCCGGAGGATCACGGTGAGGTGGGCTGCGTCGGCTGCGGACGGTGTGTGGTGGACTGCCCGGTGAACCTGGACATCCGGCAGGTGCTGAATGAGATCGAGTCGCTGATCAAGAAGGTCGAATGATGACCGCCAAGAACCCGTATCTGCCTAGCCCCATGAGGGTCGAGAAGGTCACCGTCGAGACGGAGGACCGCAGCATCAAGACCTTCGACCTCTCCTTCATCCGCAAGGAGGATGAGCAGGCCTTCCGCTATCTTCCAGGGCAGTTCGCTCAGCTCTCGGTGTTCGGCAAGGGCGAGGCGCCTTTCGGCATCGCGTCCTCACCGACTACCTCCGGCCTCCTCCAGTTCAGCGTCAGCCGGATCGGCCTCCTGACCAGAGCCCTGCACCAGATGGAGCAGGGGGATTTGGTGGGAATAAGGGGGCCGCTAGGCTCGAGTTTCCCGCTGCAAGACATGGAGGGCAAAGACCTCCTGGTCATCGGCGGCGGGTTCGCCTTCACCACCCTTCGTTCCCTCATCAACTATGTGCTGGAGAAAGACAACCGCGGCAGGTTCGGGAAGCTCACCGTCGTCTATGGGGCGAGGACACCGGGGATGCTGCTGTACAAGGACGAGCTAGAGGGCTGGCGGCAGAGCAAAGACCTGGAGTTTCACGTGACGGTGGACGCTGCGGACAACGGCTGGAAGGGCCGGGTGGGCGTGGTGCCGAATGCGGTCAGCGACATCGCGCCGACGGCAGACAACACCTACGCCATAGTGTGCGGGCCGCCGGCCATGACCCGATATACCCTCCCCGTCCTCGAAAAACTCCATTTCCCCCCCGAGCGTGTCGTGCTCTCCCTGGAGATGAAGATGAAGTGCGGCATCGGGATGTGCGGCCGCTGCAACATCGGCAGCCGCTACGTCTGCCGCGACGGCCCGGTCTTCACCCTGGCCGAGCTGAGACGACTGCCCCCCGAGTACTAGGCCGCGCGGGGGTGAGCCCCGAACCCGCGTGCAGGTACAAGCCTAGTTAGACCCAGGCGATCGCCTCATTGTCCCCCTCCTGGCCGCTAGCTCTCACACCCGATGCCATCCTTGTCGCCATCGAACCGGTGAGGGTCAGGCGACAGCACTTTGAATCTCTTGAAGGGGATGTCGCCACAGTCCAAATCCGGAGGAGGTGGCGGGATGCAAACGCCTGGGTAGGAGGGGTCGCAATTGACGGCTGGAGGCTCGGTTGGCGGCGGTGGAGGAGGTGGTTCCACGGTCGGGCTTGGCGGTGGAGGCGCTACCTCGACGGTCGGGCTTGGCGGTGGTGGAGGTGGTGGCGTCGGTGGCGGGGTAGGGGTAGGGGTAGGGGTAGGGGTAGGGGTAGGGGTAGGGGTAGGGGTAGGGGTAGGGGTAGGGGTAGGGGTAGGGGTAGGGGTAGGGGTAGGGGTGCGAGTAGGAGTTGCTGGGGCCAGTGTGGCCGTTGGCTGCGGCGTGTCAGTGGCTGCTGGCGTGCCTGTCCGCGCCACCGTCGCAGTCGGACTGGCCTTCTCAGCCTCTTCCTCTTGAGCGCACGCGGCGAGGCCCACGGCTAGGGTCAAGGCCGCCGCTAGCAAGAACACAAACCGACGCATTGGACTGTCCTTTCCTACGGCAGGCACTCGCGGGGGATGCCATCGTTGCCTCCTACAACCGATCCCCTGGACTCAGCCGCCGGTGGCCTCATGCTACTCGCAGCCGCGAGTGCCGGCAGGGGAGGAAGCTACGGCCGCCCCATCGCCCCCACGAACCACGCGATGGCGGCCTTGGCCACCAGGCACCTGCGATGACGGCGAGGAGTAGGGGGCCGGGGTTCATGGCACCCGAAAAACGATGTCCGTGGTGGTGAAAGGGTTCGGGTCGTAACGCAGTTCAACGATCTGCTGGCCCTCGCGCACTTCAAAGGCCACCTCGCATTCTGTCGTCGTCACGACATCTTCCAGGAAGCAGAACGGTAAGTCTCGCTCTCCCTCACAGGTGCCAAACGTGTCGTCGTATTCAAAACCCGTGGCGTCTTTCGCTCCGAACTGTCCGAGGATGGTTTGCTGCTCGTTCGCCAGGTTCTCAAAAGTGAGCTGGTAGACCACCATGCGTGTGCCCGGCTCAACCTCCTGGAACGGCGTGGACCCTACGATGCATGGATCGAGGATGTTATCTATCCTCAACCTGACGCCGTCTTTCAGCTCCGCGGCGGCTCCCACCGCTAGCGTGGCTTCGTTGGGCTTGGGCTTCGGTGCGGGAGCCGCTGTCACCGCGGCCGTCCCCGTAGGCTTTGCCGCCTCTTCGCCTTCCCCGCCACCGCCCGTGCCCGCGACCGCTCCAGCCACGATGATGGCGACCAGCGCCACAGCAAGCGGCGTAACGTAAGCCAAGGCCTTGGTCCAGCTGCTTTGACGCCGCCCCGCCCACCTGAAGTAAGCTCGGACGGGCGCGCTGATCGTCCGCAGTAGCTGCCATCGGTTTGACGTTACTAGCAGCCGCCCCTCCTCTATGCGCAGGAGCACAAGTTCATCGCGCTTGGCCCAGTGCCAGAGGGGGTACAGCCAAAAGAGGATGCCAAGGCTGAACACGGTCCAGAAAAGGAACCACCAGAAGCTGAACCGCTTGTGGCGCCGGAGCTGGGCTTCATTACCCCGCTCCCAAATCACCTCATATCCCTGGGCTGTCAACTCAGCGATCGTCCGTTCGAACGTGCGGTACTGCGCCATATTCACCCACCTCCCTCGCGCACGATCAGCGCCCGCATCATGCCAGAAAGTCTCGAAGGCGTCAAGGGCACCCTCATCCTAGGTCGCAGCCGCGAGGGTTGGCAAGGGAAGAAGCTACGGCCGCCCCAACCGCCACCACGAGCCAAGCGATGGCGTTAGCCACTAGCAGGACGGGCGGGGTCTCGCTGAGGCACCAGGCTCTCAGCGAGCCTCGCCGCCCAGGGTTATTAGGCCCTGCATCTCTCTCAGCTCCAGCAGGTTGGTGAGCTCCGGCCGGCCATCGAAGTAGTGCTTCCACTTCTGGGTCTGGGGGTCGATCCAATAGGCCGCAGCGACCCTCACGCTGGGGCAGGTCGCCAGGGCCAGGCCGGTGGGTGTCTCAGACTCTCCATTCCAGACGGAGATGGCCCATTTCCCCGGCTCGGGACAGCCCTCCATCTGCTGGCTTCCCGCTTGCTCCTCGGTCGATTGGGCAGCCGCAGCCGCCACCGACTCTGAGGCTGACCCGAGCGCGATGACGCCCTGGAGGCCTTGCAGAGAGGCGAGGGTGCTGAGCTCCGGCTGCCCGCGGAAGTAGCGGCTCCAAATCTGGCTGACGGGGTCGATCCAGTAGGCGGCTTCCACCGGCACGCCACAAAGGGTCAGTGCGTCGGCAGCGGCGGCCTCCTCGCCGCTGTACACAGCTATCGACCACTTGCCCGCCGCTGGGCAGTCCCGCATATACACGCAGGTCAGGTTCTGGGGCTTGGAACCCACGCCCCAGCTCGGGTGTTCCTGAGCTTCAGCCGCACCGCAGGTGAAGGTTAGCGGCCCGCCGGCGCTCTCGAAGCAGGGTGGAGCGACGGGCGCAGGAGAAGGGATGCTGACGACGTAGGTGCCCTCCTCGCTGACGGTCGCGCTACCGAATTGGGTCCCGCCCCTGAAGACCTTGATGACAGTGCCTACGGGCGCAGGTTGCCCGTCGATGGTGACCGTGCCGTAGAAGGTGCCTGGTATGTTGATGGCGCAGTACTCCCCCGTCGCCTTTGAACTGAGGGCAAAGACCCCCTGCAGATTGTCCAGGTGCGACAGCGTGGTCAGCTCTGGGTGGTCGCGGACATAGCGCTGCCAAACTTGCGTTTGCGGATCGAGCCAATAGGCCACGGTGATAGCCTCGCTGCAAGTTGCGAAGGCGTCCGCTGGGTCGATTCCGTTCGGGCCGTTCCACACCGACAATGCCCACTTGCCAGCCGGCGGACAGTCGGCCATTCGACCCGGGCTCGGCCCAGGAGCAGGCGTGGGTTGAGCGGTCGGCGCAGGGCTGGCCGTGGGGCTGCCAAGCGTCACGACCGCCTGCAGGTTAGCGAGAGTGTCCAGAGTGCTGATGGCCGGGTTCCCCTTGGAGAAGACCAGCCAGTTCTGGATGAACGGATCAATGTAGTAGGCAGCCTCAACAGCGCCGGCCCCGCACGTATCCAGGGCTTCCGCCGTCTCCGTTTCCTCGCCCTCCCAGACCGAGATGGCCCACTTGCCCGGTTGAGGGCAGTTGTGCATGGTGCCTTGTTGGGCCTGAGACGAGCCGATCCTCATGGCCCAAACCGAAGCTAGCAGACCCAGTGCGACCATGCCGGCCAGATACAAGACAGGGAGTTTCCTCGCCCAGTTACGCATAGCAGACCTCCCAGAGTTGGCGGCTCCATGCTACTCGCAGGCACGAGGGATGGCAAGGGGAGAGGCGAAGGCCGCCCGAAGGCGACCACGTCTGACTACCGGAGGCGCGCCTTCCAGATCTTCTCGCAGGTCTGGCCGGTGAGGAAGAAGATGCTCTCGTCTTCGTCCCAAGCGATGCCGTTCGGCGTGCCCCCCGGGCACACTTCGGCGGGCAGCGTGTAGCGCACCACCTTCGACGGGTCCCGTTCGAGTATTCGGTAGACGTAGGGTGTCCGCCACTGGTTGGCCCAGATGTACGTCCCGTCGAACTCCAGCTCGTTGAGCCTCTCCACGGGTTGCCCCATGTACTGGATGGGGACCTCCCTGACGATGCTGAACGTCTCAGGGTCGCGGTAGTACAGGGTCGCGCTCCCATTCGAGTTGACCAGGTGCTGGTCGGTCGCTGTCAGCCCCCAGCCTTCGCCCTCGTAGCTAGCGAAGAGGGTGTACGCCGGCTTGCCGTCGCGCTCGAACAGGTAGGCATTGCCTTCTGTGTAGCTTAGGAGGTACGTTTTGTCGAACGCCCGCACCAGCCCCTCGCCGAACACGCCCTCCGTGTTGGCGACCGACCACAGCACGGCGCCCGTCTGCCTGTCGAGCCCGCGCACCTGCGATTGGCCCTTGCCGCCGGTGCTCTCCCAGAGGATGCCCTCGCTGACAAGCAGGCCCTCCGTCCAGGCCCTTCCCTCGTGGGGCATCGACCCGAGGAGCTCGACATCCCCCTCAAGCTGAGGCGTCTCCGCCGGAGTTGGGGGCGAACTGCCCCCGCCTGCGCAGCCTGCCAGCAGGCCAGCGAGGATAAGCAGTGCGGCCAGGATAAGACGATGTGAAGTCATGGCTCGCCTGCATTATAAGCCTGCCGACTTGTCAGAGCCATCAGAGGAGGGCTGGAAAAGGGTGGCGGCGTGACGACGGGGTGGGGAACGGAGCGATGGGCCGCCGGCACGCCTGGCGGAGCGGTTGACTGGCTCTGACCTCGGCGGTAATATTTGGGCGCAAGGCAAGGGGCGGTTAGCTCAGCGGGAGAGCGCTTGCTTCACACGCAAGAGGTCGCAGGTTCAATCCCTGCACCGCCCACCACTTGAACCTTCGCGCGGGGCCAAGCGGCCCGACCCTCATCATCACGGCTCGAACGTCCACGTCGTCCCGCCCTCTCGCGTGACCAGCATGAGGAGAAAGTGTACAGCAGGTAGCGAACGAGTACACTTCCTTGCGACCCCTCGCGCCTGCGAGTAGAATGAGGGAACAGTGACCGATCGCTACGCCGAAGAATAGGGCCCTTAGCTGACCGGAGGGGAAGATGAATGGGAGAATCGCTATCCGGAGGCTTTGGCCGGCCCTGGGGGGTCTCCTCTTAGTCCTTGTGCCACTCGCTGGCTGCGAGGAAACAGAGGAGAGCTCGTCCCCTGCGCCTACGCCGACAATTACAGTCACCGCGACCGCTCAGACCAGCCCCACTTCAACGCCCACGCCTGAAGCAACCCCGACAGGGATCGATCTGGGCGCCCTACAACAGATGGCTGACCCCGCTGCCAAGAACCTGAGCATGGGCGAGTTCGAGCTGAACAACGAGACGTTTGCCAAGCTCGCCTACGACCTGCAAGAGCGTGTCGCCTCGCCCGGCCTCGGCTCTCAAGGTGGTGTGATGGATGCGGACCGACAGTACTTGGAGGTGTATCGCTGGGCAGATGGCTCGTGGGAGAGGGCGTTCAACCTCTACGAGTTCTTGCCGGCGATCTACCCACTGGAGCAGCTCGGCCCCGTAGTCGACAACAAGCCTCAGACAGCGACCGCCATTGTTCATGCCGCGCTGACGCCCGTGCAGTTTGAGGCGGAGATCGGTGATGTGCTCTTCCTGGAGATGAGCCTGGAGGGTGGCCCAGAGGGAGTGCAGCACCCTGCGCCGACCATCACGGCGTTGGTATGGACCGATGGCGGGTTTCACGTGGCGTATTCAGAGGAGTTCGCCGTCAGAGGCGGGATGGTCTCGGTTCGCGCCGCGGGCGAGTACATAGAGCTGGTGATGGACGCATACCTGGAAACAGACCCCATGTGTTGCCCAACGGGCTGGGAGATGCTACGCCTCGCCCCCACGGAGCTGGGCGACCTGGACCCCTTGGAACGGTGTACAGGACCTGAATACTCCTACTGCTTTGTCCAGTAGGGCTGGCGGTTCGCTGGAGCGACACCAAGCCCATCCTCCAGCACTTTTGAGGGAAGCGTATCTGCTGACCCGCCGCCCAGAAACGACGGGCGATGTCATTTCAGGGGCACATCCAGGCCGACGCCCTCGTGTGATTCGAGGTGGCGGGGGATGGCCGTAGCCCCCCCGCGGAGGCGTGGCGAGGACCGTGTGAAGGAAGGCTTATTCCAGCTAGCGGAATGTTGACAATGCGTTCGCAGGCGCTAGGATGGGCAAGAGAGTATGAGAGACCCACACGTCGCAGCCCTTCGCTATAGGCTCGTACCGGCCGAGACCGTCAGCTTCGACCAGCCACCGCTAGTCGAAAGAGACACTGAAGCGTTCCGGCTGCGTCTGCTCGACGGTATTGCCACGTTCGAAATGGTCGAGCACCACGCCTCAGAGGAATCCGCCAGGAGACGCGTCGAGCCCTATCTCCGGGCGTGGGAGCTTGATGTGGCCCTCCGCTTTGGACGCTCAGAGATAGGCTTTCAGTTCGAGGGGGCGGACGTCATCGATCGCAGTCCGCCACCGCCAGGAACCGGTCAGGTAATCTACCCGAAGGCGGTGGCGGCGGTCATAGGAGTAATGGGCAGCGTCGCAGTCCACCTCACGCGGGGGCAGTATCCCGCGCCACCCGAGGGCTTCGTCGCATCTCCCGACGTCGAGACTATGTGGCACCGCTATGAAAGACATCTGGAGGGGCGCGAGCTTCTGGCAAGCATGGCGTATTTCTGTCTAACGTTACTCGAAGGGAGTGCCGGCAGCCGCGATCGGGCCGCGAAGCAATATGGCATAAGCGGGAAGGTTCTGGATACACTTGGCCGCCTGACGACTGAGATCGGGGATGAGCAGACGGCCCGCAAGGCTAGCCGTCTCAGAGAGCGCCGACCGTACACCGGGGCCGAGAAGACTTGGCTCGAGGCTACCGTCAAGGCACTCATTCGGAGAGCAGGTGAGTGGGCGTATGCCGCGGAAGCACAAAGGCCGACGCTCACGATGGAGGACCTGCCTAAACTGCCATCGTCCTAACTGTGGGGAGCCATCGATTCGGTGCCCCGCGCTCGGCACCCAGCCAGTGGACGGGTGGTGTTGTTGCGTCAGAAGGCAGTTGTGGCGGGTCCCTTCTCCGGGGCGACTAGCTCAGCCGGAAGGGCGTCTCACCCACCCAGCGAAGGCCAGCGCTTCGGAGAGCCCATCCCCCACCACGCTCGCTGAGCCGAGCGCATGGCCGGGCCTAACGGCTCGGCTTCTTCGTGCGGCCTCGCGCCTTCTTGCCCCCCGGCGGACCCGTCGACATGGCGGGCGGCTGGCCGCCCGGCCGCCTGGCCTCTCGAAAGACGATGGGTAGGGTGTGCCTGTCCTGAAAGAAGAGGAAAGCGGCCAGCGCCAGGTAGACCCCGCCGTACGCGTAGCGCACGGCGGGATCGGTGAAGAAGAGCTGCGTGCCGAACAGCCCCAGGAGAAGGAGCGCCT
>Ga0315277_10006455_pt1 | contig 15340 bp, 7 predicted proteins | sample YL17G05_15_MG_FD_203695 | JGI IMG/M metagenome (GOLD analysis project Ga0315277, IMG submission 203695) | Sediment microbial communities from Yellowstone Lake, YNP, Wyoming, USA - YL17G05_15 | ecosystem: Environmental > Aquatic > Freshwater > Lake > Sediment | place: USA: Wyoming | collected...
AGACTTATCCACCGGTCGCCGCTCAGCACGTTCTATTACATGCGCAAGTTCAAGGACGTGACGAAGGTCGTCGAGATCATGCTGCACTTGGCCGTGGAACACGGCATCAACGCGTGCATATCATCCCCCCGGGACAACGTGCACGAGGCCATCCAGGCGGTTCGCAAGGAAACCGGGCAGGACTACTACTGGATCTGCTCGCCGAGCACGCGCAATACAGCGAAAGACTTGCGTCCCGATATCTTCAAGCAAATCCAGTGGTGCGCCGACCATGGGGTCTCGGTCTGCATCCCGCATCGCGATTACACGGACAAGGCGCTCGATGTCAAGACATTCACGATCAAGGGATACCCGGAGATCGCTGCTCGCATCCGCGACTTGCACATGATCCCTGGGCTTTCGACGCATTTCGTGGAGAGCATCAAGGCCGTGGAGGACAACAAGTACGACGCGCCCGTGATCGTCCAGCCATTCAACAAGCTCGGGTTTGAATCCAATACGGATCCCGAAACGCTTTCGCATCGCATCCAGGATACGAAATTGCAGATTATCAACATCAAACCCATGGCCGCGGGCCGCATCCGGCCTCGCGAGGGCATCGAGTTTTGCCTCAAGCGCATCAAGCTGAACGACTTCATCGCCGTCGGTTCCGGTGACATCAAGTTTGCCAGGGAAGATGGGAAAATCCTCGAAGATCTGTTAAACGTGGCGTGATCGTTCGGTTCGAGCGTATTCTAGTACCCGCGCCTGGTGCCCACCTCCCCCGCACCTAACTCTTGCTGACCAATTCTGGTGGAGATGCATTCATAGTTAGCCGTGTGGATAAGTGATGGTAGCAGCTACGCATTACTTGTCACTATCGAGGTTCGCAGGACAATGAGGAGAACAACCCACGGCTTACGAGGGACTTCAACCGGGTTAACGATCAATCACCGGTTATCGACATTACTTTTTATCGTGGCGATCGGCATCATCGCCATTTCACTTTCAACTGCAATTTCAAATCAACATGACAAGGATGAAATCCCGGGGATCAATCCCCCGGCATTGCGTGCATCGGGCGCGAACATCCAGATTTCGAGTTTTACATCGGATCGGAGCGTGTACGTCGCAGGCATGATGATGCAGCTCAGCGTGACCGTGCAAAACACGGGCGACGTCGCGGCGACCAACGTCATGGTCTCGGTCTCGTTCGGCGGGTATAGTGGCTTGCCTCCTTCAGCGTCTTCTGGACCGTATTCCATTGCTGCGGGTTCATTTAGCACCGCGATGATAATGACCGGAATTTTCGCATCGGGCGGGACGGCAAATGTCACGCTCACGGCTTCCGCGTCCGGCCAGGAATCAGGGACCGGGGATCCCGTGGAATCGCCCACGAGCTCGATCACGGTTCGAATCCAGTCACAAGCGATCGTGTCGATCATAAACCTCGCAATTTCTCCATGGGCACCATACGTTGGCCAACCGTTTTCGTTGACCGCAACATTCATAAACATAGGTGACACGGCGGCGACGGTTGACGCAACCTTGGACGATGGATCCTACCAAGACTTGACATGGGATGATCCCGCGGCGATAACAGTTCCCGCGGCAAACATAAACACACAAGTCTTCTCGGTGCTCATTGCACTTGCATCGACGCCAAACGCGTCTGTGGACATCCACGTCACGTGGACGGGCACCGAGGCCATCTCCGGGCGCGCGATGTCTGGGGATATACCGATCGACTCGGTGTTGATCTCGACATGTAACTATCTCAACCTCTATCTTACAAACCTTGCCGTGTCACCCACCAGCCCGTTCGTGGCCGGTTCGAGCTTCACTTTGACCGTGACGTTCGTTAATATGGGTGGCCTCAGCGCGACGGTCGACGCGTCGATAGATGACGGGACCTACACGGGCTTGTCATGGAATGACCCGGCTGCTGTTCTTGTAAATGGTGGAGGAGGCACCACCACCCAGCAATTCACGATGACCATCGCGGCGGGCGCGGCGACGAACGCGTCGGTCGACATCCACGTAACGTGGAATGGTACCGAGGCGATCACGGAAATCCCGATCAGCGGCGACACGCCGATTGACCAGATCCTGGTGAGCATCCAGGCGCAAGCCAACGTGTATGTCGATACCGTGGCCGTGAACGCGACTCAAGGATACCCTAACCGATGGGTTCTTGCTACCGTTACTGTTCGGAACAGTGGTGACACGGCAATATCAAACGGTTCCGTGGTGCTGACGTTCAACTCAACCTATGCGATCAACCCGACGGAGGTGAACCAGAGCACAGGATTAGCGATACCGGCGAACGGCCACATCGGCGTGCGGATCAAGTTTCAGATTTCGGTCAGTGGGCCATTTGAATATTACATTCTAGTGGATGCATCCTTCACTGGCAATGAAGCGATATCTGGACGCTCACTCACCGATTCAATGGCAAACACATATGCCGTCGTGTATATTCACGTGCCCATCATCATCGTCTCGACCACGATTCCATCCGGCCGGTTTAGTTATGTTCGTGGCGAATCCTTCATGGTCCGCGCAACCATCGATAACTCTGCGGGTGCAGATCCCATGACGAATGGAACGCTCGTGCTTGATTTCAATGGTGCCAACGGCTTCTCGGTGAATTGCTCATATGGCGGGCTTGAGATCATCAGCGGTGCAGTCATAGTGAGGGATTTTCTCGTGACGACATCTGCCGGTGCAGATGCGTCTTGTCTCATTAGAGCGCACTTCACATGCGCGTTTACATTTCCATTAGACGAATGGTCTAATACGATTTTAGTAACGACTCAAGCACCGGCAAACGTGGCGATCACGAACCTGACGGTTACACCAGCGGGGCCATATATTGCCGGCATGAGTTTCACGCTGACGGTGACGTACAGCAATACTGGCGGTACCGGGGCAACGGTCGACGGGACGTGCAACGCGCAGACGTACACGTTCTTGATGTTCAGCGACCCGGCGGCGATAACGGTGAATGCGGCAAGCACGAACACGCAAGTATTCACGGTGACCATCGCTGCAGCCGCGACGACTAACGCATCGGCTGATATCCACGTTACATGGAGTGGCTATGAATTTGGCACGGGTCGTCCGATCAGCGGCGATACACCGATAAACCAGTTACTCGTAAGCATCCAGGCACAGGCAGCAGTGTCGATCACGGGCTTGTCGGTTGCACCGGCGGGGCCGTACGCTGGCGGCATGAGTTTCACGCTGACAGTGACGTACGGGAACACGGGCGGCACGACGGGCACGGTGACGGCGATATGCGACGATGGCACGTACACGGGCTTGACGTTCGTGGTGCCGGCAGCAGTGACGGTGAACCCGGCTGGCACGAACACGCAGGCAGTGACGGTGAACATCGCGGCAGTAGCGGGCACGAACGCGTCGGTCGACATCCACGTGACGTGGAGCGGCAACGAGGCGATCTCGTACCGCGCGATCAGCGGTGACGCACCGGTCGACCAGATCCTTTTGAGCATCCAAGCGCAAGCCAACGCGTATGTCGATACCGTGGTCGTGAACGCAACGTATGCACCGCCGAACAGCTGGGTCATGGCCACGGTTATGGTGCGCAACAGTGGTGGCACGGCGGTATCGAGTGGTTCGGTGGCGCTGTCGTTCAACGACACGGTCAACGCGATCAACCCGACGGCGGTGAATCAAAGCACGGGCTTGACTATCCCAGCGGGTGGCAAGATCGGCGTGCAGATCAAGTTCCAAATATCCGCCGGGCCCCCGAATGGCACCACAATTCGGATCGATGCCACGTTCATAGGAACCGAACAATTTTCTGGCAGAGCAGTCTTGGATACTACTGCCAATTCACCCGCGATCGTGCATGCGGGATTATTCCCGCCTCCTTTTATTTTAATATCCATCCGGGGAGGCCACATGATCTACGTGCGTGGTGAGGAGTTCGTGGTCCGCGCGATTATTGATAACTCGGATGGTGGCACCGTGATCACCGGTGGTTCATTATCCCTCGATTTCGGCGGTGCATCCGGATTCACGCGGAACATGACGACGGTGCCAGAACCCATAGCCATTGGGGCAATCGTGACGAGAGACTTCCTTGTGACGATATTGATAAGTGCAGCGGCATTATGCAACATCCGAGTAAATTTCACGGGGTATAATCCGGCTGAATTCACTCACTATTCGGATACGATTGCAGTGACGACGCAGGCACAAGCATCGGTGGCGATCACGGGCTTGTCGATATCACCTGCTGGAACGAAGGTAGGCGGAATGAGTTTCACGTTGACGATCACGTACGGCAATGCTGGCGGCACGGCGGGTACGGTGACGGCGGCATGCGACGATGGCACATACACGGACTTGACGTTCGTGGTGCCGGCGGCGGTGGTGGTGAACCCGGCAAATATAAACACGCAAGCGGTGACGGTGAACATCGCGACCACGGCGGCAATAAATTGGTCGGTGGACATCCACGTGACGTGGAGCGGTACAGAGGCGATTTCGGGCCGCGCGATCAGCGGCGACACGCCGATCGACCAAATCCTGGTGAGCATCCAGCCGAGGGGAGCGATATCGATCACGGGCTTGTCAATAGCACCCGCGGGCGCGAAGGTGGGCGGCATGAGTTTCACGTTGACGGTGACCTACGGGAACACGGGCGGCACGGCTGGCACGGTGACTGCGGCATGCACTGCTGGCACGTATGTTGGCTTGACGTTCGTCGTCCCCACAGCGGTGACGGTGAACCCAGGCGTTCCAAACACGCAAGCAGTGACGGTGAACATCGCGGCAGGAGCGGGCGCGAACGCATCGGTCGACATCCACGTGACGTGGAGCGGCACCGAGGCGATCTCGGGCCGCGCGATCCTCGGCGACATTCCAGTCGATCAGATCCTGGTGAGCATCCAGGCGCGAGCAGCGGTGTCGATCACATTCATAAGTACTATTCCCGCAGGACCGTATGTTGCTGGAACGAGTTTCACGTTGACGGTGACGTACGGGAACACGGGGGGCACGGCGGCGACGGTCGATGGCGCGTGCACAGCTGGGACATATACTTCCTTAACCTTTAGCAATCCACCAGCGGTGACGGTGGTCGCTGGTGGCACGGTCACGCAAGACTTCACGGTGACAATCGCGGAGAATGCGACGACAAACGCCTCGGTGGCCATCCGGGTCACTTGGAGCGGAACGGAACAATACTCAAACCGACCGATTAGTGGTGACACGCCGACTGACCAGTTGCTGGTGGGCATTCAGTCGCATGCAGCGCTCTTGATCACAAGCTTGTCGGTGACACCACCGGGCGTGCTGGTCGCCGGTATGATGATGCAAGTCAGCGTGACCGTGCAAAACACGGGGGGAACCACGGTAAACAACGTCATTGTCGCGCTCACGTTCAGCGGGTACCCTGGCTTGTCCTCGACGCAGTCTCCACCTTCCATGCTTACTTCCGGATCATCAACGACAAGAACGTTCACGGTGACGATCCCTGCGAGCGGGCCTACGGCAGGGGTCACGATCACGGCGTCTGCATCGGGTCAAGAAGCCGGGACGGGCGATCCCATCAACGCACCCCCGAGAGTTATCATCGTGCAGATCCAAGCGCAAGCAAATGTGATGATCGTGAACTTTACGACGTCCCCATCGCAGTCTTACGCTGGCGGTGACACGTTCTCGCTGATCGTGACCTTCGCGAACACGGGCGGCACGGCGGCGACTGTCGACGCGATCATAGATGAAAGTGCTTCCATGAGCTTGACATGGAATGATCCCTCGCCGGTAACAGTTGGATCGTCGAGCACCACCACACAGACCTTCACGGTGACCGTCAACGCTAGTGCTCCATGTGGATCCTTGATATTGCCGGTCACGTGGGCCGGCACCGAGTCCATTTCTTGCCGCGCCTTGAGCGGGGATATACCAATTGATGAAGCGTGGATTATGATTGAATGTCGCTCCATCTCTATCACGAACCTTGCCGTGGCACCCGCCAGCTCGTTCGTGGCCGGCACGAGCTTCACATTGACCGTGACGTTCATTAACTTGGGTGGTATCGGCGCGACGGTCGACGCTTCGATAGACGACGGCAGTTACACGGGCTTGTCCTGGACCGACGAAGCACCCATTTTAGTACATGCTGGTGGTTCAAACGTACAAATGTTCACAATGACCATCGCACCTGGAGTGGCGACGAACGCATCAGTCGACATCCACGTGACATGGAACGGCACCGAGGCGGTCACGGGCTTTCCGATCAGCGGCGATTCGCCCATTGACCAGATCCTGGTGAGCATCCAGTCGCAAGCAGCGGTGTCGATCACGAGCTTATCGGCTTCTCCGGCAGGACCGTATTTGGCCGGACAGAATTTCACGATAACGATCACGTACGGGAACACGGGCGGCACGGCGGGCATGGTGACAGCGGCATGCGACGATGGTACGTACACGGGCTTGACGTTCGTGATACCAGCTGCGGTGACGGTGAACCCAGGCGACTCGAACGTGCAGGTAGTCACGGTGAACATTGCTGCTGGAGCGTCTGCAAACGCGTCTGTGAATATTCAAGTGATATGGACGGGCACGGAAGCGGTTTCAGGTCGAACGTTGTCTGGGGATTCGCCAGCCAATGCGATTAATGTTTCCATTAACATCTATGCGGACATCGTCATCACGACCATTCTCGATATCACGGCCATGCAACCGTACACTAGTGGGGAATCATTCGTCGCACGTGTGCATGTCCAGAACACGGGCACCTGCGACGCTCTGGATCTCGCCATCGTGCTGGATTACAACGGCTACCTGTTCTTGTCGTCGAATGCTTCGACACCGTTTACCTTGGCAAGCCAAGCCACCGCGCACGTTGATTTCTTGATCGCGGTCGCTCCCACCATGACAGATGCGAATGTATCCATTGGTGCGAGTTTCACGTGCGTTGAGCAATACTCGGGTCGAATCATTAACGGGAGCTTGCAAAAGGGTCTGCTATCGGTCACGATCGAGGGCATGGAACTGCCTGTGGCACTTTTTGATCTTTCATCGGCGACCATCCCGATCAACGAGCTCGTCTCGTTCACCGAGCGTTCCTACGACCCCGATGGCCAGATCGTCTCGTGGTCATGGGACTTCGGGGATGGCGAGACCTCGTCGCGGCGGAATTGCAGCCATGCTTACCGGGAACCTGGGCAATACACGATCCGGCTCGTCGTGACCGACGCGCAAGGACTGTCCGCCACGACGACTATAACGGTAACGGTCACTTCCCCTTTATCGCGATCCGAGATATTGATCACCACGGGCTTTCTCGGCATCTTTTTAGCGATCGGGGCGATTGTTATCATGAGCTTGCGGAAAAAGAAGGTGAAGCGCGATTGGATAGAGGCTTGAAGGCAATTGTACTCTATTTTATCCCTTTTTCTTGAATTCTTGTTTTTTTCTCATTGAAACCTCCTTCCCGGTTGATTCGTTCCCTTTTTATACCTTGATCCAAACTAAGAGGAAGACAGAAACATCCAATCCAGTTGATTCATGTGAAAACCTTGCAAGAGAACCAAGCAGTCCTGGAGAAAAAAGATCGATCACCACCGAAAAGAACTCCTATTAAAGAAAAACGAATATTCATGGACATAGACACGATCATCGGAGGGTGCCAGAGCATTGCCAAGGAGATCGTGCGGTCTGCATTTCCCGTGGGCACGATCTACGCGGCATCGCGGGATGCTTCGATCCCCGCACGGTTGCTTGCCATGTACCTCCAAGGCCCGAGGGTCACGTTCTCCTCGCAAGAGGCCACTTCGTCCTGCAATTGCCTTGTCGTCGATGATGCCGCCTATACGGGCAATACCATGCGGGGGCTGGCCCGGCGGTTCAAGGAAGCCGGCAATGCCTTTGGCACCGCGTGCATCGTCATGAGCGAGGACTGCGGGTATCGCCCGAGCTTCCACGCCATGGCGTGCTCGAGTGGCGTCAAGATCGTGTTCCCGTGGACTAAAAACTTCTTGGAGACTATATAATGACATGAACTGTGGTCAAATGGGCACCTTGACCACGAACTTTTTTACTTTTCCTTTTGGCCCGGCATAGGCCGCGTTCACGGCGGTGGGATTCATGCACGGCATGTGCCAATCCGATGGCCAGAAGATAGCAAACATTCCCTGTTCGACAAGAAGTCCTGCCGAGTTTGCGACGGGATCCTTCATTTCGAAAAACTCGATGTCCTTCTCGTCGGAATATGCCTGGACTTGCGGAATTTTCCGGGGTTTCGTCCAGAAGATGAACTCCGCGCCTTGCACGATGTACTGGATGTCGATGAACTTCCGGTGGTTCTCGAACTGGGCTCCTTTCAAGTCTTTCGGGTCATAGGTCTGCACGATCACGCGCATACCTTTTTCCAGCGGGTATGAGCCATCCGCGGGCGGCTTGTCCTTGTTTTTCTCGATCCATGCGAATCCCGCGGCGAATGGCGCGGGCAAGGTTGCTTTCAACGATTTCCACGAGGAAAGATTGTCGCAAATCATGGGTTTCACCGATATTACTTGTCTGGAGCTTGCTAACCGCGCTGGGAAGTTAAAGGATCGCCCCGCGGCACGTAGAACTTGTGGTTCAGCCATGTTAGCAGCCACTCGAAGTGGTGGTACACGAAGGTCTGGATGAAACTGGGGATGAAATACTGGACGAACAACGTTTTTTTCGATGTCTCCACGCTCTTTGGCGGGATGCGATTTGCCCGGATGTGGTCAAGGGCCGCTGCTTCCACGGGTGTCGATCCCGGGAGCATAGTATACCGTATATCTGCCCCTTGCACATTGATCTGGAAATACTTGATCTTGTCAACAGGATAGCCGAGGATTTCCGCGCAGAGCTTGTCGCACGAGAGCATGTCGCGCGCGAAGATGAGCCGGTTGAAGTTGAACGGGATGGCGAAATGCGGGCCGAGGCCAGCGCCGAGTTGCCTGGTCCCGATGATCGACAGCGCTGGCTTCATGACGCGCGCCGCCGCGGCAACGACGTGATCGATGAGCTCGTAGGACCGGTGATACCGGCTCTTTTTAGCCTCTGAAATTGCCCCGTACATGTTTTTCTGGGCGCAGGTAATGCCACATTCCCAATGATGTTTGGGCGGGGCAAAGCTGATGATTTTAACGTTCGGCTTTAGCAAGAGCAAAGGCAGATCGACATGTTTATGGATGCCGAGAAATTGAAATGTAACGCGAGGAATGGTCGAAAGATTCACGAATGGCACGTGCTTTTCTCGCAAGAACGTCGTGTATCCCCGGACAGTGAGCAGCTGGGGCGTGATCGTGTGTCCTCGCATGTTGGCCTCGCAGACGAACGGGTGAGCTCCGATGCCGCGCAGCCAGTCAACGAGAGCGGACACGAGATCCGGATCCGTGTAGGTGGGCAAGACGCCGTGGATGCCCCCGCCGATGTTGACCTTGATGGCCACGAGGTCGCCCGGCCCGAATATTTCGCTGGCTCCTATTCGTTCCATGCCCCGTGCCATGGCGGCTCCGGCGTCGTCCTCAATTGCTTGAATAAAAACACGATCGTCTCCCGTGTACACTCGGTGCGGCTTCTCGGATCCCAGGAGCTTGCCATGCTCGTGGTAGATGGTGTACCGGCCGGTTTCGATCACGGGTTGTGGCATACAATAACGCCTGCTCATTTCAACAAGATGAGATCCCCTTCGCGCGCGGGGATGGAACACGAGAGGATGTTCCCATCCTTGCTCACGGGCTTGCCCTGGAACATGCTTTTCACCGTGGTGATCGACTCCAGATCGAGCTTGGCAGGATCGATGATGAGCTGGACATTTTCCAGCAGCGAGCTCGTGACGTTGACCACGCCCGCGAGATATTCCTTGCCATCCTTGAGCAGCGTGCATAGCACGCCCTTGCTCTTCGTGAAGATCGGCGACGTGATCCCGAGCATGGCCATGAACGGGTGGATCGATTCCTCCGTGATGTCGAACCCGGCGACTGCGATCTTGCCCTTGCCCGCGGGCACGATGTACCCCGCATCGAGGTGCTGGGTGAAAAACGGCGTTGCTCCCTTCAACCTTGCCACGTCATAATCGGCCAGGCAAGGCGTGGACGTCGATAACAGCCTGGGCGCTGCTTCCCTGTCGGTTTCGCCGAGCTGGAGCATGACGGAACCAGAAGTCCGATGCATGGCACGCGGCGGGACAAGATGTGCATCGAACGTGTCGATGGCCTCGCCATCAATGGTCTTGACCGGATAATTGTACGAGAACACCACGGTGCCGCCATCGATCGCGTGCTTGAGCAAGTCTTGCGAAAGTTTCTTGTCGTAAAAGTCGTGAGCAGCGTAGATGATCACGGGCTTTGGCTTGCTATGTTTATTGCCAGGATAGAGTAAATCGAACTGCATATTGCTGTAAAGTAATGACCGGTACATCTGGTTGAACGTGGTATCTTTATCGAAGATTTCCCCGGTCGAGAACGGCTCGGTCGGGTCGGGCTTGATCGTGAACGCGTGGGGACGCCACCAGACCAAGTTGATGTCCGACACTAGCCCGTTTGCGAACCGCGGGTAATCGAGGGCATTGTATGCCCCGCAGATTTTCTTGAAAAGGTTGTACGAGCTTGGCGTGCCGGGGCGACCGACTGCATCGATGGGGCAGTTTGCCCACCGGTGCCGGTCGACGATCATGAAGTAATTGACGCCGTGGATCCCGTAAGCCATCCACAGCATGGCCTGGTTCACGTACATGGCGTCGTTCATCAAGTGCTCGAACGTGCCGCAACGGAACTCGGCAGCAGCCGTGATGGGCTGGGTTGCCTTGAGCAGCTTGGCGTTGAACGGGAGCATGGTCTGCATAGCGCCCATATAATACAAGTCGGTCATGCAGATGATATCGCCGAGCCGCCCGGGATCGTGAGGGAATGGGCCGCCCGTGGAATTCACGCAGAATGGAACGTCAATCCCATTCTCGCGGTAGATTTTTGCAAGAATCTTGAAATATTTTTCGCAATACCACTCGATATACTCGTTGGAATCGATGAACGCGATGAAGTCCTTCTTGTTCGCGCATGCCATGACCGGCTCAGCCTCGCTCCAATCGCCCCAGCGCGTCCCGTAGCGGCGATTCACCGCATCCAGGTCGCCATATTTCTCGTGCAGGAAATTGGCGAATGATCCGACCTCGTCGACCTTGCCGCCGATGATCTGGCCTTTTTTCTTGATCATGGAGACCTCGTTGTCCAGCTGGCACAGCACGATCTTGCCGCCGTTTGTCGCGAGGTGCGGCTTCAGCACCTTGCAGACCGCCTTGAGGTAATGGTCGGCAAGTTCCAGGAATCGCGGGTGGAGCCTGTGGTAATGTGCATCACTGGCTTCCTCGGGCGGCCCGCCAAATTCCGTTTCCGCGTAGATGTATGGCCCTGGGCGTATGGTCATCCAGAGCGTGTCGTCCTTGTCGATAATATCGAGGTAACCAGCAAGGTCGCGTTGTTGATCGGTCTCGCCCGTGAAATCGTATTTAATATCCGCGAGCGGCGTGCCGTTAGGCGTGATCCGATGAAAATCCCATTCAACGTACGTCGCGATGTGCTTGAAGCCCAAATCTTTTATTGAAGCGATGATGCGTGGCCAATAGGCCCGCACGTTACGCCATGCGTGGAACTCGCCTTGCAGATGTGGCACTTTTTGATTGCCGACCCAGATATACCCGTCCTTGACTGTGACAGATACCATGATTCATTATCGATCGGGGAACTAAAAAACGTGCGCGGGCACCGCCATTATTTCAAGCCGGCCGCGATCATTCGGTCTGGGCGGTTCGTGATGATGCCAGCCACGCCAAGCGCCGCGATCCTTTTAGCATCCCGGACATCATCGACCGTCCACGCATAAATCGCTAATCCCTTGTTCTTGGCTGCCGTCATAAATGCTGGCTTGCAAGCCTTGTAAAACGGGTTGACCGCATCAACTGGAAAGAGCTTAGCGATGACACCCATGACGACTTTAGGTGCCAGGTCGGGAATCAAGGCAGCGACCTTGATGCCGGGTTCGATTTTCTTGACCGCGGGTAGGATAATATGCATGAAGGAGGAGACCAAAACCGTGTCAACGTAGCCGTGCTTCTTGACGAGAGCCACGACTTGCTCGTGGATGCCCATGGCCTTGATCTCGATGTTTAAAAACGTACCGTGTTCCTTGCAGAGCACGATCACATCCTCGAGCAGGGGCGGATGCTCGCCGTGGCCTGTATCGAGATTCTGGATCTCCTCCCACGACATTTTGTCGATGGATCCCTTTCCATTCGTCGTACGGTCGACAGTACCGTCATGCATGACGATGAGCTTGCCATCGATCGTTGCATGAACATCGAGCTCGATGCCGCCCGCGCCGATCTCGATGGCCTTCTTGAAGGCAAGCATCGTGTTTTCTGGATGTTCAACGTGAAAACCGCGGTGCGCGATGATTAATACCATAGTCTTCAACAACACGGAGAAACCATAAAACGTTCCGGGTCGAAAGATCCAGAGGCATGCTCGAAAAACGCCTCTTGTCCGGGCCATCGTGGTGGCTCGCTCCTGACCCGAAACGCGCCGGGGAGGGCGCGGAACCGTGGTTTTCGAACGAGTGGTTCGACGCTCACGCGGCGACCTTGAAAAAAATTACGGTGCCCATGTCGTGGCAAACATTGCAAGGCTTGGAGCGGTATGAAGGGGTTTGTTGGTTTTTCACGACGATCCCTCGCCGTTTGCTGGAACTGGAGCTGCCAACAACAAACCACGTTTCGCTTCGGTTCAACGGCATCAATTATTTGGCCAAAATCTGGTTGAACGGGGTCGAGACCGGTCAGCACGAGGGTGGCTACACGCCCTTCTCACTGCACCTGTCGCAAGCAACGCTGAAACGCGTTGTCGAGCGCTCGCACAACGACATACTGCTTGCCGCGCGCGTCGACAACACGCGGCGACACGACCAGCTGCCTGAATTTTCCGCTGACTGGTTCATCTGGGGCGGCATCTACAGGAACGTCTACCTCGACATCCAGCCCGGCTCGCGCGTGGCCCAGTGCCTGGTCGCACCTGTCCTAGCATTCACGCCAGCTGGAGCCGTAGCCCAATCCGCCATCAAGATGACCATTCACGCCGCCGCGGGGCTCGGTTTCTCGTGGACCATCACGTCTCCACGGGGCGATGTCGTGGCAACCGGAACGACGAAAATACCCATCAATGAATCGCCGGCAACCACAGCCCCGTTGATCTGGCGGCGCATCACGGTCCCGATACCGGCCCCGGCATTGTGGTCGCCGAATTCGCCCGTGCTCTATCGCTTGGAGCTTCACGACGAGGAGAAGGACCTCTTGTTCGCGACGCGGTTCGGGATGCGGGCAATAACGGCGAGGGGACAAGACATCTTGCTCAACGGCAAGAAAATCCTGCTCAAGGGATGCTCGCTGCACGAGGAGCATTATCCCCTCGGCCGAGAATATCCGAAGGAGCAACGCCGCGCCGACGTGCTTGGCATGAAGGCCCTCGGCTTCAACTTCCTCCGAACCGCACACTACTCGCACGACGAGTCGTTGATCGATGCTTGCGATGAGGAAGGGCTGCTTGTCGGCGAAGAGATCCCCGTGTACTGGAACATCGACTTCCGGAACCACGACGTTCAGCGCCTGGCAGCGCGGTTAATGCGGGACCTGATCCGCCGCGATTTCAACCACCCGTCGGTCATCTGGTGGTCGGCCGGGAACGAGGTGCCGGTCTCGCGGCGGGACTGCAGCAATTTCATGACAACGATCATGGCGCTTGCCAAGCGCCTTGACCCGACGAGGTTTTCCGTGTTCGTGACCAAGGCATTCATCTACGATCCCGCCCGCAAGCACTCGGACCTGCTCTTGCTCAACTCGTACTTTGGCTGGTATTATCTATCCGAAAGATTGTTCGGCAGCGCGTGCGATGTCGTGCACGGCACCGCACCAAGAAAGCCATTCATCATGTCCGAGTTCGGCGCGAATGCCATGCGCGGGTTCGGGCGGCACGAGGCCATCGACGTGAAATCGAGCGAGTGGAAGCAGGCCTCCATCGTGTCGCACGCGGTCAAGACGTTCAACGGGAAGCCCTACATGAGCGGCTGGGCCATCTGGATATACCGGGATTTCAAGAGCCACATGCGGACCGGAAAATACGAGCAAGGATACAACCGGAAAGGGCTCGTCGACGAGCAAGACCGCAAGAAGTTGCTCGCTTTGTGGATGCCGAAGCTGGTGAACGAGCGCCGCCCGTTTCACCGATGGAAGGCCATTTCCGGCGTGTTCGGAGCCAAGATTGCTTACTTTCCCGCGGCATTCTTCGACGTTATCGTCGACATCATCTCGCCGCTGTTCATGCACAAGGTGAACACGGGGTATTACATAAAGGATGTAAAATAATGAGTATGGTAAATCCAACAACTGATGCACGAAGAATGAAGCCGAGACCGGGAGCAATCGTCTTGTTTCTCGCGTTAGGCATCATGATGTCCTTTGCAATCGTCGGCCTCATTAATCCAGCATTCTATTCCCCCGCGAAGATGGCACGAGTTAACATGCTCAATACGGCTGGTTCCCGGAAGATCTTCACGACTTATTTTTACTGGTACAAGAGTGGGGGCCCGGATTTTAATAACAGCCCGCATTGCGCAGAAACCTGGTCCACCGACCCGTACCCGGAGAAAACATGGAACGTCACCTATCCCGCAGGCTGGCCGGGACCGACCGATCCGGCGCTGATGGTGCAAAACGTGTCCGCCACGACGGGGTGGCACGATTCGGATACGTACCACCCGCCGGCTGATCTACCGCTCTACGACGCGGCGGGAAACGTGATCGCCAGCAGCTTGAAAAATGGAACAATGGAACACCTCGGCACGTGGTTTGATTGGAATAATGCCTCCTGGCACCAGTGGGAGTTGCGGTGCATGATGCGCGCGGGCATCGATGTGCTCATGCCCGTGTATTGGTGGAATGGTTTGTCGGCAATAAATCTGGGGTCCAATCCGTGGTCCATCGAGGGACTCCGGGTTTTACGAGATTCGTGGTATGACCTCGCCGGGAAACTCGTGGTAGAGGGCCAAGCGACCAACATAACGCACGCATACCAGATTCTCCCGAAAATATGCTTGTTCTACGACGTGACTTGCATGAAGCAATTATGGTCTCATAACATGAGCTTGACCGGGAATCAATCTTATAATTGGTACATGGAAAATGGCACCGGAGCGAACTTGAACGAGTCATATTGGCAAGAAGAGTTCTGGCAAAACATCGATGATTTTCTCGATAATGTGACGTCGATTGACGAGAACTGCAGCTTTCATTGGGACAACA
>Ga0315277_10006456_pt1 | contig 15338 bp, 13 predicted proteins | sample YL17G05_15_MG_FD_203695 | JGI IMG/M metagenome (GOLD analysis project Ga0315277, IMG submission 203695) | Sediment microbial communities from Yellowstone Lake, YNP, Wyoming, USA - YL17G05_15 | ecosystem: Environmental > Aquatic > Freshwater > Lake > Sediment | place: USA: Wyoming | collected...
TAGGTGGCCGTGGCTGTGTCGGGATCATAGTGCAGCCTGTCGAGCGCGAAGGCAGGATGCAAGAGATAACGCACAAGCCTCTCTCGTGCGGCCCTGTCGTGCGGTTCGACCGGCTCACCCCGGAAGATGGAGAATCCGGGATGCCGCCAGCTGAGCAGAAGCTTGACGATCCTGGTGGTGATGATCTCCTTGGCCAGCAATGCATGAAAGAGCTTGTGACGGAAGAGCCGCATCATCTTTTCGGTGTCGACCCAGAAAATGGGCTGGAAGCTGCCGCCGCGGGAGAAGCAGCCGTCCGACGCCAGACAGTGCAAATGGGGGTGGAATGAGACTGGATCCCGACCATAAGTCTGGATCGACAGAATGACATCCCACATGATGGTCTTCCTTCCAGTCCTGGACAGATAATATGAGAGCGCCAGCAGTTTCTTCCCGAAGGGCGGTCTGAAATTGATCTCTTTGCTGTAGCCCGCCTCTCTAATCAGCCGGTCTGTCTTTTCGATCTCCTGCCGAACGAAAGAAGGTGTGACCAAAATCATCCGAACGTGGGAATACGAGTGATTGCCTAATTCGTGGCCCGCCGCGACGATCTTGCGCCCTTCCGCCATGTTCCGCTCCAACTCGGCCCCGATCACAAAGAAAGTGGCCTTGACTTTCATTTCGGCAAGCACTCCTAGGATTTCGTTGGTAGCACTCGTGGTCGGGCCGTCATCGAACGTTAGGGCGACAACTTTTTCTGAGGTGCTAACTCGAGGAACAATTACGCCGAAGAACTGAAAGGTATGCGATTTACAGATTTTCCAGAGCGCCATTGCTCCGGCAAGAAGAACGAAAGGGGCTGCGATCAAAAGCTTTTTTCTCATAAAAGATTCTTATTATATCAGCAGGTAGCGCCTAACGCTGCCGTTCAGTGGCGCGCCGCAAGCGGTGCGTCCCCTGCGAGGGATGGTTGGGCGTCTCTCTTCTCAAGTATCCAGATCATTACCGGGCTCCGGTTCGCATCGAACGGAGAGCGATCGTAATCTCCATAGAGATCGAGAACGCGGAATCCCGCGTCTCGCGCCATGGATTCGAAATGTCCCTTTTCGACGAACGCGAACTCCATTGCTAACAGCTGCTTTGAGCGCAGGTGGCCGTCATTCCCGAAGAACTCGAAAAATTGCAGGCGCGTAACCACCGGGCACCCTCCCTGTTCCACGCCCGAAACAATAAGCGTGCCATCCTGCGTTGCGAACCGTCCAACGATTCGCAACACTCCATCGACCTGGGTCCGACGAACGACGGGATTGTGGAGCGTGCAAACGAAGCGTCCGCCCGGGGTGAGGCACGCGAACACTGCCGAGAGCGCTTGACGCTGACGCCCCTCGCCTACGATTTCCATGAAAGACTGGAACGGCAGAATGGCGAGCTGGAACGATGTCGAAAGCTGAAGACGACAGACGACAGCGCACAGAACCTCGGCGTGCAGACCACGTTCCTTCAATTTCCGAGACAAGACCTCAAGCATGCCACGGGACCCGTCGACGCAGGTCAAACGAACCCCCGCCTCAACTAACGGGAGCGAGAGTCGGCCCGTGCCTGCGGTCAGTTCGAGAACCGGTCCCCCTACTTTTGTCGCTTCGGACAGGAAGAACGGAACGTCGTAGTCCGCGGTCACGTAGAGGTCGTAGATCTTCGCGACGCTGTCGTAATCAATCTGCAGATTGCTCATAGCTTGGTCCGAGACGGCTCACGCCCGGCATCAGCCGCGGCGCGCTTTTTGCGCCGGCGGCTGGATGTCATTGTTGGACGGCCGGGTCATGACTTAGCTGATCCGAGGCTAGCGGGATTCAAACGCTCGGTCAGCGCTTCTAAACCGATCTCGCTTTGTAATCCATGTTTGGGCGGCCAAGCCAGTGGTTCGTGCTTCACCGGCCATACCTCAACGAGGGTAGTATCCCACGGTCCATCACTCACGTCATAAGTGACCCTGACGTTCTGAGGTATGGAGATTGGCGTCCTGATCGTCACGACTTGTATGGCGAGAGAACCAAACGCCATGGTCGTGACATGAGCGCGCACCTCTCCGGTCTGCGACGTTGTCCAGTGATTCTTGGCTGCGCTATAAATGTCCAACTGTGCGACACATTTGGCCACAGACACTGATGTCCGCGCTGGCATCGTCCGGTTAGAGTGCAGTCGTCGTCGGTCTTCCTTCATGTAGAACCACGCCTCTTCTGAACTGACAGCTTCGAGAACCATGGCGGTTTTCATCGCCCAGACAGCGATTGTCGACTGTGCCCAGGGCGTTATAGTTGTGAGTTGGTCGTTGAGAATCGACTCGACCAACGGTTTGACCTCATTCTCGAGCCGACTCATCCAACCGTTGTTACAGGCTCCACACACCCTCCTGACCTGTAAGGCGGCGTTGCCGGACGTCCAGCTACCTACAGGGGAGCCTTGGCGCTCAGCAAATACACGTGCCTCGTCAGACCGGAATCGCTTCTGGAGCCAAACAGGCCAGACGTCCTCCTTGGTTGACGCATTCCCTTCACAAAACATGCAGCTACGCTTGCTTTGCACCTTAATGTCGGTACGCATGGCCGTTTAACGGCTCAACGATGAGCCGCGCCGAGCCGCACGTTCTTTGCGCGGCGAGGGAAACCGAGCGGCTTCGCCGCGAAGGGCGTCGGCTCCATCGTTTCAATATGGACCCTGGCGCAAGGTTATCGGCGAGGTTCTGCGTAAATACCTTGACTGTGGTGACCTTCATTGCGGCTTCGCCCGCCTTGCTTGCGGCCGCTGCCACTACCAGACGATTCTCGCCTACTCTTGTAAATGCAGGTGCTTCTGTCCGGCATGTCACCAAAAACGCGTCTTGCTCTTCGCCGAGTGGCTCGATACTCGCATCCTTGAGCAGGTCAGCCACGCCCAGTATGTTTTCACCATCCCCAAGCTCTTGCGCGCTGTATTTAAATACCACCGCCGCCTGCTCGGCATCCTTTGCAAGTCCGCCTGGCAAGCCCTGAGGGAGATGTTGCAGCAGGTTGCCTCCGATCCTTCTGCCCTCCCCGGCGTCGTGATTTCAGTCCAGAGCTACGGAGATTGGTTGAATTTTCACCCGCACATCCACGCCATTGCGAGCCGTGGAGTGTGGTCCGCCGGCGGCAGCTTTGAACCGATTCCTGCCATCGATACCCGCCAGCTCATGCTGCTGTTTCGGCACTATGTACTGAAAAACCTCCTCGCCTGCGGAAAGATCGGGCAAGCGACCCTTGACATCCTCGACCGTTTTCATCATCCCGGCTTTTCGGCATACCAGGGGGAGAGCGTCTCCCCGGGCGACAGCACTGCCCGCGAAAGCCTCGCCTCTTACCTTGTACATCCGCTATATGCGAGACCAGGGCGAAACGACCCAGCCGGAAGGAGTTACGGGGCGAATCACCAAGTATAGGACGGTCCCGCAAAACGCGGTTCTTGCCCTGCAAGGTTCTCTTACCCAGCGGCTGGTCAACGAGTTCAAGTTCGGCTACAACGGGGCGCTCACCCGGGTAGCCGGCACCGCGCCTATAGTGAACGGCATCGACATGTCAACGTTCGCAATCAACTTGTCGGGCAGCGTCGCCAATACAGGCATCGGCGGTCAGGGAGCCTTCTCGGGAATCGCGGTTCCCGGCGGCCAGATCCGCGGGAGCAGCTCCTTTAACGGCCGCGGCTTTCCCTACACACCCTATTCGCTCTCCATCATCGACAACCTGAGCTGGGTGAAGGGAAATCACAATATCAAATTGGGCGCCGAGGTTCGCCTGCTGCGCCTCTACTTCAACATTCTTGGAGGCACCACATACACCTTCGCCAACCTGAGCGACTTCCTCGCCAATAAAGGGCAGAGTATTAGTTATGGCGGAGACGTGAGCGACCCGAGCCCCTTCAATAGCGGGGCAACCGGAAATCGATTGGGCAAAACGGAGTTCTACATCGGTTACGCTCAAGACGAGTGGAAGCTCAGGCCCAACCTGACTCTCAGCTATGGCTTACGATACGAGTATTACACGCCGATTCGTGAAGACCGGAACCTCGATGTTCAGTTCGACATCAATACCGGAGCATTACTTCCACCGGACCGGACATACTACAAGTCGGTGAAAACGGACTTCGGCCCGCGCCTTGGCGTGGCCTGGTCGCCGAACTACTCCGGGACGGGATTCATCGGTGGCGGAAAGACTGTCGTGCGCGCTGGGTTCGGAATGTTTTACGGACCGGGGCAGATTGAGGACCAGATTCAGCCGATTCAGAGTGACCGAATCAATGTAACGCAGAGCGGCGGATCCTACCCGATCGACATTCAAGCTTTGCGGAACAGTTTCATCAGCAACCCCAACAACCGTCAGTATCAGCCACGGGCTTACGACCCCAATTACAGTATCCCTGAGCGAATCTATCAGTACAGCCTTTCTATCCAGCAGGAACTCCCTTACAAATTCAACATGACCTTGGCCTACGTCGGCGGCCTGGGACGCAACCTCTTCTTGCGCGCCTGGAGCAACAAGATCACCAGAGTCATTATCAACGCCGACCCAACCAAGGCCGCTACTGTAATACGCCAGTTCGATATCGTTAATACTGACGGTACGGTGCTCAGGCCTTACGCGGAGGTGGACTACAAGACCAGCGGCGGCAAGGATAACTACAACGCCATGCAGGTGTCCTTCGGGCGGCGATTCACTACCGGACTCACGCTGAACTCCCAATACACGTGGGGCAGGAGTTACGGCAACACGTCAGGATCGAACGATGCTCTGACTGCGAACAACCCGTTCGACTTCAATAATGACAACGGCTACAACAACTTCGATGTCCGCCAGTCCTTCAACGTGAGTGCGGTGTACAGCTTGCCCTTCGGCAAGAACCTTTCTGGCGCAGCAAGGACACTGCTGGGCGATTGGGAAGTCGGTACCATTGTGAACGCGCGCACGGGGCTTCCCATCGACGCGCGCATTGGGCGGAACGACATCGTCTATATAGACGGTGCCGGACTTGTCTACAATTCCCCCGGGGCCGGCCGAACTGCGGTCATCAACACGCCCGGCGGCGGCGCTTCGCGTAACGTGCGCCGGCCTGACGTCGTCCCCGGCGTGAACCCATTCCTCGGTGCTGATCGAGCCTTCCTGAATCCGGCGGCATTTACGACGCCAAAGCCGGGAACCGTCGGGAATCTCATGCGCGGAGCGCTCAAGGGACCGAACTTCCGGCAGTGTGACTTCATCGTCAACAAAAAGTTCCGCGTGACGGAATCCTCAGGTATTGAGTTCCGCGCCGAGTTCTTCAATATCTTCAATCTGACGAACTTGCTCAATCCGCCGGCCACCCTTCCCAACGTCCTGGGAACGGGCACGAACCAGCTTCAGCCCGGGCAGCCCTATACTGCCGCAGCGGCAGGCACGTTTGGCGTCCTGAACCAGACAGTGGAACGTACGGTTGGACAGGGGACAAACCGGCAGATCCAGTTCGCCCTCCGTTTCAGCTTTTGATTTGTTGTGGCGGACGCGATCCTGTAACAATTTCAAGACCTTTGGGGCATGGCGCGCCGTGCCCCCTTTGCATTTTCAGACGAACGCATAGACGAAGTCTACGGCCGCCCACCACAATGGTCTTGCGGGCACCTTAATCGTCTCTTAACCGAGTCTTCACATAATCTTCATATTCTGCCATGCCCAGCGCTCTGATAATCGTCCTGCGTCTCGTCCCGCCTCAGGCCTGAAGATGAAGGCGCGCCAGCAACCTGGAGCTCTTCGGCGGATGGGGCATGGAGGTTAGATGGATAGTCAGATTATTCTTGTGTGCGTTGTCATCTTTATCGCCCTTGCGTTCGATTTTCTAAATGGCTTTCACGACGCCGCCAACTCGATCGCTACCATCGTGGCCACGCACGTCCTGTCGCCGCTCGCTGCGGTAATGCTGGCGGCGTTCTGGAATTTCGCCGCAGCATTCTTTTTCGAAACCAAGGTCGCATCTACCATTGGCAAGGACATCGTTCATGCGCAGTTTCTCGATCCTTACATGGTGCTGTTCGGACTGCTTGCTGCCATTGTCTGGAATATCATTACCTGGTATTTCGCGCTTCCCTCGAGCTCCTCACATGCTCTCGTCGGCGGATTCGCGGGAGCGGCTGTGTCACATGCGGGGCTGGCTGCGCTGAAGCTAGAGGGCTTGATGAAGGTTGTGCCCTACATAGTAATTGCCCCTCTCGTGGGGTTGGTATTGGGACGGCTCATGATGATGTTGATGTACTTCCTTTTCAAAAACTCATCTCCCAGAAAAGTGGATCACATTTTTCGTCGCGGTCAGCTTGTGTCCGCGTCGATTTTCAGCTTCAGCCACGGCATGAACGACGCTCAGAAAACCATGGGGATCATCGTCGCTCTTCTCATCTCGGCGCACATGCTGCCGGCTCCGGACTCGGGGAGAGTGATCGTTCCACTCTGGGTGATTCTGTCCTGCCACGCTGCGATCGCTCTGGGCACCTACTCTGGTGGGTGGCGTATCGTCAAGACCCTCGCGATGCGTCTTACCAAGCTCCAGCCGGTAGGAGGGTTTTGCGCTGAGACCGGCGGTGGAGCGACCATCGTTTTTCTTTCCTTTCTCGGCATTCCTTTGAGCACTACCCACACGATTACCGGGGCAATTGTTGGGGTTGGCTCGATCCAGCGGCTTTCGGCGGTGCGTTGGGGTATTGCACGTAACATCGTCTGGGCCTGGATTTTGACGATCCCGTGCTCGGCAGCCTTCGCGGCGGTGCTGGAGTTTACCATTCGACCTCTCATTCGATAGGCCGCCATTCAATTGGGAATGACGGATAACCGCGGATTGCGTCATCGAGCCATGGAATTGAGCCGTTGAGCCCTCGAGTCATTGAGCCATTGAAGAAACCAGTTGGCTGCCATTTTGCCCCTTGGAAAAGGGTATGGTGCTCTTGGTTTTTTCAATCGCTCGATCCTAAACGACTCAATTCTTGGCGTAGTTCATGGCTTGGACGGGATTCAGTTTCGAGGCGCGGTTGGCGGGATAGAGCCCGAAAAACAGGCCGATGCTGATGGAGAAGGCAACAGAAAGAATGATGTAGAAAGGCGACAGCGCGCTAGGCAGGCCAGTCAGGGCGGAAACGCCGAGCGCAGCGGCGAGTCCCATGCTCGTCCCTGCGATTCCACCGACGCCGGTGAGCGTACCCGCTTCGATCAGGAACTGCCACAGGATGTCCTGACGTGTCGCTCCCACAGCTTTGCGTATGCCGATTTCGCCGGTACGTTCCGTCACCGACACCAGCATCATGTTCATCACGCCGATGCCGCCGACCAGCAACCCGATGGACGAGATTGCCGCAAGGATTAGTGCTATGGGTGCCGTGATCCTGTTGAGAAACTCGAGCGCGGCATCGGACGAAATCACCGCAAAGTCGTTATCCTGGCTGGCCTTCAGTCTCCGGCGCTGGCGCATCACGCGGATGACCTCATCCTTAGCCATCTCCAAGCTCGCGCCGTCACGCACGGCCCCGATCACTGCGCTCGGGTCGTGCTCTTTCCAAAGATTCGCCATGTAAGCGGTATAGGGAATCAAGGCGAAGTTTTCCGCGAGAGCGCCGAAGAGGGTTTTGCGCTCTACAAAGGCGCCGACGACTGTGTAATCGTCATTGCCGATCTTCACCCTCTTTCCGATCGGATCAGTAAGGGGGAAGAGATCGCGCCTCGGGCTGTGTCCCAGCACAGTCACTTTTCCCCGGTGGAACACTTCCTCCTCCGTGAACATCCGTCCCCCCTCGAGATCGAGGTTCCAGACGTTCATGAGAGCGGGTTCGGTACCTAACACCTGGATCATGCGGCTCTTTTCGTTGCCGGCGCGAAGCATGAACGGCCCGTGGCCCGATTCCACCATGTATCCCACAGAATGCATGGACGGACACCCCGAGCGGATGGCCTTGGCGTCTTCTTCAGTGATGTCCTTCCGGTGCAGCATTGCCTCGTCGAAGCCGGACACGAAAAAATCGAATTTTGCCACCCGGAGAACCGTCTGCTCTGAAGAGGAAATGTCCTTCGTTATCTTCTGCTGTAGGCCAAGAAGGATCGACACCATGCCCATCAGCGCCGCAACCCCGATGGATACTCCAAGAACGATCAGTGCGCTGCGCATCTTGTGCGCGCGCAGTATATCGAGGGCAATCGCAAGATTTTCGAAGATCAAAGACTTGCCGCGTTCTTTACTCATAGCGCAGTGCCTCGATGGGATCGAGCCGAGCAGCCTGCAGCGCGGGATAGGCGCCGAAAAACACACCCACCGCAAACGTGACGCTGAGGCCGACAAAGATGGACCAGACTTTTATCGCATAAGGCAAAATCGAGAAGTATGCGACGAGCGCCGCAATGGCGAAACCAAAGAGGATCCCGAGAATACCGCCGACGCTGGAAAGCGTGATCGCTTCCACCAGGAACTGCCAGAGGACGTTCATCCGCGTCGCCCCCACAGCTTTCCGAATGCCGATCTCGCGCGTCCTCTCCGTGACGGAGACCAGCATGATGTTCATGATGACGATGCCACCCACCACGAGGCTGATGGAAACGATTCCGATCAGTGCTGCGAAGATCCCCTTACTGATCCCTTCCCAGAGGATCAGGAGATTGTCGGAGGTCACAATGGCAAAGTTGTCTTCGCGCTTGGGCCCCAGGTGCCTCAGGGTCCGCATCGTCAGTCTTACTTGGTCAACACATTCGCCGACGTGACCGAGGTCCGCGGATTTTACGTAGATGGCGATGGAGCGGTGCGCGCCGAAGAGCCTTTGCAACGAAGTGAGGGGCACGACCACAAAGAGATTCCGACCACCGCCGAGCGTGCCGGCTTTCTTCGCCAGGACCCCGATGATGCTGAAGTTGATACCGGCAATCTTGATGTCCTTTCCTATGGGATCGATCCCGGGGAACATGCGATCCGCGATGTCGAATCCGATGACAGCCACTTCGGCGCTGCGCTGAACCTCCTGGGATGAGAAGTGCCGGCCGTCCTTCAATTCCCATTTGCCCACCATTGGATAATTCTCGGTCCGCCCCTGGATGCTAACCGACTTGATCCTGTGTCGCTGATGTCGCACCTCCGCACCGGCTCCTTGGGTGGCGTCCATGTACTCCGCCAGGGTCACGCGCTCGCGCAGGATCGCAAGGTCCAACATCGTGACCTTTGGGTTGTGCAGCGACTTCAGGAACTTATCGAAATCCGAAAGAATGTCGAGTTCGTTCACCTGTTGCACGCGGAACACGCCCGATCCCTCGTCGGCGACCTCCGTTCGGATATAGGAGTTCATGCCGTCAATAATGCTCACGACCGCAATTACCGACATCACCCCGACAATATTCCCCAGCAGCGTCAGGATAGTCCTAAGCTTGTTGACCCAAAGGGCCTCCAGCGCGACCATGATGCCTTCTACGAAATGCATACCCTTGATACGGTTGCGAATCCAAAAGGTTTACAGCTCGATAGTGAGAAAGCCATCCGACAATTCGAACTTATCCTTAACCGACTGTTGCATCCCCGAAAACGTGGCCCGAAGGGAAAGGTTTCGATTACCCTGGAGCGGCATAGCCGCAACCAATTTGCCTGGTGTCCTTGGCGATGAGGTTTTTTTAAATGACACCACGAAGATGCCAAGAACACCAAGAGCACAAAGATTTCTTGCGAAAAAGGCAATGTACCTAAGGGCTCGCGCAAGAATTAATTGGCATTTTGGCGCGAGCGCCGGGTGGGCAGATGCGAGGCGCCGCGGCGCAGGCGATGTCGGTGTACGTCGTCGAGGAACGGCAACGAAGCAGATGCCCACCCGCCACCGCGCCCTTTCAGGCTGCGGCCCGCAGGCCCGCTGGCTTTGTTGCTCGCTCCTCACATACCACCTCGCGTATAGCTCGTCGCTCGCGTTTCGCCAGCGGGCCTGGGGGCCAGCAGCAAAATGCCAAGTAATTCTTGCGCGAGCCCTAAGTAGTACGAAGGGTTGATTCCAAAGTCTTGTCGCTTCTGAAATCGTGTCCATGAAACTGGCGGCCCGTACGGCATGCGCGGGGCGAGAAGGTGGGAGTCTGAGTCCCGGAGGGACGGCAGCGAGTAGCCTCGGGCAAGCGCAGCGAGCCCGCGGTTAGGCCACAAATGAAAGGCTGACTACGCAGATCGCGCATTAGTGGTACTTGACCACCACGAGACTGAGATCGTCAGTCTGTTCAGCTGTGGAGCGCCAATCTTGCACTATCGCGTCGCAGATCTCCTTCGCAGTACCGTCTCTTGCGCGGGAAACAACCCTTTCCATTTGAGCCTGCGTATAATAAGAAGAGAGGGGATCGAGGAGACCGTCTGTATAAAGAAACAACACGTCGCCCTGACCCATTAGATTGAGCTCGTTGACCGTGTAACGTTTTTTATAGCCCAGCGCCCGCTGGTAACGCCTGGCATCTGCGTGATCTTCACTTAGTTGGAGCCCGATGGGCGGGTAGCTGACGAGCCGGTCCTGACTGATCTCTACAAAGCGGTCGTACTCGCGGGAGAAAACGAGCGGCGGCGGATGGCCGGCACTCACAAAACGGAACCGGCCCGTGTGAGAGATCTCACCATAGATGATTGTGATGAAACTCGCCTCGTCCGGATCCGCGGCAAGGTTGCGCAATGTAGTGGACTTACAAAAACGGGTGTTGACTTGCTCGAAGAGGCGCACTGTGATTTCACCATTTAAATCCATTTCATATAACGCCGCTGTATGAAAGGCCTGATGCAACATCAGCGCCCGAGCAGCGCCGGTCAAATCATGCCCGGCCACGTCAGCGACAAGGATGCCACCCTCTCGTTTGAGTCTCTTAAGTGTCTGTGCGATGCCAACCTGTCCCAGCGTGAGGGCTCGCTGGATGCGCACATCCAAATCATAGCGCTCCTGGAAGTTTACATAGGTAACGAGATCCCCGCCCGCAATGCCATTGAATGGGAGGGTCATGCCATAGATGTCAATGCCTGGGACTTGGGGAATGGCCCCAGCCGCAGGCATAAGACGCTGAGACAGATACTGCGCGCTCATGCGCAGTTCTTCAGCGAGAGTGGTTTCAAGCTTCTCCATCGGTAAACCCAATAGGATAAGGATTAATGTTAGTACGCAGCTCATTCAATAAAAAGGGGGATTCGTGCGGCAGGAATCCCAAAGGCCGCGGCCTCGACCCGGCGGTTTGCCGCGCCTCAGTCCTCGAATCGCCGGCGTGTCGCCGCGTTGAGGAATTCTTTCTCGGATAGCCCGAATGCCGAGCGCGGAATGACGGCAGTGACCGGCTCCTGCTGGTGCCCCGACATGTCCCAGTTGTACTTCCTCTCGCAGGCGGCCATGAATTTGCGCCGGAGGAGGGGCTCGCCAACCTCGCGGGCTATTCCCTCGACAATAACGGCTTCATCAGCGCGCTCCGTACACACAACGCGTTTCATTCGCGCCGAAGCGCCACTATCGGATCCACCTTTGCGGCCAACCGCGCCGGGATATAGCACGCGGCGAGCGCTACAATGCACAGCAAGGCCGAGACGCTCGTAAACGTCAACGCATCCATTTCTGTCACGCCGAATAGCATGCTGCGCAGGAAGCGTGTAAGCGCAAACGACACCCCGAGTCCAAAGGTCAAGCCGATGAGTGCCAACCGGAGACCCTGGCTCAGCACCAGCCGGAAAACGTCGCCTTGCTGCGCCCCCAGCGCCATGCGAATGCCAATTTCATGCGTGCGCTGGCGCGTCGTATAGTCGACTACCCCGTAGATTCCTACGGCAGCGAGGACCAGCGAGAGCAAGCCAAATGCGCCTGCGAATGTTCCGGCGAGCCGTTCAAAGATGCTTCCGAGCTGCATGCTTGTCTTGAGTGTCGTCACATTGAATACCGGCAAATCGGCGTTGAGTTCGTGGACGCTCTTTTCAACGGCCGAGGCGAAAACTTGCGGATCGCCCGCCACCCGCACGTGGATGATCACGAGATCGCGGTAGGCCTGGAACAGCGGCAAAAAAACGACAGGCTCCGGAGCATAAACCAGGCGGCGGTACTTGCCATTTCGAGCCACGCCGACGACCGCGGACCACTGGCCCCACACGTTGATCCTCTTGCCGATCGCGTCCTGATGCGGCCAGTAGCGTTCGGCGAATTCCTGATTGATGATTACTACCCGCTGCGACATCTCGGCGTCCTGTGGTGTAAAGTCTCGCCCGGCGATGAGAGGAATCCGCATCGTCCGAAGGTAGTTCGGACCCACGATAGCACGACTGATTTCCATCGATTCGCGGAGCTGGGGCACGTAACCATCGGGGTGGACGTCATCGGAGTGGAGCGTGAAACTGAGCGGCGAGAAATCCGCCAGGGTCGCGGACGCAACCCCGGGGAGTGCCTCGAGTTTGGCAAGCAGTTGCCGGTCGAACGCAATGCCTTGAGCTTCCGAAAAACCGGCGGGCCCGAGCTCATAGGAAGCAAGCAGCACGTGGTTCGGGTCGAAGCCGGGATCCAATCGCTGCGCGTTCTGTAAGCTGCGGATGAACAGACCGGCACAAATCAGCAGTAGCAGCGAAAGGGAGATTTGCGCCACAACAAGCGCGCTCGAGAGCCGCGACTTGTGGAGTCCATCGGAGATGCTACCCGCCTCCTCTTTCAGGACCGACGCCGGTGCGAGCCTCGAAGAGCGCAGCGCCGGCAGGATACCGAAAATCACGGCCGTGAGCATCGAGATTACAGCCGTCGCCACAATCACGGTGCGATCCGCGCGGCCATTGAGCGTAAGCGGAAGACTCGTGGGGGGGAAGAAGGCTGCGAACGTCCGGGCCGTCCAGAAGGTGAGCAACATGGCGAGCGTGCCGCCGGCTAAAGCCAGCAGGAGGGTTTCCACCAGTAGCTGGCGGATCAGCCGCCCGCGGCTTGCGCCCATTGACAAACGAATTGCGATCTCGCGCCGCCGTGCCACCAGGCGCACCAGCAGCAGATTGGCAACATTCGCGCAAGCCAGCAATAGCAGCACCGCCGCGAGGGCCAGCAGCATGGGCAGCGTCTTGTACAGATAGACGTTGGCGCCAAAAGGAGAGCGCCAGAGCGGATCCAGCGTAACCTGGTTGGGCCCCTGGTGAGATTCGGGATACTGCTCGGCGATGTGATGCATCAGGATGTTAAGTTCACTCTCCGCTCTTTGACGCTCGATTCCTGGCTTGAGCCTCCCAAGCACATTGAGCCAGTAGCTGCCGCGCTTCTGGAATCGGTCTCCACCATATACCAGTGGAACCCAAAGGTCCGTACGCAGCCCGGTCTTGCATCCCTGAAAACCGGGAGGTGCCACTCCTACAATCGTGCAAAGCTGCCGGTTGATTTGGATTGACCGACCGACGACGGAGCGGTCTGCGCCGAAATGGCTCTGCCACAGACCGTGGCTGATCACAACCACCGGCGTGCCTCCGGGCTTTTCCTCCTCCGCCGGCAGGAAGCCACGGCCGAGAATGGGCCTCACGCCGAGCACGTTGAAATAATCCGCCGAGATCATCGCCCCGTATATGCGTTCCGGTTTGCCGCTGCCGGTGAGGGACACGAAATCGTCGTGATATGCCAGAAGGCCGGCTAAGCTCTGGTTCCCCGCGCGCAGGTCCACATAGTCCGGGTAAGAGAACGGCGGGGTGGGGTGTTCGCTAGGTTCTCCCCTCATGACGGTGACGAGGTCGCCGGTGCGCGTGATGCCGGGGATGGGGTCGAGAAGGGTCGAGTTGATCCAACTGAAGATGGTGGAGTTAGCGCCGATGCCAAGCGCCAAGGTCAACACGGCGATGACCGTGAACCCCGGATTCTTCACCAGCATCCGACAAGCGTATCGCAGGTCCTGAAGCAGGGTTTCCATTCGAATCCTTCTGCCGATCCATATAAGCTGCCATCCCTCCGATCGGACTGGAGGCCCGTGTCGTAATTAACAAATGCGAATTCATACCTTTCTCAGCTTACCAGCGCAGCTGGGGACAGGCTAGGAAATCTCCAGACTTTCCAAAGACGCGTGACGGTCATCCGCTATCGGGGAGCTTGGGAACTTCGCATCGCATTGGCCAGATGACCTGGTTCCAGGTTAAATCAGCTCACCCCAAGTCTCATCAGGACAGAGCGATCACCGATCTGCTCTGAAAACCGGCCGGAACCTCGTCCACGAAAAAAGTGGTTCATGAAGGCGACTATTCACAACAAGGCATCTCATTGATCTTTATCGTTGCACGGTACTTTGCGACAGATGCTCGTTCGTGGATGAATCTGCAGTCAGCCTATGACCTCAGGGTGGCAGATCTCGCACAGGCGAAACGCATTGCCACAACAGTGCGACCGAGAGAAGGCTGAGAGGTCCTCTGCCGCGACGAGAACATCATCATCCGGCACAAGATTGACAAGAGAATCATTGCTCCCCTGAAAATCCCCTGAGGATGTCCCATGTTGGCTGGCTGTGACCCTTTGGGAGGATCGTCAGAGCCGCGAGCGAAGCGAGCGGACTGCCATGACATAATTCGATGGTTTTTCAAACACAGATGAGAAAAACCTTTATAGGAGAGAAGCCTGGCCCTCATGCTGTGTGATCCCGCTCCCTGTGGTCGCGGCTCTGAACGCCTTCTTAAGGGGTAGTATACCAGCGGGTTGGGATACAGCCCAGCATCCGCCACCGGTTTTCATGCGCAGTGGCGCAGCACCGCTGCATGAGCAACTCTCATGAAACCGTTGGTGTCGCGCATCTTGTCCCAAGGGGTCCAGGAAGGCGTCTTCGATGTTGCTGATCCCGAGGAGAGAGCGGTGCTGCTGCTGCGCATGATGAACGTTATGGCTGAAATCCAGACGCGGACTTTGCTCGAGAGGAAGCAAGACCCGGAGGTTCTATCGTTTCTCCAGCGGCGGGCAAACCTGAATCTCGAGTTTGTGGAACGGATCCTGGGTGCACCCCAGGGCTCGATCGAACGCATGAGCCAGGGAGTCTTTGAAAGAATATCCGAAACCATCCACACGGATGGCGAAATCAGAAGGGAGGGAAGCCATGGAACACTTGGAAGCAAACCACGAAGACCTCAGAGACCCTAAGGAATAAAAACCACACCCCCCAATCCGAATTCGCAAATGGGGGTATGCACATGACTCCAGTAACTAGCGATGTTACGACCCCAACCTGGGCTGAAAGGAACCCTTGGCGATTCTTGACGTCTTTGAGCCTTTGCGGTGGTTTTTTATAACCCCACCACAAAGACGCAAAGGCGCGAAGATTCGCAAAGGCTCATCTGGCTCAGACCGGACCGTTCAGGCAGTCCTTACTGGAGTCAAATGCATA
>Ga0315277_10006457_pt1 | contig 15337 bp, 19 predicted proteins | sample YL17G05_15_MG_FD_203695 | JGI IMG/M metagenome (GOLD analysis project Ga0315277, IMG submission 203695) | Sediment microbial communities from Yellowstone Lake, YNP, Wyoming, USA - YL17G05_15 | ecosystem: Environmental > Aquatic > Freshwater > Lake > Sediment | place: USA: Wyoming | collected...
TGTGCGGAGGTAGAACTTCATGCCGCCGACGTTGAGCTCCTGGGTGAAGCCGCCCGCTCGGCGCTCGGGGAGGCGGTGGCGGATGGTCGAAGGCGGCGCACCGGCGGACCGGACAGATCCCTTGGAGGGATCTTCCTTCTTCTCGGGCTTCTTCTCGCCTCCGCCCGAGGAGAGCGGCTGGTTGGACTTGCTCCCATCCCTGTAGATCGCGACACACTTGAGTCCGCGCTTCCAGGACTCCATGTAGAGGTCCTCGATCTCCTCGACGGTGGTCTCGGCCGGGCAGTTCAAGGTCTTGCTGATCGCGCCGCTGACGAACGGCTGCACGGCCTCGAGCATCTTGACGTGGCCCATGGGCTCGATGAAGCGCTTGCCGCTCCCGGCCTTGTTGGCGCAGTCGAAGACGGCGTAGTGGCGCTCCTCGAGATACGGAGCCCCTTCGGCGGTCCCGTTCGCCTCGATCCACTTCACGATCGCATCCTGCTCGGCGACGCCGTAGCAGAGCGTCTCGAGCGCCCTGTTGACGGACCGGTTCACGAGCTTCATGCGCCCGCCGCCGACGAGCTTCTTGTTCTTCACGAGCGAGAAGTCTGGCTCGACGCCCGTGGTGTCGCAGTCCATGAGGAAGCCGATCGTCCCTGCGGGAGCGATCACGGACGCCTGGGAGTTCCGGTAGCCGTGCTGGACGCCGAGTTCGACAGCCTTGCGCCACGCGAGCCTGGCCGCGCGACGAAGATCGTCCGGGCACTCGAGGTCGATCTCGCCCGTCGCCTTCTCGTGCATGATCATCACGTTGCGCATCTCGTCCGAGTTGCTGGCGAATCCGGGGAACGGGCCCTTCGACGCCGCGATCTCGGCGGAGGTCGCGTAGCCGGTCGCCGTGAGGATCGCCGTGACGGCGCCGGAGATGCCACGGCCCTTGGGCGAGTCGTAGGGGATACCCTGGACCATGAGGAGCGTCCCGAGGTTCGCGTAGCCGAGGCCGAGCTGCCGGTAGTCGTGTGTGTTCTGGGCGATCGCCTTGGTCGGGTAGCTCGCGTGGTCGACGAGGATCTCCTGGGCGAGCGTGAAGACGCGGCAGGCGTGCTTGAAGGCATCGGTGTTGAAGGTGGAGGTCAGGAACTTCACGAGGTTGATCGACGCGAGATTGCAGGCCGAGTCCTGGATGTTGAGGAATTCGGCGCAAGGATTGGACGCCCTGATCCTCCCAGCCTTCGGCGTCGTGTGCCACTTGTTGATCGTCGTGTCGAACTGGATCCCCGGATCGGCGCAGCGGTGAGTCGCCTGCGCGATCTTCCGAAAGACCTTGTCGGCCTGGAGCGTCGAGGCGACCTTGCCGTTCGTCCTCCAGGTCGTGTTCCAGCCGCCCTTCATGACGACGGCGTCCATGAACTCGTCGGGCACGCGCACGGAGTTGTTGGCCTGCTGTCCCGAGACGGTCCGGTACGCCTCGCCGTCTATGGCGCTCGAGTAGCCGGCCTTGATGAGCGCGAGGGCCTTGTCCTCCTCCTTGGCCTTCCACTCGATGAACTTCTCGATGTCGGGATGGTCCACGTCGAGGATCGCCATTTTGGCCGCGCGACGAGTACCGCCCCCGCTCTTCGTCGCCCCGGCCGACTTGTCGTAGATCTCGAGCCACGACATGAGGCCTGACGAGAAGCCGCCGTTCGAGAGCGGTTCGCCCTCGGCGCGCAGGTCGGAGTAGTTGCTCCCGGCGCCGCCGCCGCCGCGAAAGATCCGCATCTCGCGCTCGACGTGACGCGCGATGTCCATGAGGTCGTCCTGGATCGAGACGATGAAGCACGCCGAGACGGCCGGGTTCGTGTACATGTCGTCGGCCTCGCGGACCGTGCTGGTCGCGGGGTCCCAGAACCAGTTCCCAGAGGGCTTCCCCTTGACGCCGTAGGCCTCGGCCACGCCGGCCGAGAACCAGACCGGCGAGTTGAAGGCCCCCATCTGGTTCACGAGCATGTAGGTGAGCTCGTCGGAGAACGCCTGGGCGTCCTCGGGAGTCGCGAAGTAGCCACCGAAGCGCTCGCCGGCCTGACGGATCGCGAGGACGACGCGACGGATCATGGCGCGGATGCTCGCCTCGGCACCCGTCGACCCGTTCGCGAGCGGGACGCCGGCCTTGCGGAAGTACTTGTCGGCCGCGATGTCGAGCGCCGTCTGTGACCAGGTCGCCGGACACTCCACGTCGTCCATGACGAAGACGGTCTCGCCCTTCTCGCTCTTGATCTCGGCGCGGCGGCGCTCCCACTTCACGGACGCGAACGGGTCCTCGCCGGGACGCGTGAAGACCCTGTTGATCTTGAGCCCCTTGCTCTGCTGGACGGGCGTGCCCGTCGGGACCGTCACATCGGCCATGGACTCCGACACCTTCATCTCAACCTCATCATCGAGGACACTAAGCCTCCTCGCAGGCTTCACAAAGAACCTCACTCGGAAGCGACCTCGTCGCCTCAACCCTACTTCTTGGCTTCCGCCTCGTTCGCCTGGACCGGTGCCGCCTGATTCGGCGCCGGTTCGGGTGCGACTGCTGACTCGGGTGCGGTCGCGACCGGATCCGACGCAACCGCGAACGGCTCGGGCGCAGCGACCGGCTCCGGGGCCACCGCGAACGGCTCGATCGTCGTCTCCGCACCAGCCGTGGACGGGAACGCGATCCCCTGATCCATAGGATCGACCTGGTCCTCAGGAGCGCTCACCATCTGCTCGCGCTCGCTCGGCTCGAGATAGACGCCGTCGCCAGCGTCCGACGCGTGTTCGGAGTCAGCCATGTCGATCCGGTCCTGGACGACGTCGGCAACGTCGATCACGCGGAGGATCTTCTGCCCCTTCTTCCGCTCTCGGACCTGACCCTTGGGGATGATGAGGACCTGGCCCTTCTCGTTCTTGATGTGGATCTCGGTGTCCGTCTCCTTGACGACGGCGCCTACGATCCGCGCTCCGAAGACGGTCGTGATCTCATCTGCCCGGACGAGGACGCGGCCCTCCTCGGCCTTGGCGACCGGGTCCTCGGGGCGGAGGCCCTCGGTCTTCTCGACCTGCCCCGTCTCCTTGTTCACGAACTCGCGGGCGGCGAAGTTGTCCTGGTCGAAGAGGTCCTGGTAGACGAGGGAGGGCTTCTCCTCCTTGTGCATGAAGAGTCCGCGGCGGCGCATCTCGTACTGAATGATCTGGACCTGGATCTTGTTGACCCCCGACCGCAAGAGGTCTCCGGGCGTCCTGCCGCTCGCCCTCCCGTCCTTGCCGATGTGCGGCGCGAGGTCGTCCCACGAGTAGAGGCCGCGAACCGCGAGTTCCTGCACGATCGACTTCATCTTCCCCGGGATGCCGCGGACGTAGGCGGGCTTCCCATAGCCGTCGAAGGCGTCATCGGAGAAGCGTATGGTCGGATCGAAGGACGAGTTGAACTCCTTCGAGAGGACCGGCTCGGGCAGAGCCGCCTTCATCTTCTCGGCCGGCCTCTTGCCGTCGGCGCTCGCCGGCTCGCGCCATCGGAGCCCGAGCGACGCGAGGACGCCGCTCACGTCGATGACGAGCCCTTCGTCGGTCTGCGGAGGGACGTCGTTCGCGCCGCCGGTCCAGCCGAGCTGCGGAGGACGGGCGACCTTCTGGAACTGCTTCCGCGTGCAGGAGACGAGAGCCTGCATACTCCCGATCCCGAGCTCCATGAAGACTGTGTAGGCGTGCGGGACGCCGATCGCCCTCGTGAGGCTGTGGACGTCGCCGGGCTTGATCGCGCCAAGGGTGGCGATCCTGAGCTTCTTGATCTGCTCCTGGTGCTCGCGCACCTTGATCGCCGCCTTCTGCTGCTCGACCGGCGGCATGACCGCAATCTGCTTCTGGAAGTCCACGAGGTTCTGGATCTCGCGATCGAGCGCGGCGAGGTACTGTTCGGCGGTCGGCTTCTGATCGGACATGCTTACCCCTCCAGACATGAGTGGTGCCGCGGGGAGCCGGACGCATCGAGCCAGATGGTCGGGCCACCACAGACGACGCACCACGATAGACCGGTGAGTTGATCGACCTGAGTCCAACCGAGCGAGCGAAGCTCGGCGGCCACGACGAGGTCGACGTGACGGCTTTTCTTGAGGCGCTCGCGACGAAGTTCGGCCTCCGTATCGGCCGCGTTGATCGCGACGCGGGCCCCAAGCTGGGCGGCGAGGTCGGCTGGCCTGACGTAGTCCTCGTCAAGAATCATGCGCTTCCCGTGCTTCTTGGATCGCCTTCAGGAGAAGATCGGCGCCGGTGTCGCTCTCCGACTGCTTGGTCGCGACCTTGTGGATCTGACCTCTGTAGACGTGAACGCAGCCATGGCGCTCCAGGACGACGAGGGCTCCGACCGAGGCAAGCCAGGACACGGCACCGGTCAGCTCGTCTCCGAGCTTGCCTTGAGTCTCCATGAAGCCAGCCAGCTTCCTTCGAGCGTCATTCTACCCGACCCCACCGACAGTCGGAAAGATCTCACCGAATCAAGACCCGAAACCCGATCTGCGGCCAGGTCTACGGAACTTGGTGCCTGCCCTCTGGAGGGCGAGGTAGCAGCGCTCGTAGGGCATGTTGATCGCCTTCGCCACTTCTCTCACGGTCATGTATTGGATTTCGTACAGTTGCCTGGCGCGTCGGAGCGCCTTCTTCGGGACGGGGCCGAGCCCCTTGACCCTGTTCTTGAGTGGCCTCGGGGCCCGCTTCTTGATCGGCTTCGGGACCTGGTCGAAGATCGGATGAGCTTCGCCCTTGAGCGCCTCGATCAGGTCCTTCTCGCTCCAGCCCACGAAGACTGCGGCCACCTTGATGCTCGATCCGCTCTGGACGAGATCCCTGGCCTCCTTGAGCGCTGATTCCCAGCCTGGGCCGGCCCAGTAGAAGGCCCTAAGATCGTTGACGTTCTTGCGGCCGGAGTGATCAGACGAAGCCTGCCTTGACCCGCTTGGGGCGGCCAGCGACCGGTCTATGTGTCTGATCGGCTGCACCCGAACATGATCTCACGTACTTGACTCCTCGCGCGAGGCCCTGGCCCCAGCGAAAGACAGTGCGATCTGCCGAAGCCGCTGACCCTCGGGGCAGAGATCCCAGTCCGTGGCCGGATACTCCCACTCGGGATGACACGACGCGGTCGCTCCGTCACAGAAGACGACGTGAGCGACGAGCTCGAGCCTGGCCTCGGTCGCTGGGGTCACCGCTCGCTTCCAGAGCCTATGATCGTGTTGTTCTTGAGGCGTCGAGTCAGCTTGACCATGTTCTCCCAGAGGACGTCGGAGGACAGGAAGCCGTGCTCCTCCTCGTCGGCGGCCTGATACCAGCGCTCGTCGCCGAACTCCTTCTTGAACTTGCCGCGCTCTTCGCTCGAGAACGGCCTGGTCCACTTCGTCGGGAAGCCCACGATCTCGCCCTTACGGTAGGGTTTCTTGAGCCCCTCGGCCCTCTCGCCGACGGCCGCCATGTCGGAGAGGATGCTCTTGAGCTTGAACTCGAGCGCCGCATGATCGGGGTCGAACTTGACGACCTCCGGCAGAAGATCGAGGAGCAGCTTCACGCTCTCGCCGAGCTCGCCGATCTTCCCGAGGGTCGTGTAGAAGATCGCCTCGGGCGATCCGGTGCCCTTGCCCGGGTACTTCGCCGGGACCTGCGTCCACTTCTGGTAGCGGTCGACCAGGACCGAGTTCTGGATCGGCGCGACCCAGGACGTCTCGAGCTCCTTCATCTTCGCAAGGAGAGAGTCGTGGTCGGGGCAGATCGTGACGTTCGGGAGGTCGTCGAAGACTCCCTCGCTAGGCCCACCGTAGATAAGGATCGGCATGCCGGCGCAGGCTGCGATCCCGAACTCGACGCGTCGACCGCCGGAGCCTTTGCCGTGCGACTCCTTCGGGTTCCGGAACACGAGGACATCCGAGGCCAGCACGTCCTCCGCGTCCTCGAGGGCGAAGCGCTGCCGGAGTTCGTGGTCGTTCGGGTCCGTCAGGTTCTCCTGCGTGAGCCAGCGTGACATGCAGACGTGGCCGGCGGCCGTGATCTGGGCGGCGAGCTTTTTTGAGAGCTCCTTCTCCGCGAAGTGCGACGCGACGTAGAACTTCACCTGGACCTCCGGTGAGTGTTCTACCCTCGAGGTCCGACAACTACAGATCGTTCAGGATGGAATCGCTCTCGACGACCGGACCTTCACGCCGTTCACGTCCTGCGGGAGCCCGTAGGGCCATCCCGTGTCGTCGAGCGGGACCTTGGGGTGGATCCTCGCGAGGAGGAAGTAGGCCCCGTCCCGGTCCTTTGCGACCTCGGCTCCCTGGAACCACCACGCCTGGCTGATCCCGCTCATCTGGTAGAGGAGCGACTTGAGCGCGATGTCGACCAAGCGGCGGCGGACCTTGTCGACTTCTTCGTTCGCCTGACCCACGATTACCTCCGACCTCAGTCCTCGTCGTCGGACATGACGACGACGGCGCCGATCACGATCAAGACGGCCGCGATACCGCCGTAGACCACCGTGCTCTCCGAAACGCCGAGTGCCTGGGCGATCGGGGAGACCAGCGGGGTCTTTCCGGCAGCCGCGGCCCTGGCGCGCTGTGCCTGGATCCGCGCCTCCTCGGCCCGGATCTGAGCGATCTGGTTCGTGATCTCCTGTGTCTGAGCGTCGATCTTCGCCGCCTCGACCATGGCCTGCCGCTTCGCCATGTCGGCGGCGGCCTTGATCTTCAAGGCGGACGTATATGCCTTGGCGACGGAGATGCCGGTCTTGGTCGCGATGAGAATGTACTTCGTCGCGTCGAGTATGAGGCCGGCCGTGTCCGAGCCGCCATTCGCCACGACCGAGGTGGCCGTATTCGTGGCGGCCATGGCGGTCGAGACGACTCCTCCCGCGGCAGCCAAGGACGAGGCCGCCTGCGCGGCAGCCGCTGCTATGTCGTAGGGATTGCCACTCTGCGCCGCTATGACCGTGCTCTTCATCGAGGCGGCCGCCGAGCTGATAGCCGAGGCGATCGCGGCATCGGCCGCGGCGAACGACCCGAACGACAGGATCATGGCGCACGCCTGGGCGGCGAGCGCGAACTCGCTTATGCTCTCGAGCCCTGCCGCGAGAAGCTTGTTGCTCATGCTTCCGTCGGTCTTGAGGTAGGTGTCCGCGACGGCTGAGACCGAGAACGGTAGCTTGTCAGCGAGGTAGACGACGTCCTGGACTGCCGGACCTACGATCGAGATGTTCGAGGCGGCTCCATATCCGGCCGAAACCAGTCCGCCAGCCGTCTGGATCACTCCGCCTATGAGTGGAATGTTACCGGCCGTCCCGAGCATCGAAGACGCGAAACCGAGGAGACTGCCGCCAGGGACGAGCAGGTTGAGCGCGATCTGCCAGCCCGGGACATACTTGTTGAGATTCGCAGCAAGCTGTTTGTAGCCGGGGATCTGGTTGAGCGCCTGTGTCGGCAGCGACGCCACCTTGAGGACGGTCGTGAGGACACCGCCTCCTTGGGGCTTGTGTGCGGCCACGTACTGTGAGAAGCCCTGGTTGTTCGCGTTGTAGACCGCCGGATCGAACTGAGCGTGCATCGCGCTTGCGAGAAGAGCCTTGTTGTCCTGGTCGCCAGGAGCCGGGAGAAGCGGCGGTGGATCCGGCGGAGTGCGACCGTCCCATTGAATCGGAGGATTCGCGGCGAGGGCATTGAGCGCCGTCTGCGCGATGTTGAGAAGCTGCGGGTCGCTCGGGTTGTAGTTCTGTCCGAGGTTGTTCTTGAGATCGGAGAAGAGCGGGTCAGACAACCAGTCCTGGACCTCGGAGCCTGTCGCGCTCGGGGTGATCCTTACGAGCTCAACGAGCATGTCCGTCCAGCGGCCGCTGCGGACGTCTGCGTCGATCTTCGCGAGCTGGCCCATGACGAATTGCGAGGCGCCGTCGCCAAGCCCGGTAGCGCCCATGGCCGCGGCAAGATCCCGCTTGAGCGAGGCGAGATTGGCACGCTTCTGCCGGAGAACGGGCGTCAGGCTGGCCATGCTCAGCTTCGCCTGCGCCGCCGTCGCCTTGAGGAGCGAGAGCATGGCGATGAGATCCTGGGCCTCGACCCGCCCCTGCGTATTCGCCACTGGAGCCGGAGACGGCGCCGCCTGGCCTAGATCGGCGAGGCAGCATCTCAGATCAGCCAGCTCGAGGTAAGCCACTCAGACCTCCTTGCGCCACCTGCTGTGCCTGTTCCTCGCGACAGGGGCCGGAGGCGGCGGGGCGTACTGCGGCGCGTACTGCGGAGGGGCGTACGGGTAAGGATACGGCGGCGGCGGAGGAGCGTACTGTGGAGCAGCGGCGGACTTGGACCCCTTCCACCACATGATCAGGGCGATCCCTCCGAGTCCGATCACGCCGATCGCGGCGATCGTGCCGATGGAGAGGCCTCCCTGGTCGGGCGCAGCGGCTCCGCCTGCGTAAGGAGGCCGCCATGCGGGTTGGGCAGGCCCCGAAGGAGCGATGACCCCCGTGTCTGACGGGATGCCGCCTGGCGTTCCGTACGAGGTGGTCGCGTCGCTCGGGGGCACGTAGGCCGGCGACGCGCTGCCGGCGACGGGCGCGCCGCCCGCGGGCTGCGCCGGCAACGGCTGGAACGTGCCGCTCGCGATCGCTGAGAGGAGCGTCTTGGCCGTCGGGTTCACGGCTCCGGTCGCCGCGGAGAGTTGCGCGGCCGCGTCGGCGGTCGGAGGAGAGTTGATCGTGAGCGGCCCGGCGGGTCCGGAGAGATAGAAGTTGCCGCTCTGCGTGTAGATGTATCCGTATCCCTTCCTGAGCGCCGAGTTCATGTCGGGGTAGATCGTATTCGGGTCCGTGACGCTGATCCCGAAACCAGGGCCGGTGACCGTGAGTTTCCCGGACTGGTCACGGTAGAGCATTCCGTAGCCCTTCTTGATCGCCGTGTTCAGGTCCGGGTAGACCGTGAGGATCGAGGCAATTCCGCCGGGGATCGCCGCGCCGCCCGTGCTCTGTCCGAGGTCCGAGAGGTAGATGTAGCCCATTGCTTACTCCTTCATGGCGACGTAGGCCGCGATTCCGACCAGCGCCAGTACGGTGCCAGCCGCAACGATCGTGTTGATAGCTCCCGTCACCGCGACGGTGCTCTGCGTCCCTGCCTGGGCAGACACGCTAGCGGAACCCTCTTGGGCCTTGATCGCCTCGAGGGTGGCCTTCTCCTTGGCGAGTGCGATCAGGAGATCGGACTTGGACTGCTGTCTCGCCGCGTATTTTATGGCGTCGGCGCCTATGAAACTGCTCGTGACGGCCCCAGCGGTCATGATCGTCGCGCTGATGATCCCGGTGAAGTCCTGCCCAAGGCCATCGGCGCGAGAGGTCATGTCACTTCTCCGTGAGAACCCTGGCGACGATCCAGATGCCTCCGACGACCGCGGCGGCCACAATCCCAGTCGTGAGTGCCTGAGTGATGATCGCCGTCTGCTGAATCGCCGCCTTCTGCTCGGCTGCCGCGATGCGCTCGGACGCTTGGACCTGCTCGATCCCGACGTTCTGCTGGGCCATGGCTGAGAACATGTCCGACTTCGTCTGCTGCCTGGCGACGTACTCCTGAGCATCGGCCGTCAGGAACCCGCTGACGACGGTCCCGGCGCCCGAGAAGATCCCGCCTATGATCCCGCCCCAAGGCGACGAATCGGACGAGGTCTTGGCCGGAACCGGAGCCGTGGCGCCAAGGCCGCTTTCGACGCGGACGTACATGTTTGATCAGGCCGCCTTGTGCCGCTTGACGCGACGCTTGTTCCTCGCGAGCGGGAGGCACGAGTTCCGCGCGAGCGGGGCCGCCACGACCGGAGCAGGAGTCGGGGCCGGAGCGGGGGCCGGGGCCGGGATGTAGACGGGTTGCTGCGGCGCCTGTTCGCGCGTGAGCAGGTAGCCGGCCCCGATAACGACCACGGCGCCGAGTCCGATCAGGAGGATCGTGCCCGTGCTGAGCCCTCCGCCCGTCGTGACGCCGGTGGGTCCGGAGAAGATGATCGGCTTCCTCGCGGCAGCCTTGGCGTCCTGGGCCTGCTTGATGGCTCCGAAGACGCCGAACCCGGTCTGGAACGCCTTGCCGATGACGTCGAAGACTTTGTTCGGGTCGATCGTCGACGGGGCAACACCTGCCGCCTGAGCGTCCGCTTGCGACATGCACCCCGCCACGGTCATGACCTGACCGGCGGGACACGTAGCCTGCGCGGCCGCTTGGCCCGCTGCCGACCCGAAGGTTGCCTGGCAGGCGGCCTGGACATCCGCGTCGGACTCATCTGTGTTCGCGTTGAGGTTCGAGACGCAGCTCGCGACCGTGGCCCCGCCACCTCTGTTGGCGGCCCAGAACTGATTGGCGGCCGCGGTCGCCGAGGCCGAGTCGCCCATCCCGCCGCGATTCAGCCCGGCGAGATCACTCATGAGGATATAGGACACCTTGGTCTCCGTCGCGCCGAGCGCGGGTTCGAGTTCCTTGACCAAAGGCTACCCCCTGAATTGACCGGGCGCACAAAAAGAGGAAGGGCCCCGACTGGCTGGTTCGGGGCCCTTCAAGGAGGTTCTTCAACACGACGCGCGCCACGACGCTTGATCAGGGAGGACGCGCTCCCTTCTTTCTACGAGAGCACGGATCATGTGTCAACGCGAATCAGCGCGCGGCTTTGGTCAGATCTCCCCAACGAAGGTGACTCTGTCGCCCTGCTTGATCCCGTGACGAGAGAACCACCCGCGTGGAACTTCGAGCGCGAGCCTGATCGGCTCCGGCGAGGAAACGGTCGCCTCCGACAGCGGCTCCAGGTCCCTCGTGGCGGCGATCGTGCCGTCGTCGCGGATGAAGGCGATCGTGAGCCTGAACGGGACGCCGCGCATCCAGAAGGAATGACGGGCGACCGTCGGGAAGACGAAGACCATGCCACGGTCCTCATCTAGACCGTCGCGGCCGGAGAGTCCAAGCCAGCGTTCGGTCGGGGTGCGGGCGATCTCGACCAGGATCGAGCGGCCTCCGACGTGGAGAAGAAAGCGTCGCGGGTCCAAAGTCTCGATCCTCGCCATGAGGCGCCTGAGTCCAAGTTCTTCGATGGCCGTCACGGCTTCGTCACCTTGACCTTGTTCGTCGCCAGGATCAGGTCGGTCGACGCCTTCACGGTGCCCGAGCTCACGATCATGAGCACGAGGATCTTGGTCAGAGCCTCCTCGTCGCTCGCGAATGCGTCCTGGGCCCTGATCTTGGTCCAGAGAGCATCGTCGATCTCGACCGTGAACTTCACGAGACACCAAGATACCAACCGATTCGACAGGGCGTCGGGTCAGTCTCCAAGGACCTGTTGGGACCAGTAGAAGGCGACCGGGGTGATCCCTCTGTCGTGGATATCGCTGTAGATCTCGGAGACGAGCGCGTAATCACCGTCTCTCATAGCCGCCCGCATCGCGGTTTGATCGTCATCGTCGAAATGCCGGAAGTATCTTTCGATGATCATGGCCATGCGAAAGTAGAGGCCGTCGAGCGTCTCGAAAGCGAATCCTCCGGCTGCCGTGTCGCGCGCCGGAGAGAATTCGAGGTCGTAGACGACCGTGAGCACCCAGACCTTGACTTCGGGAGAGCCACGCTCGATGAGGGCGGCGAGCTTCCTTGCGGCGATGACGTCTCCGGTGCCCGCCTTCCTGGCGAGGGCCCTCATCTCCTCATCTGAGTTTCGGCGCATCACAGACTCCAGTTCCCGCGATCGAACCCGCTCCGAAGAAGTCGGGTCGCGCCGATCGTCCTCTTGGCGACCTCGATCGAGTAGTCGGACCCTGCGTTGTAGGTATGGATGATGCCAGGAAGATCATCCTCGATCACGGCGCGGTCGAACTCGCGACGATCGGCTCGGTTCCGAAGCTTCCAGCTCCCTTCGATCGCGCGGTCGACCGCGGCTAGATACGCGCTCGCTTCGGTCGGGTAGACGCCAATGAGCATGTGGTCAATGATGTGACCGGCCTCCGGATAGGCTCGGCCGCCGCGGTGGCGGAAGTGTGTCACGGCCCAGACCGTCCTGACCTCGCGCTCGCGAGGCAGGAGTCCGGATCGCTCGTAGGCCCGCACGAGCCTACGGGCAGCGAGCGCGTCTCCGGCGGCGACGGCTCGCTGGAGATCGCGAACCTCCTCGTCCGAATTGTGATGGATCAACCGCAGTTCCCCCGGCGCTTCGCGCCCCAGACGGCTTCAAGCCACACGGACGCCTCAGCTAGATCGTGTCGCTCGCCGGCGACAAGGAGGTCTCCGATCTTCTCAGCCGAGTCGAGCTCGATGTGCTCGGTGAGGACCGGCTGAACGCGGCAGTACCTCGAACCGAGTTGCTCCCTCGACCGGAAATGCGACGCCACGACGCCGCCGTCGAAGAGCGCCGAGAAGAGGTAGTGAGGCGACTTCACGATCCACTTCCGGTAGCCCCAGTCGAGGTCCGACGATCCGTTGAGCATCTCCTCCGGCGGAGGCGGGGCCGCGTCTCCCGTGCCGAACGAGACCAGCCTGAGGTCGCCCGCGTCGATCTTCCTCGACCTCGCGAAGGCGATCGCCGAGTCGCTCGGGTTGTTCGCGAACAGGCCTCCGTCCGCGTAGCACGTCATGTCGGGACCGGTGGGCCAGCCGTGCGCCGGGAAGTAGGTTGGAGCGCTGCTCGTCGCGAGCGCGACGTCGACGACGCTCGCATCTCCGTCGTGGTCGCGGTCGAAGAACTTGGGGCACCAGCGCCTCAGGTCGAACGCCGGGACGAGGACCTGCTTGGCCAGGTCCTTGAGTTTCTTGTTGCCGAAGCGCGCCTCGAGCACGGACCGGAGCCCCTTGGGGTCGTAGTTGGCAGAGAAGTACTCGAAGCTGAGGAGGCCACGACCCGAGAAGATCGTCTTGCCGTTCTCGCGGTAGAGCTCGACGCACTCGGTCGGAGACATCCCCGACGCGATAGCGAGAGCGAGGATCCCTCCCGTGGAGGTGCCGGCGAACAGGTCGGTCGAGGCGATCCATCCGGGGAGCTCGGCCTCGAGCCGCTCGAGGATCCGGGCCGTCATCACGCCCTTGATCCCGCCTCCGTCGAGGCTCACGATTCTCATGAGTCACCGCCTTCTTGGGTTCGAGGCCTTGTCACGCCGCTCGCGGGCTGCTTCGTAACGGGCTCGAAGATCCTGCATCGTCGACTGGGCCTCATCGAGGATCTTGTGGTAGCCAGGCCAGCCGAGCTTAAGTCTCGAGAGGGCGACCTCGAGCTGGCGCTCGGCCTTCATGAGCGGATCCATGAGATCCTCGATCTCACGAATCGCCTCCTCGCGGATCCTCCGACGCTCGTCTTCGGACGGACCTCTGATCGGGAGGGCGGCCGACCTCGGGACCTCGACGGGTATGGCCTTCGCCGCCTCCTCGGCGGCCTGCTTCGCGTCGATCTCGGCCTGGATCGCGGAGCGCCCCTGGGGCGTCTGCGACAGACGGAGCAGTCGCTCGACGCGCTCGCCGAGGTCCCTGTTCTTCTCGCGAACCCTCTGCGCCTTCCGGAGAACCTCGAACCAGATCTTGTCGACGTACTTCTGGCCAACGCGGTAGCTGGCCTGGCTCCGAGCGGCCGCCATGGCATGCGCGAGACGCAGGAAGATCTCGTCTCCCCACTCCGGGTCGTGCGTGAACCGCACGAGGTTCTCGACAGCCTTCGTAATCGCGTAGTACTCAACCCAGACCCGCTGCCTCCGGCCAGCCTCCGTCTCGCCCTCGACGACCGGGTTCGCCCTGGCAGTCTTGAGGCCCGAGAGGTCGAACTCGAAGACGCCCTCGAGGACCTTCGAGTCCTTCGGCGTAAGCCACTGGAGGCAATCGCCGTGCGGCCCGTCCTTGTAGCGAATCGTGACCCCCGTGAGCACCTTGAACGCGGCGTCGGCAGCCGCCTCGGAGCCGTCGGGGTAGGCGATCAGGTGGCCGATCTCGTGGGCCACGAGCGCGTCTCGATGCTCGCGAGGCAAGTCGAGGAACGCCGCGGCAACGCAGATCACGTTGTCGCCGTGTGGGCCGACGTGGGCGTACTGCCGGAGCGACTTCTCGTGGTCGCGGTCCGCATCGGCGCACACCTTGAAGACGAACGGCTGGAAGGCCGCGGCTTTCTCGATCAGCTTCTCGCGACCGAACGGCTTGCCGGTGTAGATGCGCGACCCGGCCTCGCACCAAGGTCCGCGCCGCTTCACTTGGTCAAGCCTCGTGCCCTGAGCCAGTCGAGCCCGAGCGACGCCTGCTTCGCCGGCTTGAGGACCTTCTCGGCGACCGGGAACACATCCCGCTCCTCCTCGAAGAAGTGACCGAGCAGCAGACGAACGGCCCGGTTGAGGACGCGTTGATCGCCACCCTGGATCGAGAGCTTGAGGAGGACCTGTATCTCCTCGTGCTCGTCGAGCGCGTGCTGAGCCGGCTCCGCGACGCCTCTCCGATCGCTGTTGGCCAGGAGCTCGAGGAGGGGTTCCTCGACGGTCGTGTGGGCCCTTATGATCGTCCAGAGCGCATCGGCGTTCGTCTTGACGACTGGGGGCGGCATCTTCTCGCCGGGCGCCGTCTTCTCCCGAAGCTGCCTGAGAAGAGGCCTCATGGCCGCGTGTTCGCCGCGAAGCGCGTCGGTGATCCGCATGGACCTAATCTTCGCGCCCGTTTTGATCGGGCGCCACCCTCGTTCTCCGCAGCACAGCTACGCCGCCTTCCAGGCCTCGGCGAGAACGGGCCAGATCCGCTGGTCGTCCTCGAGTCTCATCGGCGCCTGGCCGAGCGCGAGCTCGCGGGCAGCCTCCTCGAAGCTGGAGTAGTCGGTGTCGGCGATCGCATTGAACGCGGCGAGACTCTCGCCCATGACCCGACCGATCGAGGCCGCAAGCCCGGCGATGAGGGTCTCGTCGGTAACGGACCGCCTGTCGATCTTGGACCGCACCTCGTCGAGGACTCGGATCGCGCCGGGCCACTCATCCCTCTGGTTGGTCGTCTCGGCAAGCTTTGCGCGCTCGAGCGCCGTAAGGACGATCTGGGCGACCCCCTGCCTCTCGAGGGTGATAGCCTTCTCGATCTCGGTAGACACGGAAGCAAGGAGACGGGCCTCGAACGTCGTGAGGGTCTCCTCGTGGATTCTCTTGCCGAGAACCTTCTCTATGGCGACCCGGGCTCGGCGGACGGCTTCGATCATACGGCGATTCTACTTCAACGGACCCACACCCGAATGAGCTCGCCGAGCATGTCATCCGGCTCGGCCACGACCTTGACCTCGGTCGCGTCGTCCACGTCCCAGTGGTCGGAGATGAGCCCAAGCGCGTACTTCATGTCGCCCTGACCGACGGACGACCAGAGCTTGTCGATCCTGAGTCCACGGTAGA
>Ga0315277_10006458_pt1 | contig 15336 bp, 6 predicted proteins | sample YL17G05_15_MG_FD_203695 | JGI IMG/M metagenome (GOLD analysis project Ga0315277, IMG submission 203695) | Sediment microbial communities from Yellowstone Lake, YNP, Wyoming, USA - YL17G05_15 | ecosystem: Environmental > Aquatic > Freshwater > Lake > Sediment | place: USA: Wyoming | collected...
CAAACCTCCTAGTTCTGAGATGGAACCGCATTCGATCAACCCATTAAAATGGCCAGTTGAAGCTTGGTTTCCCCGGGCGATAAGGCTTGGCGATTTACAGGACATTACCCAAGAAGAAGAAAGTCAAATTCATAGAGTAATAAATGCGCTTACAGCAATTAACAGCTCTTTGAACCAGGCACAACTTCAGATCGGCTACAGAACACGCGATGAGATTGCTCTTTTCTTGATCAACGCTCTTCAGCTGCACCCTTATTTCACCACCAGATCAGGGGAAAGAGTCGATCCGCTGGATCTTGCTCTTCAAATGAAAGTGCTGCCCAGAATCATCGGAGGAAGCACTGCGATTAGGCGTGCTGTGATGCAAATGCTGGGATGGGCAAGAGACGGGAAACCACTTATCCAAGAAAATGAGGCAACAGAGATACTTACCGAATGGGATAACGCTGGACGATTGGGAGCTCTTCCAGGATCTCAGTATCCAAGAACCGCTGCACGCCTCTGCCTCATGTGGGAGCGCTTACGATCTGAGGGCTTTACATCGTTCTGGATATGAGGCACTCTATGGATAACCTTTTTTGCATCGAAACAGAAAAAATTCGCTTGGAATGGAGCAGGAATCAAGATAGAGATACGGTTATTTTTGCGGACTCAATACCTCATGGTCTCCTCGTCATAAAGCCAATCCGGGAAGGTCTTACTTTTGAGGAGGGAACATGGCGATCAGGCTCTTCAGGAGCGGTGAAAGACGTTGCGAGTGAGGTAATTGGTCCACGTTTATTTGAACAAACTGATTACAACTTATATATAAAAAGCAAGACCGACGAAGAAATCACCCTTGAAACACAAAATCCTGCATTACGTCGCGATTTAAAAACGCTAGAGAAGGGTCGTCTGATATTTGGTACGATTAACTTTGGATCACAGGTCGGACGAAGCGAGTTTTCGGTTAGCTCGGGTGGAAAGCCTGAATTTAGATTTGAAATAGAGGTATTTCCAACGAAGCTGGACCCTGGCGATTATGAGCGTATCTTGGACGAAATACAAGAGATTATGACAGGTCTTGTTTTAGAATATCTTAAGTCCACTTTTGGGATAGGTAAGGATATGATTGTTCCACAAGCTACTCACCTCGAATGGTTAGTCCTTTTGAGAAAGCTAGTGGATGATCTAGATCGGGCCCTAACTCAGATAGCTGCACATCCAAAATGGGGTTTGATTCGCACTTCTCAAGAAACGAGAGTAGAACGAATTAGGCGATCTGATTCCCATATTCGCCGGTCAATCCAAAAAGGCTCGGGCAGAGGAAAGCTGGTTTACCTTGGAGAAATAGCTGTACGGGAGCGACTCGTAGAGCGTCGTATCCGTCCGACTCTTGATACGCCAGAACATCGATGGCTTGCTTCGCAGCTTATCCGAATACGACGTCGATTAGCTTGGCTTTACATGGAGGAATCAAAAAGAGAACCTGGAGAAAAACGAGATCAATCACTTAATGAAATTAGAAAAATGGAACGACGCTTTTCAAGACTTTCTCAGATCGAGCCAATAAAGGAAGCAATTGGCGCCCCTCCTTTAGGCTTTGCGTCCGTTCAGCTTCTCTATGCACCAGGCTATAGGGAGGCGTATCATGCTTGCATCATCCTCTCTCTAGGTCTGCATATCGAGAATGGGCCTTTTACACTCTCTTTAAAAGACTTAGGTCTTCTCTATGAATATTGGTGTTTCCTTGCATTATTGCGTCTTTTAGCTGAAGAGACTGGGCAACCAATTCCAGTCCGTGAGATGATTGCTCTTGAGCAATGTGGTCTGCGCATTCTTCTCCAAAAAGGACGAGAACAAACCGTTCAATTCAGGCTCTCCGACGGTCGTAAGCTGGAGATAATATATAATCCGAGGTTTCAAGGAGAGAATTTTCTGGTTCCCCAGCAACCGGACATAGTATTGAACCTTTTAGATTCCAAAAATCAACCGATTAGATTTATCCTTGACGCAAAATATCGAATAGATATGTCTCCAAAATATCTTCAGCAATACGGCTCTGTAGGTCCACCAGATGATGCTTTGAATGTGCTATACAGATACCGTGGCGCAATCATTGATGTAGATACAGAGACAGAAGCAAATTTTTCGGCCAACCACACTGTAGCACAGGCTATAGCCCTATTTCCTTATAAGGAAACATCATCGGGTGCTTTCCGAGCATGCCGCCTGTGGTCAGCAATTGAGAGGCTTGGTGTCGGTGCCATACCGATCTTGCCCGGCAATACGCATTATCTAGCGGAATGGCTTCATGAAATATTGCGGCCACCTGCATAGTACAGATTCTGATCGAATGGTCGGGAATATTCTTGAAATTTAAAAAATATTTAACATAAATATAAGCCAAAAAGACTGCCTACGGCAGAATCCATGGCCATTCACAGGGTTGGGAGATCTCCTCCGCAAATAACATACTGATACCTGCTGATTCTTCCTATCAATTCGTCTTGGAAGTCGGGTATCTCTTTATCGCCTAATTCTATCCTCTTTGAGACCCCATCCTTGAGGTAAAATAGCTCCGCGCCAAGCAATGGGGAGAAGATCTCCCTGGCCAGGTAAAGATAAAACCTCATCTGGAATTCATTGGCCTCGCTATGGCGCTCTGATCCAGAGAACTTGAAATCCAGGATCTTCCATCCCTCTGGAGTCTTTATCGCCTTATCCAGTCGGCCATCGAGGATGTACTTGCCGAAAGGCCTAGCGATCTTATATTCATTCCTGGAATCAGAGGAACTCTCAATCTCCTTCACAAGCGGATGATCCTTCAGCAGGCTCAAGTACTTCAAGACCGCTTGGACATCAGTCTGCGAGACACCTATCTGGCCTTGTAATAGGCTGAGGTTTCTGTCATGCAGAACTTCTTCCAGCTTGCATTCATTCCCTACAGCTTCCAGGATCCTATGGGCTAGAAGACCTAACGCCTGACTCTTATCTCTATCAACATCTTCGGACGTATCATCGTCTGCGAGATCATACTTCCATCCAAACATCGGGGCTTCAATGATAGCAGTAGGCGAGATATACTCCTTGAAGGTCTCTGAGGTCAAAGGTTCGATGTATTTGGTCTCTAGGCATACCTCTTCTGAAGGCGCGGAAATAGCTTCAGTCTCCACATCAGATGCAGTAACCACCTCAATCAAATGCTCAAATGCAGGGGCCATCTCCACACCATCATCATCGATCTCAAGCAGGTTGCTCAGGATCATATCTCTCCAGGGTTGTTTGTTTCTGCCTTCTTGTCCTTTAAGAGTCAGTACTAACATGTCGGAGGCTCGAGTGGTGGCTACGTAGAGAGACCTTTTCTCCTCTTCGAGGTCCCTATCCAGGTCATCTTCTATCAGTCTGCTCAGGAACGTCTCACACGATTGGGCTTTATCCTTGCAGTAGAGAGTGAAGCATATTCCCTGCTCGTTCTTCTCGAATAGCAAGGGTTCAGCCGAGTCCTTCTGGCTCCAGGATGTGTCCCCCACAATTACAATTGGGAACTCCAGCCCTTTGGCCTTGTGTACGGTCATAATCTGAACCGCATCAGTCTCCTCGCTCTCGATGGCAGCCTGTTCCTCATCATCCAATCCGCCTTTATTGAGCATCCTGACCAAATCTGGTAAGGATACTCCGGCCTCGTCCAGTCTCTGGGCAGTGATTATGAACTTTCTGAGGTTGGCAGTCTTTCTTCCCGTGCTATCTTCGGCTGCCAGGAAAGCCGGATACTCCAGGTCTTCCACAAGCCTCTCGGCCAGCTCGCTGGGCCTGATCAAGGTCCTGACCGGAAGGTATCTGTCCAGAACTTGGTGGAATCTTTCCAGACGCTCCCTTCTTCCCGGAGCTATGTCAGTCTCCTGCAGACTGCCAAGGACCTCATGGATGCTGTCTCCACTGGTCTTGGCCCTGTACCCCAGCGTAGCCATCTCGTTGATATCCAGGCCAACCACCGGCGACATTAAGGCAATGGTCAGGTTCAGTTCGTCATTTGGATTAGATAATACCCTAAGTGCAGCTAGAATCCCTGCGATCTCCGGTATCTCGAAAAACCCGGCCTCGCCTACGGTGTAGTAAGGAATACCGTGCCTGGTAAGGGCCTTCATGTACTCCCGTCCCGTATCAGGTCTCATCTTCCTGAGCAAGATGGCGATATCCCTGAACTTTATGGGCCTCCTGGTGACGACCAGCTTAGATCCATCTGGATCCCTTTTCAAGAAGTCGAACTCCTTGCCCACGATACTGTGGATGTACATCGCCGCCGCCTCAGCCTCATCCTCTGGGTCGAAGAGGATCTTCACCCTGGGCTCCCAGCTTGTCTCTCCTATTACGGGCAAAGGTTGGACCGGTTCGTAGGTCTGAGAATAGGGCTTCTCTGAGGAATTGAAGATCAGGGGATAGAAGGCATTGCAGAACTCTAGAATATCGGGATGGGACCGATAATTTCGTTCCAGGTGCAGAACTTCTCCGCCCCTCGCCTCGACTTCCTGCCTCGCCATGGAGATGACTTCCACCTCGGCCCCTCTGAACCTGAAAATAGACTGCTTGGCATCGCCCACATAGATAACGTGGTTGCCTTCGCTTCTCAGTAAGTCCAGTATCTCCTTCTGTAGCGAATCGGTATCCTGGAACTCATCCACGATAATGTACCTGAACTGCCTGCTATACTTCTCCCGAACCCAGGAATACTTTGATGAGGATAGGATATCCTTCAGGATGATAAGAACGCCTGCGAAATCAGTGAGGTTCTCTTCCTTCATCTCCTCGGAGAAAGACCTGTAAACCTCATCGAAGAGCCTCTTGAAGGCATCTGAGACGAGCACAAGCTCCTCAGCTTGAGCTGGATCGCTATGAAGAGCCAAGCCTGCCTCGATCTGATTTGCGGGTCTTGACCTCATCATAGCATACCTTTTTTCCAGCACCACCATGGAAATGACATTTGAAATATCGTCAATTGTATAGAGTCCCAGCAGCGGCCCAAGCAATTCTTCATTCTCCAGGAATGCCCGGGCCATGCACCGCCTCAAGATATCGCTTGTCATCGATCCTGAGCCGATCTGCAGGTCCGGGTCTACCTCCGCAAAGATCCCTATCTCAGATAGAATGCGTTGAGCGAATGAGTCGATGGTGCTTATCCAGGCGAAGGCCATGGAGGATCTGATCTGCTGCCAAGCCTGATTGCTAGCTTCTTTGTCCCTGATCATACCCAGAATTCGGGATTTCATCTCTGCAGCTGCCTTTCTAGTGAATGTTATGGCCACTACATTGCCCACATCGATAGGCTCTCCAGCCTGCTCGAAAAGATCTACATAAGTTTTGGAGATGGTATGAGTCTTGCCAGTGCCCGCGCTTGCAGCTATGAACATGTCAGTGGATATCATTGAGTCCCCCATCGTTGATCCAGCAAGCCCTGACAATTCGGCGTCAAGCCGCAGAAATAGCAGTTGGCTGCCCCACCCTCAATCGCACTGCCCGGCAGGAACACCCTTTCTTCGAAGATTCTATCGAGGGTTGCCAATAAATCTCTGTCAATGTCTTCAAAAGTTAAGTTCTTCTTACCGTGGACCTGCTCCATACGATTTTCCTTTGGAAAGGCATCCAGCTTCGTTGAAATATTTCCATCCTTTATGATCCTGAAGAATGATCTGATGAGAGCCGGATTCTTGGGAAGATCCTTCATGTCAAGGAAAAGTAGTGCCAGGGTATAGAGTTCAAGCTGGTCCCAATCTCCGCCGGAGCCTGATTTGTAATCTGATAGAACGATATCGTAGATCTTGCTTTCTTGTTTGTTCTTCCCTTTGCCTTTTCCAGCTTCGGTTACGTTCAGGTCGATCCGGTCTATCCTTCCACCGAAGATCATGTCACCATATTTATGGGCGGTCTCAGGTACAACATCGGCCATCTCTCCTAGACGGATGCTAAATGGTATCTCAGTCAATGTCCTCTTGCCAATGAAAGCCTTCTCAGGCGAGCCCAGCTCGAAATTCAGATAGGTCAGCACTTTGGATGTGACTCCCCCGACCATTGCTTCTCTCACTGCAGGCAGAGATCTGATTCTGTTTGCAGCCAGGAATCTCTGGACCATTGCCTCTACCTCGCTTTGGACCCTACCCTCTTCGATGGCCTGATCCAGGTTCATTCCCTCTTGCTTCAAATCATAGAGGTTCTTCAGAACAGCGTGATAGATGCTTCCAAGCTCTAGCGAAGATAACCCGTAAAGGTCGCTGGCTTGCTCTTCTAATCCCATGACCCGATGAAGGAAGAAATTGAATGGGCAGCTCTTGAATTCGGAAAGCTTACTATAGCTAAATCTCCTGCCCAAGAGAGCTTCTGCTATGGCCTTTTCATTTATGCCCCAACCGAATTCCGATTCTGCGTAGAGCTGGAGAGGATGCAACAACCCTAGAGCATCATCGGGTACGATTGTTTTTGAGCCTTTGGCCAGGCTGTACCCAAATTCGATCTTCAGCTCTCCTGCACTCATCGGCGCGCTTAATATCTCCGGGGACCTGGCCTTGTCGAAGCTCCATGAATCGAGCCACAGAGATGGCACCATAAGCTCTCCTTCGCGGGAGGCTTTAGGGTATGTTAGAATGGATTGAGATGATGTGCACAAGCAGGAATAGAGGGCTTCTCGTTGCTCCCGCTCCTTGAGTTGGTGGTAGCCCAACCAATCTGCAGACTGAGCTTCCAGTGAATAGAGCGGATTTGCCCGGCGAGTGGGGAAGATCCCGTCATTGAAGTTCACAATGAACTTCAAGGGCCGGTGCTTGAATCTTGCCGAATGGAGGGACAAGATCTCGACCATGTTGGCCCAAGGTGGCGAGGGCCGGTATTCCTCGCTGTTCAGCAATATCTCCATAAAGGCCATGAACTCCGATAGGGTTAGATTTTGATTACCCATGGTACCATGGATGGCCTTAAGCCTGCTCAATATATGCTCAACCTTGCTGATGGCCATGAATTCGTCCTCCAGGTCCGGTTGATTGCTGAAACGGGCCTTGAGGGAGGCTATCCAGGGGGCCATCTCGTCCATGAACGGCTTAAGATCTGCCTGGCCTACCCTGGCAGCCTCAATTCGTTCAAGGGCCTGGAATAGCTCATCTGCTTTCAGTATCAATTCTTGGCAGAGACTGATCTCCGCCTCTTGGGCCTGGAGTTCGGCATCGTAGACAGAATCATCCTGGGAGAGGACTTCCAGCCTTTGCCTTAGCGCCCTCAGGTGATCCTCCAGTTTTGACTTCCACTCGTCTCTTCGGTCTTTCAGAGGACTTCTTCTGGGTCCCATGTGGAGACCGGCTCCTGAAACCAGGGCATCTAGACCACCGAGATTGAACTCCGCAATGTTCGCTATTCCTAGGCCGTGATCCAGCATAGATACGAGCAGGTGGGACGGATAGCCCGCCAGAGCCGCCCTGAAAGGCAGAATCAGGAGCTGGACCGCTATGCTGTTAGATAACGGCTCTTCACCGCTTACCCGGACGGGAACGCCATATTCTTCCAGTTTCCTCGAGAACTCGCGTGCACGCTCGGAGAAGTTGTTCAGGACTATAGCAATCTCTCCAGGCTCCATGCCTTCATCGACAATCCGCCTCTTGATCTGCCGGCAGACCTGTATCAGCTCCTCCTCGGGGTCCCTGTAGTGAGCCACATGAATCGAACTCCCTTCCAGGCTCACAGGATGTCCTTGGACTGCCAGAAGCCGTTCTAGGGGCTCGGAGGCCTTTCCAGAAGGAAAAGTCAGCTGCTCTTCTATGAGTTCGATGGATTGAGCCTTGAGCATCTCCCTGAACTCATTCCATCTCTTGGGATCCATTAGAGCTGGGTCCAAGGTCATGAACGCTTCATCAAACAGAGGGATGATTCGAGAAAGAAAGATTATTTGGGCATCGGAGAGGTTGGTGAACCCGTCAAGGAAGAGCTTATTTCCAAATCGGGATTCTGTGTGGCCCCGGAGTTTTTCGGTATCGATTCTTCGGTAAGCATCGAAGGTGTCAAAGAGTTTGGAGCCGTAACGGATCTCTAGCTCTTTTAGGACGAATTGCACCAGGGATCTGGCCTGGTCATTGGCGAGCCTGGCCATAAGCTCAGCCTCACCATCATCTTTAGCATCCCTAACTGCCTCAACCGCGAATGCAGCCAGCTTCAGGGAGTCCTTCAAAGGATAAAAGCATCCCAGGTCATCCTGGCTGGCAGATCCCAGGATACTGGCGATGAATACATTCAGAAGGTGCTCATCTGCATGGATCATCTTCGGGTGAGAGTGGGCATAAAGCTCAACGGCAAACTGGTCTACGACAAGAAAGTTGCCTCTGGGGATGGAGCTATTTATGCGCCTTGCGAACCATTCCGAGAACTCTTTAACGAATACTCCTGAAGGTCCCAGAAAGGTGTAGGATAGAGGAGCCTCATGGTGGGCTTGCCCCATCTTTTCCAATATGCGCTCGGTCTTGCCCGAGAGGGCAGGGCCGAGATAAATGTGAAGTCTCACTCTACTTATCCTCATCCAACACCTCATTCACATCTTTGATTATGAGGATATTTATAGAGTATGTCCAGGTTAATGGCTATTCGGACGAGATGATCCAGGGTGGCGTTAATGAGCAATCTCTAAATTAGCAGTTGGCAGAGTAGCTCTCGACATACATTAGGGCCATTGAGCTCAGGATCTTCTCTCCCTCGCTTTCCAAGGCAAAACTGACATCACAACTCTCAGAGGGAAACTTTTCCGGAGTTCTTATTCAGGTAACGTCGATTCGATTCGCATTTTCGGATAGTACCCTATCTTTGTGCAAGATGAAGTCCTTCCGCCTGGCCGTCACCAAGTATCAGAGCAGGCAGAGGAAGATGGCCACGAAGCCAGGAGCGGAGGCGCTAAAATCTCCAAGATGTAGTCGGTTTTAAGAGTCTGGAACAATCTTTGCTGTGCGCTTCTAATCCAGGGACCCTTATAAACCAGATCGCTTTCGTCCATTTGTGCCATCCGTCCCACCATTGTCTCGATTCGTATGCACAGATATTTGAATGATAAGGACATTTGGCCTAACAGTAAAACGATATATTAAGCCAGATTTCTTTAGATGATAGTTGGCAAGCAGAGTCGGCTTAATCAAGTGGAATTCGGCAATCGCTCAATGAAGTCTATGGCACCTGATAAGTCGAGATAGTTATGTGCAAATGATTCGCAGAGCAGCTCATCTGCTAGGTAGCCATCGTATTTCTCCATAGCCTTCACGGGAAAGCACTTAGCCAATTCGATAGGATCGGGTTTATCAGAGAGGAACTGAAGGTAGCAGGTTTGAATATCCTCTTCATTAATCTTCTTGAAGGCGAGAGCGACTTCATCATCGCACACATCCAAGCCCTTATGCAATCCCAAAGCGAGAAGAGTCCGATTCACTCGTGTTCCGCACCAAGTAAACCATATCGTATCATCGCCATTTTGAAAGAAGGGATAATGCAAAATATCGGATTCTCGAGCAAAGGTTCTTGCCTCATGAAGCATTTCCCTGGCCATCGGGTCCAGATAGACAGGAACCTTATTACCCGAAAGAATCTCGTACATTTTTCCATGAATGCGTGGGTGAAGATCTGGACCCGACGAACCAGCGAATAATGGTAGACGTCCACCACGCGATGGTTCCACCAGGATTTCCTTCCGCCCAAGGTTAAATTCGATGATTCTCCAGCGTCTGCCGGCCAGGATCAAGAAACCGTCCGCTCCCATTGTCGGCAATGCAGAAACCGTTCCGATAGGATGCCCGCGACATCGCACAGACAATTCCTTATCTGTCACAAATGCAGAGTAGAACTCATAGTTTCTGACCAGCTTCTCACCCTCGAGGCCTAGAATAATTATCCCTTCTAAGGTTTGCTCAACCAAATCGTTGGCTCCTATGCTGCGAAGGGTACGAAGGAAGGTTTGCTGATCGATATCTTCGAATGCCCCTCGGGCAATGAGACAATTATAGATGGTTTTTGCCGATGCGCCACCTACTTCGGCAATCAAGCTCATGATTTGCTGGATTAGGGTGGATAGATGCCAACGTTTCATATCCGGTGGCTCGCACCACTGTTCCAACATAAGCTCAGTTATGGCAATGGCACGGAGCAGTTGGAGATAGAGGCGGTCAGTAGGTGGTGATTGTTCGGTTGCTGCATCTTCAACCACATACATCCACAGGACAGACGGATCATCATCCCGACGACCACTTCGCCCTAATCGCTGCTTGAGCGATGAAACAGACCATGGAGCACCGATTTGAGCTACAGCGCTGACATTCCCAACATCAATGCCAAGCTCCAATGTGCTGGAGCAGAAAGCTGAAGAGGGAGGTGATGATCGCAAAGCCTCCTCGACATGCTCACGCTCCACCTTTGATAGCGAGCCATGGTGAACAAGAAACAGGTTCTTCTGCCCGTCCCGCGACTGCAAACGTCTCGTGAGATCAGCGTAGTATTCCAGCCTTTGCTTGCTATTGACAAACAGCAACGCAGTCTTACCTGAAAAAGTATTGATAAGGTCTCTAACTAAGCGAAAATCATCCTGTGCAGCGAAGGATTCTGCCTCCTTTTCATCGGCGAGGTTCTTTCCGTTTTCCTTACCAGTTTCAAGCCGCCTATAACCTTTGATTATACATTTTATCGTCCTTTTCTCGTCACCGATGATACACTTAACGGTGTCAGGATGATGCATATCCACCCATTGCTTTGCCGATGACATGTCTCCAATGGTGGCAGACAATCCTATTAGGCGAATATTATGATCTGAGCGTTGTCTTAATCGGGACAAAAGGCTGCGCAAATGAGCTCCTCGCTCCGTGCCGATAAACGCATGCAGTTCGTCGATAACAATATAGGCGAGATGAGAAAAAAGTGAGTCCAGCTTATCTGGGTGATTGATGAAGAGAGACTCGATAGATTCAGGCGTGATCAGCAAAACACCTCCAGGCGAGTCCAACACCCTATGTTTCTTGGACTGCCCGACATCTCCATGCCACTTATGTACTGGGATTTCCGCATGATCACATAGATCTTCAAGACGGCGAAATTGGTCGTTGATGAGAGCTTTGAGAGGCCCAACATACAAAGCCCGTACGCTGCTTGCATAATCTTCTGCAATGTCGGAGAGGATCGGAAGAAATGCAGCTTCAGTCTTTCCTCCTGCTGTATTCGCCGAAATGATCAGATGCGCGTTGCTTCCAAGTATTGCATGAATGGCGTCGACCTGGATAGGATGCAATTCTGTCCATTTCATGCGGTATAGCTCTTCCTGGATAATCGGGTTTAATCTCTGGAAAGCGCTTGCTTCGCTCATATTGATCGCTCGCTAAAGGCGAAATGTTGTTAGCTCGTCCTTTCCATTCTTGGTTGCCATCGAGGTCTCATCATTCTCTGTCGAAAAGCTATCGGGGTCCTTCGACGGCTGGATATCTATGCCGCCGAGCAGCGTCTGCCAGTCAGTATTGCGATTTTGATCCAGCACAGACAGAAAGCCGACGAATCCTTTCACAGCGTCACCAGGGGTTTGATAGAATTCTGCTCCCAATCTGCGTGCACAATGCTGAATATATGCTTTTATCGCCTCATCTGGGACGATATGACGCGATATATCACCACCCGCATATACATTACGAATATTGAGCAATAGGATGCAGAGGTCTTCAGCGGTTAGGTTCTGCAGCCTGATGACCGGATTGGAGTAATCTCTTAAGTCGCCCATAGCAAATGGGTTATCAGCTAATCGCCTCTTTAAGGCTTCATGGCTCGCTATGCCTCGCCGCCGATCGTCCAAAAAGCCGTCAACGCCCGCGAAGATGACGCCTAATCCGATTACACCACCCTGCAGACAGTCATTTAAGATATGAAGAATAATATCATAATTCGCATTGCGCGCCTGTATGTTATTGAGGCGATAAGATAGCACACCCATTTCGTCTAGGTTTACCAACAGGCCAGAATATCCAGCAAGTCGGACAAAGGCCGCCATTAGCTTCAAGTAGTCATAAACGTCCTGATCTCCGATATTTGACCGTACACCTAAGTCTTTACGAGCCTCTGATTTCGTTGCATATTCCGCACGAAGCCAGCGTAGTGCTGCTGTCATCAGGGCGTCGTCTTCCTTCTCATATCCTTCAACATATTTGCCGATCACAGTAGCGAAATCGTAGCCGCTGACATAATCTTGAAGAGGCTGAAGACGTGCATAAATCGCTTGGTGAAGATCGCCGTCAATTTGCCGTACATCAAACTCAATATCGGAGATCCACTTCTGGATTAGGCTAGGCAATGCAGAGCCATCACGTTTGGCGCCGGCTGACATATTCTTCATTAGCTCGGAGTACAATGAACGCGCTTGTCCTCCTGATGCATGCAGGCGACGATCGGGAGAGATATCCGCCTGAACGACCACGAACTTCTTTTCTAAAGCTAACATGCGAGCTAGATTGAGGAAGAAGCTTTTTCCAGAGCCGTAACGACCTATGATGAAGCGAACCGACGAGCTACCCTGCTCTATTCGATCGAGGTCGCTCAGGATCGCTGCGATCTCCTCTTTGCGGTCAACTTGAATGTGCTGAAGCCCGATGCGCGGGACAACACCTGCACGGAGCGATTGGAGAATAGCGTCTCGTTCACGCGGTTTAATGGTGATCGTCATCCTTTTGCCCCCAGCAGCGATTGATCGATCCCGTATCCCTCATTAGCTTCAATTAGGATAGTATCGTCCAGAGCTTCGATAGCCCAGTCGTTAATGGCAGTTACCATGCCACCGAACATCTTAATACCATGTCGCTCTGCCAGATCTGCTAGTTCTCCATTGGACCAGACTTGCTTGCTCAGCAATTCCGCTAAAGGAGCATGATAGCGTTTATCTAATGTGGCGAGTTTATCATAAGAAAATGGCAAGCCTGATTGAAGTGGTAAAGTTGGCTCATGCTGCATAGCCGGCGTATCCCGTTTGGTGATTTTATCAGGCTGTTCCGTCTCACATCCAGTTTCGCCCAATGCCTTCAAAATTATCGCCAAGGCCTCCTCAGTATCGATCTTCTTACGCGCCAAGGTATCGGCATCAATAATGATGGCTCCTCGAGGATGCTTTGGCGGTGGAATTGGTTCGCCAGTACGATACGCACGCTGCCTGATCTCCACTTCGACTGGCTCAATGGTAGGTTGGCCTAACTCATCTAGTATTGCATCCAATCTGGAGACATCTAAATCAAATGCCGCATAAATTTTCTTAAGAGCCGAAATCTCCTTTCGGTCAATGAAGCCCTTAGCTGCCGCCACCCCAACCAGGTATTTGCCGATTACAGCACGCTGCTCCGAAGTCAATGCATCTCGCAATGACTTGCTCATGAGAGAGATCGATGGCGGCTTCTTGATCAGCAATATCTCATAGGCTTTTAAATATCGGGATTCGTAAGACGAAAGGCGGAATTGATTCTCCAGAATTTCTCTAATACTGGCGGTTTCTTCTGGATCAACTGTTCCATCTGCAGCAGCGACAACCATGCCCAATTCCAACATACATAATGCAGCGCGATAACCGCTCTCCTGCTGTATGGCTGGAATGCCCTCTGGGCGAAAGAGGGCAACCTCATCAGACCAGGAGTAAGCCCGTCCTGTAATCCTTGCATCTGGGACAATGGCAAGCCCGATATCTTCCGCAGTACATGCTAATGATCGGCTTTGAGTGGCCGTCAATTTTTCTCGCAGCTTAGATCCCTGAATTTCTGCAATTTCTGATAGCGGAACAATTGAGAAGCCATCCTCGCTTGCATGTGCTTTAGCCAACTCCTCCCAAAGTGAGGCATCGGGATGGTCTATTTCTAAGCGCAATGCAGCAGGCAGTGCTTCCCAAGCTTCTCGGGTTGTTATATCTAAGCCCTTGCCGACAGCACGACTAAAACCCTTGAGTTCATCTACACAGGCATTCCAAATCTGTACGAGATGAGCAAATTGGCTCTTGAAACCCAATGCATCAGGAATTCTGATAGGCATTAAAGCAGTTGACGTGTGGCTTAGCTCCAATAAGCTTGGACTGGCAGGGTGATATTTAATCCAGCGCTCTCGATCAGCAACCTTGAGCATCAAGCCGTCTCCAAATTGCTCATTGTACCTGCAATTGAAGAGTGAGGTGAATTGCTCAGGGACTCGGTTAACAACGATGCTATGCGCTGCTCGAATATCCTGCTTGGCAAGCTCGAAGGCCCAGCGAGCGGGAAGAGGAAGATTATGCTGATAAAACCAGGATAGAATAACGGCCAGCAGATCTTCGGAGTAGCTCTTTAGAGGCGCCTGCTCAAAGTAGAGCGCAAAGTCATCCTCCGTCAGAGATTCTAGCCCTTTCCTAGCTGCGGAAAAGACCAAAAAGCGGCTCAAATATGCGTTGAACGAGTCTGATTGGGGATAGCACCGCAACAGTCGAACGACCTCGGGAATCATCAAATCGAAGTCATCACCGTCGATGAAAGTCCGCCGCTCGAGCCCGTAGAAATATACAAAGGCATAGCCGATATCATCTAATGGCCCTTGCTTTCCCGTCGCCATCCAATGGAGATAGTACCCTCGTTGACTTGGCGTCATGTTCTCATATCTAGGCCAGTAACCTAGGGCACCAATTGGTACAGAAAACGGCTCGCTCACTGGCAAATTTTTCTCAATACAGGAGGCTTCAGCAATGCGTGTCTTCCCAGCCGCCCAGTAGGTCATGGAATGCTCAATGTGGTAGTTAGCGACTTCAAGTATATCACTATGAGATGCCCATTTCACGTCATCTATGCCAGGCATTTTCAGGCGATCGATAGAGCGATTCACGCTATATTCAATGGTCACTACATGAGTCGGGATAGCTGCGGTAGACGTTGGCGAAGACGATGATTGCTGTGTGATATGCTGTGCTTTTCCGGCAGGCTGATCTGAAGAGGTTGCAGTGTTCGATACAGGTAGGTGCGATGCCTTTTTTGACCACCAGATTATCCCCAAGATGAGTGCAATTATAAGAGAGGCTGGCCAATAGGAGACGAGAAGTCCTAGCAGTATCAATACGGCAATGCCGCCGATAAGATATTTTATCGCTCTTTTTACCATCGCTAATATCATGACATCTCTTCCAGATGCGACTAGGCAATCTCCTATTGCTGAAGTAGGTATTTTAACAAGAAATAGATTTGCTTTCTAAATGCCCTTGTAGAGTCCCGAAATTATTTCGCCTCCCATCTAGGCCTGGACGCATAGTCCAGGATATGAAGCTTAACAAGACGAAGGTTCGCTACATCCTTCGTCAAAACCGCAAGCATATGGCCACAAAAGAGA
>Ga0315277_10006459_pt1 | contig 15336 bp, 12 predicted proteins | sample YL17G05_15_MG_FD_203695 | JGI IMG/M metagenome (GOLD analysis project Ga0315277, IMG submission 203695) | Sediment microbial communities from Yellowstone Lake, YNP, Wyoming, USA - YL17G05_15 | ecosystem: Environmental > Aquatic > Freshwater > Lake > Sediment | place: USA: Wyoming | collected...
TTGAGGACCTGATCCAGATTGGGTTCGCCGATTTCCTGAAGCCTGTATTGAACGCGCACGGCCGGTTTCGTGATGGAGACGATTTTGGTCAAGTCCACGGGCGTACCGACGACCACGGCATCGCAGTCCACGGCGTTGATGGTTTTTTCAAGATCGCAAATCTGTGTCTCGCCGTATCCCATGGCCGGCAGCAGCCGGCCTATTTCGGGATAGAGCCGGTAGGTTTCGGCGATGCTCCCCGCCACCCAGGGCCGCGGATCGACGATTTCAGCTGCACCGTACCGTTCAGCGGCCAGCATGCCTGCACCGTAGGTCATGCCGCCGTGCGTAAGCGTCGGGCCGTCTTCCACCACCAGGACCCTTTTGCCCTTGATCACGGAAGGGTCTGCGACGGACAGGGGCGAAGCGGCGTCGATGACCGTGGCTTTGGGATTCACGTCCCGGATGTGCCGTCGGATGGTCTCGATGCCTTCGCGTCCGGCGGTCTCGATCTTGTTGATGACGATCACGTCGGCCATCCGGAAATTGGTTTCGCCTGGGTAATACGTCAATTCGTGGCCGGGGCGGTGGGGATCGGTCACCACAACCATCAAATCGGGTTTGAAAAAGGAAGTGTCGTTGTTTCCGCCGTCCCACAGGATGACGTCGGCTTCCTGCTGCGCACGCTCGAGAATCGCCTGGTAATCCACGCCCGCGTAGACGATGTTTCCCATGTCCAGATGGGGTTCGTATTCCTCGCGCTCCTCGATCGTGCATTGCTGAACGTCCATGTCCGCGTATTTCTCGAAGCGCTGAACCTTTTGTTTTACAAGATCCCCGTACGGCATGGGGTGCCTAACCGCCACGACGCGCCGGCGTTTGTTCCGGAGTATCTCGCTGACCCTCCGGGTCGTCTGGCTCTTTCCGCATCCCGTCCGTACGGCGCACACCGCAATGACGGGAACGCTCGCCTTGAGCATGGTATCCCGCGTGCCCATCAGCACGAAATCAGCGCCCACGGCGTTGACCATGGACGCACGGTGCATGACGTATTCGTGCGTGACGTCGCTGTAGGCGAAAACGACCTGGTTCGCGTTGTGTTTGCGGATCAAGTCCGCCAGGTCGTTCTCCGGGTGGATGGGAATGCCTTTGGAATAGAGTGGACCCGCCAATTGCGGCGGATAAAGACGGCCTTCGATGTTGGGAATTTGGGTTGCGGTAAAAGCGACGACCTCGACGGTTGCGTCGCCGCGGAAACGGACGTTGAAATTATGAAAATCTCTCCCCGCTGCTCCCATGATGATGATGCGTTTCTTTTCCATGACATCCTCCAATCGTTTCAGAACCGTTCCGGTTCATGGGTCACAACGTCAAATCACGATGAAGGACGGGTATTACTTGAATCCCCTGTGCCAGCGGGTCGCCAGCAGACGTCTGACAAAGCGCCACAAAAACACGCGGGTCAGAAACAGTTGTGTATTTTTAAACTGCATGAATTTCACAATCCTTCATTCAACGGCGCTCGGCTTTACGCCCAGCAATCCACAAGCCCGCAAAAATGCCGGAAACCATCCCGGTCGCAAACAGACCGATTTTGGCCGCTGTCGAGACATGGTTCCAAATCGTGACGGACTGTGAAACGCCGATTGCAAGCCACAAAATGAAAAGACCAAGATACGTGTTCTTGGATTTCTTCATGAGATGCCTCTACTGGTTAATTGGCTGTACAACAAGCAGCATTCTGTGATTAAAATTAGCGTTGAATCTTTTTATCCCGAAACCATAAACAACGCTTGATCTTTTTACATCATTTTTGTTTGGGTTTTTTTTATTTCCCGAATTGGATCCCCTGCGCCAGCGGCAATTCCTCCGACCAGTTGACCGTGTTGGTCTGGCGGCGCATGTACTGCTTCCAGGCGTCCGATCCGGATTCCCGGCCGCCTCCAGTGTCTTTTTCTCCGCCGAACGCGCCTCCGATCTCGGCACCGGAAGTCCCGACATTGACGTTGGCAATGCCGCAGTCCGATCCCTGCTGGGAGAGGAAATATTCGGCCTCGCGCACGTTCAGGGTGAAAATGGATGAGGAAAGTCCCTGCGGAACCGCGTTGTGCATCCGGACGGCATCCTCAATTTTTTTATAGGGGATGGTGTACAGGATCGGCGCGAAGGTTTCTTCCTGCACGATCGGCATGTCGTTCCGGGCCTTCACGATGCACGGCTTCACGTAGCAATCCGAAGCATGGCCTTTTAAAGGCTTTCCGCCGTAGACGATTTTTCCGCCCTGGTCCAGAACGGTTTTCAGCGTCCGCACCATGGTCTCCACCGCGCCGCGGTTGACCAGGGGCCCCATCAACACTTTTGGATCCATGGGATTGCCGATGGTCACGCTTTTGTAGGCGTTGATCAGCCTCCGCACGACCTTTTCGAACACCTTCTCCTGAACCAGGATCCTCCTCGTCGTGGTGCAACGCTGGCCCGCAGTGCCGACTGCACCGAACAGAATGGATCGGACGGCCATGTCCAGGTCGGCGTGCTGCGAAACGATCACCGCGTTGTTGCCGCCGAGTTCGAGGATGGTCCGACCGAGCCGCCGTCCCACCACCTCGGCGATGCGTTTGCCCTGAACCGTGCTGCCGGTGAAACCGATCAGCGGGACGCGTTTGTCGCCCGCGAGACGGTTCCCGATGGAGGAACCCTTGCCAACCATCAATCCCAACAGACCGTCCGGAGTGTCGTTGGCCTGGAGCACGCGTCCAGCGATTTTGATGGAGGCGATGGCTGTGAGCGGAGTCAGCGAAGACGGTTTCCACACCACCGCATCCCCGCACACCAGGGCGACCATGGCGTTCCAGCTCCACACGGCGACCGGAAAATTGAAGGCTGTAATCACACCGACCACTCCGAGCGGATGCCACTGTTCCATCATCCGGTGGGACGGCCGCTCGCTCTGGATTGTGAGTCCGTACAGCTGACGCGACAACCCCACGGCAAAATCCGCCATGTCGATCATTTCCTGGACCTCCCCCTCCCCCTCCGCACGGATCTTGCCCATTTCCCAGGACACGAGCGCGCCCAGGTCTTTCTTGAACTTGCGGAGTTCCAGGCCGATTTGCCGGACCACCTCGCCGCGCCTGGGTGCGGGCACGAGCCGCCATTCCAGGAATGCCTTTTGGGCACGCGTGATGATTTTTTCGTAATCGTTCTCGGACACCTGCCGGACCGGGGCGATCGCTTTTCCATCGACCGGCGAAATGGATTCGAGGATGTCTCCGTCCTTGTCCGCCGTCCACTTCCCGTAAAATCCTCCGGGATTGAGGTCCTCAATACCCAAACGCTCCAGGAGTTCTTTGTTCATTGCCGAATCCCTATGATTTCGAATTTCGGATTACGGATTTCGGATTTAAAACAACACACCCCTCCCGGTTTTTTCCCCTCTCTTGAGGGAGGGGATCAAGGGCAGGGTGTTCATCTCTTCACGCTTTGCGCTTTACCAATCTCGTTTTTCTTCCGTTCTTTTTAAGCGCCAAATCGAACACCTCGTCCAGCCATTCGACAAAGGTGAAAGACATGGTCTTTCGGATGTCCTCCGGGATTTCCTCCAGGTCCTTCTCGTTTAGTTTCGGCAGAATCACCTGGTTGATGCCCGCGCGTTTGGCCGCCAGCACCTTTTCCTTGATTCCCCCGACCGGAAGAACCTTCCCCCGCAGCGTGATTTCCCCGGTCATGGCGATATCGTGTTTGACCGGTCTGCCGGTGAAAAGCGAAACCAGAGCCGTGGCGAGCGTCACTCCCGCGCTGGGCCCGTCCTTCGGCGTCGCACCTTCGGGAATGTGGATGTGGATGTCTTCCCTTTGGAAAAAATCGTCGGAGATGCCGTATTCCACGGCGTGCGACCGAATGAACGACAAAGCCGCTTGGGCGGATTCCTTCATCACTTCGCCGAGTTGGCCGGTTGTCTGCATCTGTCCTTTACCGCCGGACATGGCCGTGGCCTCCACGAAGAGGATTTCACCGCCAACCGGCGTCCATGCCAATCCCGTGGCCACGCCGACCTCGGCCTTTCGCTGTGCCAGTTCGGAAAAGAATTTCCTCGGGCCGAGAAACGTGGCAACATTTTTCGGCTCGACGGTCAGGCCTGTCCCTTTGCCCTCGGCGATCATTCGGGCCACCTTCCGGCAGCAGGCTCCGATTTCCCGCTCCAGGTTCCGGACGCCCGCCTCCCGCGTGTACTCCGCGATGATCTTCCGGACGGCCTTGTCCGTGAACCGGATCTGCCCTTTCTTCAGTCCGTTCTCCTCCATTTGGCGGCGGATCAGGTACTGCTTGGAGATTTGGAGTTTTTCCTCCTCGATGTACCCCGGAAGCCTCAGCACCTCCATGCGGTCCAGGAGCGGGCGGGGAATCGTGTCCAGAACGTTGGCCGTGGTGATGAACAGCACCTTGGAAAGGTCGAATGTCACTTCCAAATAATGGTCAGAAAAGGCGGTGTTCTGTTCGGGATCGAGCACCTCGAGCAGTGCGGACGCCGGATCGCCTCGAAAATCCGTGCCGACCTTGTCGATTTCATCGAGCATGAACACCGGATTGTTGGAGCCGGCTTTCCGGATACCCTGGAGGATTCGTCCGGGAAGGGAGCCGATGTACGTCCGCCGATGCCCGCGGATCTCCGCCTCGTCCCGCATGCCGCCGAGCGAATACCGGACGAACTTGCGGTTCATGGACCGCGCGATCGACCGGCCGAGCGACGTCTTGCCCACGCCGGGCGGACCGACGAAGCAGAGGATCGGCCCTTTGGAGCTTTCCTTCAATTTTCGGACAGCCAGGAATTCGAGAATGCGGTCCTTGACGTCCTTGAGGTCGTAATGGTCCTCGTCCAGAATTTCCTTGGCATGAACCACGTCGATCTGGTCGTCGGTACCCTTGCTCCACGGCAGGGTGACCAGCCAATCGAGGTAGGTTCGGGAAACGGTGTATTCCGCAGCCTGAGGCGGCATTTTGGATAGCCGGTCGAGCTCCTTGTCCGCCTGTTCCTTCGCCTCCGGAGGCATGCCCGCGCCCTCGATGGCCTTCTTCAGTTCCTCCATTTCCGTGGTGCGGTCATCCTTCTCGCCGAGTTCCTTCTGGATGGCCTTGAGCTGTTCCCGCAGGAAATATTCCCTCTGGCTTTCCTCGAGCTTGCTTTTCACTTCGGACTGGATCTTGTTCCCCAGCTTGAGTAGCTCGAGTTCCCGGTTGAGATACGTCAGGAGTTTGATCAGACGGTTTTCGCTGTCAAGCGTCTCGAGAACGGTCTGACGCTCGGCCACATCGATCCGGAGGTTGGACACGATCAGATCCGCCAGCCTTCCCGGATTGTCCACAGTGCCGATGGCCTGCCCCAGCTCTTCGGGCAGCAGCGGGGAAAGGGAGACGATTTGCTGGAAAATTTCCGTCACTTCGCGGACCAGCGCCTCGATTTTGATGGAACGGGATTCGTCCTCGTGGATAAGGGTGATCTTGGCCTTGATGAATGGCTCGGTCTGGACAACGGACTCCAGGCGGATCCTGGAAAGGCCCTGGACCATCAGCCCCATGTTGCCGTCGGGCAGGCGGAACATTTTGAGGATGAACACCGCCGTTCCGATCTTGTACAGGTTGTCGGGATGGCTGCCCCCGTCCTTGGATTTCACGGCGAACAGGGCTACCATTTTCCTGTCGGAAAGCGCCTCGTTGATCACGGCGATTCTGGTTTCGTCTGAAAGGATGAGCGGAGCGACCACGTACGGGAAAATGAGAATGTTCGTCATGGGCAGAACGGGGAGTTCCGGGGGAATTTGCGGATGCTCGCTGAAATCACCCGGTTGGATCATGATGTTTTGCTGCTGTCCGTTCATGGGAATCCCGCTACAATTTTATTTCAATGGTGTTGGTTTGATGCTTGATTCGCTTGGGGAGCCGGATTTCGAGAAATCCGTTCTTGTAATAAGCCGACAGTTTGTCCATGTCGACTTCGCAGGAAATGACCAATTTCTGCTCGAACGGTCCGTAATTGATCTCCATTTTATGGTAGCGGCGGCGTTCGCTCGGCGGCACTCCCTTTCGGATGCCCCGCACGGTCAGGATGCCGTCCTGGAACGTGATGGACACCTCTTCGGGCTTGATCTGCGCCAGCTCCATCACCAGGACGAAATCTTTCTCGGTTTCGTAGAAGTCCGTGGAGGGTTTCCACGTCAGTTCTTTTCGGTACATGGAAGGGTACGATGATCCGAAGAAACTGGAAAAAAAGAAATCCAGCTCTTCTTCCACCGGACTCAACATCTCGATGTCTTTGGTATTGGACATTTTCGGCTGAGCCATACACACTCCTGGACTGGATGCATCTCATGTGAACAACAGCATGATAATATTCTATTTCCACAAAATCAAGAGGAAAAAAAGCCCATCCAAATACCACCACCCCTGAGGCGCAGCATGCGGATCACATCTCCATCCGTACCCCCCGATCGGATAGGCGGCAGAGCCGGAAAACCGTGCGCTCCCAGCGGGAAGCGAGGGGACAGGAAAGTTCTGGATCCTTCAAATATTCCATGTACCCTAGAACGTTTTTTTGTTTGGTACGTCTATATCAATAGGGACGGCAGTGGAGAGCAAAGAATGGTTTCTGATGGCTTCATGGATCACGGGCGTTGTCGTTTGGTTCGTCTTGACGTTTTGGAACCTGGATCTGCCCGGACCCCTTCCCCTGCCCGGATGGGCGGTTCTGTTGGTGATGGTGCAAAACTTCATTGCCCTGATCATTGCCCCAATCCTGCTGAGGATCCCTCCTGCGAGAACGAAACGCTCGGGATTGGCACGCATTGCCGTCAACCGGTGATATAAGGAAAAATCAAAACACAGTTGAGGAGACGCGTCATGTCAAAACCAATTGGAAAAACAGGAGGCGTGCTCGGTATCGTCCTGGCAGTCGCCTTGATGCTTTTGCTGCTATTCCCTGTTCTTCACCTGGCATTCCCCTTGCGCATGGGATTTCACGGTCTTCCCATGTTTTGGATCAGGGGATTGACTCTGCTGTTGATGCCGCTCGTATGGATTGCCGTGACCGTCTGGGCTTATCGGGACGCCGAATCCCGCGGCATGAACGGCCTGTTGTGGGCGCTTCTGGTCTTTCTCGGAAACGTCATCGGGCTCGTGGTCTACCTGATCGTTTGCAGCGGCGGAAGGGGGCAGAGTCGATTGCTATCCCGAGTGTCCCGCGTGCAGGAAATCCGTCGTGCCAGGATTCGCGTTTTGCCCGCATTGCGGCGAGAAGCTTGCGGCCATCTGCCCAACATGCAAAAAGCTTGTGGAGTCCGGGTGGAAGGTTTGCCCCCGCTGCGGTGCGAAAATAAAATGAAAACAGACCAACGTGCCCGTCGCTTCCGGAGGTGACGGGCACCCACGCCCGGAAAAATGCATCCCCTTTTTCTATGCCGGTCGTGGGATTCAACGTCCCCCATGCAAATCCCCATTTTCACTCCACCCAATGTCTGATTAAAAAATATCTGGGTCGAACTCCAGTCAGGATGCTCCGAAGGCACTCCGAATTGGCGGTTGAAGATCGTGTCTGGCTCCAGGACATCCGCAGGCTATTTTTTTCTTGAATATTGTCGCCGTTTTGTTTATAATCTTTGTATAAACCCGAGGCAAAAGGAGACCCAGCATGTGGACCCCAAGAATCATCAAAGAAGCAATTTTTAAAATCGAAGATTTTCAAATCAAAGATTTTCAAATCGAAGATTTTAAAATCGAAGAGAGACGGTTTGATCCCCAAAGACGTGCGTTTGGAAAACTCTTGCTGACGGGTGCTTTTGCCGGAAAATTTCTATTCTCCAACATCGGCTTCGCCGGGGCGGCCAAGTCGAACACATCAAAAATAAAAATTTCCGCGCAAATCAGAAATCCTTTCACGGAGGACGATCTGAAATTGATCAGGCAGATGGGGATCGGGTATCTCACGACATGGGTCTCTGCTCCCGAGGACGCCACGTACGAGAACTTCATGAAAATGCGCGAAAAGGCCGAATCGTACGGGCTGAAAATAGCCACCATTGGAAACGGCCGCGTGCACAACATGGAGGAAGTCACGTTGAACCTGCCCGGGCGCGATAAAAAAATCGAGGAATACCAGCAAAGCCTCCGCAACCTGGGCAGGGCCGGAATTCACACGACCGTGTATTCGCACATGGCAACCGGCGTGACCGGCTCCAAGCGCGAGGCCACGCGCGGCGGGGCAAGTTCCCGCGCTTACGAAGACGGGAAACGCGACGAGAAGGAAAGCTACTCGTTTAAAACGTTCACGCACGGACGCTTGTACACGGAGGATGAACTCTGGGAAAATTACGAATATTTCATCAAGCGGGTGGCTCCGGTCGCGGAAGAGTACAGGGTTAAAATCGCCATGCATCCGGAAGATCCGCCCGGTTTGACCTTGGGGAACGTGCCCCGATGCATTTTCAGCAGTTTCAACGGTTACAAACGGGCCATCGAAATCGCCGGCAGCGATTATGTGGGAATGTGTCTGTGCTGCGGATGCGTGCTGGAGGCGGGAAAATCGTGGGGGAAAGACGTTATCGACACCATCCGGTATTTCGGCCGGCGCAATAAAATCTTTAAAGTGCATTTCCGCAACGTCAATCGGCCGCTTCCCCATTTTGTGGAGACGTTCATCGATGACGGTTACTTTGACATGTCGAAGATCATGAAAGCGCTTCGCGAAGATAACGTCGACTGCTTCCTGATCGCGGACCACTGGCCGGAGATGGCGGGCGGTCCAAGAACCGGTTTTGCCTTCACCATGGGCTACATCCAGGCGCTCCTGGAAAGGGCGAACGAGGAGGTTGGAACGTCCATCCGCTGATCCGTGCCGCAGCCGAAGGGCCTGGCTCACCCGGCGGCCGGTTTTCCTCGTCTTCAACACAGACCGCAGGATTCAGGATATCGTTCTGGAAAAGAAACAGAATGTATCCGAAAATGCAGCTGCTCATCTTTTGATTCCGTTTGTCTTAATCCTTGTCAGGCAGGGAGGAATCGGACATGTCCCAGGACCAAAAACTCCCGGTGGAAATTCTTCAGTTCGAATCGTTTCTAAAGAAACCGAACAGCGATCCCACCGGACTTGCGGGGTTCTTCAACAGCGGAGAAATCGTCGTCACCCGGGTGCCCGCCCGTCTGGATGTCATGGGCGGAATCGCGGATTATTCCGGAAGCAACGTGTGCGAGGGTGTTCTGGGCGGTGGAATGGTCATCGCCTTGCAGCCGCGGAACGACCGGACGCTTCGGATCCGGACCATGCAGGCCCGCCACTACAGCCTGCCCCTGGAAACCCGCATCCCACTGGACTACTTCGAGACCGGCGAAGGCCTGGTTTCCTACGAGCACGTTCAGGCACTTTGCCGGTCCAATCCCCTGGCCTCGTGGGCGGCCTACATCGGGGGAAGCATCTTCATGCTGCTCAAGGAGGAATCCCTTCAGCTGCCGTTCGGTTTCAGCCTTCTCCTGCTGAGCGGAGTGCCCATGAACGTGGGCATCGGCAGTTCCGCCGCCACCGAAATTGCGACGCTGTACTGCCTGAAGCATTACATGCGTCTGAACCTGTCGGACATGCGCCTCGCGCGGCTGGGGCAAATGGCCGAGAACCTGGTCGTGGGCGCGCCGTGCGGAATCATGGACCAGATCACCGTGACCAGCGGCCGGCAAGGGAAATTGCTCCACATTCTGTGCCGTCCGGGCAGCATCGTGGGGGAAGTCGAAATTCCATACGGAACCGCCTTCGTCGGCATCAATTCGATGGTCAAGCATTCCGTGGGGGGAGCGGCCTACGGGGATGTCCGCATCGGGGCCTTCATGGGAAAACGCATCATCAACCGCATCCGCGCCGGCAAAGGCGAAAAATCCCTTCAGCACCTGACCGAGCTCGGCGCGGACGCATTCCAGAAAGAATACCGGCACCTGCTGCCCGAAACCATGGTCGGATCCGAATTCCTGGAGAAGTACGGCGGCCACGACGACCCCATCACCAAAATACAGCCCGATGCGACCTACCGCATTCTGGGTCCCGCCTCGCATCCCGTGTTTGAAAACCACCGGGTCCTGCAGTTCATCAATTGCCTGAAAGCCGCCTCCGCCGGCAACGCGGACGCCCGTACCGCCGCCGGCGATTGCATGTTCGCCTCCCACGACAGTTACCGGGACAATTGCCTGCTTTCCGTGCCCGAAGTCGATTTTATCGTGGATGCGGTCCGTGCGAGGGGCCCGCAAAAGGGACTTTACGGCGCAAAGATCACCGGCGGCGGATCCGGCGGTACCGTCGCGGTGTTCGGGACCGGGGACGCGCTGGCCAGGGAGATCCCCGCCATTGCCGCGGAATACAAGCGGCTGACCGGTCTGGATGCGGACATTTTCGAGGGGACATCGCCGGGCGCCGTCGAGTTCGGTTCCTTTCGGTACGTCTTCGGCCCCGCCGGATGGAGCCGGTCCGCATGAGGATACGCAAGGCCGTCGTCCCGATCGCCGGACTGGGAACGCGTCTCTTCCCGGCCTCGCACGCCTGCAAGAAGGAGTTCTTCCCTGTCGTGGGACCGGACGGGATCGCGCGCGCCATGGTGCATTACCAGGTCATGGACCTGATCGACGCGGGCATCGAGCGGATCTGCATCGTCGTCAGGCCCGGCGAGGACCGGCTGGTGACGAACTATTTTCTGGGTCCCGGGGAATCCTACGTCAGGCAATTGGAAAAACAGCCCCGATTGGCGGAGGAAGCCGCGCGCATGCGCGCGGCCGCGGGCAGGATATTCTTCGCTGTGCAGGAAAGCCAGGAAGGCTACGGCCATGCCGTATACCAGAGCAGGTCCTTCGCGGAGGGCGAACCGGTTCTGCTCTGTCTGGGGGACCATCTGTTCCGAGGCGGCTGCAGGTCCTGCCACGGCCTTTTAATGCGGGCCTACGAGGAATGCGGGGGAAAATCGGTATCGGCCGTAAACCGCATTCGCGCGGATGAACTGAAGGGATACGGAACCATTGCTGGAAAACGACTGATGGGAAATCCCGACGTGATCAACGTTTCGCTCATCCTCGAAAAACCCCCGGTGGAAGTCGCCAGGGAAAGGCTCAGGGTCGACGGTCTCGGACCTGACGAATTTCTCGGATGGTTTGGCATGCACGCGCTCTCTCCGTCAGTGTACGACGTTCTGGAGGAGATGATCGCGAAGGACATGCGGCAGAACGGGGAATTCCAGTTGACGCACGCCCAGGAACTTCAGCGGCAGAGGGAAGGGTATTGCGCGCTGGAAATCAGGGACGGCAGACGCTTCGACTTCGGCCTGCCCATGGATTTCGTGAAAAGCGTGGCGGAATTCGCAGCACCGTAGAAATGCCCTGCGGCCTTTGGGCATTCTGCGAAACTCTGCACACCTTCTCCGCGATGCAAGTGGTCACATGCAGACATTTTTGTATTCCTATATATAGGAACAATTCCAATTGGTAACCATATTCAATTTTAGGGAAATGGGTGTTTAATATCCATACTGGGTGAGCGGAGAGCGAACGATGACCAAGAAAGTGGCTACGTTGCTTGCCGGCGTGGAGGTTGTCGTTGCCTGGGCCTGCCAGCGCAACGCTGTCGTATGCGACGGCTTCGAGACCCCGGATCTGAGTAAGCACTGGGAGAAGAGCAGGTTTCTTCCAGGCGCGGTGCAGATCCAGTCGTCGGTGGTGAGGGCCGGAAAAGGAGCGGCCAGAATCACCCTTCGGTCGGGCGATCAGATCCCTCAGGAGAGAGGTTCCGAGTTGGAACGCGCAGAGCTCCAGGAGTCCAGACGGTTGTGGTCTGTGGAGAATTCGGCCTATGTATACTCGTTCAGCTTGTTCGTGCCGCAGGATTTTCCAATCGTATCCACCCGACTCGTCATCGCCCAATGGAAGCAATACTGCCCGGTGGATGGATGCACACCCGACAATCCGATACTCGCCATTCGTTACCAAGCCGGCGAGCTGTTCATTACCAATCAGATCACGTCCGAGAATGTAGTCCTCTATTGAATGCGAGACGACATCCGGAACAGGTGGCTGGATTTCAGATTCCAGATCCGTTTTTCGAGGAGTCAGAGCGGTCGAATCAAGGCGTGGCTGGGTGATACCTTGGTCATCGACTGCAAGGGCGCCAATGCGTATCCCGAGGCGGGAGGGTATGCGGGTCGAGGTCGGTTCTACTTCAAGGTCGGCCTCTACCGGGATCGGATCTCGGAGCCGATGAACATCTATGTGGATGAGTACCGGAAGGAGCAATTGCCTGACGGACTTCCGTAACCGGAGACCGTGTGTTCCTATACCACCGTCCGGCAGACAGAAAGGGGGCGTCGCCCAACCAGGCGATGCATCTGCCAAAACGCGCTCGCACGGAATTCACGGACATCGCAGCTGATCGCCTGGTTATAATACAGCAACCGGAAGCGATGAAGGTCCGTCACCCCGATGGGAATGTTCCGAACCGGCCGCACAGTCCATGCCTCTGCGGCCGGGCTTGAAACGCCCCAGGCACAGCACAGACACAAAATACCCGGCGGAAACAACCAGGCACATCAAAGGAAAGAGGTTTTGATGCCGGGTAAAGAACGTAACCTTTTGGGAAAGTGCAAGGAAATCGGAGGTCACCGATTCTGAATCCGGCGCCCGTGAATATATTCTGCCGAAAGAATCCACGAAGAAAGTCAATCCTCCGTTCGAGCACCGGGCCACGCCATGCCGGGTCTCGATCGCCCGAAGCCGGGTGATGTAGGCCACCTGCTTCTGGAAATAGGTCTTACCGAACCAGCTCTCGAACGAAACTTGGATGTAACCCTCCGCGCCGAGCCGTGCCATGCGGTTCCATAGCAAGGGGTCATTCTGCTCGAAACAGATCGGAGTGCCGATTAAGACTTTCCGGTCGCGGACGGGCACTTCAAAAAGCCGCAGGCGGTCCCCCTTTTTATGATATTTGAATTCCTTGGCGAATCGAATCCCCAACTTATGAAAAAAGGACAGGTAGGGTATGCTCTCCCAACCCGGAGCCAGGTGAATTTTATCGTAAAACGGCAGTGGATCCGTAGTATCCGGATGCACGGGAAACAGGACCACCCGATTCACGGGCTGCCAGGCATTGGTTTCGCCCATTCTCAGATAGTATTCCATCCCGGACAAGAGGGGAACCTGCCAGTCATGAACAGCATTCTGTACAAAACTCCGGATATACATTTTATTCCCCGTGGGAATGGCCCCTTCGTGCCAAACGTATAAGTCCTGGCGGACCTTGTTCTTTTTGGAATAATAATCCACGGAATCCGTCAACTCGACGATCCGGTCCAAATTCCTGACAGCTTGATCACTCTTTGGATTGGGTGCAAACATGGTATGGATCATCGCAATGGAAAGGGAATCGGGTTTCTCCCTTTTGATTTGATGATTCCGGATCCCGGCATAAACCAGCGGCAGGGCAATCATCACCAGGGCGGACAGAAGGGAGCGTTTCAGGAAGGTGAAGGAGAACAGGCGGTATCCTGATTGGACGAGGGCGGAATACAACAGCACATTGAATAAAACAACCCAGAAGGTGACGGACAGGTACCCGAACACGTCCGCGTATTGAATCAGCCACAGATTCGCCGTTTGGGAATGGGCCACCAACAAAAAGCTCAAATTATGTTCCAACGAACAATAAACCCATTCTCCGATCACAAAGAGGAAAGGCAGGATGAAAATCGACTTGTTGAAACCGGCCCGTTTTTTGATGAAATAATACGGGATAAACGGCAGAGGGAAGCTGAAGGATTCGCTCAAGGCGCCGATGGCGATGAGGAACTTGTTGGTGGGAATTTGCAAAAACCAACCGGAACAGATCGTATAGGAAATGAACGTAAAACCCCAGGCGATTCCGAAAAACCGCCAAAATCCATTCGTCTTTTCAAGGGAGATAAACAGAAAGACAAGGGCAAACCAGGCCAGAAAGGACAGATTCACATTCCACGGCATGGGCCAGGAAATACCGTAGAGAACAGCACCGACCAGCCAGAACGGAAATTTTTTAAGGAAATCAGACTTCAGGATTTCACCTTCTTGCATCCCCGAATAAAAAACAAGCCCCGTTCAACCGACGGGGCTTGAAAACCATTGGTGCACCATTTCGAATTTAGACACTCGACTTTGGCATATTTGTATAAAACGGTTTAGAAGACCGTTCACGCTGAGTCCCGAGTCCGGGACCTTCGGCTTTGTCGAAGCGTGAATTGCTCCGTTCAGCCTTCGACAGAGTCAATCCCGTACTCGGGACTCAGGCTGAACGGAAAATTTGCCAAAGTCGAGTTAGACAATCCCGCGCGAGCCCCTTTATCTTTGGATCAGGAGCTTCTGGACCGTGCCTTTTTGAGGCTTGAGAAAGTACATCCCGCGTGGAAGGTGGGATAAATCTGCCTGCGTCACGTTCTGCTGGCGGACCACTCGGCGACCAAGAACATCCACGACTTCAAAACTGGTCGGAGCATTGAAATGGATCATGCCCCGGGTCGGGTTGGGATAAAATGCGAACATTGGGGCCTTGATCGAAGAATTGTTTTCGACGGAAGTCCCCGTTTTTTGAACCTTTTGATAATACACCATGTCCGGTTTTACCAGGCCCGTGGTTTCGACGTTGAGAGAATCGATGGAAATCATGAGTTGATGTCCATTTTTGCCGTAAAAATAGATTTCCGTACCGTTCGCCCAGTCCAGGAGACTATCCTTACCCGTCGTGGACTTCGGATCCACTTTGTAATCCAACCACCACCATTGGTAAGCGATCTTGATGACGTCGATCGTCCCGTCATCCACGGTTTCAAGCGTGCCGAAGGCCTCGGAAATGTAATACCAGATGTCCACGCCGTATTCCGTGTTGCCGTACCACGTCGTGTCCCCGTTGACGGTCCAGTCTTCCGTCTCACCGTAACCCGAATAATAACAAGTATTGACGTCCAGGGGAAGGGGTAGGATTTCCTCCTCGGTATCGTCGGTATATTTTAATTTATCCATGGCTTCGCCGACGGAAAAGAGGCCTTCCTCGTCCAGCAGGAAATAGTCGTATATTCCGATGCCCGCATTGGGAGACTTGACATAGAGGCAATGCGTCGCATGGGGGGCCACATGGCTGTACGGGGTGGACTTGGGGTCGACGATTTTCCTTTTGATCTGGTCAAACTTCAGGCCTTTCGGCATCACCCAGTGCTGGGGCGTTTTCAACTCGGGATCGAAATCTTTCATGTCCATGGTGATATTTTTCGGGAAAGCGTTGTATTCGAGGTAATCGGAGTCGAAGGCGTAGGCTTTTTTCAAGTCTTC
>Ga0315277_10006460_pt1 | contig 15334 bp, 11 predicted proteins | sample YL17G05_15_MG_FD_203695 | JGI IMG/M metagenome (GOLD analysis project Ga0315277, IMG submission 203695) | Sediment microbial communities from Yellowstone Lake, YNP, Wyoming, USA - YL17G05_15 | ecosystem: Environmental > Aquatic > Freshwater > Lake > Sediment | place: USA: Wyoming | collected...
CTCGGTCTTCTATTGTCCTGTATGTTACGGCCTTGCCGTCGAAAAATCCAGCATAGGTGAGGTAGGGAGGATAGCATGGTCCCGGCATTAGGACCTCATCTCCAGGGTTGACAATCGCGCCCATTAGAAACAGAATTGCTTCAGAAATGCCAGTCGTCACAATAACATTGCTAGGGTCTACGCGCGCGCCGTTCACAGTTCGCTCCTTCTCAGCTATCGCCTCGCGAAGCTCCTTGAGTCCTTCAGATGGCGAGTAGTAGTTCAAACCGCCGTCGATCGCCTTCTGAATTGCGTGCTTGATATGAGGGGGCGTATCAAAATCGTATTTGACCGGGTCGCCAATATTCAAGTAGAGAATTTTCTTTCCAGTTCTTCTAAGTTCCTCTGCCTTGATCATTACATCTCGAATTGCATACTCTACTGATCTCGCTCTCTTTGAAGCCTGAGCAACGATCTGCAGAAGCCACACCCGAGAGGCCTAACGCAAGCGTGTTTAATAGCATTCTTACTCGTTCTATGAAAGAGAAATCTGTAATGGTGCGTACGCGCAGCTAGAGTCCTAAGTCAGCAGAGCCAGAATAAACAATGGAGCCAAGGCCAATGTTATCGTGTTCAGCAATTTGACCACGACGTGCAAGGATGGACCTGCCGTGTCTTTGAGTGGGTCACCAAGTGTGTCTCCTATTACGGTCGCCGCATGAACCTGTGATCCTTTCCCACCGAGATGACCTGCTTCTATGTACTTCTTCGCATTGTCCAATGCTGCGCCGACGTTGTTCATGAAGAGAGCCATCAGGACGCCGACCATCGTTCCAACCATTAGGAGACCTCCGACAGCTTCTGACCCTAGTACCAAGCCGACTGCGACAGGCACGAGTACGACCAGAAGGCTTGGGGCGATCATGTTCCTGAGAGCTGCTTTAGTGCTAATGTCGATGCATCGGGAATAGTCCGGCTTCGCTTTTCCCTCTATGATTCCAGGGATCTCCTTGAACTGTTTGCGGATGTCAAGTATCATCACTGCGGCCGTTCTGCCTACCGCCCTAATTGCAAGCGAGCTAAAGAGGAAGATCAACATTGCACCGATGAGAGCTCCCGTGAAGACTTCTGGTCTGGCCAGATCGACACCCCGTAGGCCGGCGACCTCGAGAAACGCACTGAAGAGTAGGAAGGCTGAGAGAGCTGCAGATGCGACACCATAGCCCTTCGTTAACGCTTTTGTTGTGTTTCCGACAGAGTCGAGTCGGTCAGAGGTGACGCGAGCCGCCTCTGATATCCCTGACATTTCCAAGATACCGCCAGCGTTATCGGTTATAGGTCCGAATCCATCCATCGCGAGGATCATTGGCGTAACCGACAGCATACCCATTGTTGCAGTTGCCGTACCGTAGATTCCGAGTTGGAATGCAGGGTTCTTGATGTCCAACCCTCCCAAGGAGTGAAAACCGTTGCCCAGGCCGAAAGCGATGAGTATGGCAGCTCCGATTACGATGATGAAGAGGCCGGAGGATTCCATCCCTACGGCGAGCCCGGTTGCGATTCCCGGAGCGGGGCCGCTTTCGGAAGCATTTGCAATCTGCAATGTCGGTCGCTTCCTGTAGGATGTGTAATAGTCAGTGATCCATGCTACCAGAATGGCCCCGATGATGCCAACGAGAGACGCAAAGAAGAAGTTCAGCTCTCCGTTCAGAAGGACTTCGGTGAGGACGAAGAATCCAAACGCACAGATTATCCCCGTCACTACTAGACCTCGGGTCAGCGACATGAATGGATCTTCGTTCTTGCGCGAGTAGACGAAAAATGTCCCGATGAGCGCCCCGATTAATCCGAAAGCTCGCGCCATGAGCGGAAATATCAGACCTTTCACGCCGAACAGAGCCCATACTGCAGGTGTGAGTGCTAGGATCATTGCACCTATGTTCTCGGCGGTAATGGACTCGAAGAGGTCTGCACCGCGGCCTGCGATGTCTCCGACATTGTCACCGACTAGGTCGGCGATTACAGCGGGATTGCGAGGGTCATCTTCTGGGATTCCAGCTTCCACCTTGCCGACCAGATCAGCGCTCATGTCAGCGGCTTTGGTGTAGATGCCTCCACCCAGTTGGGCGAATAGAGCGGCGAAGCTGGCGCCGAAACCAAACCCAACGATCAACCGGGGATCGCTTCCAAGTGATAGAGGGTAAATCAGCAAGAGCGTCGCTAGACCGAGCAAGCTCATCGAGACCACCCCTAGGCCGAAGACTATTCCTCCCCGGAAAGCCACCTTGAGTGCTCGATCGAGACTTGTCATCGCTCCCCGAGCGGCTCTGACGTTCGCACGAACTGATATGTACATGGCGATATAGCCAGCGAGATTCGACATCAACGCGCCGAGCATGAATCCTCCGGCCGTGTATGCTCCAGCCCACTGATTCTTCGGATCGCGGATTCCAATGGCCAAGAGAGCCGCAGTAATCACAGCGATGATGCTTATGGTTCGATATTGGCGCATCAAATATGCTTCTGCGCCGGTCTTTATCGCGTCAGCGATCTCCCTCATTTGTTCCGTGCCGGTGTCTTGTTTTAGGATCCATGTAACAATGTAGCCGGCAACGGCTAGAGAGAAGGCGCTCACTGCAAAGACATATTCAAGGTACAAGTTTTACTCCTCAACGAGTAAATGCAACTTCCGAATGGGAATACGCATCTCTATTTAAGCGAAACGAAAAGTGGAAAATCTTCGAGACTTGCAACCGGACACGTTGATTCTGGAATCACTTGTCGCGGTCCAAGAGGTTTGGGCGTTCGGCTCTCACTTTCTCTTCTAGCGGAATCTCTTGTTTGCTTCGCCACAATGCCCAAGACGCGAGCGCGATAAGCAGAAGCGCAACTACTCCGGCAATTAGGTTGGATTTGACTGCGACTATGATTGGGGCAATTATGAGGGAGACCAAGTTCACAACCTTAATCATCGGGTTCAAGGCGGGGCCTGCTGTATCTTTGAGCGGATCACCAACCGTGTCACCAACTACGCTCGCCTTGTGACGTTCGCTACCCTTACCAGTATTCGCCTGCAAGTCTCGGGGTTCATCCTCAACTGTCTTCTTGGCGTTATCCCACGCTCCTCCAGCATTAGCCATGAAAACGGCGAGCAGTTGTCCTGACACTATGATACCCGCCAAGAATCCGCCTAGGGCTTCGACTTGGAGCAACAGCCCGACAATAATCGGGACGGTCAATGCGATCACTGCGAGTGGAACGAGTTCTTTCTGTGCAGCTGCGGTTGAGATCGACACCACGTTCCTATAATCAGGTAGCACCTGTCCCTCCATGACACCGGGGATACGGAACTGGCGACGAACCTCCTCAACGATCATCTTGGCCGCTCGTGAAACCGCTCGTATTGCCAAGGAACTGAAGAGCCAAGGCATGGCGCCCCCGAGCAGTAGTCCTATGAAGACCGGAGTTTCAGACACACTGATGCTCTTCAGTCCAGTTGACGTGACGTAGGACGCGAAGAGTGAAACGGCTGCGATGACGGCTGAGGCTATGGCGATACCTTTCGTTATGGCCTTTGTTGTGTTGCCCACCGAATCAAGATCGGCCATAATCTGGCGACCTTTCTTCGTCTCTTCATCGTTCAGGTCGTGCCATGCCATTTCGCCGATTCCATTAGCGTTATCACTTATCGGACCGTAAGAGTCCATTGCAACATTGTTGCCTGTGTGACTCAGCATTCCAATACCGATCATGGCGACAGCGTAGAGCGTGAAGACTCCTGTAGCGGGTGGGTACAGCAACATAGCCAAAACGATACTGATTACGATGTAGAGGAGCGCCCAAACCGTCGATTCGTAGCCACTTGCCAGGCCTGAGAGAATTGTTGTGGCGGGTCCCGCTCTGGTGGATTTAACAATCTCCTTTACTGGGGCCTTGTCGGTGGCTGTGAAGTATGAGGTCAATGGATTGAAGCTCACAGCTAGACCCACTCCTATCGCGATTAGGGCTCCCAGTCGCCAGTCGTTGGCGTAGAACATGGCCACTAGGAAGGCCCAGAAAATCGTGTTGATACTCGACACTTCGTACGAACGGAACATTGCATCTTCTGCGTTTTGTGCCCTGAGAAACTTGATCGGAAAATGCGTCCAGATGGGCACCGTGAATGTGCCCAATATTGATGAGATCACCCCGATTCCGCGGATGATAAGCGGAAAGAGAATCCACTTCAGGCTGTGCGTTGGGTCAATTGCCATCAAGGCCAAGCCGAGTATCAGAGCCGAGACTATCGTAACCTCATAGGACTCGAAGATGTCCGCCGCCATGCCGGCACAGTCTCCCACGTTGTCGCCTACTAGGTCTGCGACGACAGCGGCATTGCGGGGGTCGTCTTCTGGGATATCCTTCTCCACCTTCCCAACCAAGTCGGCGCCCACATCGGCGGCTTTTGTGAAGATACCCCCTCCTACTCGCATGAACAGGGCAAGTAATGTGCCGCCGAACCCAAAGCCAAGCAGCGCGTCGGGCGCAGCCCGTCCGAATATGATGAAGATCGATGTGCCGCCAAGCAGGCCTAGGCCGTCTGTTAGCATGCCTGTAATCGTACCTGCGTAGTAGGCTATCGAGAGTGACTCGTTGAAACTTCGCTTCGACGCGGCTGCGACGCGGACGTTGGCTTGCACAGCCATACGCATTCCATATTGACCGACGATAAGGCTGAATGATGCGCCTAGAACGAATGCGGCCATCCGGCCGACCGCGATAACGATCTGGGCATCCTTACCGAAAACTTCAGTCGCTTCAGACGTCGGTGCAACCACGTAAACGCTGAGAAAAAGCGCTACCGCCGAGATGACGATGAGCGGTAGGATCGTCCGCAACTGGCGGTTCAGGTAGGCGTCAGCGCCAATGCGGATCGCGTTCCACACTTCTTGCATCTTGGGTGTTCCTTTGTCTTTCTTGAGGACAACCGACCTCAGCCACCAGGCATAGAGCAAACTGACGATCGCGATTCCGATAATTGCCCAGGGAACGATGCCTTCGAAAGTATTGAGACTCATATCTGCCGCGATGATCGTCCTCTCCTTCGTCTAAATCTCGACTGTTGGAACCGAAGATTCGCGCAACGCCTACACGTTATTTAAGCAACAAGGATAGCTGTCGCAGCTGGAAGTCACTTCGACAGGTGTGACCTTTGGCGAGAACGATCTCCGTGATAGGCCTTGAGAAGATTGGACTTGTGAAGCCCGGTGATGATGTCGCACTTCTGATTTTGGATGCCCTAAAGATTGAAGGACAGGAGTTGATGGACGGCGATGTGGTTGTAGTATCTCAGAAGATAGTTTCCAAAGCAGACGGGCTCCTTGTGGATGTTTCATCCCTCAAACCTAGCCGCAGGGCAATTTCCATCTCGAAGCGAACCAAGAAGGACCCGCGATTAGTCGAGTTGATTTTGAGAGATTCAAGAAAGGTGTTGCGGGCCGACCCGCAAGCGGTCATTGTGAAGAGAAAGGACGGTTTCGTGTGCCTGAATGCAGGTGTCGACAAGTCGAATGTGCGTGGACGAACTGTTTACTCGCGCCTCCCCGAGGACTCCGACGAATCCGCAAAGGAATTAAGAACTCGCCTTGAGAAAATGTCAAGAAGACGAATCGCCGTAATAGTCGCGGATACCTACAGTCGTCCCCTAAGAGTTGGACAGGTGGAGCTCGCGATAGGTATCTCCGGCATAGAACCTATCATCGATTATCGCGGGCAAGAAGACCTATTCGGATATGAGCTGAGGTACAAGTTTGTCGCGCTAGCAGATGAAGTGGCAGCAGCCGCTGAGCTCGTGATGGGACAGGGCACGGAGCAAGTACCTGTTGCAGTAGTCAGAGGCCTCACTCGCCTTGTCAGAAACGAATCAGAAGCGATTTCAAGAAAGCTGCATCTCGGGAAGCGCCGAGATCTGTTTTCCAAAATCCTCTAGTTGCTCTATACAGACAACATGGCCAATAGTGGTCATTTCAAGGGCGAAAACATGCACCTACGAGCTTCCCTCACTTCGAATGGGAGCAACAACTCTGAAGTTTTTCCTGCGAAAATCTAGTTGACAGTCTGTTCGAAAGGCATTTATGGATTTGAATGAAGCCTTGCTCGAAGCTTGAATGGCCAATGAGCACGCCCCCGAAGGCCATACCGAGCCCAAAGGAAGTGCTCAAGGCGATAGAGGGTGTCGTAAAGGGGAAAATTCTCGCTCGCATGAAGAAGGAAGCTGTTGACTGCCCTGTCAGTTGAAAGTCGTATCATTTGTTGAATACCCAGACGTTGTTGTGGTCATAGCGAGTATCTATGCTGGCCAAGTATGCGCTGACGGTTTTCGTGGTTGTCGTTGGTTGGGGTTTGAAGCCAACGAGGTTCCAACCCGCTCCCAGCGAATAGCTTGGAGGAAGTGAGCCTGGGAAGATCACGTATGCCGCGACGTGCAACGTGTCCGCTCTTCGCATATAGATCCAATACCCGTAGCCATCGATCATGGTGGTCAAAGTGCCAGTGAATGTCGTGGCCGTTGTTGGTCTGAAGAACTTCCATGTTGGCGTACCGCCATAGCCCCAGACGACTACTGCGTTCCCCGATGCAAGTTGTGTGGAAAGTAATGTTGGGGTCGTGGGGTCGTTTGGTATTACGGGCAGCGAGATTAGGTTCCATCCCGCTACGAGCAGAATCGCGTAAGCAGGACATCCGGCGAGTACAAGGTGGAACTTTGGGGACGAGTGATATACCCTAACGCACCCCGCACGCTTAGAGGGTACCGCTTCTTCGCAATCGAACAAAGATCAGATTCAACAGACCCTAACGAGGGATTCTTTGGGAAGCTCCTGCGTTGGCTCGAATGCCTGCTGAATTGGGAATGCCAATTCATGCTCCGATCCCGCGAGTAACTGCACAATCGGCTGCTCGTTGCTTGTCCAAGTTTGACAATGCAGCGGCATATGAGCCAGTGCGAGAGTCCGGTTTCCGATCCCAACGGTTCCACATGTTGCAACGCTACGAGTGGCATTGGGCTGGTTGTGGCGAGGTGTTCTTTCCTATCCAGCTTCCGAAAAGAGAGAGGATCATTGTGGATAGAGCACTGCGGCTGAAGTCATACGCATCCAAAACGCCCATCCAAGTTGAATCGTAGTTCCAAGTGTAGCCTTTATCCAGACGTCGTTGGCGTTGTCGTATATCCAGATGTTGTTGGCGTCGTAGCATGGGTTGCCGCTGCAGGCTGTGCTTAGGCTTGTGAGATATTGACCGACGGTTTCAGCTTGTATGATGGGCTGGGGCTTGAAACCGACCAGATTCCAGCCCGCGACCAAGGGATAGCTTGGCGGCGTCCCGCCCGGGGTGACAATGTACCCGGTTACCTGTAGGATTGTTGCGAATTTGACGAAAATCCAGTAACCGTATCCGTCAACTATTGTTGTCAATAGGCCTCCAACCCCAATCCTGTAGAACTTCCAAGTTGGAGTGGGGGTCCCAGTGTAGCCCCAGATGATTACGAGGTTGTTGGAGCTAATCAACGGACCTAGGATGACGGTGATGCTGGAACTGAGGGGGACCAGTGGCAGCGAGACCAAGTTCCAGCCCGATTCTAGATTCAGCCCATAAGTGACCAAGGATCGTAGTGTGAAGGAAGCGATACGTGTGCTCCAACCCGGTGTGAAAGGCCCCGAGGATAGTGGATAGTACTCTTGAGTGTACCAGAAAGTGTGGTCATCCGACGGATCCACAGCCAGCATGCTGTAGTCTCCCCACCGATGGCAACTTCTTACGCAACCCGTCTGCCGAAGCTGCGATCCCCCACCGTTCATTATCGTGATCTCCGCCTGCGTCATTTGCCCAAGTGGATCACCGTTCAGCCTTGCGGTGCAGCGGATTGACGGATAGAAGGAGCCGGTGGCGTTACTCCCGATGGAGACTGAGTAGCACAAGCCAGTGTTACCTGAGCCGTCCATCGCGATGCTTCCCATCCATCGGTGCGCCACGTCAGGAGCGTAGGTGCCTTCCTGGTAGATTGACCATCCGCCTCCAGAGTTGCGCAGCTCGTACCAGCGAATGCCGGCGTGGTTGTTGCCGTTCACATCAACCGTATGTAACGTGACCAGTGTTTGGTAGCTGCCGAACTTTCGGTACTGGAGCCTGTGCATGAGTCGATCCGAAAGTGCATCGAGGCGGTTACTTGTCCCTTTCTGGGGAATGCACCACCCGTCCGAGCAGTCGTACAGATCCCAGTCGAAAGACGTGGTCGTAAGCCCTACATCGTGAACGAAGTTGAATGTTGACGTTCCCCAATTCGTCTCGAATCTCCAGATATCCAGCCCATCAAACCCGCATAGCGATGCTGGAAACATGAGCTCGGTGAAATAGTTCGGTGTACCCGGGGTTGGGGCTGGTCCATCCAAGTCTGATGGTAGGAATGAGAAATCACAGAAATCGGAGCTTGGAAACGAGACGATTACCATCGTAGGAGAACCCCCGGTCAACATGTTCGCTCGATCCATCACCGCTACAGCCGCCCCCGCCCAACTACTTAGGTCGTTACTGTACTGGTTGATTGACAGATAGTAGCCGTCGGGCCAAACGCCATACTTTGGGTAGTCAGGAAATAGACCGCCGGGCCATGTCCAAACGTATAGATACCAAGCGCCCAGCGGATCCCCGCTCTGCGACACGGCTGTGCAGAGATAATAGGTGCCCGGGATGCTGGGGTATGAAAGGTACGTAAACAGCCATCTGTCTGCTAGATGATCGTAGAGGATTATGGGATCTCCTCCTGCACCAGCTGGTGTTCCGCAAGGGGAACCTAAACTTGCGAAAAGCGCGTGTTCAGGCAACGGTCCGGCAAGAAGAGCCCCGCTCTTACTCCATACACCGAAGATGAGGTTAACTGATTGGATGTAGTGGTTCGGGCCGACATCCCCTTCTGTGTCTGGCGGGACCACAGCGAAACCGTACAGGAGACTGTTCTGGGAATTCTTGAGGCCATCGAAGTTCACTATTGGTGTGACGGCTTGTGCTGGTCCCTGCCAAGACTGAACATCCTCTTGCGACGAAGACACCGAGGGTCGTCCCGGAACGAAAGAGCCTGTGCCGAGGTAGCTCGACATTGGACTCGCTGAACCGGCTGTAACGTTAGGTTTCCGGAGGAATGGGGTCTCCCGAGGCTCTAGAACGGTGCTCGCAGGCTCTGCTCTAATGCTGGTCAGAGGCGGAGAGACTCCAGCGTATAGAGGCTGTATCACAGTTTTTTGCAGGCTGACGTTCTGATTCCGCGCGCCAATTGATGAAAGAGGTGAGGATGCCTGGTCATTGATTGCAGGAGATGGTGTAGTTCCGACGACTACAGGACTTGCCGAGTAGATTTGTGAAACGAAGATCAAGATAGTGACCAAGACTGCAAGAAATTGATGCCTCAAAATTGTTCACGTTCCTAACCTGCGCCAGTATGTATTTATCATTTGCCAAGATCGAATGAAACTGCAACCAGAAACTGAATGCTATACCGTACGGCATAGGAAGCCCAGCAGGGACTTCCGACCCACGAGACTTTGGCCGAGTTTTCCCGTACCGTAGTTATGCGGCTGTCGCAAAACCGAGATCCATGTTACCTTAACAAGCGGGTGTTGGGACGTTCCGACGAAAGATCTCGGTTGCTGCAGGAGTCTTCAGGTCGGGTACATTGATTGCACTAGGATGTCTCCGTCGAAGTAGTAGCTCGGCAACCATGCACCTGTGTTCCATGAAGAAGGAGTCACAAGGAATCCAGTGACAACGACCTTCGCGCCGTCGACAAATTCTGGAGCCGCCAAGAAGATGAGTCTGTACTTCGCCCCTGATTCCGTGGTCAAGAAGAATAGCTGAATTGATGGAGCCTTGCATGGTGGATATGATGTTGCACAGATTGGATTACCTTCTCCAATCCTGAAGGTCCCGTAGTAAGTGACTGTTGTGCCGGAATACGTTTGTGTTGTGTAGGAAACGTAGTTTGCCAAAGTCGCATTAGCGACAGTTTGTGGAGTAACGATCGTGTAACTCAATGAGTCACTTTGAAATGCTGAGCTCGGATAGCTGGTCATTCGAAGCTGGTAAGCCACCAACATTGCAGGGAGAACCAGCACTGCCACAACCAACAATAGCAAGACACGGGGCCTCAAAGAAACCGCCACACCCTATACCTACGTATTGATCCTGAATATAGTTCAACGTTTTCGAACACACTTTCGACTTCGCAGCATGTTCAGAAACGTTCCCTCCGCAATGAGAGCCCGTTTCGTCCTAAGCTATTGTCATGGTTACTGTTGCATTTGCAGGCGCAGTAACCAAGGCTATTGCGGAGATCGTGGCTCCAGGGTAGTACGTACCTGAAAAATACCTCACGCTTAGAAGCATACCATTACCTTCTCCACAGCTAGCAGCGAATGCATCGTTGCCCAACGGATCCTTTGTCAAAAGGATATTCAGATAGTCGGGCAGGGAACCCACAATCTCGCCTACCACAGCACCCGCGGCCACAATCACAACCCTGTTTGCACCCGGAAAACCTGAGGAAACGGGGATGGATGTGGTGCCGTCAATGCTAATGCTGTCGAGAACGATATCTGCATCGGCTGGTTTGTTCAGGATTACCAGTATTTTCGCTATGAAGAACGGTCCCAGACCGGTGGCGACTATCTTGATCTTTGCGTTTCCGAGAAATTGAACGCTGGCGTACACGCGCACCACACCGAAATCGGATAGGCGCACCGGCACACCATCTGAGGCAGGTGGGGCGAGAACATATTGAAGGCCAAGAGCCGCCAAGCTCAGAAGGATTACCACCACGCTCGAGACGAGAATCCTGGTCCTTCGAGCGAAGGCCCTCATTGAATCACGATAGCGAAAGCGCGTGCTCTCAAAATAACTCTTGTCATTGCCCAAGAAATGATTCGACTGCAGACTGCTCGCAGCCGGTTACCAGCAAGGTTTGCATTAACCAAAAGTTCCGGTTCGGAAAGTCCCCCCTTCATCATTTATCATTTGTAACAAATACGACGATTGCTGTAAGGCGGCTTTAGGCCACACGGCATGGGAGATAGCGGAAACCGCTTCCCTTCACAAGACGCAGTTGCGGCAAATGATTAAGTACTCAACTGTCCCCACTGTACGTGAGGAGTTTCTAAGTGCGAACTTCGACTGTGAAGACAGTCTGTCTTCTATTCTTGGCACTCTGCATTCCCGCCATCATAGCGAGTATCATTATGATGGGCCCCATCCCGCCGCTACTGCCTCCAGCCCATGCACAAGGGCCTTCACTGCCGATGCTATTCGAGGGAGCGGTCACACTGAGCGGGACACCCGCGCCGGACGGTGCCATGGTAACTGCAAAGGTGGGCGAGGAAGTCCGCGGCACTGCAATGGTGTCGAACGGGCGCTATGATGGTCTTACCGTGAACGGAGCGAGCGGTGAAACGATCAGCTTCTACCTCAACAATCTGGTAAGCAGTCAGACGGCGACAATCGAGGATGGAAAGCGTGGACTACCGCAAGTAATGGATCTTGCGTTCACCGGAACACTGGCAGCTCTGACAACGACCACAGCCATTTCCGGAACCGAGACGCAGACCATAACGACCCCAATACCCGAATTTGCAGTGGCTTGGCTTGTAATGCCCGCGATCCTAGGTCTCGCTCTGCTGCTACTTCGAAGAACCGGAAGATAGTCTGCTCAGCAATTTGCTGACTCTGCAAAAACCCTGTACGCCGAGCGTTCTACTCTGAGTCTTCAAATGCGACTCGTGAGTCATGCGTCTCGCAGGAAATCTGTTCGAAAGGCATTTATTGACTCGAATGAAGCCTCTTGCGAAGCTTGAATGGCCAATGAGCACAACCCCCCAATCCAGCGATTCTGGTCCAGTTCAGAAGGGTGAGGATGACAAGTACATGGTAGCCATATTCACGCCTCCGAAAGCTGTAACGAGCCCGAAGGAAACGCTGGAGGCGATTAAAGGGGCGGTGAAGGGGAAAATGCTCGCTCGAATGAAGAAGGAAGCGGTCGACTGTCCAGTGAAGTTGAAAGTCGTATCGTTTGTTGAATGTTTCACATGCCCCAACTACAACCGTAGAGTCAGAGGCAAGGTGGGTTGTAGGGGACTTCCTCTGCCAGCTCAAGTCAAGTAAGAAAAACGAATCAAAGTGTCCCGCGACAGTCTTTCAGATCCTGCTTCGAGAGCAACTACCTCGAAGGCTTGAGGCCCAACAGCTTTCCAGCTCGGAGCAAGATAAATTGGAATCTGGTTGGAACGATACCTCGTGCAAACTCGATATCTTCTTGCGTTAGTAGGCCCAGAGCGCGTAGGCTGGCTACATAAATTGCGGCTCCGAGAAACACGAGTATGGGAAGTAAAGCCAGCTTCATCAAGAAGGACCCCACAAAACCCAGCGTCAAGAAAACTACAATTCCCATCAATGTTGAGCTTCCCACCGCGCTCAGGAACGCCTTCAAGTCTAGGTGGAGAAACCCTCTCTTACGCAGAGCGAATGCGTATGTCAATGCTGTCACCGCCATCAACGTTGCCCGGCCCAGAGCGGGACCGCTCAATCCAAGCGCTCCGCTTGAGACCGCAGATACAGCGACTAGCCCTCCCAAACCGAGAAGATTGGCAGTTGTATACCATTTCAGTTCACCCAAGGCGAGGAGAGACGCCGCGTATACGACACCAATTGCTGTCACCCCCGTCGCAACTGAAACGATCATTGATGGTGCCAAACCTGCAGTGTACTCGGGACCGAAAATACGCAATGCAACTTCCGTGATTGAAGCAAACCCGATCGCGATTGGCAACACCACAATTGAAACATAGCGAGTGTAGCCGCGGATCATGTCATGCATCTCTTTGGTTCTCTTCCTGGAGCGTAGTGCGGAAAGAGCCGGGAGAAGTACGGTCAGCAGCGCGTATGGCGCGAAACCTGTGAAGGTTGCTGCAACGATGGCCACATTGTAGATTGCGAATTCGCGTAGCCCCTGATTTGCTAGCGTGAAGATTTTGTCTGCTTGACTTATGGCGAATCCAATTAGCGCGCTGAACAGAGTGTAGAGCGAATATCTCGCCAGATCGAATAGGGGAAATCCTGCAGAGTGGGTATCTCCATGGACCTGACGAATCGAACTCCATAACGCTACTCCCAGGAGAGCAGCATCGCCAATTATCCAGCCAATGAGAACACCCGAGATAGAATACGCGATCAGGAGAAGAGATGCAAAGGCGTAGCGTGCAATGCTCCAGGAAATAATGTAGACACTTGCCGTTTTCATATCGCCCAATGCCACAAGAGCGCCGATGCAAACTTGCCCCAGCGATATGACCAGGACGTCTAACGCGGAGAGTCTGATAAAATCTGGCTGAATGGCCTGACCGCCGATGAATGGAATTATCAGGTTCGGAAAGACTACCAACGTTCCAGCAATCGCGGCTCCCAGAATCCCTGCGGTACCAAGTGAAGCCCTGAAGACTCTGGCTGCGTCGGTACGCGCTCTCTTTGCCATTAGCTCTGGCAGGAACTTGAGAACCGCCAACGGTGCAGGAATAGGGGACTGAACGGTGACAGGTTGAGCGAGTATGCATAATGTAACGAGCAACCATATTGTGATATTCAGTGCTGTGACTATCCCGACATCTAATGTGGATCGTAGAACATTCGTTAGAACGAGGAAGTACAGAGTGTTGGCGATGAGAAAAATTACGTTCGCCACGTAGAGAGACGTGGCACCTCTCGCAACGGCTGTCTGACTCTTCAAGGAAAGTCTATCTCGGAAACAGAGCTATTCTGCACTTGCAACAATCGCGCACGCAAGCACCCGCTTTCTATAAGTGGCTTTGGGAGAAGCCATGTGCCGACACTGTCAAAGGCTTTTTACCAAACGAGAGTTCACCGTCAGCGCAGAATGAGATGGTTATGATGAAAGCGGCCATCCTCGCCGGTGGTGCAGGCACTAGACTCTATCCAATTACAACCTACGTCCCGAAGACGCTTCTTCCGCTGGGTAACCGATATGTCATAGAGTACGTCATCGATTATCTAAAGCGCCACGGCATTACCGAACTTGTCATGTTGCTATCCGAGAGCGAGTCTGAGCTTGTCCGCAACCATCTGGGTGAGGGCGCTCGTTATGGAGTAAGCGTGGAGTATTCGATTGCCGAAAGGATTGGAACCGCTGGAGCGCTTGGAGCAGCCGCGGATGTTCTTGGGGATAGGTTCGTCGCTTACTATGGCGATGTGCTGACAGACATGAATCTCAGTGAAATGATCAATTTCCACGCCAAGAGGAAGGCGACGTGCACGATCGCAATGAGCACCTCGGTGCCGATAGATTACGGGGTTGGTCGAGTTGCTGATGATGGAAAGCTGACTTACTTCGAGGAGAAGCCGGTTCTAAAGGAGTATCCGATGAGCATGGGAATACACGTTCTTGAAGGCGAAGTTCTAGCGTACTGTAATCCGAATACGGACTTGGCACATGACGTGATTCCAAAGTTGATGCATGATGGTAAAGGCGTGTACGCTTACTTAACTGAGAAACGCCACTACGACATTGGAACATTCAAGGCACTTGAGGAAGTTCGCGGACTATTCGAGCAGAACAAGCAGCTATTCCCTACGGATCTGTAGTCCCTAACAGGGAAGTAGGCGAAGAAGGCAACTCCTCCAGTTTTTTGGACCGGGAGGAGGGGGGTGTATGCAAGTATTTGCATACAACGTGTTACTCTGCGGCAAACGCACCAGAAAGCTGGTGCGACAGTTGTTTTAGGATTCCGCGTTCTTTCAAGAGAGATTTGCTGAAGACGAGCTGCGTTTGGCTGATTCACGTGGATGCAAGTGGGATCAAGCCGATAGTCACCTGAGATGCCCCTGTTCCCGCAGTAAGTGGATCTTGCCTCGCTCAGGGATTCTCCCGGAGGTTTCTCAGGTAGATCGAGACATTTCCTTGATACTTTCCTTCAGCGAGATTACTCTGATGAGTTCTCCCGCCAACCTTCTCAAGATGCCGTTCAGTGTGGCTAAGGTCAGGCCGTACTTGACGCACGGGATTATGATGGGTATATCGATCATATCCCTAACCTTCGATCGGAACTTCCGGACTTCCTGTCAAGAAGGCGGTTTTAGAACCAAGAGGCTTGGGGCGACTAGGTCAGGAACAAACGATTCCACTATGTGAGCTGAAGCTGGGGTTAGGTGAAGGGCTTGTTCGCAAAGGCACGATGGCGCTGAGGATAACGTGTTGTTTTGCGAAAATCTCATTGTTATCTGTCTCGAAATTCATATGCGGGAACGGTTTGTGAACGTCCAGTCACTT
>Ga0315277_10006461_pt1 | contig 15334 bp, 12 predicted proteins | sample YL17G05_15_MG_FD_203695 | JGI IMG/M metagenome (GOLD analysis project Ga0315277, IMG submission 203695) | Sediment microbial communities from Yellowstone Lake, YNP, Wyoming, USA - YL17G05_15 | ecosystem: Environmental > Aquatic > Freshwater > Lake > Sediment | place: USA: Wyoming | collected...
CGGGTCGCTTATCACGGACTTTCTCAAGTAACCCTCCGCGTAAGCCTTGCGGACACCCTGGTTGATTGCCTCTTCGAAGTCTCCCCCGGCGATGTGGACGTCCTGTCCGTACTCTACGAACAATACGGCGAGGCCCGTATCCTGGCAGACCGCCTGTTCTTCCTGGGCCGCTATCTCGTTGTTCTCAAGTATCTGGGACAGCACGTCACGCCCGAGCGGAGACCGCTCAGAGCGCTGTGCATCGCGGAGCGCTTGCATAACGTCTTCACCGATGAAGTAGTTGGCCTTGAGGAAGAGTTGGAATACCAGGCCGGTAACTTCGCTTGCATTGATCTCTCTCACTTTGATGCCTCCTGCCAAGTTGCTGGGAGCCGCTAGCCATTCGTGCTGGCCCTCGCCGTCTCCTGTAGGAGCTGGAAACCCGGTGCATGCAGAAACTGCTACTGATTCTTACCCGGGCCGCATGTAAAATTGCGCGTGGGAACGAATAGAAGCGGAGGGAGCCTTGGTGCTGAGACGGGGCACAGGGAGCCGGCTCGCCCGTACACGCCAGGCGACCTGATCGCCACCGGCCCCGTGCCTCCAGGACTCGATAGGAAAGGGGTTGGCCTGAGTGCATGACTTACCTGCAACCGTAGAAGCGCATCTGGACCGGAAGTTCGCGATAGACCTGCTCAAGAAACTGATACGTGTCCCGACCGAGGTTCCCCTCGGGACCGAGACGTTGATGGCGCCGGACGACCCGAAACTGGTGCACCACGTACAGGACGTCCTCCGGCCCATCATGGAAGACGCCGGGATACTCGGCATTATAGAGGCACCCCTGAACCAGGTGGTGGTCAAGGTCGGCACGGGTGAGACCGGCCAGTCCCTCCTCATCCAGGCATATACCGTCACTCAACACCAGAACCTCATGCGCGACCCCTTCAAGCCGCGCATCGCCACCGCCCCAGAGCATGGTGTCAACGAGCCCTGCATCTTCGGCCAGGGTGTCACACAGAACAAGGCACACCAGGCTGCCATGATCACAATCCTGAAAGCGGTGGTGGAAAGCGGCGCCACGCTGAGAGGGACGCTCTACTTCGCCATTAACAACGAAGGACGGAGCAGCCATGCCTGCTCAGAGGCGCTTATCCCTCTGCTCGACCCGAGGCCCGCGTACGGTCTGATTCTCATCGGTACAGGGTTTGACGTGAGCGCCGGCAACAGGGGCCGGGTGGACGTCTATGTCCACATCCATGGCAAGGCCGCCCACTCCAGCACGCCCTGGATGGGGCACAACGCCATAGACGGCGCCAACGAGGCCATCAACCGCATCCGGGCTATGAAGCTCACCAAGACGCACCCGCTTCTCGGAGGCCAGCACGCCGTCGTCTACCAGGTCATGTACTCGCCGCTCGCGCCGCACACCCTGCCCAACTATGCCCGCCTCAAGGTGGACCGGCGGCTCCTGCCGGGCGACGACATTGATGAGGCTGTGGACGAAGTAAGGAGGGCAATCGGGGAGATCTCGGGGTTCAGGGTGGAGGTGGAGCGAGGCGTGCACATGCTCCCGGCGGTGGTTGATGCCGGCTCGGAGATCGTGCAGCGGCTGTGCGACGCTGCCGAATCCGTGCGTAAGCAGCGCCCAAAGGTCAAGTACGGGCCGGGAGCGTTCGATGCGGGAGGGCCATGCGCGCTTGGCGTACCGACCGTGATGTGGGGGCCACAGGGCGGCGACGGGCTGCTTGGCGATGACTTCATGCCCCTGTCCGCTTTCTGGGATGAGGTGCGGGTGCTGGCAAAGCTTATCACCACTTGGCTTGCCTGAACCAGTGGGGGAGGGAGCAAGGTGCGGAAGGGCGTCATCGAATACGACGGGACGTCAGGAGGCCGGATCCGGGCGCCGCGCGACCGGCTGTGCGTGTTGAAGCAAGCAGGCAGGTTGGAGGGCTTGGCATGACAAGAGACCTGTACTACCCGCCCCGGTGGCCGGAATGGCAGTGCAAGAAGCCATCTGAAGTGGGCATGAGCGCAGAGGAGATCGAGCTTGCCATCGACTTCTCGCGGCAGAACGAAACCGAACTGCCGCGCGATCTGGAGATGTGGGCGATTCTCAAGATGGACGAGCCGTTCGGCGAGCTCATCGGGCCGGTCAAGGAACGAGGAGACGTCACCGGCCTGATCATGCGCCACGGTTACATTGTCTCAGAGTGGGGAGACACAAACCGGGTCGACATGACCTACAGCGCAACAAAGAGCTACCTTTCGACGACAGCCGGGCTTGCGTTCGACCGGGGTCTAATCCATTCGGTCCACGACCGGGTCGCGGACTACGTCAGGGACGGTGGCTTTGACTCCCCGCACAACGCGTCGATCACGTGGCACCACCTGCTCAACCAGACCAGCGACTGGCAGGGCACGCTCTGGGGCAAGCCTGATTGGGGCGACAGGCCCGAAGGGGAGAAGTCCCAGTGGGCCAACCGGCAGCTGTACGAGCCGGGGACCCACTGGAAGTATAATGATGTGCGCGTCAACCGCCTTGCGCTGTCGCTGCTACGCATCTGGCGCAGGCCGTTACCCCAGGTCCTGCACGAGTACATCATGGATCCGATCGGCGCGTCGCCGGCATGGGAGTGGCACGGGTATGACAACTCGTGGGTGACGGTTGACGGGCAGCAGGTGCAGTCCATGACAGGAGGCGGGCACTGGGGTGGCGGGCTCTGGATCAGCGCAAGGGACCACGCGCGGTTCGGCCTGCTCTGCCTCCGGAACGGCAGGTGGCAGGACAAGCAGCTCCTGTCTGAAAAGTGGATAGCGATGGCCCGGACGCCCACGGGTGCACGCGACTGCCCGGAGGAGAACTACAGCGCCGCATACGGCATGCCGGCAGAGTGCCAGACGACGTACGGCTACATGAACTGGATGCTGAACACGAACAAGCGGCTGCTTCCCAGCTGTCCCGAGACAAGCTTCTTCCATGCCGGGAACGGCGCGAATATCATCTGGGTGGACCAGGAGCACGACCTCGTCGTGGTGATAAGGTGGATCAGGCGCGAGATGCTCGACGGTTTCCTCGCGCGGGTGCTTTTGGCGCTCGAATCCGCCTGAGCCTGGATGAAGGATGGGCCCACCTCTCCACGGTGGGCCTTTAGACTGTCACCTGACGGGGGGTTTTCCAAGATGGCTGAGCCGTTGCCCCAGACAGCCAGGTCCAGGTCGCTGACCGGCTATGCCTCAGCCACCGCAGCTTCGGCTCTGTGGGCCTCGCTGGTGGTGTTTTCTCGGTTCCTGCTCGCGACGGGCGCTGATCCGGTATCAATTGTTGCAGTCAGGGCGCTGCTGGCCACTGCCATCCTCGCAGCCGTGCTGGTTTGGAGGCGGCGGCTTGTCCCCATAGCGAACCTGCGCGACCTAGGCATGTTCCTGGTGTTTGGGGCGACCGTGGCGGCCAACTACTGCGCATACCTGTCCGGGCTGAAGTACTCGTCCACCGTCACCACTGTCACGCTGCTGTACACGTACCCGGCGGTGGTGCTGTTTCTCGATGCCGTGGTGCTGAAGGAGCCACTCGTCTCCCGAGACGTGGCGGCTTTGGCGCTGGTCCTGGGAGGAAGCGCGCTGGTCTCCGGCGTGCTCGGGCCGGGGGCGCTCCACGCCACGCCGCTGGGGGTGGTCTCCGGGATCGCTGCGTCCGTCACGATGGCTGCCTATGCCATCCTGAGCAAGATCATATCCCGCCGCTACAACTCGTGGGTCACGGTGATGTATGGGTTTGGGTTCGCCGCATGCTTCCTGTGGGCAGCGCGGGGGCCTGGGGCTATCGTGGCTGCGGCAGGGCAGTGGCTGCCTGTGCACTGGGCTGCCGTGCTTGCGATGGCCGTCCTGCCGACGCTCTTGGGATACGGGCTCTTCGCCTATTCACTCGGATTCATAACGGCAGGGCGGGCCTCGATGATCTGTGCTTCCGAACCAGTGCTGGCGACCCTGTTCGCATGGGTGTTCTGGGGCGAGGTGGTGACGGCCTGGCAGGCCGCCGGCGGCGTGCTGGTCCTGCTCGGGGTCAGTGTTGTCATCTTACGGAAGTAATGAGCTAAAGAGGCAACGGCCAGAGCTGTCACGTGCCCAGCTCGGTCGCTCTGCCGACTGCCTCCGCGAGCGCATCGAGCCCGGCGATCGGCCGGATCCAGGGCAGCTTCCCGGTCCTGGCAACCGTGCTTGTCTACAACATTTCTATTCCGTCCTGTGTGGATTAATGTGAGACTGCATATCCCCGCGCGGCCGGCCGTTTTGCGTAGTAAGCAGGTACTATTGCGTTCGTGCTGAAAGAAAATGTGCAAAGGCATCCAGCATCAAACGTCTGGTGCTGTATTGAAGTCGGGAGGAGGGTTTCTGTCCTTGAAAACAGTCATCAAATGCGGAACGCTGATTGATGGTTCCGGAGCTGAACCTGTCAAGGGCGCAGCAGTGGTTATCGAAGACAAGATCATCAAAGAAGTGCTGGCGACCGCACCGCCGGTAGATCAGGACACCACAGTGATCGACCTCAGCGACAAGACGGTTATGCCAGGCCTCACAGATGCGCATGTTCACCTCACCTACGGTGGAAACCCGTCCACACCCGTACCCGAGTTAACCCTACAGACGCTCAGCGCAGCGCAGGAGGCGCTCCGTCATGGAGTGACGACGCTCCGCGATGTGGGGTCTGCACAGGGGATCGGGCTCGGCATCAGGCGAGCAGTCGCTCGCGGCCTGGTCACCGGTCCAAGGGTGTGGTCGGCGAGCAAGATGCTGGGCATGACGGGCGGCCACGGTTGGCACGGCGGGGTCGAGGCTGACGGAAAGGACGCGATCCTGCAGGCCGTCCGGACGATGGTGCGCGACGGTGCCGACTTCATCAAGGTCTCATCTTCGCACAGGGAGCCTCGCCCGGAATACACGCAGGAAGAGATGGACCTGTTTGTCGCCGAAGCCCACAGGCTGGGGAAAAGGGTGGCCTGCCACGTCGGGCTCGAGCCGGGATACGGCATAGCGGTCCGGGCTGGTGTGGACTCCATCGAGCACGGCACAATCCCGACCGACGAGACTCTTCTTGAGATGGCGCGGCGCAAGACGCCGGTCAACCCCACGCTCATGGTGATGGGCAACGGGTTCTACCAGGTGAACAGGTTCGGACGCCCGCCGAAGAGCCTTGACCAGTTCTACCTGCCCGATATGGATGACTTCGAATTCGTCAGGGACTACTTCGCACAATCCACCATCCGAGTACGCGAAGTCATCGCCTACGCGAGGACGCACGGGATTCCGGTCGGCGCGGGCACAGACTCGCCGTTGCAGAACCTGCCGTTCTACTCGGTGATTTATGAGACCGAGCGGCTTGTCGAGTTCGGGCTGCTGCCCATGGAGGCGATCATGGCCGCGACCAGCGTGAACGCGCGGGAGATGGGGCTTGAGAATAAGATCGGGAGTATTGCGCCGGGCCTCTTCGCGGACGTCATCGCGGTGGACGGCGACCCGCTTGCCGACATCACTAAGGTAAGAAACGTGTGCTTTGTGATGAAGGAAGGTAAAGTGATTCCCGGGCCGGAGGCGGCGCCGGGGCCGACTGTGCAGGCGTGATCGGGTGCTTGGGCCAGCGCCGATCGTCTTCCTCCACACCCTGACTACATACTAAGAGGACCGCGGCCACACGCCGCGGTCCTCCAGTAACCCGGAAGAGGCTTCCTGAGAGGGGGGACCATCAGCCTCAGAACCGGGATCACGCGAAGTGCTTTTCCATCTTGCGCAGGTCCAGGCCGCCCCTACGCAGTCTCAACCAGCGGCAGCGTGAACCAGAACACCGAACCCCCGCCTTCCTCGCTATCTACTCCGACTGTACCGCCGTGAGCTTCGACTATCTCCTTCACGATGGCCAAGCCCAGGCCTGCTCCGCCGTCCGACCTCGAGCGGGACTTGTCCACGCGGTAGAACCGCTCCCATATACGGGGGCGGTCGGCCTCCGGGATGCCGGGCCCGCGGTCGGCCACTGAGACAACCAGATGGTGTGCAGTCGCCTTCGCCCGGAGCACCAGCGGCTCGTCGTCCGGCGAATACTTGCACGCGTTGTCAAGCAGGTTCTGAAGCACCTGCTCGAGACGCGCTTCATTACCCCTGGCGACGGGCAGCGCTGTGGCGCCCGGACCACCCCCGCTGGCTTCACCCTGGCCGCGCTCACCCTCGCGGCCTTGACCCTGGCCGCGCTCACCCTGACCGTCTTCGATCTCCAGCCGGACAGTCCGCCCGGCGGTCCGGTATCTCTCAGCCACTCGGCCCATCAGGTCGGCCATGTTGACCGGCCCGACCGGCCACTCGACCTTGCCGGACTGCATTATGGACAGGTCGAGCAGGTCCGTGACCAGGCGGTTAAGTCTCGCCGACTCCCTTTGTATGGTCGTGATGAACTTCAGCCTGGTTTCATCGTCCCGCGCGATGTCATCCTGCAGCGCCTGAGCATACGCGCTGATCGAGGTCAGCGGCGTGCGCAGCTCGTGGGCGACGTTCGCCAGAAGCTGCGTCCGGAGCTCTTCGGATTCCATTAGGCGCGTCGCATCCTGCAACACGATGACGATGCCCGAAAGCGGGGGCACCGCGCCTTCCATGGGTGATGCATGAGCTACGATATACCTGCTACCGACCCTGAACTCCATCGCGCTGGCCACGCCGGTCCCGGTCACCTCAGTAATCAGGTCATGCAGGGCGGCGCCACCCGCACCCTCATAAAGGTTGGGCGTCGCGCCCTCTCCCACCCCGAGCACCTCTCGCGCCCGGCGGTTGAGCAGGATAACGTTGCCTTCCAGGTCCGTAGCTATAACACCCTCGGACATATTGGCAAGGACGTTTTCAATCTTGGCTTTTTCCCTTTCAAGGGCCTTCACAGTCTGGTCAAGCGCAGAAGCCATGCGGTTGAAGTTCGCAGCCAGCTGGCCTATCTCGTCGCCGGACTTGACCGGAACCTGCTGGCTCAAGTCGCCCTCGACCATTTTGAGCGTCACCTTGCTGATCTCGTTCACAGGCCGGGCGATCGAGCGTGCCGCCATATAAGCGAAGAGGCTTGAAAGCGCTATTGCGCCTCCCGCCGCGTACAGGATCAGGTGCCTGACAGCATCGATGGCCGTCGTCACACCGCGCACAGGCGAACTGAGCACGAGATTGCCGATGACCGTAGTACCTTTGACGATGGGCACGGTTACCGACAGCATGGGCTCGCCGAACCTCCGGGTCGCCTCGGCAGGTGTGCTGATGCTGCGCCTCGGAGGCATGACCATTTCGCCGGGCGAAAGCCGCGACCCGATAGGGACGCGAGGCGAGCTCGCCGCAAGGATCTGGCCTTCAGCATCAACGATTATCAGCCGGGCATCAGCGAATGCATCCAGCATCTCGAGCCAGTGACCGTCGGGCAAGAGCCCACCCGTGTTTACGAGGAAGCCTGCGATTTCCTCGCCTCTCTGGGTGAGTTGGCTCTCGGTCAAGGAGTAGTAGTAGTCCGACACCAGTTTAGACGACAGAAGGCTAAGGGCCAGCAGTGTCACGATGGCCACCATTGTGTGCGATAGCAGTAGTTTTCTCAGCAGGCTTTGCCTTGACATAACGAATCCTTCCATGGCTGCGCCGCGTGCTACAGCGCGTTCTCCGGGTCCTCAAACCTGTACCCGACACCCCAGACAGTGCGTATGTGCTTGCTGCCTTCCGGGCCAAGCTTCTCCCGCAGGCTCTTCATGTGACTATCCACGGTTCGTGCATCGCCGAAGTAATCGTAGCCCCATACTTGCTCCAGCAGCACCTCACGCGCGCACACCCTGCCTCGAGCATGCATCATGAACCAGAGCACGTCGAACTCTTTCGGTGTGAGATTCACCTCTCGGCCGGCGCAAGTGACCCGGTGGCTTTCCTTACTTATAGCCAGCACGCCGCAGGATACGGTCTCCGCAGGTTGCCCCGTGGGCCGCATCCTCCTCAGCACGGCCTTGACACGCGCTATCAATTCACGCGGGCTGAAAGGTTTGGAAATATAGTCGTCCGCGCCCATTTCGAGCCCGGCGACCCTGTCAATAGTCTCGCCGCGTGCCGTCAGCATAACTATCGGCACAGTTGAAAACTGTCTGACCTGACGGCACACTTCCCAGCCGTCAAGCTTCGGCAGCATGAGGTCGAGGACGATGAGCACGGGCTTCAGATCTCTGGCCTTTGCGACTGCATTCTCGCCGTCGGCCGACTCCGCGACTTCAAACCCTTCACGCTCAAGGTAGGCACGGACGATTTCCCTGATGTTCTGTTCATCATCTACTACCAGGATAAGGTTGTCAGCCAACGGTTTCCCCCCAATTGCCGCTCACACTGCCCCGCAAACATAAATATAGCGTCCAAATGTGTTCGATTTGTGATGGAGTCTTCAAGAAACCGGTAAACCGCAGCGCCGAGCGCCGCTGAAGGCTACAACGCTCAGTTTAACGAATATCTCGAACGTCTATCACAGTTCTATCACAATAGCTTGTTAGGATACTTAAAGACGGCTCATGCTGTGCGCGCAGTCTCGAGACGTCTGAACCGCACAGGCGAGGAGGGCGTAGCCCCGTGAAGTCACTGCGAAGATGGTTGGTGCCACTCTGTATCGTGATTGTGCTGGTAGGTGGTGGAGTCTGGGCATATAGACGTACCCGAGCTGCATCCACAACCCAGCGACCTACATACGCGACGTCGGTAGCCAAGATAGGGGACCTTGAGGTCTCCGTTGCGGGTACAGGCAACCTCGCCTCAACAGATCGCCGGGTTGTGAAATCCGCCGTCGATGGAAAGGTCAGCCAGCTTCTTGTTAAGGAAGGAGCTACCGTTACGGCGGGCCAGGTCATCGCCGTGCTGACGAACCCGGACCTCGTCCAGCAGTACCAGCAAGCCAATCTCGACCTTGAGAGCCAGCGGCTGAAATTCGAAGCGGCCCGGTCGCCCACCCAGGCGCAAGTATCGCAGGTTGAGAGTGCCTACTCGCAGGCGCAGTCAACCCTCGCAGCGAGGAACAAGGACATACAGAACCTGACCGTGGTTTCTCCTGTCAACGGCCGGATCGTGACAGTTTCTGTGAATGCCGGTGATTCCGTCTCGGCCGGACAGAGCCTGGTCAAGGTCGTGGATGATACAGAAATACTTGTCACAGCCAGTATCACGCAGACAGACCTGCCTAAGGTCAGAATTGGCCAGAAAGCCTGGGCTGTGTTCGGGAGCGAATATCCTGACGCGTCTGGCGTCGTCAGTAGCATAGGCACCCAGGGCAGTTCCTCGGGGAAGTCTACGGTCGTGCCGATCGTGATAAAGATACCAAACCCAGCGGGTGTCTACCGTTCTGGCATGTCTGCCAACGTCGGAATCAAGGTCTCCGATGACGAGAACGTCTACGCCACAGCCACAGCATCCCCGCGCACAACGTACGATGTCCGTGCCGAGGTTAAAGGAGCAATTACCCAGATCAGCGTCTCAGACGGAGTCGCTGTCACCAGGGGACAGACTCTGGTTACCCTCTCCAACAGCGATCTGCAGCCCGCACTGGAGAAGGCCGAGAGCGACCTCAAGGCTGCGAAGGAAAACCTCGACCGCATCAGGAGCGGCCTTGCTGCCAACATCACTGAAGCAGACATCAAACAGCAGGAGGTAAGCCTTCAACGGGCGGAGACCGCCGTGACGAGCAAAGCGGAACAGGTCGCGTCCCTCGAGATAAAGTCCCCGATAAACGGCGTAGTCTTGAGCAAGTCGATAGGCGTGGCCGATGAGGTCCTTGCCGGCGCCCAGCTCTTCGTGATCTCGGACATGAACTCCATGCAGGTCACAATACCCGTAGACGAGCTGGATATCGTCAAGGTGAAACTCGGCCAGCAGGCGACCATCGTCATGGACTCCCTTCCGGGCAAGACATATACAGCCGAAGTGACACGCATCGCCGGTGAAGGCACCGTCAGGGACGGCGTCGCGAACTACGATGTCACACTCACGTTGAAGAGCCCCCAAGAGCTAAGACCCGGCATGACAGCCAATGCGACCATCGTGCTGGAGTCCAAGAAGGGTACTCTGCTGGTACCGTCTGAGGCCATACGCACGAGCGGCACGAAGAGAACGGTCTCGGTCGTGAAGAACGGCGCCCTTGAGGCAGTCCAGGTCACCATAGGCCTGCGGAACGATGTGCAGACAGAGGTGCTGACCGGCCTGAAGGAAGGCGACGTTGTGGCACTCACGTCTACGGACCGGCAGCAGCAACAGAGGATGCCGGGCGGAGTGATGCAGTTCGGGCCCGGGCCGAGGTGACAGGGATGATATCCGTCCAACGCCTCAGCAAGAAGTACCAGATGGGTGAAGAGAACATCGTACACGCGCTCAGGGGTATTGACCTGGAGATCGGCTCAGGGGAGTACGTGGCGATAATGGGGCCGTCCGGATCAGGCAAGTCGACTTTCATGAATATCGTCGGGTGTCTTGACCGGCCGAGCGAAGGCACCTACATGCTGGCCGGCGAGGATACCTCACGAATGTCGGATAACGAGCTTTCGACGATCCGCAACAAGCGCATAGGGTTCATATTCCAGACTTTCAACCTGCTCCCGAGGCTTGACGCCCTGCTAAACGTCGAGCTGCCGCTCGTGTACCGCGGCATGTCGTCGCGGGAGCGCAGGAAGCAGGCGATGGAATGCCTCGAACGGGTCGGCCTTGCAGACCGGGTAAGGCACCGCCCCACAGAGCTCTCGGGCGGGCAGCAGCAGCGCGTGGCCATTGCACGAGCGATGGCGGGCTCCCCTGTGCTGGTGCTTGCAGACGAGCCGACCGGGAACCTCGATTCCAGGTCCGGTGAGGAGATCATGGGGATTTTCCGGGACCTCAATGACGCTGGAATCACGCTGGCGGTCGTGACGCATGACGAGAACATCGCGAGGCATGCGAAACGTATCGTCAGGTTCAGGGATGGCGTTGTTGTATCGGACGAAAAGGTCGTCTCTCGCGCTACAGTCCCCAGTGCGAGCGGGAACTCCGCCGCGGAGGAGGCGTCAAGGTCGTGAGCATTACAGAGAGTTTCAAGATCTCCATAACCGCGCTGCTGTCTAACAAGCTCAGGTCGTTCCTGACCATGCTGGGCATCATCATAGGCGTCGCCGCAGTGATTGCGCTCGTGTCGCTGGGCCAGGGATCACAGCAGGCCGTCGAGGCCAGGATGACAGCCCTGGGCACGAACCTCATCACGGTCAACGCGCCCCGGCAGGCCAGGCTCACTGACAAGGATGTGGAGTCCATCTTCAGCCGTGTCGAGGGCCTCGCGTATGAGAGCCCAATGGTGAACCAGCAGGTCACGGCCAAAGCGCGCAACTTGACATACGACACGACCCTAACCGGTGTGGGCAGCCAGTATCCCGAGATTCGCGACTACACCGTCCAGGGAGGCAGGTTCTTCGACGACGAGGACGTGAGCCAGAGGCGTAAGGTCGCCGTGCTGGGCAACACCGTTTTCAAAGAGCTGTTCAACAGCCAGGGTGGGATTGGGGAGACGGTCAACCTCAAGGGCCAGACGTTCACGGTGATCGGCATCTGCGGGTCCAAGGGATCGAACGCGGGCACGGACAGCGACGACGCCATCTTCATACCGTACTCCACGGCCCAGAGGCTTGCAGGGTCGAGGTACATCACGAACATCCTGTTCAAGGCCGAATCCGCCGACGTGGCCACTTCTTCCGCCGACCACATCACGCGGATCTTGGAGGAGAAACTCAGGAGCACGAGCCGGCTGTCGAGCCAGCAGCGCAGCAACCCCTTCCGGGTGTTCAGCCAGGATGAGCTCTTGAGCACCATGTCCGAAGTGACCGGCACATTCACTGCGATGCTCGCGGGCATAGCCGGTATCTCGCTGCTCGTCGGCGGTATCGGGATCATGAACATCATGCTCGTGTCGGTCACGGAACGAACGCGTGAGATCGGGATCAGGAAGGCCGTCGGCGCCAAACGGTCCGACATCCTTAGCCAGTTCCTGGTTGAGGCTCTGGTCATGTCGGGGATAGGTGGGATGCTTGGGGTTCTTACCGGGGTGGGTACAGCCCGGGTGCTTGCCAAGATGAGCAACCTGACTGCCGCGGTATCGCCGGCAGCAGTGATCGTCGCCTTCGCCTTCTCGGCTATGATCGGGATTTCGTTCGGAATCTACCCGGCGTCCAGGGCGTCGCGGCTCGACCCCATTGTGGCGTTGAGATATGAGTAGCGCCGGAACCACATATAGACATGAAATGTAGATCTGGAGGAAAGGAGCGTCTGAGATGGATTCCCATGAGTACTTTTCAACCGAGCAACCGGCGGAACCGCTGCTGGAGCAGCCATCCGAGCAGGCCAGCGAGCAGGTTGCGGTGACCAGGCTTGAGCTCAAGAGCTCGCGGCATGGGCATGTCCGGCGTGGCACGGTTATGGCGCTATGCCTTGTGTGTGCCATGATCGGAGCGATCATCGGCGGGTCCATAGTGGCGGTTATGCTGCCACAGGCGCTCTCGCGGAACCTGAGCACAGCTCCTGGAGCCTCGGCCCCGTACGGCACCAGCGTGGTGTTCAACCCCTCGGACCCGACGTCGCCCGCTGTGCAAGTGGCAGCGCGACTCGGCCCGTCGGTGGTCGGGGTCAATGCCAAGATCGTTGGCAGGACGGTTTTCGGCCGGGCGGTCACTCAGGACGCCAGCGGCTCGGGCGTCATCCTCACAGAGGACGGCTATATCGTCACGAACAACCACGTGGTGCAGAACTCCAGTTCAGTTAGCGTACGGTTCTCCGACGGCAGCACGGCGGATGCTCGGATTGTGGGGCAGGACGCACATGCGGATCTCGCAGTCATCAAGGTCAGCCGGAAGAACCTTACGGCTGCGGAACTGGGCGATTCCGACCGGCTCCGCGTCGGCGAGACCGTGATCGCGATCGGCAACCCGCTCGGCGAGGAGTTCACCGGCAGCGTGACTCAGGGTGTCATCAGCGGCCTTAAGAGGACGATCCAGGTCGGTAACAGGACGCTCGAGTTGGTCCAGACGGACGCGGTCATTAACCCCGGGAACAGCGGCGGGCCGCTGGCGAACGCCGAGGGCAAGGTCGTCGGGATCAACACGCTCAAGATAGACCTCCAGAGTGTTGAGGGCATGGGCTTCGCAGTACCAGTGAACGTTGTCCGCCCGGTTGTCGCAGATATGATCAAGAGAGACGGCGGCAAGACGCCGTTCGCAGGGACCGGCCGATCGGGCATCTGAATACTCAGACTTATCCAGGAGGAGTGGAGAGGACTCAGCTAGAAGGTGGTAATTCGTCCTATGACTCCTATCGTTTCTACGGCGGAGTGAATTACTAACCATCAGCACAGTCGCATAGCTGGTATCAGCCCCTGTTTCCGGCGGGTGTAACTCTGTTCAGGCTACCTGGGTCAACACGTTGGGCATGTGGGGGTGATAGAGAGCCGCTCGTGCGAGCGGCTTTTTGCGTTCCGCCAGTCCCGGCGGCTATCTCGGGTACCAGAACCCAACAAACGGAGGTGTGTAGAGAATTGTTTATGGCTGGAAGAGTCTCAAGTCTTGTGGCCCTCGTGGTTATCTTCGTGAGCATGCTCTGGGGCATGAAATGGGCCCGGACGCGCCTGCCGTCCATACGCAAGATCGCCGGTCTTGACGCCATTGAGGAAGGCGTCGGGCGCGCGACGGAAATGGGCAAAGGTGTCTTCTTCACGCCAGGCTGGGCTGACATCTCGGGAGAGTCAGCCGCGCCGACCTTCGCCGCCCTTGATGTGCTGGGGCACGTTGCCACGCTCACTGCCAAGTATGGAACGAGGCTGGTGGTCGGCGTCTCATTCCCCAACGTCTACCCCCTTGCATACCAGACCGTACAGCAATCGTATCTCCTGGCAGGCAGGCCGGATGCGTTTGATCCCGACATGATCCGCTTCACTTCGCCGATGCAGTACGCCTATGCTGCAGCCTGCCTCGGGATGATACAGCGGGAGAACGTCGCAGCGACTGTGCTGGTCGGCGCCTTTGCCTCGGAGGCTGTCAACTTCGCCGAGGCGACGGTCGCGGTGGGCGCGCTTGCGATTGCCGGGACCACCACCACAAGCCAGCTACCCTATTTCGCGGCTGCCTGCGACTACACCATGATTGGGGAGGAGCTCCTGGCAGCCGGTGCCTACATATCGAAAGATCCGAGGCGCCTGGGCAGCATCATGGGCCAGGATTACGCCAAACTCATCGCCCTTGCAATCCTGCTTACCGGTGTGTTCTTGAAGACAGGCGGCTCGAACGTGATCGCTGACCTCTTGAAACGATAGACCCAGGAAAGGAGTGCTGACCATTGAAGCGTGAACTCCCGGTGGCGATAGCTGGATTGCTTGGCGTGCTGATGCTGGTAGACTACTTCCTGAACATCAAAGCGGCTAAGACGCTCTCGGTGGAGATGCAGAACTGGGTCATCATAATCGCAGCGCTGGCGCTGGCTCTTGCCGCCCTGAACCTCGTCATCAACCACTCTCGCCGGATATCGCGCAAAGATCCTGACTCGCTCCACAGCTACTTGCTCATCATCTCACTGGTACTGACGGTCATCTCCGGCGTCTTCTTTGGTCCCTCTCATGTGTCGTTCAAGTTCATTTTCGAAGCGATAATCAACCCTCTGGCATCCGCCTTCTACGCCATGGCGTGCTTCCACCTCGCATCGGCGACCTACCGCGCCTTCCGCGCCCATAACCTGCAGGCCAGCGCGCTGCTGATTACCGGCATGCTGGTTATGCTCGGGAGAGCTCCAATCGGCGAGGTCATATGGTCCAAGTTCCCCGCAATATCCACCTGGATCATGTCCGTGGCAAACCTGGCCGGCATGAGGGGCATCATGATCAGTTCCGCAGTTGGAATGATAGGCGTCGGCCTGCGCGTGATGGTCGGTATCGACCGCACGCACCTGGGCCTCGGCGAATAGGGGGTGCGACACGTGAGTCTCATGGAAAGGCTCGGCAATATCGACAAGCGAGTGCTGTACGTCCTCCTGATCGTCGTCGTACTGATCCCGCTGGCCAGGCCGATGGGCCTTCCAGTATCGGTCAGCCATTGGACCCTGGACGCGTTCGGCGTGATCGACCAGCTAAAGTCCGGTGACACGGTGATCATAGACATTGACTATTACGTGGACGGTGCCCCGGACGTGGAACCGATCCTGGTGGCGGTGCTGGAGCACATCCTGCCGAAAGGCGTCAAGGTTATCTTCACAGGGATCAAGGACCACGCCCCCATGATCGCCGACAAATTGATGAGGACGTGGGAGCAGCGGGGCAAGAAGTACGGGGTCG
>Ga0315277_10006462_pt1 | contig 15331 bp, 6 predicted proteins | sample YL17G05_15_MG_FD_203695 | JGI IMG/M metagenome (GOLD analysis project Ga0315277, IMG submission 203695) | Sediment microbial communities from Yellowstone Lake, YNP, Wyoming, USA - YL17G05_15 | ecosystem: Environmental > Aquatic > Freshwater > Lake > Sediment | place: USA: Wyoming | collected...
TTCGAGGCGTTGGGAACTCCGGAGAACATGGACTCACCGAAGAAACACCGGCCCAGGGAAACGCCATACAGGCCACCCGCCAACTCGCCCTGCTCCCAGCATTCCACGGAGTGGGCGTATCCGGACCGATGGAGCCGGCAATAGGACGCTTTCATCTCGCGCGTAATCCACGTGCCGTCTTGGTCACGGCGCGGCGCGCTTGCGCAGCCTTCGACGACGCGGCGGAACGCCTGATCGAGCGTGACCGTGAACCGTCCTATACGGAGCGTGCGCTCCAGGCGGCGCGAGACATGAAACTCATCGGGAAGAAGGATCAGGCGGGGGTCCGGCGACCACCACAGGATAGGTTCGCCGCTGCAGTACCACGGGAAAATGCCCATTCTGTACGCCAGCAGCAGCCGTGCCTCGCACAAGTCGCCGCCGACGGCCAAAAGGCCGTTTTCCGCCTGCGCGGGCGGTGGAAAAACGAGTTCGTCAATCAATCGGAAAACAGGCATTGCAGTGGTTGTGGCGCGCGGGACCAGGAAGCGCCGGTACCGGGCCTTCACTAAGGCGCGGCAAGGAGGCGGCTCACGAAAACGTGAACACGATCTGGTCGTCGCGCAGTTCGATACGCGCCTCGCCGCCATTCTCGAGTTTACCGAACAGAATTTCATCGGCAAGCGGCGTCTCGATCTCCGTCTGGATGAGACGCGCGAGCGGGCGTGCGCCGAAACTGCGGTCATAGCCGTGCTCGGCAAGCCAGATGCGCGCTTCGGGGGTTAAGACCAAGCGGACCTTCTTCGCGGCGAGTTGGGTTTGTATCTGCCCGATAAACTTGTCGACGATTCGTTCGATAACAGCCATCGGGAGCGCGTTGAACGTGATGGTGGCGTCCAGCCGATTCCGAAACTCCGGGCTAAAGGTTTTCTCGACCGCTTTGATGCTTTTGCTCTTGCCGTCATCGCGCGCCGCGCCGAACCCGATCGTATTGGCGGCGAGCTCCCGCGCGCCCGCATTCGAGGTCATGATCATCGTCACATTGCGGAAATCGGCCTTCTTGCCGTTGTTGTCGGTCAACGTGGCATGGTCCATCACTTGGAGCAGGATGCTGAACAGGTCGGGATGAGCCTTCTCGATTTCGTCCAGCAGCAGCACCGTATAAGGATGCCTGCGAATTTCGTCGGTCAGGAGCCCGCCCTGGTCGAATCCCACGTAGCCCGGGGGCGCGCCGATCAACCTGGCGACCGCGTGTTTCTCCATGTACTCGCTCATGTCGTACCGGGCGAAGTGCACACCGAGGATGGCGGCAAGCTGTTTGGCGGCCTCGGTCTTGCCGACGCCGGTGGGACCCGTGAACAGGAAGGAGCCGACGGGTTTCTCGGGATGTCCCAACCCGGCGCGGGCCCGTTTCACGGCCCTGGCGAGAAAGGTCAACGCCTCCTCTTGCCCGAATACAACGGCCTTCAGTTCGCCCTCCAACCTGCCCAGGCGAGCCTTGTCGGACGAGGAGACGGTGCGGACAGGGATTTTCGCCATCTCGGCGACGACCACTTCAACATCGCGGGGGCGAACCGTCTTTTTTCGCCCCGCCGGCAGCAACTTGACATTCGCCCCGGCCTCGTCGATCACGTCGATGGCCTTATCTGGCAGAAACCGGTCGTTGATGTGTTTGGCGGATAGTTCCGCGGCAGCCCGCAGGGCCGTATCGGTGAAACGGACGCCGTGATGCGCCTCATAATTGGATTTCAGCCCGCGCAGAATCTTCACCGTGTCTTCGACGCCGGGCTCCGTCACCTCGATTTTCTGGAACCGGCGCGAAAGCGCCCGGTCGCGCTCGAAACTTTTCTTGTAGTCTTCGTACGTCGTGGCGCCGATGCACCGGATTTCCCCGGAGGCCAGCAACGGTTTCAATATCGTCGAGGCGTCCACCGTGCTGTCGGTGGTGGCCCCCGCGCCCACGACGGTGTGAATCTCGTCCACGAACAGGATCGCGTTGTCCCGCTGCACCAACTCGGCAAGCACCGACTTGAGACGCTGCTCGAAGTCGCCGCGGAATCTCGTTCCGGCCAACAGCCCCGGCAAATCCAGCAGCAACAGTTCGACGCCGCGCAGCACCTCGGGCACCTTGTCCTCATGAATCCGCAGGGCCAACCCTTCCACAAGGGCCGTTTTGCCGACGCCCGGTTCCCCGACGAAAATGGGGTTATTCTTCCGCCTGCGGCACAGCACCCGAATGGTTCGATTGAGTTCGGCGTCGCGCCCGATCAGGGGATCGATCTTTCCTTCGGCGGCCCGCTTGGCAAGACTGACGGTATACGTCTCAAGCGCGGAGGCGGCCGGTTGCTCGCCGTCCGCTGCACGGCGCGCATCCCGAGCATCCTGCCGGCGAGGTCTCCCGCCGAGTTTGGCCACGCCGTGGGAAACGTAGTTGACCACGTCGAAACGCGTGATACCCTCGATTTTCAGGAGATAGGCGGCATAGGAATCCTCATCCTCGAACATCGCCGCGAGGATATCCCCCGCGTCCACCTGTTTCTTTCCGGCGTTCTGCACATGGGTGTACGCGCGCCGCAGAAGCCGCTGAAACGCCACGGTTTGGCGGCCGGCGGCTTCCTGTTTATCGCCGATGGCCTCGATGTTTTCCTCGAAGAAATCCTCGATGCCGTGTTTGACTCGCTCGACGTCGCCGCCGCAGTGGAGGATGATTTCGCGGCCGTACGGGTCCTCGAGCATGGCGTAGAGGAGGTGTTCCACGCACAGGTACTCGTGCTGCCATTCCCGCGCCACGTTGAGCGCGTTTCCGAGCGCTACGCGAAGCTCCTTGCTAATCATGGACGCACCTTCACCGTGGGCCTGCTCATTCCGGCTCCATCGAGCATCTCAAAGGGAACTCCCGTTCCCGCGCCAGCGCGTGAACCGTATCGATCTTCGTTTCCGCTATCTCGGCCGGGTAAACACCCGCGACGCCCATGTCCTGATGGTGCACGGCCAGCATGATGCGGACGGCTTCGTCATAGGGCTTTCCGAAGACACACTGGAGGACGGCAACCACAAAATCCATGGTGGTATAGTCATCGTTGTGCAGGAGCACCTTGTACATCGGCGGCCGCTTGACGTCTTCCCGCGGCAGCGTGGAGGTCGCCTCGCGCGGCTTACTCCCAACCTGTGCCACAGCCCGTTACTCCTCGAACAAACGACCACGTTCTCGCTTCAATAATAGCACAACGCCCCTTGGAAATGCGCCGAGCATTCGGCGAATGCAACGTGGTGAATCACACGGCGCTGCGGCAAAAAGGCGAGTTGCGCTATGCCAGCGCCTTGGGCCCGCTTTCGTCTTTTTTCCCCTGGCCGCGGACTTTTCTGAGGTTGTTGATAACGGTCTGGGTCTTGTCGTGATTTTCGCCCAACGTGCGGATGAGCACTTTCAGTGCATCGTTGAAGTACGACTCCGCACCTTCCATATCGCCTTGCATCCACATGATGTTGGCCACGTTATTCATATTGATGGCGACCTTAGGGTGCTTTTTCCCGTAGACCGCCTCGTGAACGGTCAGCGCTTTCTTGTAGTTCAGCAGCGCTTCGTTCGTGAACCCCAGCCCTTGAAGCACAACTCCCAGGTTGTTGTAATCCTGGCCGACCTCGGAATGATGCTCGCCGTGAAGCGCGGTGTCGATCTTGACCGCGCGTTGGTACAAATCCTTGGCGCTTTTCAGGTCACCCATTTGCTGGAGCAGTCCTGCGAGGTTTTTAACCGCGGCCGCGACTCTTGGGTGTTGTTCGCCGAAGGCCGCTTCGCAGATTTCCAGGGCCTTCCGGTAATACTCCCACGCGGAAGTGAGATCCCCCAGTTCCTGGGAGACAAGCCCGAGATTGTTGTAGTCCCTGCCGACGTCCTCATGGTCGGGTCCCTGCGCCTTCTTGTCGGTGTCGAGGGCTTTCATGTAGTATTGTCGCGCCTCGGGAAGGACTCCCATTTGCATCAACACGTTTCCCAAGTCGAAGTACGTTCTCGCCACTTCTTCATGGGCCTGTTTGTAAACCGCCAATTCGATGGCGAGGGCTTTCTCATAGCCCGTGCGTGCTTTCATGAGTTCACTTTGGGCGCAATGGATGTCGGCAAGCTCCTTGTAGAGCATGGCCAATCCCTTGTGCAAAGGTCCGAAGGCTTTCTCATGCAATGCAATGGCCTGCTCGAAGGCGGCGACGGCGTGTCCGTAGCCGGTCCTGAAACACCAATAGTGCCCGAGACGCCGCCACATGTCGGCTGCTGGCCCGGGGGAGACTCCCAGGCGCTCCGCATGTTTCAAGACTACGACGGCGTGGGGTAGCAAACGGTCACACTCGGACCACTTCTCGGCGGCTTGGAAATACTCGGGGAACGACGCGACGACGTACTGCAATGCGGCCGAGGGCCAAGTACGGCGGTCCGTTCTCCCAAACCGTGCGCGCTGGATTCTCTCAGCGATCCACGCGCGCGTGTCGTTCTTTTCTTCAGCCGGGTCAGTCTCCAGCCATCTCGCGGTCAGTTCCTGCACGAGGCTGTGAACCGACAACGAGTCTTGCCTTTCCTCCACAACGGCGTAGCGTTTCAGCGTAGAGATGGCTTCGTCCAGCTTCGCAGTGTTGGACAACGTCTTGGCGAGAGTTTTGGGAAAGAGTTTTGCCCCTGCGCATAAGCGGGCAAGACGTGTGTCCGTGGGGGCAAGATAGGCGCAGATTCTCAAGAGGTCGAGGGCGCCCTGTGATTCCCCGGCCAGGTATCCGAGTGTAAGACTCAGCGCCGTGTCCGTGACACTTACGGCGTCCTTGGGCGGATCCGCAAATCCCCAAAAGGCCTTGTGTCGGTCGAGGAAGAGGTCGATGTATTGATCCAGCGAGATTCTGGCCGCGGCAACGCAAGCGCCTGCCAGGTTTAGAGCCAGAGGCACGTCCGCTACGGCGGCAGCCAATGCCGCGGCTGCGCCTTCGTTACGTTCTTTTGTTTGTCTGAAAAGGAAATCGACGGAACTGTTGCGATCAAGCGCCTGGACGGTCAATGGATTCCAGTAGGAGGGCCACTCCGAGTTGGGGGAGGTGATCAGCACGTGCCCTTCGCAGTCCGTGGGAATTAGGCTGGCGATAGTTTGAGGTGTGGGGGCTTCGTCAAAAATGAGCAGCCAGTTCGTATTGTCCGAGAGCCATTTTTTCACGGCCTTTACCATTACGCCGATGTTCTTGTTGTTCTTTTCGGGCAGATCGACCTCGGCCGCCAATGCGACATAGTCCATGGTCAAGACCGAATCCTCGCTTGACCTGAGCCACCAGACGAGGCTGTAATTGGACTTGTTGAGGTAGGCGTACTCGACGGCTATCTGGGTAAGCCCCATGCCGGATTGGACGGGATTCGCTTGCTGCAAGGCGACTTTCCCCCCTCCATTGCTGAAGGTGTGGTAGATGTCGGACAAAACCTTGTCCCGCCCCGTAAAGTGGTGGTTACTGGGGAACGGCACATTCCAGACGGTGTGGACCAGCTTTTGGGTGGTGGTTTCTGCCAGCACCTGTCGCAAGTTCCGTTGGCTCTTGGTCAAAGGCGCGCCACGTTTCTCGCGGGCTTCCTTCAGAATGGCTGCCTTCGCCTTCTCAGCGCTCAGTTCGAGCATGTCAATGTAGTTGAGAGTGCCGAGCACATTCCCGATGTTGCAGGCACGGACGCGGATGGGCATCACTTTCAATGTGCCGGCCCGGTACGCTTGGACCCACTCGTCATGTCCGTACAACGCCGTCAGGTAGGAGGAGGAGACAACGACGAACACCGAGACGGATTGCTCGACGGCCTTGACGATTTCGCGGAGCGATTCGTGGCCCATCTTGAAATCCCAGGCCGCCAATTCGGCCACGTACCCCGCTTCGGTGAGTTGCATGTGAATCCACTCCGCCCATGTGCGGTCGGACTCGACGAAGTGAACGATGAAGTGAACAGGGAAGTCCCTTTCCGCCTTGTCCTTGATCTCCGGCTTCTTCGGGAGTTCGCGTGTTCGTGCAGTAAAGGGGTCTTCGGGCAAGGGGGGCAAGGGGGGCAAAAGGGCGATTAACGCTTCCCGGGAAAGATCATCGAGAATGACATCCGCGCAGCCGGGCGCACGCCCCGTTCGAAGCCATTCGTCGAGATCGTTGATGAGGGCCTGGGCGGACGGGTATCGATCCTCGGACTTCTTTGCCACCATCTTCTCAATGATCTGAGCTACTTCACGGGGTACCTTGTTGTTCACTCCCAATATGTTGGGAAATGGGTTGTCGACGATCTGGCGCATTATGGCGAGGGAGTTTTCCGCCGGGAAAGCGGGACAACCGGCAAGCAACTCGAACAGCGTTACCCCAAGCGAGTAGATATCGGTATGGAACGTCAAGGGCTTCCCCTCGCACTGTTCCGGTGACATGTACCGCGGCGTGCCTAACCGGCTTCCGTCCGTCGTGAGCGCGGTTTCCTCCTGGAGAACGCGGGCTAATCCGAAGTCGGTAACATGGATACGCCCGTTTTTGTCGAGCATAATGTTAGCCGGTTTGATGTCCCGATGGATTATGTCTCTCGAATGGGCTTCCGCGAGCGCGTCCGCCACTTGCCGAATGAAGTTGATGGCGCGTTGCACGTCCTGCCTGCCTTCCGACAGGATGACCTGCGCCAAAGATATACCGTCCACAAATTCCATGGCAATGTAGTACCGGCCATCCTGACACCCCATGGAGTAGACCGTAACTATGTTGGGATGGTTTAGTCCCGCCGCCGCTTTCGCTTCTCGTTGGAAACGCTTCAGTAAGTTGATGTTCTCACTGAAGTGGCGCGGCAACACCTTTAGCGCCACGATACGATCCAGAGACGTGTCTCGAGCTTTGAGGACGACTCCCATACCTCCTCGCCCGACTTCACCGAGAATCTTGTACTTTGGTTGTGCATCGGCCATGGATACATTGCCCCTCTTCCCCGACACAGCATTATGCTCAGAACCACCGTGCCATTCCGAGGCTGATCCTCGGAAGACACCAGAGCTTATCGCGCTACGGTGTCTTCCGACGTCTATCCTCGCAACACACCGTCGAGGAAACCACAGGATAATCCTGCGAAAATCACCGTCTTACGTTGCCACCTCTGTAAGTCTCCACCTTGACCGTGATAACAATGATAACATCTCGTCATCTCGGTGTCAACGCGGCGACACGCGGCGACTTGCGTCACAATCAATCTACTCGAAATGGATTCGTTGCCTCACGAAGAAAAGCTACTCGAAATGTGTCGCGGAGTCTGACACGAGTACGCTGTCCCGCAAACAATGGCAAATGATGGAAGCGGAGGCAGCGTGTAGGGACCCTACCCACGACTTCCGAAAACATGGGTGGCGTCGATCTGTTGAAAAGGCCCTCTGCCGGAACGCACGCTCCGTACTATTACAGAATATGTCCTTGATGCACAAGGAGCGCATTTGCGAGGGATGTACTTGGACCTCATAAGGCCGCCCTTTCTCACCAGCCCCGGCGTTCCCCGGTTTCCAAAAGGCCGACGAGATGCACCGGCTCCCCGCACAACGCGGCGCTGTGTCGTTAAGCATTACGCAGGCTCAATCTTACCGGCCTAACCCTGTCCCGGTAGCGACAGTTGAAAACAGCCCAACGGTTTGTCGCTAGGATTCGCTGCCGCGCTACTGGCCGTCAAGGAGCCGTTGTATGAAGTCGCACATGCGGCGGGTACCGACCTCGTCGGATGCGGCACCGGCTCGGGCATAGGCCGCAAGCGCTTCCCTGTAGCAGTCCAATGCCTTTTGCAAGTCCTGTTTGACTGTGTAGGCGTCGCCCATGTAGCGCCAGGCATCGCCAGGCCTCTCGTAGCCGGACGTGTCCAGTGCCTTCTGGTAGCACTCGATGGCCCGATCACAGTCCCAATTGCGTGCGTAAGTGAAGCCCATGTAGAACCAGGCATGGCCAGGCATGTGGAAGTCGTGTGTGTCCAGCGCCTTCTGGTAGCACTCGATGGCCCGGTCAAAGTCCCGCTTGCTTGTGTAAGCGGAGCCCGTGTAGAACCAGGCATCGCCAGGCCTGTCGTAGCCAGGCGTATCCAGCGCCTTCTGGTAGCACTCGATGGCCCGGTCGTACTCCTGGTTCCCTGCGTAGGCAAAACCCATGTAGAACCAGGCATGGCCGGCCGCGTCGAAGGCGGGCGTGTCCAGCGCCTTCTGACAGCACGCGATGGCGCGCTCGTACTCCTGTTTGCCTGCGTAGGCAAGACCCATGTTGGCCCAGGCACGGCCTGGCCAGTCAAAGCCGGGCGTGTCGAGGGACTTTTGATAACACTCGATGGCGCGCGCGTACTCCTGTTTGCCTGCGTAGGCGATGCCCATGTTGGCCCAGGCATGGCCTGGCCAGTCAAAGCCGGGCGTGTCAAGGGCCTTTTGGTAGCACGCGATGGCGCGCTCGTACTCTTGTTTGTCCGCGTAAGCGATGCCCATGTTGGCCCAGGCATGGCCTGGCCAGTCAAAGCCGGGCGTGTCAAGCGCCTTCTGGTAGCACGCGATGGCGCGGTCGTAGTCCTGCTTATCCGCGTACGCGATGCCCATGTTGGTCCAGGCAGCGCCAGGCGTGTCGAACCCAGGCGTGTCTAGGGCCTTCTGGTGGCACTCGATGGCGCGGGCGTAGTCCCGCTTGCCTGCGTAGGCGATGCCCATGTTGCCCCAGGCATAACCAGGCGTGTCGTAGCCGGGCGTGTCCAGCGCCTGCTGCCAGCACTCGATGGCGCGGTCATAGTCCTGCTTGCCTGCGTAGCCCATGCCCATGTTGAACCAGGCATGGCCCTGCATCGAGAACGCTCGCGGGACCACAGGGATCAACAGGGCGACGGTGTCGTCCCACCGTTTTTCCAGTAGGAGGAGTTGCGCCTGAAACACGGCGGCCTCGCCGGGAAGCCCATGTTCCTCGGCCAGCGCCATCCCCTTGAGGGCCAGACGGCGGGACTCGTCGGTGTTTCCGGAGCCGTACGCATTTCGGCTCTGTTTGAACGTGGCCTTGAGTTGTTTGACCACGGCCTCTGGCGGCGTGATGTCTGACATGGGCGCGAGCTCCGTGGATGCTGCCTGGTCTATCATGCCCGTACAGGACAGGAAGTATTATACGCATCTGGACCGCCATAGGGAACCCTTCGCGCAATACGTAAACTGCCGTCTAGGGGCAGCGGCAGGGTGGGTCTTGATCCGTCGAAATGCTGATTGCACCTGTCCATTCATGTAGAGAAGAGACAGGATAAGGTAGGGTAGGGAGAGAGGCGGTCAAGCGGGGCTTGCCGGCCTGTCTCGCTACCCTACTCAGGGATCCCTCCTGTCACCAGCAACCCGGCGCATCCAGATGCGCCCGACCTTCCAGTCGTCGTACCCCAAATGTCCAAACTCCGGAGGGTATGCCGCGGGCACGCCCCTGTCACGGGCATTGATAACGGCGCGGAAACTTGGTAGTTTCTGTGTAGATGCGGACAGGTTTGTTGAAAAGCAGCCCGTGGCGAGTTCCACGCGGATGGGAGAAGATACCATGAAATCGATGCAGACACCTCTTTTGAGCGCACTCAGGTCACGGCGGTATGGGGCGGGTCTCGTGGCTTCGGTTTGCCTCGTGTGTGCGGCGGCCGGGGCCGCCTGGGCGCAGGACGACGCCTTCATGGGGGACTACCAGGGTGAGCGGACGCTCCAGGACGGGACAAAGGCCCCGCTCGTGGCCCAGGTCATAGCGTTGGGCGACGGCAACTACCGGGCCAACCTGATCAACGAGTTCGACAAACGCATTCCCTTGGTTGCCGTGCTGGACGGGCGTTTGGCCGACGGTAAGGTAACGTTCAGCGGGACGAATGAGGGCACGGAATGGGCCGGAAGCATCGACAATGAAGTGTTCTCGGGCAGTTTCAAAGGAGACAAGCCCGGCGCGTTTGCGATGAAGCACACCGTCCGGTTATCGCCCACTCTGGGCGAGAAACCGCCGGCGGGGGCGATTGTGCTGTTTGATGGGACGAACACGGACGCGTGGGAGCACCCTGACACGCGGCAATGGCTGGTGGATTTGAAGAAAGCCATCGGCGGGGATCAGTGCGTGGCATACATACGCACGTATGTGTGGTCGCAAAAGGCCCAAGCCGCGCGGCTCGACGCCGGTTCGGACGACGGCGTCAAGGTGTGGCTGAATGATGAACTCATTCACATGAAGAATGTGTCGCGCGGGGTCGAACCGGGGGCGGACAAGATCACGGTTCGCCTGAAAGAGGGCATGAACGCGTTGTTGATGAAGATTTCGCAGGGGAGCGGCGGTTGGGGCGCCTGCGCCCAATTCCGCGCGCCGGACGGGGGCAAACTCGCGGGGCTGCGCGCCGCGGCTCAACCCGACGCGGAGAAGGCCGTTTCGCTGGACGAAGGAGACGGTTTTATTCTGGATTGGGGGGTCTCGGACCGGTACGACAGGGCCGGCGTGCCCGGTCAAGAGCTTCTGGACGTCGCATTCGCACCCGAAACGGGCAACGACCGCGGCCTCAATTGGCGGGAGCTGTCGTTGCGCGGACCCGTGGATAAGACGTGCCGCTGGAAGTTGGTGGAAGGCGGGGCCATGGAAGTGTACCGTGGTTCTCTCGCTTCCAAAGGGCAATTCGGCGGCCACAAGCTCCACATCGAGTTCCGCACTCCGTTCATGCCCAAGGCCCGCGGCCAGGCGCGGGGCAACAGCGGCGTGTACGTGCAGGGACGGTATGAAATCCAGGTGCTGGACAGCTATGGCCTGGAAGGGCTCGATAATGAGTGCGGCGGCCTCTACAAGATCGCACAGCCCCTGGTCAACATGTGCGCCCCGCCGCTGCAGTGGCAGACCTACGACATCACGTTGCACGCAGCCCAGGTGGATGCGAGCGGCAACGTGGTGAAGAACGCGCGCATGACCGTGGTACACAACGGCGTGGCTATTCACGACGACCTGGAACTGAAGCAAACCACGCCGGGCGGCGTCAGTTACGATCTATCCAAACCCGGCCCGGTGTTTCTGCAAGACCACGGCAATCCCGTGCAGTACAGGAACATTTGGGTCCAGCCGTTGTAAAGGGTGCGCAGGAGAGCATGGTGCAAAGGAAGGCGAACACTGACATGCGACGAGCAGTCCTGTTTTTGTCGGTCACGGCGTTGGTGTTTGCGGGCGGCGTGGCGGAGGCCGACGATTGGCCCACGTATGCGCACGATAATGCGCGCACCGGCGTGACGGGGGAATCGCTTGACCTCCCTTTGGCCGAGATGTGGGTCTTTCAATCGAAGCATCCCCCCTGCCCTGCATGGCCGCCGCCGGCAAAACGGGACGTGTGGCACGAGATTCCCGAACTGCGTCCCGAGGTGACGTATGACCGCGTGTTTCACACGGTCGCCGTGGGCGAGTCCGTGTATTTCGGATCGTCGGCTGACGACCAGGTCTATTGCCTGGACGCGCCGACGGGGAAGGTCCGCTGGCGCTTTTTCACAGAAGGCCCGGTGCGCTTGGCCCCCACCGTGGCCGGCGGCAAGGTGTACCTGGGTTCCGACGACGGCTGGGTCTATTGCCTGCGCGCGGATGACGGCACGTTGCTCTGGAAGTATGAGGCCGATCCCGAAGCCAATCGTATCCCGGGTAACGGCCGCATCATCTCGTCTACGCCCGTACGCACGGGCGTGCTCATCGACGGGGACACGGCGTACTTCTGCGCCGGGCTGTTTCCGTTGCAGGGCGCGTTCCGCTGCGCCTTAAACGCCCATGATGGTTCCGTGCTGTGGTCTAAGCCCCTATTCGACGTGTCGCCGCAAGGTTATCTCGTGGCTTCGCCGACGCGGATGTTTGTCCCCACGGGGCGAACGACGCCGGTGCTCTTCGAGTTGAGCACGGGGCAACTGTTGGGCCCGCTCGAAGGGCGTGGCGGCTCCTATGCGTTGGTGGTCGACAACCTCGTGGTCACGGGGCCGGGACGCTCGACGGGCGGGTTGGACCTTGCCGACGCAGACACGAAAGAGAGCGTCGTCCAGTTCGACGGGTTGCGCATGATCATCCGCGGCGGTGTCGCGTACCTGTTGTCGAAACGCGAACTGAGCGCGCTGGACCACGTGCGGCACACGGAACTCGGACGCGAACGGCATGGCTATCTGAAACAGGCGGAAACCATCGAGGACCAGCTCGATGAGATGGATCCGGCCAGCGATGAAGCGAAGGCGCTCAAGGCCAAGATGGAGGAATTCGCCGCGCGCGCCGAAGCTTTGGAGCAGCCCATGCGCGCGTGCACGCTGTGGAAACGTCCGTCTTGGACGCCTTACGACATGATCCTGGCGGGAGACACGTTGTTCCTCGGCGGCGAGAACGAGGTGGTCGCCGTCGACACGAAAGACGGCAAAGACCTTTGGGTCGGAAAGGTCGCCGGTAAGGCCTATGGGTTAAGCGTTGCCAACGGGCGTCTGCTGGTCAGCACGGACACCGGCGCCATCTGCTGTTTTTCCACGGGGAATCCGGAACGCGAGTACGTCGTGGAAACAGGGCCGGATGAAGAACCGTATCCGCAGGATCGTCTTGGGAAATGGTACGCCGAGGCCGCCGACGAAATCGTGGCTATGGCTTGGTCGGAGATAGGTCCGGAAATCCCCAAACGGGGCTATTGCCTCGTGCTGGGATGCGGCGAAGGACGCTTGGCGTATGAACTGGCGCGGCGTACCGAAATGAAGATCGTCGGCATCGAGGAGGACCCCGTAAAAGCGACGCGGGCGCGTGAGGCCCTTGACCGCGCCGGGCTTTACGGCACGCGTGTGGCGGTGCATCAAGGCCCGTTGACCGCCTTGCCCTACACCAGTTATCTCGCCGACCTCGTCGTGTCGGAAGAGACGATGGTCTCCGGGCAACTGCATCCCTCGGTGGACGAGGTCTATCGCGTGGTTCGGCCTTACGGGGGTATGGCCGTCATCGGCCAGTCGCAACGGCCTCCCCGCGGCATCGCGAAGCTTGCCATGACCGACCTGCGCGAATGGGTCGGGAACTCGTCGAGGGACTGGTCCATCCGGCAGAAGAAAGGCGCCTGGGCCATCCTGCGACGCGGTCCTGTGCCGGGTGCGGGAGAATGGACGCAACTCTACGCCAACGCGTCGCACACCGCGTGCAGCAACGATACGCTGGCCGGTCCGATGCGCATTCAGTGGTTCGGCGAGCCCGGACCCCGCGATATGATCGACCGGCACCATCGCCCCATGTCCTCGCTGTTCAAGGATGGCCGCTCGTTTATTCCGGGCGACGACAAGGTCATCACGATCAACCCATATAACGGGACGCTGTTGTGGGAACTGAGCGTGCCGAATTCGAGGCGGTTGGGCGCGTTGCGCAACTGCGGGCACATGGTGGTCGAGGACAAGAACCTGTATGTGGCCGTGGAAGACGAGTGCTGGGCCGTGGACGTGGCCACGGGCGTCCGGCGTTTCGTGTTGAAAGCGCCGCAGTTGGCCGAAGGGGCGAGTGACTGGGGGTACCTGAACTGCGTCGGGGGCCGCCTCTTCGGAAGCGGGATGAAGCCGGGTGCATCGCTGACGAAGTTCCATTTGGACACGGTCAACGAGATGATCGAGAACGATTTCCGTCCGATGATCGCCGGCACCCACCTGTTTTCGATGGACCGGCGGAGCGGGAACGTGTTTTGGACGTACAAGAACGGCATCATCATGAACAACGGCATTACGTTGGATGACCGTCGCATGTACTTTGTCGAAAGCCGCAACGAAAAGGCGCTGGCCAATGAAGACGGACGTCTCCGCGTGGACTGGTTCTGCGAGAAGGACACGTTCGTGATTGCCCTCGACCAGAAGACGGGCAAGAAACTTTGGGAACAGCCGTTCGTGTTCCCGTTCCAGCAGATCATGTTCCTCAGCACGGCAAACGGCGTGTTGCTCGTGCTGGGCACCGATAACATCGGCGACAAGGTGCAGTATGACCTGTATGGATTCGATGCGGCCACCGGGGCGCTGAAGTGGCACTCCAGTTCCCAGAACGGCGATCCCGTCGGGGGCAGTCACGGCGAGCAATGGCAGCACCCGGTCCTCATCGGCAACCGCCTCTTCTCCGATCCGTTCGAGTTCGACCTGCAAACCGGAGAACAGAAACCCTACCTGCTCGACCGCGGCGGAAACGGCTGCGGCGGGCTTACGGGCTCGCTTCACTACCTGTATGGACGCGGGGCGAATCCGCGCATGTACCCTGTGGACGTCGAGAAGACAAGCGGCATCCGGCTTACGGACGTGTCCCGGCCGGGATGCTGGCTGAACATCATTCCTGCAGGGGGAATCGTCATCCTTCCGGAATCGAGTTCCGGGTGCACCTGCGCCTACCCGATACAGACGTCCTTCGGGTTCATCCCCACCGCGGCCCTGGCGCGGAAATGAGCACGATGGGGAGTCCTACCTGGCCTTGCCCAGAAGCCAGGCAGCGATGTCCATTTCCGCCATCGATTTTAGCGGCCCGTCGAACTGGACCTTAATCACCGAGATGTGCGGGTCGGGCGGCGCTGAGGGCAATCCGCTGATGACCAGCCGGCCATTGTGTTCCTGGCGCACTTTGAGGCGCTTGCCCGTCGCCAACAGCGAGGCGGACTTCACCTTGGAAGCCACGAGGGGAACCACCGCCTCGCTTCCGGGCCAGCGGAGCACGTGCAGATACCCCGTGCGGCCTTTGGCGGTCCACATGCCGATCATGCCGCCGTGAAGCGTACACCGCTCGGAACCATAAATGGACTCGCCGTTCTTGTGTTTCCGAATCCACTTGCCCACGGCGGCAAGCCGTTCCTTCTCCTCGTCGCGTATGGTCCCGTCAGGCTTCGGCCCCACGTTGAGCAGATAATTGCCCGCGCCGGAGGCCGCCGTGACGAGGTTCTGGAGCAGTTGCGTCACGGTCTTCATGTTCGGGTTGTGGTGAATGTATCCCCACCCACACGAGTCGCCGATGGTCATGCACGATTCCCAGCCGCGTCCCCATCCGGAGGCCGTCACGTGCTGTTCGGGCGTGTCCAGGTCTTCGTCCAGTCCCGACCGGTTGTTGATCACGAGATGCGGCTGGAGTCCGCGGGCCATCGCGTTGACCTCAGCCGAACCCCAGAACGCCGCGACGTTCTTGGCGTATTTCCCGTGGGCGATCCACCCGCCGTCGTACCATAGCAGGTCGATCTTACCGTAGTTCGTCATGAGTTCGCGTACCTGTTCGTGGAACTGCCGCACCATCGCCTTGGCGCTCGGTTTGTGCTTGTCGGGCATGAAATAGCCCGGAAACCGCCAATCCAGCAGCGAGTAGTAGAAGCCGACCTTCAGCCCCGCTTTACGGAAGG
>Ga0315277_10006463_pt1 | contig 15328 bp, 17 predicted proteins | sample YL17G05_15_MG_FD_203695 | JGI IMG/M metagenome (GOLD analysis project Ga0315277, IMG submission 203695) | Sediment microbial communities from Yellowstone Lake, YNP, Wyoming, USA - YL17G05_15 | ecosystem: Environmental > Aquatic > Freshwater > Lake > Sediment | place: USA: Wyoming | collected...
TGTGCGACGTGATCCGGAAGTTCAAGCCCGCCATCGTCGTCACCCATTGGAGCGGGAGTTGGCATAAGGACCATCAGAACTGCCACGCGATTGTCCGCGACGCCGTGTTCTACGCGGGGCTCGCCGCCATCGCCCGACCGGAGCCCGCCCACAACGGCGCAAAACCCTTCTACGCTGAAAACTGGGAGGACATCGCCAACTTCCAGCCGGATACCTACCTCGACATCAGCGCCGTTTACGAGCGATGGCTGGAAGCATGCGAAGCATTTCCCATGTGGCGGGGCGAAACAGGTTTCCGCTACAACGACTACTATCGCAGCCTGGCGGTGATGCGCGGCTGCCTGAGCGGATTTCAATACGCCGTCGCGTTGATGTCGGACCCCGAACAGCGTTCAGAAAGAGTGCGGTCCTTGTGAGGCGGGTTTCAAATGCGCCGGTGCACACTCGCGCTGAGGTGGGGTGCGGCTATCGCGTTCCGATCACTGGCGCCTGCAGCGTCAGCACGACCTGGATTTCGCGGTCCCACACTGGCCATTCGTGCTTGCCGGGAAATTCGCGGTATTCGTAAGGCACTTTCAACTCGCCGAGCAGCTTAACAAACTCGCGGTTTTCGTCGAGCAGGAAATCCCCCGAGCCGACTGAAATGTAGAGTTGCGGCCGTAATTCCGCTGCAACCTTCTTGATCAGCTCGAAGGGATCCTCCGCAGCGCGTGCCGGGTTCTCCGGCGGGCCATAGACACTCTCCACCAGTTTCTGGAGCGCCGGATCTTCAATCGGCCGATGAGTCCATCGCGCCGCGCCCAGCGCCCCGCTCAGGCTCGCGACGGCGGCAAACGTCTGGGGATATTTGAGGCCGATCTTCATCGCCCCGTAGCCGCCCATGGAGAGCCCCGCAATGGCGCGGCCCTGGCGCGATGCGACGGTGCGATAGTGGCTGTCCACATAGGGGATTAGATCGAGGATGATGAAGTCTTCCCATGCCAGGTTTTTATCCGCGTAGCTGTTGGTGTAAAAACCGTTGTCGCCTTCCGGCATGACGATGATCTGCGGATAGCCGCGCGCGTACTGGGTGATCCCACTGTAGCTCACCCACGCCGGATAGTGGTCCGTGTAACCGTGGAGCAGATAAAGCACTGGATAGCGCTCGGCCGATGCGGCGTAGTCGCGGGGAAGAATGATGTTGAAGCCCACAGTCATCCCGCCCAGGTGGGGCGCGGGCATTTCGACGGTCTCGTAGTCCTTGGGCAGCGCGCTGGAACAGTTGATGGCGACGAGTAGGAACGTGAAAGCTGCGGCGGATCGAATCTTCATGTTTCACCCTTCAGGCTGGCTTCGGCCCGGCCAATCTTAGTCGAGGAATCCTTTACGCTCAAATAGAACCTTGCTTTCGCGCTGGTCGGCTTGACACCCGTCGAGGTCCGTGAAGATAATGGCTCCCCTCGCCGGAACCGAAGTTGCCTCGTCATCCGCACGTTCGGGAGGAACTATGCCGGAAGTTTTCCGCAATTATATTTCGGGTCAGTGGGTCGAATGCCAGTCGAAGAAGACGTTCCCGAACATCAATCCTGCCGATACCGACGAAGTCGTCGGCCTCTTTCAATCCTCGAGCGCTGACGATACTTCGAAAGCGTGCGAGGCCGCTGCGAAGGCTCAGCCCGCCTGGGCGGCGCTGCCCGCGCCACGCCGGGGCGAATACCTCTTCAAAGCGGCGGAAATCCTGGAAAGCCGGCTCGCCAAGCTGGGCGAAGACATGACGCGCGAAGAGGGCAAAACCCTGCCGGAAGCCAAGGGCGAGGTGAAGCGCGCCATCAATATCTTCCGCTACTTCGGCGGCGAAGGCTCGCGCCAGTTCAGCTACCAGATTCCGTCCGAGCGCGAGAACGTTTTCTGCTACACGCTGCGCAAGCCGCTGGGAGTGGTGGCGCTGATCACGCCGTGGAATTTTCCGAGTGCGATTCCAGCGTGGAAGATGGCCCCGGCGCTGGTGGGCGGGAACACGGTGGTGATCAAGCCCGCGTCGCTTGCTCCGCTTTCCGCCTATCGCCTCGTGGAAGCGCTGCACGAGGCGGGGATCCCGGCCGGCGCGATCAACTACGTTACCGGCTCGGGCGGGTCGGTTGGAAATACATTGGTGGATTTTCCAGCCGTGCGCGCGGTGTCCTTTACCGGCTCCTGCGAAGTAGGCGGCACGCTTTACGATCGAGTGACCAAGCGAAGGATTCGCGTCCAGCTCGAAATGGGCGGCAAGAACCCGACGATCGTTCTGAAAGATTCCGACCTCAATTACGCCGCCGACGTTCTCGTGAACGGCGCGTTCTTCTCGACCGGCCAGAAGTGCACAGCGTGCAGCCGCGCCGTCATTGAGCGCGCCATTTACGATCAACTGGTCGAGATCCTCGTGGCGAAGACGAAGAAGATGAAGGTCGGTAACGGCCTCGAGCCCGGTATCGACATGGGGCCGGCGGTGGACCAAAGCCAGCTCGACACCGATTTGACGTACATCGACATCGCGAAAAAAGAGGGCGCGAAGCTGCTGTGCGGTGGCAAACGGCTGACGGACGGCATCTACGCCAAGGGTTACTTCATCGAGCCGACGATTTTCGGCAACGTCGTCCCCGAGATGAGAATTGCCCAAGAAGAAGTGTTCGGGCCGGTGCTGGCGCTGATGGTCGCGAACGATTTCGACGACGCCATGCGCTTGGCCAACAGCGCGCGCTTCGGGCTGTCGGCCTCGATCGTGACGCGCGACGTGACGCGGATTCATCAGTACATCAATCGCATCGACGCGGGACTCATCACCGTGAACCTGCCGACGGCGGGTGTTGAATACCAACTGCCGTTTGGCGGCACCAAGGAGTCCAGCTTCGGTATGCGCGAGCAAGGCCCCCTGGCACTGGATTTCTACACCGAGACGCGGACGGTGTATTTGAAATATACGCAGTAGACTAGAAGTCAGAAGACAGGAGTCAGGATGGAGGGCGCGGAGCGCCATTTGGAGCGGCACGAAGAGGAAGCCAATGAAAAAGACCCAACAGTTTCTTGCGAAGCTTGATTTGCCCGCGGAAGACAATCACGCGCTTAAGCCCAGCGGCAAGAAGTTTCCGGATGGGGGGCACTGGCGCTTCGAGATTCCGAGCGTGGAAGGGCCGCGCGTTTTTCGCGAGGTGTGGGCCGCCGCGAAAGAACTCCAAGTTCCTGTGCACCGCGTCAGCCAGGGCAGCGGCATCATGATGCTCACCCGGAAAGAGATCTCGGAAATGGCGCGTATTGGCCATGACCAGCGCATCGAAGTGTGCTTATTCATCGGCCCGCGCGCTACGTTCGAGACGGGCGGACAGACGGCCTCGACCGCCGGAAAAGTGATCGGCCTCCAGCACCGCGGCGCGGATCAACTGGTCTACGCCATCGAAGATGTCCGCCGCGCCTGCGACCTGGGAATCCGCAGCGTGCTCCCCGCCGACCTTGGGTTGATCTGGGTACTTAACGAGATGAAGAAGAAAGGCGAACTGCCCAAAAACCTGGTGATCAAGAGTTCGGTGACGCTTCCCGCCGCGAATCCCGCCACCGCGAAGCTCTTTGAGCGCGCGGGAGTCAACACCCTGAACATCCCCACTGACTTGAGCCCCGCGCAGGTCGGCGCGCTCCGCCAGGCGGTGGATATTCCCATCGATCTTTACATCGAGGTGCCCGACAATTTTGGCGGGTTCGTCCGCTACTACGAAATGATGCAGCTTATCCGCGTGGCCGCGCCCATCTATCTCAAGTTCGGACTGCGCAACGCGCCGGACATCTATCCCTGCGGCCGGCACATCGAAGACCTGGCGGTGAAAATGGGCCAGGAGCGCGTCCATCGCGCCCGCATCGCGCTTGAACTCCTCGAGCAGTACGCGCCCGAACTCAAGATGTCGTCGTTGGGGAGCAAGGACCTCGGCATTCCCGAATTGTGAGTTCAACTTGAATATCAAGTCTTGGCCGGCGGGACGACACGTCCGGAGTTTCTCCCCTCCTCTGTTGATTTTGACAGATCTCCACTTCTGAAATCGCTGTTAACAATTTCCATTCCTCCGGCGTCCTACATTCGAGGGGACCTGCGAGGCTGAGGCGTGACATTCGTGTCAGGACCTTGCTTGGAGAAAGCTGTTAAGCTGTCGAATCCCACCGGGCAAGTCCGCACACCGGGAGCTCGAACGTTGGTCGAATCCGCCGAGGATGCCTCGCTGGTCGGCGCCGCGTGCGATGGCGACCGCGCCGCGTTCGGACAACTCTACGAACGCTACGCCCGCGTCGTGCACGGCATCCTCTTGTCCAGGGTCCCGTCTGAGGATGTGGATGACCTTGTCCAGGACGTTTTTCTGAATGCCTGGCGCCGGCTCCGCACCCTGCGCGATCACAAAGCGTTTGGGGCCTGGCTGGCGGCCATTGCGCGGAACCGCGCTGCCGACCACCATCACCGCTCGGCCGTCCGCGAAGAACTGCCTGAAGAACTCCCCGCGGAGGACCGCGAGCAATCCGAGGCGCTGGCAGTTCTGACGGCGGTCAAGAGCTTGCCCGAGGCCTATCGCGAGACGCTCATCCTGCGGCTTGTGGAGGGGCTCTCCGGCGCCGAGATTGCAGCGCGGACCGGCCTGACGCACGGCTCCGTTCGCGTGAATCTTCACCGCGGAATGCAACAGCTCCGCGAAAAGCTTGGCAAGGGGAATAACCCATGAAGGACGATTACCTGTGGGACGGGTCTGGCGAGCCCGACTCGGAGATTCAGCGCCTGGAATCGGTCCTGGCGAGGTATCGGCACAGCCGCCCCGCCCCACAATTCCCGGAGCGGCTCACCGCATGGGCCCGATGGCGGACGCGCCTATTCCGAGTCAGCCTCGCCGCGGCCACCGCAGCGCTGGTCATCGTTGTGGTTAGGTTTGCGCGGCGCCCCATCCCTCCGAGCGGTCAGACCGGGTGGCAGGTCAGGCGCTTGGCGGGAGCGCCAAAAATCGGCGATGCGCCCGTCGGCGAAACCGCGCAGCTTGCGGTGGGCCAGTGGCTGGAAACCGACGACGCTTCGCGCGCCAACGTGTTCGTCGGCACGTCTGGCAAGGTGGAGATCGATTCCGACACTCGCATTCGGCTAGTCGAGACTCGCCCGAGCCACCACCGGCTGGCTCTCGCGCAGGGGACCATCCATGCGATGATCTGGGCGCCGCCGGGCCAGTTCGTCGTCGATATACCCTCGGCGATGGCCGTGGACCTCGGCTGCGCCTACACGCTCCATGTGGACGATAAAGGAGCGGGCCTGCTCCGCGTGACATTTGGCTGGGTCGGGTTCGAGTTCAAAGGACGTGAGTCGTTCATCCCGGCGGGCGCGGTCTGCGCCACTCAGCCGGGAGTGGGGCCGGGCACCCCGTACTTCGCCGACGCTTCTGCGGGGCTTCGTGATGCGCTGGCGAAGCTGGATTTTGAGCAAAGCAGCGCCTCGGAACGCGTCGCCTCGCTCAAAGTGATCCTTGCCGAATCTCGCAAAAGGGACGCCTTCACGCTGTGGCACCTGCTTTCACGCGTCGGCCCTGCGGAGCGCGAGCCGGTTTACCGCCGCCTGGCGGCGCTCGTCTTTCCGCCACACGGTGTGACCCGCGAGGGCGCGCTCCAGGGCGACCGGCGGATGCTCAATCTCTGGTGGGATGAACTGGGCCTCGGAGATATCAACTGGTGGCGCGAGTGGGAACGCGCCTGGCCACAACAGAGCCCTTAGCCAAACCCTCGTTCGAAGGCGCGCCGATTCACTCAATTCCCAATGCTGCTTGTTAACACAAGATCATTTCCGACCGTCTTGTTGTCTGTAGGACATACGCACATTCAGGAGGAGGGATACCGAGATGAATCGCAGCAAACGGAATTCGACGATTGTGGGTTTCGCAATCCTGGCCGCAATTCTGGCCATTCCTCACGCCGCGCTGGGGGGCCCGCCGCTGATTTGCCATCCCCTTGATATCGGAGGCGCGAAATCGTTGCCCTGGATGGGCGGTGATAGGCAAAGCGGCCGTGATTGGCGAGGCGTCGATTCAAGCTACGATCTCGGCCGGCTCGTCGAGGACACTCTCGCGCTTCTCACTCCGGAAAGGCCGGTCATCGTCCGCATGGAGACTTTGCGCCGAGCATCCGTGTATGGAGTCTGGGCCCTGCGAGACCACAAAGTAGGTTATTCCGTGAAGGATGAGAAGGTGGCCCGCGAGCTTCTGGACCGCCTCCTGGCGCGTGCTCGGGACTCCGAGGCTAAGAGAAAGGCCGATGCGTTGGCCTGGTTCGATGCCGGCTACTTGGCGGAGACTTACAAGCAAGCAGGTCTCGCCACCGACGTGAAGGGCTACGACCTCGTCGTCAAGGCCATCGCGCTTCGCGGCCAGGATCCCGAGATGGATTTCGCGGCGGCCATCATCACGGAAGGGGGCTCTTCCAAAGCCCACCACGAACATTTCCAGAAGGCCGTCACAGGGGCGAAGGATGGTTCGCTCCTCGCGCGAAACCTCGTCCTTCACTTTGGCGAGCGCGGCAGCACGCTGGCCGACTTGAGAACGAAGGGGGCCGGTCCGTCGCAATGACAAGGTTGCCAAGCTCTTCGCCGAAGCCAGCGCGCTGAACATTCCGCCCGGCCTGAGCCTGACGCGATTCGGCGCGCTGCGCCAGGCGGTGAGTATTCCCAGGGCAAGTGCGGGCGTAGCCCATCACCCTTCCAATCACCGCAAGACGCAGCCGCGTCTCCCTCGGTGGAATTCAGGGAACGATCAACGCTACAGGTCGCATGCCCGACAAGAGGGGATTGCCTCCTTCCCCTAGAACCCCCAAAATTATTGCATTCGCCCGTCCCGCTCCCTCGTATCTATCTTGTGGAAGGGGCCGGCGACTGAAGACGAGACTCTAGAGTGAACACGGCGACGGTAGAGCGGATGGAGAAGGCGCTAGCCCGGTCAGCCGCGGGCAATCATGCGGCCTTTGGCGCCATCATGCACGAGTACCAAGCGATGGTGTTCAGCATGGCCTACTACTTCCTCCACGACCGGTCGCTCGCCGAGGAGACTGCACAGGAGGTTTTTCTTCGCCTCTACCAGAACCTGGGGGCAATCAAATCTCCCGCGCACCTGATGTTGTGGCTGCGCAAGGTCACCAACCGCCGCTGCATCGACCAGGCCCGTCGAATGCCACCGCTGCCGCTCCTGGCGCTCGACGAGGCGCCGGAGCCGGCCACGAGCCCTGGGGTTTCCGACCCGCTGCTTTCCGAGCGCCTGCGCCGGATGGTCGCCTCGCTCCCCGAGGACTCGCGCATGGTCATCATCCTTCGCTACCAGGAAGAACTCGACTTGGCTGAGATTGCGGAAGTCCTCGACATACCCATCAATACAGTCAAGAGCCGCCTGCAGCGGGCGCTCGCGGTTCTGCGTGATAAGGTCACTTCCGCGCTGGAGATGAGGACGTATGAAAGACCTCGAGAATGAACTTCGCAAGGCGCTCGAACGCCGCGAGCCGCCACCCGGCTTCACGGAGCGAGTCCTGGCGCTGCTCGAACCTGCGCCGACCCCAAAACCCGGCTGGCACGAGGCACTGATTTCGCTCGTACGCATCCCCCGGCTGCGCTGGGCGGCAGTGGGAGTCTTTGCCTGCGTGCTGGTCACGGCCAGCGTTGTGCATTACCGCCGCGTCGAGCAGGAGCGCGCCGCGGGCGAGGCGGCCAAGACCCAAGTCATGCAGGCGCTTCGCATCGCCAGCACCAAACTGAATGTCACCTGGAAAAAAGTGCAGGAAACAGATCGCCGGCCTCCGCGGACATAGCGTGGCATTCCCCGGGAGGAAGGCGGGAAAAAACTTGAAGGCTGAATTGAGCGGAGTCCATATGAAAACCCCAACCCGTATCTTGAAACTGATTGGTTCTCTCCTGCTCGTCACGTGTGTCGCCAGCGTGCCCGCCTTGGGGCAGAATCCCAGGCTGCAGATCAAAAATCTGGAGAAGCTCTCCAGCAAGGCCGCCGAGGTGGTTGACGTGGCGCTCGACGAATCAATGCTAAAACTGGCATCAAAGTTTCTCGCCGCCGAGCGGGACGAGGATGAAGCCGAAGCCCGGGAGCTCATTAAAGACTTAAAAGGCGTCTATGTGAAGAGTTTCGAGTTCGACAAGGAAGGTGAATACTCGCAAGAGGACGTTGAGGCAATCCGTTCGCAACTCACCGCCCCCGGCTGGACAAAGATAGTCGGCGTGCGGAGCAAGCACGACGGCGATGTGGCTGAGGTGTATCTCATGACCGAGAGCAATACTCGCAATATCTTGGGCTTGGCCATCATCGCAGCCGACCCCGAGACTCTGACGGTCGTGAACATCATCGGACCCATTGACATTGATAAGCTGAGCGCGCTGGAAGGCAAGATGGGGATTCCGCGTTTGGGGCTGGAGAAAGGCAAGACATCTCAAAAACAGGCGGCGAGTCATGCCGAGAAAAAATAGTGCTGCGACCGCAATCCTGGCCCTGGCCGGGCTGTTGGTGATGATCCCCGTGACGTGGCGCGCCGGGGACCGGCAATTCAGCGCCGTCGTCCAGCGCATTCAATCGCACTACCAGAAGCGGCCGATGCGCTTCATGGGCGTGCTTTGTTTTGTCGCGAACCGGGTCCGCCCGGCGGGGGTCAAGAACATCAAGCTGGCAATCTTCGAAGATCTGGATGCTTCGCGTCATCCTGCGGGTGCGGATCTCGACGCATTCATGCAGGGTGTCGCCGGCCCTGAATTCCAGCCCTTTGTAAGAGTCCGGTCCCGGCGCGACGGCGAGCAGACTTTCGTTTACGGCAGAGAGCTGGGCCAGGATTTTGAACTCCTGGTCGTTTCCCTGGAACGCGACGAAGCGTGCGTCGTCAAGATGAAGGTTGATCCCGAAGAGATGGAAAAGTGGATTGACGATCCCCCTGGAATGAGCAAAAACTCAGCCGGCGGATCCGGCCATGGCGCGGCGCGATAGTTCTTCCTGGTCCGACCACCGTGCGGCCGCACGGCAGAGCCCGCTGATCAGCGTCGCAAATCCAAAATCACAAATCAAAACATCGGCATGGTGATGTCGCCCCAGAAGCTGCGGCGCGGCGGGATGACCACTTCTTTCGGGGCCGTCGAAGCGCCCTGGATGTCGGCAATCACGATCGGGGTCATCTTGGCTTTCAGGGTGGTCAGGCTGGAGACCGGCAGTGGCAAGCGGTCCGGCCCGTCCACGCGCGAGAAGATAACCTTATAGTTTTCTTGTGGGCTCCCCATGATGCGGTTCTGCAGTTGCCGGTCGAGAAAAGGAAATAGAAAGCTCAAAAGGTATTTGAAGCGGCCGGGGGAGCAATGGCTGAACATGCGGTGGTCGGTTCCCACGTCGGCAAACATGTTGACCATGCCGTAGTCCTGCGGCAGCAAATGCGCCGTGAATACTGCGCCTGGCTCCTTTTCGAGCGCCGCCCGCACGCGCGAATCATGCAGGGCGATCCCGACCACCTGCTCGATTTTTTGCGGGGGCATCGGCCAGATGGCGATGGCGAGCGTCCGGTCCTCCGGCAGCAGAGTTGTGGCCGAATGGCCGATGGTGTAGCGGCGCAGTAGAATCGAGCCTCCCAGCACCAGCACAATGATTTCCGCACCTGCAATGGCCCGCGCGGCGTTCTGATTGGTTATCCCACGGAACAACAGATGGAAAACTTTCCCGCCGGGATTTCCGGGAATGAACATGGCCGTGCGCTGGCGGTATTCGGCGTACTCCGGGTGCGCCGCTTCCATGCGCTTTTCCTCAAAACGCGCCAGGAAGTAGTAAGCGAAAAGCATACCGAGGTAGAGGATCAAAATGATGATCCGCGGCCAGAAGGTGAGCAGCCCGAAACCAGCGATGGCCAGGCTGAGATATTGCGGATGCCGAATCCGCGAATAGATCCAGGAATGGACCACCCCGCGTCGGAAGAGCTTGGCCCCGTAAACGTGCGCGGCGCAGAAGAAAAAGGCCATCAGTCCAAGACTGAACGCGTAGGTCCCCACCCCCCAGCGCAGAAATTCCAAGCTCGGACTAGTCGTGATGACTGAGTGGGGCAGAAAGAATGCCTCCATCCATGCCGTGCCGGCCCAGCGATGCAGTCCCTGAAGCGTGGGCGCGTAAAGCGAGTACCAGTAGAACGCGAAGGGACTGATCATGACGAGGACTTCGATCATCACCAGCCCGTAAAGAGCGGAAAGCACCCACTTCAGGAGTTTCTTCATTCCGGCCGCCTCAGGAGAGGTTCTTTAAGAGTAAGTTTGGGAAGCCCGACGCCCTGAAGATAGCAACCCTCGCGGTTCGAGTCAACTCACGGCCCCCCGCCTCGGCTCCCCGGGGAATCCGCCGGCCTTTCAGTGCCCCTGAAACTTTGCGTCACAAAGTACTTGACAAAAGTAAAATGGATGTTATCATTTCGCCATGTTTCCCGACCGGGCTCATCGACCTCGTCCTCTCCGGCCGCCGGCGCTCGACCCGCACGCCATCGAAAACCTGCGGTTCATCCGCGAAACGATGGAGCGCTCGGGTTCCTTCACGGCCGTACCGGGCCGAGGCGGAATTCTGATGGGCCTCACGGCTCTGGGCGCGGCGTGGATCGCTTCTCGGCAAGCCAACCCGCAGGCCTGGCTCGCCACCTGGATGCTGGAGGCGCTGCTGGCCCTGGGGATCGGGGCCTGGGCGACGGTCCAAAAGGCGCGTGCAGCGAATATGTCGATTCTTTCCGGCCCCGGCCGGAAATTTGCTTTCAGTCTTTCCCCTCCTCTCCTTGCCGCGGGGATTCTGACCGCGGTGCTTTACCACGCGGGGCTCGTTCAAGCCCTTCCCGGGATGTGGCTGCTGCTTTACGGTACGGGAGTGGTGACGGGGGGCGCGTTCTCCGTCAAAGTCATCCCGGTGATGGGTCTCGGGTTCATGGCCCTTGGTACGGTCGCGCTGTGCGCGCCGCCTGCGTGGGCCGATGGATTGATGGCACTGGGATTTGGCGGCCTGCAGATCCTTTTCGGATTCATCATTGCCCGGAGGTACGGTGGCTAAACAGAGTGCTTTCGTGGAAAGCCGGCAAACGCAGTCTCGCGGCGGAGCACGCGGGGTGCGAGGCGCGCGCGCGGCCGCAAGCGGCCCGCAGGAATTGGATCGTCTGATTCACGAGCGCATCCGGCTCGGGATCCTGAGCGCCCTGGCGGTCAATGAATCGGTCAGCTTCAACGACCTCAAGAAACTGCTGAAGACCAGCGACGGCAATTTGAGCGTGCACGCCCGCAAGCTGGAGGGAGCCGGATACATCGCCTGCACGAAATCGTTCGCGGGGCGGGTGCCCAAGACCGAGTACCGACTGACGGGGACAGGGCACCGCGCTTTCGAGCGGTACCTGGAAGACATGGAACTCCTGATTCGCGCCGCGCGGAACCATCCTGCCTGACGCGTCTCTTTTTTTGGGTGAACACTTTATGTCACAAAGTTCTTTTTCATCACGGCTGGCTCATCCTCTACACGTCGCCATCATCATGGACGGCAACGGGCGCTGGGCGACCCGTCGCGGCCTGCCCCGCGAAGCAGGTCACCGTGCCGGAGCCGGCGCGGTGCGGCGCGTTGCGGAAGCCGCGTACCGGCTGGGCATCGGCACGCTGACGCTCTTTGCCTTTTCGGGTGACAACTGGCAGCGCCCCGCGCGCGAAGTGAACCACCTCCTGGCGCTCTTCGAGGACTACCTCCGCAGCGCGAAAAACGAATGTATCGAGCACGGCATCCGTCTGGGCGTCATCGGCCGCCGGGACCGCTTCCCGGAGTCGCTCCGCACGGCGGCCGAGTCGGCCGAGGCCGCAACGTCCGTCGGTACGGCGATGCATCTCCGCATTGCCCTCGATTATTCGGGCCGCGCGGCCATCCTGCGCGCCGCGCAACGGCTGCGCGAAAACGGCGCCGTTTCTGTCGAAGCTTTCACCAAACTCCTCGCCGAAGTTACCTCCGCGGACGGTGCAGCCGAGGATGTGGATCTCCTCATCCGCACCGGGGGCGAAAAGCGCCTGAGCGACTTCATGCTCTGGGAATGCGCCTACGCGGAGATGATCTTCACAGACCGCATGTGGCCCGATTTCGACGCCTCCGACCTGGAGGCGGCGCTCGAGGAGTTTCAGGTCCGCGAGCGCCGCTTCGGCCGCATTCCCACAGAAGGTGATCACGCTTGCGCCGCCCTCCTCTCCCCTGCCGACACGCCGACGCCGGCGGCCATCGGGAGGCCGCCGGTCCGGCCAGGAGCGGAGCATGAATGAGAAGACGCAGTTGGGAATCCGAATTCTCGCTGTGGCTCTGGTGCTGGGTGTGTTGGGTGACGCGCTGCTTCGGGAAGGGCCGTGGGGGTTCAACTTTTTCCTCTGGTCCGCCGCGCTCGTCCTGGCGCTCATCGAACTCGGAAGTTGGCGGCGCGAAGCCCTGGCGGGCGGCGGGCATTGGCTGCTCCTGCCCGTGACCTTCTCCGGCGCGGCGTTCATGTGGCACGACTCTCCCGCCCTGAAGTTGCTGAATGTTCTGGCCGTGCTTGTCGCTCTGTCGCTCGTGCTGCTGCGCGCGCAGGGAGCACGGCTCTTGCACTCCGGCATCATGGAGTACGTCCTGGGAGGGGCGCTGACCGGGCTGAACGCGATCATCGGGCTGCTGATTCTGCTCCTTGGTGATATCCAGTGGAGGGGGATGCTCAACGACCGATTATCGCGGCGCGCGCTGGCTGTCGTACGCGGCCTTCTCTTCGCCCTTCCGGTCCTGTTGGTTTTTGGCACCCTTCTGATAGCCGCCGACGCAATTTTCGAAGGCATCATCAAGGACGTCCTCCACCTGGACTTCACTACCCTTTTCATGCACGCGTTCGTTACAGGTTTCTTCGCCTGGATTGTCGCCGGCTTTTTGCGCGGCGTGCTGGTCGGGAAGGACCGGGAGTCGCTCACCAGCCTGCGCGCCCCGTCGCTTTCCCTGGGGATCATCGAGACGGGAATCGTTCTGGGGTCATTGGACCTTCTCTTCCTTTCCTTCGTTCTGGTGCAGTTCCGGTACTTCTTCGGCGGCGCCGCGCATGTGGGAGTGACCAAGGGGTTGACCTATGCCGAATACGCGCGGCGGGGATTCTTCGAGCTCGTCACGGTGGCGGCGCTGGTGCTGCCGCTTCTCCTGCTTGCGCACTGGCTGTTGCGCAAGGACGAGCCCGGGAACGAGCGCATCTTTCGCGTGCTGGCAGGCGTGCAAATCCTACTCCTCTTCGTCATCATGGCTTCCGCCTTCCAGCGCATGCGCCTCTATCAGCAGGAGTATGGCCTGACCGAACAGCGCCTCTACCCGACGGCGTTCATGGGCTGGCTGGCGGTGGTCTTCATTTGGTTCGCGGTGACTGTGCTGCGCGGCCACCGGGAGCGTTTCGCTTTCGGCGCGATGGTCGCAGGCTTTCTGTTGATTGCGGCTCTTCATTTGCTCAATCCCGACGCGTTCGTCGCGCGCGTCAACGTGGCCCGCGCTCTGGAGGGCCGGCGCTTCGACGCGCACTACGCCGCCTCGCTCAGCGCGGATGCTGTCCCGACTCTGGTTGCGGCGCTGCCCGGTTTGAGGCAGGAGGACCGCTGCACGCTGGCCGCGCAGATCATCAATCACTGGTCGTCAGCGGATGCGTCGGACTGGCGGACCTGGAACCACGCTCGCACGCGCGCGCTGCAAGTCGTCCAGCACGACGCCACGCAACTGCGCGCGATGGCCTGCCCCGCGAAGGATAAGAAAGATTAGCCAAGACGGGGGAACCGGCCTGGCGTTGGCTTCGGCCCCGACACTTCCATGCATTGAACTTACTTCAGGGCAACGGAGGAAAGTGATGCCACACGTCTTCTTCAATTTCCAGGGTAACGCCGTCCTCTCAATTCTTGGGTTCCTGGGCACCGGCTTTCTTCTTTTGGTTACCTCGACCGCTGTTCTCTTCCTCGAGGCCACTCGCCGGCGGCTGCTCGCGTGGAGGTTCGTGCAGGGCGGAGTTGCCGTCGCAGGACTTTACCTGGCAACGCTCCTGGTTTTTTCCTTCGCCAGCCGCGAACACGTCCTCGAGCGTAACGACGCGAAGTACTTCTGCGAGGTTGACTGCCACCTGGCCTATTCTGTGGTCACTGTCCTCAAGAGCGCAGAGCTGGGCGCGCCGTCCAACAAGCTGCGAGCGGGCGGAGCGTTCTACGTCGCGACGGTGAAAACCTGGTTCGATGAAAGGACGATCTCCCCTCACCGCGGCAACGGGCCGCTCGCTCCCAACCCGCGCGCGGTGCGGGTCATGGATGACGCCGGTAGGCAGTATGGCATCTCACCGGAAGGACAGCGCGCCCTGGAACTTTCCGGCGCCAAAAGCACCCCATTGACGCAACCACTGCGCCCAGGCGAATCCTACACCACCACGCTGGTCTTTGATCTCCCCGCGGACATCGCAAATCCCCGACTGCTCATCGCCGAGTCGGACTCGGTCACGCGCCTGCTGATTGGGCACGAGAACAGCTTCTTTCACAAGAAGACCAGCTTTCGGCTTGTGGCGCACGAAGCGACCGCCGCGGCAGGGAACGCCGGAATCGCACCCTAGGACTTCCCGGGCCGGAAGAGGTAGGTGTATACCGCGCCGAAGATCGTCAGCAGCGCGCCCCACCAGATTGCCGGGTGCAGGTGCGCCAGCACCGTCGAAGGCGGGTTCGAATATTCGACGATGCCGGTGGCGGTAATCAACACTCCATAGATCAATAGCAGCACACCCACGAAAAACCAGACGGGAATGATGTGGTGGTCTTCAGACATTTTTCAAAACCTCAAAAGTGCAGTCAGCTGTCAGCTATCAGCAATCCAGAACGAGCACCCAACTTTCAGCCACTTTTCTTGCTCCTCGATCTTTACTCCTAAATCCTTGATCCTGAACCCTTATCTTCCTACCAAAAGATCCACTGCAAAATTACAAACGCCGCGGCCGACAAGCCGCCCCAGAAGATGGGCCGCTTCCACAGCGGCAAATGCCCTTCGCTGGGCAATTCCGTACAGCCGTAGACGAGGCCCGTCAATTCTTCCACGGGCTTGGGCCGCGTCAGCAAGCTGACCACGACAGTGACGATCACGCAGATCGACCACGACCACAGCGCGCGGTACATATTCTCCGCCATATCCTTGGCGTGGGAAGAGAGCGCAATGTACGAGAGCATGCTGTGGTCGGCTTTCACCAGTGCCCACATGCCGATGGACGATACCGTGCCGGCCAGCAGTCCCCAGAACCCTCCGGCCGGCGTTGCGCGCTTCCAGAGCATGCCGAGCAG
>Ga0315277_10006464_pt1 | contig 15327 bp, 14 predicted proteins | sample YL17G05_15_MG_FD_203695 | JGI IMG/M metagenome (GOLD analysis project Ga0315277, IMG submission 203695) | Sediment microbial communities from Yellowstone Lake, YNP, Wyoming, USA - YL17G05_15 | ecosystem: Environmental > Aquatic > Freshwater > Lake > Sediment | place: USA: Wyoming | collected...
GCGAGGCGAACGAAATCGTGAAGGATCTCTTGAGAAAGTACGAATCGAAGCTGCCAAACCCTCCTCTGGGCAAGCTCATGCACGAGTGCTGGGATGTTGAGAGAAGGAGACCGACCAAGGAATACTCCTCGGTTGTGAAGCGCTTCAAGAAAGAGATTCTCGACCTAGGGGTCGAGCTCAGACCCGAGGAATAACGATTCCTCAGCTCTCGATTTGGACTCCTATCTCGTTCCTGCGCAGGAAGCCGGGAGTGAAAGGAGGGTTGTACCTCATCAGGAAAGGCTCGTCCCTCAGCCCGATGTTGTGTCTCCTCAAGACATCGAGCAATTCCTCCGTCCGCTTCTGAACGGTTCTGGGTCCTGTCCTTCCTCTGAACGTGACCACCGCAACCTGTCTCTCGGGCACCTCCTCGATGACCATCCGTGAATCCACAGGCTCGGGTATCGTGTACACCGAGTAGCTTGATGGCATCACGAACGAGAACGAGTTCCGTCCGGAGACGACGGGCACGGTCATCGGAATCTTCTCAGAACCGTACTCTGAGGAAATGACTGGCGCGGTCATTGGGATGCCCTTGCTGGACCGGTTCTTTCCAGCTATGTAATCGAACAGGATGCTGAACGCCTCGTTGTCCGGCATTCCCTTGATCGTAGCGAGCAGGATCTTCGGATATTTCCGAATCTCGACGTTGTCCATCTTCTTGACCACATCATATTGGACATTCTCGACCATCTTTCCCTCCTGCTCGCCTTCTCCGCCCCCCCACGCGACTACATTGGTCTGAGTGTTCCCGCGAACACCTGCCACGCCAAGGCCGACTTCGCCACGAGGCTGAGGATGATGTAGACTCTCTCCCCGAACAGGTAGTCCTTCCACCTGCCCTTCCCGCGGTACTGCAGTATCATGTTCACGGCGAATATGTTGAAGAATATCGCCAGGGATACGAATATGAAGTACACGAAGGTCGGAACCGAGGACGAAGCGCCCAGCAGTGCCCCGAAGAAGTAGATCCCAAGTACTATCCAGCAGACGAGGCCAGCAAACGATCCGAAGACGAATGCGCTCCAATTGGTCTTGTTCGTGGTCTGATTATGGAGCTCCATCATGAGGCCGAACAGGTTCATCGTCGCATTGAGCGAGAATATGAGTATCAGGCTCGAGAGCTCGTAGATGCCGCAGAGCATCGCGATGACTATTATCATGATTGATGAGCTGATTGCGTATTCGAACCAGCGGGCATAGTTGATCCCCTTCTTCAGGTTCCGAACATACCATTCGTACCCCTTTGTGGAGACCGAGAAATGGGCTATCGCCGAAACGAACAGGAACATTGCTACCAAAGGCCCGAGCCGAAGGTTGATCAGCGTCTCAGTGTTGGACACGATGGTCTGGGTGGCGGAGTCATAGTGTAGCAGAGTCTCCTTCACTGGCAATGAGAAGCTGTTGCTCAGCCAAAGCATCAGCCCTCCCTGGACCAGATGCAGGAACCCCATCGCGAGGTTGAAGGTCCTCAATTTCTTGAATTTCATGTCCTCTAGTATTTGAGCCAAGATACATCCTCCGGCACTCTTGACACCATGCAAGAATATTACTCTTGCCCCAAATTGGAAAACATAGCCATCCGGAGCCTCAGGATGAAGGCTCTACGGGGGGATGGCTCTTCGTGATCAGATCTCTTATCTTCCTCTGCCGGTCACGAATCCTCGCCCAAGATAAGACCACATCCTTGAGCAGATCCTCCACGTTCATCTCGAGATTGGGACCGATGTCGAACTTCTTGCCGTGGAACGAGTATGTGTTCTCGCTGAGATTCCCGGTGTCTGAAAGGTGGTCCTTGTCAACCCTCTCCAGGTGTCTCCTGTAGTCGTCGCATCTCCTGATGAGCGCTCGGTGTCTGTTCCGCAGGCGGGCGAGTTCGGGTTCTTGAGACATTAGATGGTTGAGGCGAGACTGGAGCTGGTCTGCCTCGTGGAGCTTTATGAAGAGCAGATGTAGGTCTGCATAAAGAGCTGTGCGAGTCTCGGCAGAGGAAGCAAGGAACTCCCCCTCCGTAGTCGCTCCTGGGGAAGATGAACCTGAATCGGCACCTGTCAGGTGGTGGTACCGCTCGACATCCTTCCTCAAACGCCTAAGCTGCAGACGGGAGACATCGATGGCCTTTGTCATCATTGCCATGATCGCGTCAGCTTCGTTGTTCGAACCTCGCCTTCGCGATACGCCGGCATCGGCTGAAGCCAATCCTGACATGTCTCGACCTTCTTAGCGTTCGATTTGGCGTCCGGACTTCATATATCATCATATGTGGTAATCAACACTGATAACATCGACATCCCGTGGTCCGAGCTGGTGAGGCCAGCAATCCTTGCTGCCAACCTCCACCTCTCCCTCGTACCGGGCCTGAGCTCCTATGTCGCTTGCATTGGCTCACTCCAGACTTGCAGAGTTGTGACGGATTGGGGCCGTCCTTCCATGGCATGCAAAAGCTTCGGCCGGCCGACGAACAGCCCTTAAATGGCCACGGACTTATTCGTGGGGCAGAAAGGCGAGGGTCCATGGAGAACAAGGACCGACCGAAAGTGAATTGGCGCGTCATGTATCGGGCCGTGCCCTCTCGGGTAAGGTGGCTCGTATACCTGTCCTCCTTCAACGGTGTTGGCTATGGCTACCTGATAATCCTGATCACTGGGTACTTGGTCCTTCCAGGGGTCGGGCTGACTGCACAGGATGTTGGGTTGCTCCTCGGACTGAACGGCATAACATCAGTTATCACCGCCGTCCCGATTGGGTTGCTGGCTGATCGGAAGGGCAGAAAAGGTATTGTGATGTTCGGTCTCATCGCCGTTCCTCCCGCGCTGCTCGTGTTTGCCTTCACGACCGACATGCTGTACCTGGCGATTGCAAGTATCATCGCGGGGTTTGCCGAGGGTGCTTTCGCAGCGGCCTGGAATGCGCTGATTGCCGATCAAACCGATCTCAGCAACAGGAATGCGGCGTTCTCTCTGTCGTTCATCTACGGGACGGCCTCTTTCGCGCTTGGGATGGCGTTGCCGTTCGTTTTCCCCGCTGTCCAGGACTGGCTCGGCGTGACATCACACGAGATACACACTGATGTGATGCTCATCCTAGGGCTCGTGGCCTTCACCTCTCCCATCACTCTGTGGTTCCTGCTCAAGGACTACAAGGAGGATTTGCACCCGTCACAGAGACTCTCGTTGAAGGGCGAAAGTACTGGTATGCTTATCAAGTTCTCGGGAATAAACAGCTTGATCGGCCTCGGTGCTGGGTTCATCATCCCCCTTATACCGACCTGGTTCCTGCTCAAGTTCGGAGTCGAGGACTCGCTCACAGGGCCCCTCCTTGCCGTGTCGAACGTCATAATGGCACTGGCCGCTATTGTCAGCTCGGTTCTCGCCCACAAATACGGCGCGATCAAGTCAATCGTGATGGTCCAAGGACTCTCGACTGTGTTCATGTTGAGCCTTGCCTTCATTCCGAATGCCGCTGTCGCGGCAGGTTTCTACTTGATCCGGTCTGCGCTGATGAACATGGGCGTTCCACTTCTGGACTCCTTCTTGATGGGCATTGTCAAGAAGGAGGAACGCGGGCTTGCGAGCGCTATCAACTCGATATTCTGGCGATTGCCGAATAGCGCGAGCACCATTGTTGGGGGTATCCTGCTAACCTCCGGCAGCTTCGAAATCCCGTTCTTCTTGGCCACGGGATTCTATGTCGTTGCCATCGTTCTGTTCTACCGCGTGTTCAAGGATGTCCGACCAAGCGCCTAGGGCTCCGCGCCAATCATTTATGATGCGCTACTGCCTTCCTGAGGCGAAGAAAACGCGGGAGGCAATCGTATGGTCAGCGTCATTGCAATCAACAGCAGCCCTAAGATGGACAAGGGTAACACCGCTCTGGTTCTGAAACCGTTTATCGAAGGAATGAAGAGCGAGGACGCGGAGGTCGAGATCTTCTACACCAAGAAGCTCGACATCAAGCCATGCACTGGCGAATTCAAGTGCTGGGGGAAGTCGCCTGGCAAGTGCTACATCAAGGACGACATGCACAGGCTGCTCCCGAAGTTCCGAGACGCTGAGATCTGGGTGTTCGCGATCCCAGTCTATGTCCCGATGCCTGGCGAGATGCAAAACCTCATCAACCGGCTGATGCCGCTGTTCGAGAACACGGTCGTTGTCAGAAACGGCCGCATGTTTCCCAGGATGAGCAAGGATGTGAAGCTCCAGAAGATTGTGCTGGTCTCAACGGCGTCTTTCTGGGAGGTCGAGAATTTCGACGCTCTCGTTAGCAGCGTGGAGAAGATATCCGAGACCTGTGGTGTCAACTTCGCGGGAGCGTTGCTGCGTCCTCATGCAGATGTTTTCGCACGCATGGCCAGAGATGGCAGGGACGCGGATGACATCTTGGTAGCAGCTAGGCAGGCTGGAAGCGGTCTGATTGCGAAAGGAAGGATATCCCCGAGGATCATGATGGCCGTTAGTGCTCCTCTAGTTCCATTTGAGGATTTCCTCAAGGAAGTCAGTGGCTGAGGACTTCCCATTCAGTATCTGAAGGGGAGGTCGTGGATGGCTATCTGCGGCCTCTGGGATTTCGATAGGAGGGTCGAGAGTATCCAAAGGGTTCTGGAGGATGGGTCATTCCGAATCTCGAGGTAGTCGAACTCGAGTCTCCTTTTCACCGCCTCTATGTCTACAGATTCTGGCATGATCCTCCGCACTCCAGTGTGTCCCGCGCTAAGTCAGACTTGCCATCCTACGCAGGAACCGTCCGTTTGATCGAGCTTCGGATTGATCTGGGAAGGCACCGAATCGTGACAGCATCCGAGTGATGTTCGCCGGACCTTCACCACTAGGTCATCCGGTCTCGGCCAATTCCAGAACGGTCATGAAATAAGCTCTCGAGGCGAGCGCCAGCTGCGGGATGCTGATGGCCTCTTCTGGCTGGTGGTACTTCGCGAGGTCGCCAGACTCTCCCGCCCCGAAGCATATCACAGGGACCCCGGCATCATGTGCGATGATATTGTCATCAGCTTCTGAGCGTCCGATCACAAGCCTCGGCTGCTTCCCCGTGAGTGCCTTGATGCTCTTAGCGGCGGCTTTCACGAGGGATGAGGCTGGAGCGGTCACATGCGGGTGGAAGAGGTCGCCTGGTGTGGTCTCCAACTCGATTGTGACTCTGCTCTTGAGATTCAGGTTCTTGATGACTCCACTGAGCTCAGCTTCCACATTCCCACTTCCGGGTATTGTGCACCTGATCAGCTTGAGGTAGCATTTCTCTGGGACGGTCAGAGTCTGGGACCCTCCAGATACCTTCAGGGCAGTCTGGCTTTCCTTCAGGGTCTGGAAATCGTCTGCGATAAGGCCGTAAGCGATCTTCAGCTTCATCGCGTCGAGCGCGCAGACGATCTTTGCGGCATCCGTTATCGCATTGATTCCGTCCTCGGGCTTGGATCCATGAGCAGCTTTTCCTATGACATCGATGTCGAAGTACGAGCCTCCTCTTCGTCCGTTGGTGATCGCCCGCAGTCCGCCGAAGCCTTCTCCCACAATGACTGCCTTAGCGTTTCTGAACCCACCTTTCGAGACCATGGCTCTCGTGCCCGCGCTCGTGGCCTCTTCACCGGAAACCGCCTGCAGAACGATTCTCGAGGAGTGCGGACTCGCCATCTCCGCGATGGATCTGAAAGCGATCATCAAGGCAGCAATGCCGCCCTTCATGTCGAGCGAACCGAGGCCGTAGAGCATTCCGTTCTCGACCTTCGCTCCGAACGGGTCGTGCTTCCAGCCGCTCATAACCTCGACGGTGTCGATGTGGCCATTGAGCACAACTGATGGTGCCTTCCTGTCCCCAATCTCGGCTAGAACACTAGGACCAAAGCCTTTCACGGAGACGAGCCTGGGCGACAATCCCCACTTGTCCAGCTTCTGGAAGATGAACTTGGAGATGCGTTCTTCGTGGGTTGTGACGCTGGGGATTCTGATGAGTTCGCGCGAAAGCTGCAGAACTTCTCTTTCGTCGATCATCTGCCTTGCGCAACTCAACAGGTCTCCCCACTTGCTCATGAGGCGGGGAAAGGCGAACTAGGTCAAAAAACCAATGCAGGAGGATTTGCAACCCCCCCACCGGCACAATGGAGAGCAAAACGAACCACGCACCAGTAAGAGTGACGATGGTGTCACTCAGAGACTTTCTCCGTCTTGCATCGCGATATCCTTTCCTGGCCACAATCGGTTATTTGTCGACTGTCGGGATTCTATCGCCTCAATCTCAAGTCGTTGGAGAAAGCCAATACCTTGTTCTCGTGGATGGTCTCATCGCTGATCAGTCTGTCGAGTGTCGTCTTGAATTCTGTGATCCTGTCCCTGTGCAACAGTTCTTCGAGGTTGGATTTCTCCGCAGCTTCCCTTATGTTCTTGTAGATGGTTTTTGCGAGTTTCTCTATCCCGGCTAGTTCAGCAAGGATCTGGACCTCTGTCATCTTGCTGAAATCGAAAACCCTCGGCCGAAGAGGAAGGTCCTTTGTGCCTGCTTTCGTTTTGATCATCGAGATGAGTGATTCGACCATCATCTTGTGTTCGGCCGAATCCTTCATGAGCTCGGAGAATAGCTTTCTGAAGTCGTCTTTTCTGATGGTGATATGGCTCTCCCAGTGTGCTGCACTCTCGAATAGAACTTCGACCTCGAGGCATCGCCAGAGATGATTCAACAGCTCCTCAGGTTTTGCGATCCTTCTTGCCATCGGACAACCCGGTAGGGATTGCCTCGAGGAATATATATCATGGCCGAGCCTGATTGGGCGCAATCGAATCGAGCATCCAGGACCCCTAGGCTGTCTGTTTCGGTTTTGCAAATCGCCTTCTTTGCATTGATAGTCTTCTTGCCGCGCCAGATTGCCGAGCTCATGGCTTGGTACGATGCTTCACGAAGGTCCCTTTCCAGTATTCGTCGAATGCGGCGTCCAGTTCCTTTTCCGTGTTCATCACAATCGGTCCCCGCCACGCGACCGGCTCGCCGATCGGTTTTCCCGAAACCAACAAGAACCGCATACCGTTCTTCCCGGCCTTCGAGACGATGTGATCTCCATCCCCGAAGATGACTAGATTCTCGTTCGCGACGGGGTAGCGGTTGTCCGGATCAAAGAATCCCTGTCCCTCGAAAATATATGCGAAAGCTATGTTACCTTTTCGGATTGAGTGCTCGAACTCGGCATGAGTCTTGAGATCGACATCCAGGTACTCGCCCTCAACGACAAGATCTCTCACCGGTCCTTCGACCCTCCCTGCCTTCCCGGCGATGACTCTGATCCCGACCCCTCTCGAAGGGGTCGTGATCGGGATCTGCCTGTCCGTGATGCCCCTGTATCTCGGTCCCATCATCTTCTTAGATGATGGTAGATTCACCCACAATTGGAACCCCTGCATCATGCCATCGTATGGCCGAGGCATTTCCTGGTGAATTATGCCGCTCCCCGCGGTCATCCACTGGACATCTCCAGATCCGATCGTCCCGACGTTTCCCATGCTGTCCCCATGGTCCACCGAACCTCTAATCATGTAGGTGACTGTCTCGATTCCCCTGTGAGGATGCCAGGGAAACCCCAGGATGTAATCCCGCGGGTTGGTCGAGTGGAAGTCGTCCAATAGAAGAAAGGGATCCAGCAACGGGACCTCGTAGTTCCCGAACGCTCTTTTCAGATGAACGCCGGCTCCCTCAAGTGTGGGTCGGCTGCTCAGGATTCTTGAAACCGTTCTTTGCTCCTTCATGATATCACATCTGTCGCCTGAGCTAATGAGGATTCCGCCTCAGACTCTCGCGCCATGCTCAGGCACATTCTCTCGTCCAGGCGAGAGCCGGTATCTAGCTGGCGGCTAACTAAGGTTTCTCGCAGATCTTCACACCTTGTGCCTCAAGCTCGACAACCTTGAGCCAGAACAATGCGAGGAGCGCATTCACCTGTGCCTGGACAGGGGTGCTGTGCCCGCTCTCAGCGTTCTCGGCAAGGGTCAGGGCTTTCTCCATGGCTGCCGAGGTCTTCTTCTCAGGGTTTTCCTTGCTGTACCGTGACATCCTTCATTCACCTCCGATATTCAGCTACACTGATGGGTCTCTATCCTAAGAATATCTTCGTTCCCCGGACAGGGAGGAGAAGGGAAAGGTGCTTGGTTCCATCAATGGCCAGCTACCGCTGCGTGTCAGTCCACGCACATGCTGGGTTAGATTTGTGAGCGTATCCAGTCAACTATTAAGTATCAAGGAATGCTACGTATGCGTACTCGGAGAGATTACTTGGCCAGGAGCAGCGGGAGATACAAAGGGCGAAGGAGCAACGAGCCGAAGTTTCACCCCCCTAGTGAGAGCGATAGGACGGCAATGCTGAACCTTGGCAGGATCACGACTTTTAGGTACGGGATGAGGGAGATCATGAGCCACTACGAGATCGACGAAGCGACGTCATCTTCCTTGATCGCAAGTGTGATTGCAAAAGGTTCCCGGATGTCCATCAGTTCTGCACGAGATTTCGTTCGTGACCAAGAGAAGACTGGCATGTATCCGAAAGCAGTCACGGACGAGATATGCGATCTGCTCGAGAAGTTCGCAAGATACCGCTGAGATCTCTTATACGTACGGCTTTCACATCGACTGGCCAGATTGGTTCTAGGTCCCATTGCGTCTATCGCATATCATTATCTGACCGTCGAAGACCGAGTCTGTTTGATTGATAATCAAAAGAATCATGAAATGGTTTGCTTGTTTGAACGAATAATTCATGAAAATGAACTTAGCGCTCAGAACGTGTCTCTTCGTGGGGGTCTGTGCTTGTCGAAGCAACCGCGGCAGTATACGGGCCTTCCTTCTGTCGGCTTGAAGGGTACCTCTGACTCCGCGCCACAGTCAGAGCACTTGATCTTGTGCATCTCCCTGGGGCCAGAGTCGTATCTGCGGCTACCGCCACTGTTTTGGCCGTAACTCATTACTTATTTCTCCTTTCTTGCGAGAGCACCGATTGCGCTCATCGCAAGACTGTCTAACTTGTCTTACTACTAGTAGTCATCCATGCCACCCGAGTATCGAGAAATCATGTGTCTGGCAGTACAACCACTTCGAGTTCACCAATGCCTCCCTCGGTCAGAGCTTGTCCCGAGGTGCCTGCGTTTTCGCAGCTCGAAAGCACAGAAGACCCGAAACGAGATAGAAAGCATGGCAATGACGAAGATCATCAAGAAGGTGACAAACGTGATGGTCATATCGGCGAGTGTTCTTGCTGACCAGCAGTTGCCTGGGCCTTCTTGAGGTCAAGGACATAGATGATCCCGGTGGAGTCCACGTTGCAGAAGTACGACGTGACGTTGTCGTGGAAGGTCCCCACCCTCCTGAACCCGTACTTCTCGTAGAACTTCCAGTTGCTCGTCTTATCGTCGGTGTAGACCGTCGCAAGTGTCGAGCCCGCATCCCTTGCGGTGTGCAGGAATCTGTCGATCAGCATACCGCCGATCCCTTTCCCTCTGTGCTTGGAGTCCACTATGAACAGTCCGATCTGCGCATCCGATCGCGGCATGTTCACCTTGAGCTTCAGTTCGGTCAAAAGCAGGGTCCAGAAGAGGCCCAGGATTCCAGGAGTCTTTCTGTATCTTCCTACGACATGCTTCGCCAACGTCGGAAGCTCCCCGAACATTGACCCTGGAACCGCTACCTCCCCACGGTACTTGTCTATCCTTCCAAAGAGGAAACCGACCACACCCTGCGAATCGTACGCGATTTCCGTCCAGTTGGCGTTCATCAGGGACGATTCTATGTAGCCCTCCATGCCCCATGATACCTCATCCTTGGTAGCCAGGTCCGGCCCGGGAGGCCACGCTTCCTCCGCCAGCCTTGTGCAGGCCCTGAGATCTTCCGGGGTATACCTTCGGAAGGAGATACTTTGCTGACCCGTTGTGTCTGCCATGGATGTCGACCCCTGTTGCGATCGAAGGAGGCGCCCTTCTTGTTCACTTCCTTGCCATCAGTTCCTTCTCGTGATTCCTGATGATGTCGTTTCCTTGCTGGAGAACCGATCGATCCAACTGCGGGACGCTGTGTTCCTTGAGGAGCCTCAGTGCGATCTCCCTGGCTTCGGCGACCATTGACCTGGAGATCGTTTTCTCAAACCTGCCCTTGACAGGGTCTCTCATGATGATTTCCTTCTTGAAGTTCCTCGCCGTGTGAATGTTCGTCAGGAAAGTGTTCCCGTGTCCTACCTGTCTGATCACGTCGAGGGCCGCGGTGTTCTTGCTGATCTCGAACGGGGTCATGTGCAACCGTACGTTTTCCCAAACGTATGCATCGATCACTTCTTGTTCGAGCGCCATCCCTTTCGCGTTGTCCAGCGCTCCGATGCCTCCTTGCATGTCGGTTCCAGACATCGTGCTCAGGGCGATGCCCATCGTTTCGCTGAACGTGTGTGGGAACCCTGGCTCTTCTGAGTCGTTCAACCCCCAATCCCCGACCATGCAGGGCAGGCCATATCTCTTCGCCATTTGGGCCAGTCCGGATGCAATCAGTGGCTGGTTGACGCTCTCGTAGTTGATCATCCCGGTCATCATGTTGACAGGTGTGGACGAAGAGCAGTAGATGGTGCGCGCGCCCTTGCTTGCGGCCTGGCCTATGACGAGGCTGGCGAGGTTCTCCGAGTTCGCATTGACGAGCGTGCCAGCCATGGTGACCGGAGCAGTTCCGCCAGAGAGAGACATTGTCATTGTCGTTACGGCCACCCCTGCCTTCGCGAATTCCACCAGGGCCTCGACCGCGTCGCGCTCGAACATCAGGGGGGCGATTGAACAGTGTATCACTGTGAAGTGGGGCCTTTTCTTGAGCTCTTCCTTGCTCCCCGCGATCAGTGCTCCGAGCTCAACCTGCTTCCGCGCGTCCTCAGCGTTGAAGATTTCCACTCCTTGGACGTGTTTCGTGGTGTTCTGGAACGCGGTCCACAGCTCGTGCAGTCCATGGGTTTGCGAGGGCGCTTCCGTCGCCGTAAGGGATGTCTGGACATAGTCCGCCCCAGTCAACGCGTCTGCGAGTCTGACCAGGTCTGCAATGTCTTTGACAGTCGAATCGCGCTTCTTTCCGGTCTTGATGTCGACTATGTATGTTCCCAGCCCTGAGGTGCCGACATACGGCCACGAGCTGACGGGAATCCTCAGATTGTGTTTCGGGTCCCTCCCATGGAGAGTCATCTCCTTCGGGACCGTTCTCAGTGCATCTTTGACCAGGCTTTCGTTGATCTTGACGATTTGAGTCTTGTGGTCCACGCTGGCTCCTGCCCTGTCCAGCAACTTCAGCACGCTGTCACTCTTCACCTTGACTCCGATAGTCTCGAGACATTCCATGCTCTGTTGGTCAACTAGATCTTCCTCGCCCTTATCCAAGAACTTCACGCGCGCGACTGCCATTTGAACACCTCCTCAGCACTCGGCTGAGCTTGTCGTCACCCCGAGGCGGAGGAATATGAAAAGGGTTTCCCTCGCTGATTGGGCATAAGGGAGCGATGAATTCCGTTTTTTCGCGCTTCGGGCCAGGAAAGGATTATTATCACAATCAGTATCCGAAGTCACAACGTGTCCTTGGGAGGAATGCATATTCGGAAGATCGAGCGTGCGAGAATAAGGAATCTGCTGATCAGAGAAGAGAAACGGTTCGCGAAGGAGCACCCTCGATCAAGGGAGCTTTTCAAGCAAGCCCAATCCGTTCTTGTGGCGGGCGTGCCCATGAACTGGATGATCAGATGGGCCGGTTCTTTTCCGATTTTCGTCGAGGAAGGACATGGGGCGAGCGTCACCGATGTGGACGGCCACAAATACCTGGATTTCTGCCTTGGTGACACGGGTTCAATGTTCGGACACTCTCCGAAAGCGGTGGTGGACGCGGTGCGGGAGCAGGTGGGCAAAGGAATCACGATGATGCTCCCGACCAGAGATTCGATATGGGTCGGCGAGGAGCTGGGTCGGCGCTTCGGCCTACCCTACTGGCAGATTGTGATGACCGCAACGGACGCGAACAGATATTGCATCAGGTTGGCGCGGATGGCTACGCGGAGAAAGAAGATACTCGTCATGAGTGGCTGCTACCACGGAAGCGTAGACGAAGCGCTCGTCTCTCTGGAGAAGGGCAAGGTTGTCCCTAGAAGCGGCAACATCGGAGCGCCTGTGAATCCCTCACTTACGACGAAGGCTGTCGAATTCAATGACGTCAAGGCTCTAGAGAAAGCTCTGAGGCCAGAAGATGTCGCTTGCGTCTTGGCGGAGCCCGCGATGACGAACCATGGGATAATCCTCCCCGACAAGGGCTATCACGACGAGCTCAGAGAGCTCACGCATAAACATGGCACGCTGCTCGTGATTGACGAAACACACACTCTATGCTGCGGCACAGGAGGCTACACGAAGGAATATGGCTTGGAGCCGGATGTGATCACGATGGGGAAGCCTATAGCAGGCGGCGTCCCAGTCGCAGCCTATGGCATCAGCCAGCGTGTGAACGATATGGTCATCGATCGGATCCGCGATGACGAGGATGAGAGCGGAATCGGTGGAACGCTTTCGGGGAACGCCCTCGGTATTGCTGCCATGAGGGCAACATTGCAGAAGGTCTACACGGACACCAATTTCGAGAAGATGATGCCACTCGCCGAGAGGTTCGCCGAGGGGACTGACGATGCCATCAAGGCCTCCCAATTGCCTTGGCAGGTCACAAGGCTTGGAATCAGGATAGAATACAGTTTCATGCCGAGAGCCCCTCGAGATGCGGCCGAGGTGGATGCGCACAAGGATCCAGAATTGGAGAAGCTGATGCACCTGATCGCACTCAACAGGGGCATACTGCTGACACCTTTCCACAACATGGCTCTGATCTCGCCTTACACAACGAAGAAGGACGTCGACCTCCACACTCAGGTATTCCAGGAGTCCGTGTCCGAGCTGATCCGTTGACGATGGCCCGGTTTGAAGCGTCCGACAGCTGTTAGCAGTCGACCCGTTCCTGAAGCCTGCACTCCGGAGGAAGGGTATATTAACCAGATGCATGGCGTCGGTTGAAAGCTATTTATCGTCCATCTCGGTATGTCCTCCGCCCAGCGTCGCTGGGCTAGAGAAATGATGAGAGCATCAGTAGGGGAATCATGCCTAAGGAAATAGATGTTGCAATATTCGGATGCGGCGGAGTAGGACAGTGCATCGCTCAGGACCTCGCGAAGAGCGAGTTGGTCTCTAGTCTGATCTTGGCAGATGTCAACCTCAAGGGCCCCGAATCGGTGAAGAGGAGGACCAAGAGCGACAAGGTCGAGATCGCCAAGGCGGACGGATCCGATCCAGACAAGGTCGCCAAAATCGCAGACAGGGTCGACATACTCGTCAACGGTACAGTCCCTGCGCTCAATCTGAAGATAATGGAAGGGTGTCTCAAGGGAGGCGCCAACTACGTCGACATGGCAACAGGCGACAAGGAGTTTGGCCATCCGATGTTCGAGGACCAGGAGACCTTCGACAAGAAGTACAAGGACGCGGGAATATTCGCCCTCTGCTCCATGGGCATAGATCCAGGCGCCTCCGACCTATTCGCGAAGCGAGCGGCCGACAGGATGGAGTCAGTCGACTACGTTAGGGTTCGTGACGCGGACAATAGCAAGCTCGAAGGCTACGAGTTCGCCACGTATTTCTCGCCAGACGCTATGATCGAGGAATGCATCAGGGACCCGCTCTACTACGAGAATGGGAAGTGGAAGCGAGCTCCCGCGTTGAGCACCAGCGAGGTCTACTCATTCCCCGAGCCGATAGGCCCTATGAAGGTCTATATGACCGACCACGAGGAGAGCGAGCTCGTCCCGAAGTTCATCGGCAAGAAGGTCAAGCGGTGCGATTTCATGATAACTCTCGACGAGACCTTCATTGAGTATGTCCAGTTCCTCAAGAAGCTCGGTCTGCTGTCCTTCAAGCCGATCAAGATCAGGGACATAGAGATAGCCCCCATAGAGGTCGTTGTTGCCACGATGCCGAGACCAGACGATTTGGCGGGAAAGCTCAAAGGCAACTGCTGTGTGCTGACCGAGGTCGCTGGAATGATGAACGCTGAGGAGACGGTCATCAGGACATGGACCTACATGTCCCACGAGCAAGCGTACGAGCTATCCGGAATCCATGCGACCGCATATCAGACGGCGATGCCCGTCGCTGTCGCTGTCGAGATGTTTGCTCGCGGGGAGATTGACCTCAGAGGAGTGAAGTCTCCTGAGGCGGTCGATCCTGTCAAATTCTGTTCGTACCTGCCCGACAAGAACATCCCGGTGTTCGAGGAGATCATCAAGCGAACGGAAGGCTAGTTAGGTCTTTTCGCAGATTCTTGCCCATGGTGCCAGCATCTAGCGCCCGGTCCACACGGGAGCAGTCCAGGCAGTGACGCCGGGAACCCCGTCCAAGTTGGATGCTGTCGTCACGCGTAGGTAGTAGTAGTGTGCGCTGTCCGAAGTGAGCGTGATCGTCCATTCGACGGTTGCGCTGTTGAAGCTCTTGCTCGCAACGACCCTTCCGCCGTCGGATACTATCTCGACAAGCTTGATTGCGTCCACTCTACCATCAGGATCCGAGATCTGTATCGACGCGGTGTAGGATCCGTCGGCCGCGGACAGGTTCGAGCCCATGACCGCCCCATCAAGAGTGTAGTAGACACGCAGGTTCTTGTCGAGCGTCGCGTAGCCCCGGGAGGCACTCATGGCAGCATACAGGTTCTCTGGTGTGAGGCTTTGCGCAAGAAGCACGGTCCTCATTTCGTTGCCGGCGATCCAGTCAGAATAGTGTGTGTCCGAATTGGCGGAGGGCATCAGGTGCCAGCCAGCATCCAACGCCATGATGTAGCTGTCCTCGTAGTCCACATCGTTGTACGCCTCGATAATGCCCATGCCAGTGTCCCTGGTCGGAGTGTAGTAGTTGTAGTCCAAGAAGTTGTCGCTGACATAGAGCGGGTGGTTGAATTGGCCGATCGCGCCTGTGGTCTGAGCAAGCCAGTCGTAGAAGTCGGACAGTCTGTCGAACTTGTATCCTTCGGGCTCTGCAGGAGGAACATCCGCGTTGTAGACGTTGATCTCCCCGCAATGCCCGAGCAGATACGCCTCGTAACCCGCCATCGCCACGAACTTCTTGGACGTGTAGAAGTCGGCTGCGGCTTGCTCGTCTTTCCACTCCCCAGAATCCATGACCCATGCCTCGTAGTCGTGCCAGATCGCCCAGTGGTCGGTAACGGCCATGAAGTCAGCACCAGCAGCGATGGCCGCCTCGTAGGCGTCCCATG